>FZPS01000069.1_pt291 | contig 69329 bp, 68 predicted proteins | sample 1817821 | NCBI WGS metagenome assembly FZPS01 (sample SAMEA104158645, study PRJEB21678) | metagenome | place: Germany | collected 2015-04-21
GCCTGAGCCACGATCGGAGCAGGCGGTACCAGTCAAATACAAACCCCATGGTAGCTCCGGCAAATATTGTCAGGGCAAATGCATACAGCTGCGTGCTCAGTGAATCCATGGTTTTCACCCCCGGAGGATGTGTTCTCAACCTACCCTAACAGTGTATGCATTTGACAAGCCCGATGTGAATCAGCGGAACAGTTTTGCTAGAAAGCCTTTGCCTTTCTGCCCAAATGAATCCTTCATATATTCGATAGCCTTAATGTATCCTCTAACCACCAGATTGCCAGTCTCCAAGTTCAGCTCACTAATATGCAGGTCTTCGCCGCGGATCACCAAACCGCCCTCTTCAGTGTCCAAGGCTATCTCCCGGTCATCAAAACTCTCAACATTGACCACTCCGTCCACGTTCAAGCGTTCCCGCTGCACTAACAGCACTTGATGCCGGTTTGCCCCGGCAGGGTATTTTCTATCGTCCATGCAATTGTACCTCCCATTGCGTTTGGTACAATCTATGCATGAAACAGGCAAAATAGAATTGATTTCTGCTCAGTCATACAACTTCTTGATTTCCACCCCTTCAAAGAAAGCGGAAGCGATCTCCTGCGGTGATTTTCCTTCCTTGGCCATCTTAAATGCATCCCACTGGCTCAAGCCGACCCCATGGCCGTACCCGGTGCCCTTGATTGTCAGCACCCCTTCGGCCACGTCCCAGCCGGTAACCAAGGTTGACCGCATTCTGGTGGAATCAACTGCAATCCGGAAGTCAGCGCCGTGGATCGTACCGGTGCCCTCACTGCCCGTCACCTGAATTTCTGTAATCCGTTCGGTCGGGCCCCGTTTGGTAATTTTCAGATCCTGAATCTCGCCAACGTTAATCCCCGCATCTGCCAGAAGCTCGCGCAGTTCAGCCAGGGTATACTTCACTTCCCAGCTGCGTACGTCTTCAGGAGTGTATTCATTTTCACCCAAATCTACGCTTTTGATATACGGTGGCTCTTGATCCTGATAATTCAAACCCTCTTTGGCTGAAGTGGTCACTCCGCCGGAGTAGGCATGAAACCAGCCCTTCACATACCGGTCCTCATAGGTCAGCACTTGGCCTCGCGTGTTTTCCACCGCCTGCTTGATTTCTGGTGTGATTGCACTTGGGTTATATGCCTGCGCTTCCTCAATATCGGTGGAGATATCTGCGCCATACTTCCCCTGCAAGCCGCCTTCGGCAATCAATGCCAGCGTAAAGCTGCGGGCAAAAATGGCCTGAGCGCCATAAGCTTCCACTGGCCAGTCGGGGAACATCTCTCCCGCCACCACTCCCTGCAAGTATTGCTCCAGGCCCATGCTTCGCTTTTTACCGGTGTCATTGAAATAGACGGTGATCTGAGGTTCGTGTTTCATTTCCTTGGCAATATCATCCCGGCCGCCGCTCCAGCTTACCATGGCGATCACAACCGCGATCAGAATCAAGACAAGCCCAGCTACCGCCCGGTGTCCTTGGGAAAATTTCACAATTGTTCACTCCTTTCGGTCTAGCCATTTTTCGGTAGAAAGCCCTGTATTAGCTTGTTAATTATGAACAGCTATTATTCCAAACCCATTCAAAACAAACTTTTATAGGAAAATTTACCAATTTAGCAGGAATAGTGCGCTATCTCACAGAATATACAAGTAATCATTTTACCTCAAGGGGGTTATTCTGTGAATAAGAGTGATCTGATTAATGCAGTCGCCAAAGAAGCAAACTTAACAAAGAAAGCTGCAAGCAGTGCTGTGGAAGCTACTTTTTCAGTAATTCAACAGGCTTTGGCCAAAGGGGAAAAAGTGACTCTCGTTGGATTCGGAACATTTGAAGTACGGAAGCGCAAAGGAAGACAAGGTGTAAATCCGGCAACAAAAGCTAAGATCACCATTCCTGCGAAGACTGTGCCGGCATTCAAACCCGGCAAGGCACTGAAAGAAGCCGTCAAGTAAGTACATAGCCTGCGCAAGCAGGCTTTATTTAATATTGGGGGTAGTATGATATGTCAGAGTATACGCTGCAGTCTCTGCTTGATATCATGGCCAAACTCCGGAGCGAACAGGGCTGTCCCTGGGATCGCCAGCAGACCCATGAAAGCCTGACGCGGTACTTGATCGAAGAAACATACGAAGTGATTGAAGCCATTGATCAAAAAGACTTCAAGGCTCTTGCGGAAGAGTTGGGTGATCTGCTGCTGCAGATCGTTTTTCATGCCCAGATCGCCGCCGAGGCCGGCAATTTCTCCATGGACGATGTGATTGCGGCGGTCTGTGAAAAGATGATCCGCCGCCATCCCCATGTATTCGCCGATACTGAGGTTGAGTCTGTCCAAGATGTACTGGTTAACTGGGAAGCCATCAAACAGCAGGAACGGGAGGGCCAAGCAGGCCGATCTCTGCTTGATGGGGTCCCAAAACAACTGCCGGCACTGCTCAGGGCTGAACGGATCCAGGCTAAAGCGGCAAAGGTTGGCTTTGAATGGAACCAAGTAGATGGTGCTGTTGCCAAATTGGAAGAAGAACTGAAGGAACTCAAACGGTCGATTCATGCTCAAGACAGCACAGAGATTGAGGAGGAGATGGGGGATCTGTATTTCAGCCTGGTCAATGTTTGCCGTTACTTGGATATCAATCCTGAACATGCATTAAACACTACAACCGACAAATTCGTACAGCGGTTTAAATACATCGAACAGCAAGCCCGGCTCCAAGGAAAAGCCCTCCACAGCATGAGCCTGGAGGAAATGGATCGGCTCTGGGATGAAGCAAAAAAAGACTCCTAACTCGTAACCAAAGGGGAAGCCCAAGGTTATGGCAGGAGTCAATTTGCCCTGTTTTTGATCATTGTTCCATCTGTTTTGCCAAGAACCCGGCGGCTGTCTCAGCTAGCTTTATTTCCAAATTTCCCATTTGCGTGTCCATATCTTTTGTGGCCAGGATCACTACGCCGATAGGATCCCCTTCAGCAACGATCGGGGCGATGACTTGAGTCTCAAAGTCCCAGTTGTCTTCCGGGTTTGCTACATCATTTCTGGAGACCGTCATGGTCCTGCGGGTTTCCATGGCTTTTTCAATTATTTCAGTAACCGCTTTGTCAAGCCATTGTTTCTTTGAGGCGCCGGCAACCGCCACAATTGCGTCACGGTCTGCAATAAGTGCTATATGCCCAGTTGTTTCGAACAGCGAATCGGTGTATTCCTGGGCAAAATCACCTAATTCACCAATGGGGGAGTATTTCTTTAAAATAACTTCACCTTCGCGATCAACAAATATTTCGAGAGGATCGCCTTCGCGAATCCGTAGAGTCCTTCGTATTTCTTTGGGAATTACCACTCGTCCTAGATCATCTATGCGTCTGACTATTCCTGTAGCTTTCAAGAGCCACACCCCTCCTTCATGTTGGGTACGTTCATTGTTAGTATATAACCTTGGTGCTATTTTTATTCATTTTTCCCAGCTAAACGGATTCACACTAGGTTCTGCAGCACTTTCTCCAACAGCACTAAAGCTTCGTTATCTGATAGTCCCCTCACTTTGATTTTGATCTGCGGGCTGCGTCCGGGAACGTATCCCACCTGGCCCCGGAACTTCCGGACTAAAGCTGCATATTTCTCCCGATCCCGGATGATCCCAGGTAGGGATCTGATCACATACATGTGCTTTTCCAAAAAGATGCTGGCTGCACCCGCCTGGCGGGCCAAAGCTTTGATACGGGTTACCAAAATCAGGTTGCGGACTGGATCGGGCAGTTCACCGAAGCGATCCTCGATCTCCTGAGCCAGTTCATCCGCATCTTCCAAAGTCTGGACGGCGGCCAGTTTCTTGTACAGCTCCACCTTTTGTTTCGAGTCCTGGACATAGCGATCACCGATATAGGCATCGACGTGCAAGTCCAACACCGGATCAGGAATTTGCTGTTTCACCTTTCCTTTCAGTTTTTCAATCGCTTCTTCCAAAAGCTTGCAGTAGAGTTCAAAACCTACTGAAGTTATGAAGCCGTGCTGTTCCGGGCCGAGGATATTACCGGCCCCCCGGATTTCCAGATCCCGCATGGCAATCTTGATTCCGGAACCGAGCTCGGAGAATTCCTTGATCGCCTGCAGGCGCTTTTCCGCATCTTCTGTTAGTATTTTATCCCTTCGGTAGGTAAAATACGCATATGCCACACGATTTGTGCGGCCGACCCGGCCCCGCAGTTGGTACAATTGAGCCAGCCCCAGCCGGTCGGCATCATAGACAACCAGGGTGTTGACGTTGCTGATATCCATTCCCGTTTCAATAATCGTGGTGCAAAGCAGGATATCGTACTCGCCGTGATAGAAATCGAGCATCACCCGCTCCAGGCGGTTCTCATCCATCTGGCCGTGGGCGATGGCAATTTTGGCATCGGGTACCAAATCCTGCAGGCGCAGGTACATGTTGTCAATGCCCTGGACACGGTTGTAAACGAAGTAGACCTGCCCTTGGCGCCCCAATTCCCGGTGGATTGCCTGGGCTATGGTTTGATCATCCCACTCCAGTACATAGGTGCGGATCGGGAACCGATCCTCAGGCGGCGTTTCTATCAAACTCATGTCCCGCACTCCCACCAAAGCCATGTGCAGCGTTCGGGGTATTGGGGTGGCGGACAGGGTCAGCATATCTACATTTCTCGCCAGTTCTTTCAGCTTTTCTTTCTGGACAACACCAAAACGCTGCTCTTCATCGACAACAACCAACCCGAGATCCCGGTAATCCACATCTTTTGACAACAGCCTGTGGGTGCCGATCACAAGATCCACTGAACTGGACTTCAGCCCTTTGATGATTTTCCTTTGTTCCGCCGGCGACTGAAACCGGGACAGGACACCGATGTTCACCGGGTAGTTTTCAAACCGCTCCTGGAAGGTCCGGGCATGCTGCTGGGCTAAAATCGTGGTGGGCACCAGCACCGCCACCTGTTTTCCAGCGCTGATGGCTTTAAAGGCAGCCCGGATGGCCACTTCAGTCTTGCCGTAGCCCACATCTCCGCACAGCAGCCGATCCATCGGCCGTGTGCCTTCCATATCCCGCTTCACTTCTTCAATCGCCCGGACTTGATCGGGAGTTTCCTCATAAGGGAATTCGTCTTCGAATTGAGCCTGCCACGGTGAATCCTCTGGGAAGGGGAAGCCTTCAATGGTTTCCCGCTCTGCATAAAGCTTGATCAACCCTTCGGCCAGATCCTGGACTGATTCCCTAACCCGGTTTTTGACTCTGGCCCACTCACCGCCCCCGAGCCTCGACAGCTTGGGTGGTTCGTCATTAAGGCCGACATACCTTTGGAGCAGCCCGATTTGATCAGTGGGCACATATAGGCGGTCCTTGCCGGAAAACCTGATCAACAGATAGTCTTTATGTGTTTTTTGAACCTCAAGAGTTTCGATGCCCATGTACTGGCCAATACCGTGGTTGACATGGACCACGTAATCTCCGGGTCTAAGATCCGATTCTGTGAGCCGCACTTGGGCCTCGGTACGGTTGACCCGCCTCTTGGCCCGCCTTTTCCCGTAGATTTCCAGCTCTGTCAGGACCAACAGCTTGAATCCAGAGTATTCCATCCCTGTTTCCAGGCTGCCTTTGGTGACAATGCAGTTCCCGGCCTTTAACATGCCGCCAACCTGGTCAGTATATTGGGCGGGAATATCATGCTCTTTTAGGAATTCCACAAGCTTGCTGCCGCGTTCTTCCGTCGATACCAGGATTAATATCCGGTAATAGTTTTTGCGGTACCGCTGAATGTGTGTGATCAGCCCGTCCAAATCTGTATGGAAATGAGGTGCTGACTTGATCTCCATCTGATAAGCGGGAACCGCATCCAGTTCCGGAATCCTTTTATCCAGAACCGAGAGGTATACAGTAGGGCTGTGTTTCTGGATTTTTTGCCACAAATCATTCCAGTCCAAAAACATCTCCGCCATCCTGGGCAGCACCCTGCCCTTGGCCAGCAAACCGGCAATTGTCTCCCCGACATCCTGTAAGTACAATTTCTGGTACTCTTTGACCCGGGCCGGTTCAGTAACGACAATCAAACTGTCCGGAGGCAGGTAATCAATCAGGGTATGGAGCGCAGCATTGTAAGGCAAATACTGATCAACGCCGGGGAAGTAACTGCCGCTGTCCAGCAGTTCCAAATGATGGGCTATCTTGGCTGGCAGTGTATCTGCTTCCTGGTTAAGGCCCGCTTTGATTAACCGCTCACTCTGCTCCCGAGCGTCCTTCCAGATCTGATTTTTGATTGCTTCAGAATCACCACCGAAAAACAAACGCTCCCGGGCGGGAAATATGGTTACCGCCGGGATTTTGCCGATCGAACGCTGATTTTCAATATTGAAGATGCGGATCGAGTCGGTTTGATCATCAAAGAGCTCGATCCGCACTGGATGCTCCGCCGTATAATCGTAAATATCAATGATGCCGCCGCGGATGCTGAACTGGCCGTAGGTTTCCACCATCTCAACCCGCTCATAACCCATGACCGACAGCTGCCTGGCCAACTCTTCGAGGTCAACAGTGCTGTCCAGGCCTATCGTGAGTTGGTGCCCGAAAAACAATTCGGGATCGATCAACGCTTCTGTCAGAGATTGAATGGAGGCACAAATAATGCTGCCGGGATGTCGCGCAGACTTGATCACTTCCAGCCTGCTCTTTCTCAGTTCCCAGTCGATTACCGCTTCCTCATGGGGCAGCAGCTCATGCGGAGTAAATACCTGTATATTCCGATTTGGCATTAAATTGTGTAAATCTTGCCCAATCGTCTCCACCTGATATTGATTGTAACCAATAAAGAGCGTCACTGCCCGATCATTAGCCAGAGCCGCAGTCAACAGGCTTCGCTGTGACCCCGACAGCCCCAGGACCAGCTGCTTTTCACCCTTGGCCACTTTATCACGGACGCGGCTGAAGTCCTGAGACTGGCTGATCAGATCTACCAAACCTTGTAGCGACAACTTCTATCTCCCCATTTCACAATGACTGATCGCGATTATGGCCTCCATTGTCAGTACTATTATTATATTGACTCATGGCTTGCTCAATGCCTGAGCTGAGCCAAACTTCCACAGCCTTCACACATGTCTGCGCCACAGTCCGGTAAGCTTCCCGTTCCTCTACAGAAACCCTGGACAGTACATAGTCTTCCACCGGTATTGGTTCCACCGGCCGGCCGATACCGATCTTGAGGCGGGCAAAACTCTCAGAATGCAGTTGGCTGATGATGCTTGCCACACCCCGGTGGCCGCCGCTGCCTCCTTTTCTTTTCATACGAATCCGGTATGCAGGCAGATCAATGTCATCATGAATCACCAACAAGCCTTCCAGCCCGATCTGCCAGTAATCAACCAACTCCCGGACTGCAAGGCCGCTCAAGTTCATATAGGTTTGCGGCTTGGCCAAGACGATTTTTTCCCGGCCGTAATGCCCTTCCCCAATAATTGAGTGAAATTTCTTACTATTTAAACCGATATTCCATCTGCGGGCAAGGGCATCCACAACCCAAAAACCTGCGTTGTGCCTTGTCTCTTCATACTGTACCCCTGGATTGCCTAATCCAACAATTAGCTTCACTGGTTAGTCCTCCACAGCTGCGAAAGAACGCATAGTCAAACATGCATTCTTTCGCGTCTGCTGCCATGTCTACGCACTTGCCTTTGGGTTTGCCCCAGAATCAAGCTTCACCCTCGGAAGAATCTTCAGCAGCATCTCCTGCGTCACCTGGCACTTCTTCCGGCGCAGCTTCAGGCGCTCCCTCTTCTTCCGCTTCTGCTTCGTCCACCTCAGCAGCACGGGCCGGAGCAGCAATCGTAACCACAACCTCATCCGGATTCTGGTTTACAGTGATTCCATCCGGAATCTGCAGATCTTTAATCAGCAAAGTGTCGCCGATGGCCATTGCGGAAATATCCACAGTAATATGCTCCGGAATCTGGCTGGGCAAACAGGAAATTGCCAATTCCCGCACAACCAGGTTGACGATTCCACCATCGGATTCCCGTTCTCCTTCACCTGTGAGCAATACACCCACGGTGGTGTCGACGGGCCTGTCCATGGCCACTTCATAAAAGTCGATATGCTGAAGTGTGCCCTTAACCGGATCGCGCTGAACTTCCTTAATCAGGACAGTCCGCTTTTCACTCCCCACATTTATCTCATGCAAAGGGTCTTTGGATTGGATGGCTTTTTCAGCCTCTCCCGCCGCAATAACTATATGCAAATTGGGTTTTCCCTGTCCGTAGATCTGGGCGGGGACCAGTTTTTCGCGGCGCATTTTTTTAGCTGTATTCGAGCCAAAAGCACTGCGCGGTTCAGCATTAAGATCGTAGCATGACATCCTATCTCCTCCTTCTTGCCAATCCTTGCCGCATGCAATATATTATAACACCGCTTATGAAACTTAGTCAAACAGCTTGCTTACAGGAAGTTCTTCAAAAATCCTTCTGATGGCTTCTGCAAACAAAGCTGCGACTGACAATACCGTCAGTTTGGGGAACCGCTTGTCCGGTATAATGTTGATTGTATCAGTCGCTATCACTTCCTGGATTACACTCTCCTGCAAAAGCTGGGGTGCCTGCCCGGAAAAGACCGCATGAGTGCAGCAGGCGTAGACCGTTTTGGCGCCGTTGTCGATCAAAGCCTGTGCGCCTTGGATGATCGTCCCTCCGGTATCGATTATATCGTCAAACAACACGCATGTTTTTCCCTGTACATCACCAATAATATTCATCACTTGGGATACGTTTGCGGCCGGACGGCGCTTGTCTACGATGGCCATGGGGCAGTTGAGGCGTTTGGCCAGGGTGCGCGCCCGCACAACCCCTCCCACATCCGGGGCAACAACAATGTAATTGTCAAGCTCCTTGGATTTTAAGTACCTCTCAATAATGGGCATCGCCCTCAGGTTATCCACCGGGATGTCAAAGAAACCTTGAATTTGGTCGGCGTGTAAATCCATGGTAACCACTCTGTCGGCACCAGCCGCAGCCAGCAGATTGGCTACCAGTTTGGCGCCAATGGAATCACGGGGTTGGGTCTTCCGATCCTGGCGGGCATAACCATAATAAGGAATAACTGCGGCAACCATTTTGGCTGAAGCCCGTTTGATGGCATCAATCAACAGCAGCAGTTCCATCAGGTGGGTATCCGTAGGCTTATGGGTGGGTTGAATGATGAACACTTCGTGGCCCCGCACTGTTTCCAGAATTTTGATGCTGATCTCGCCGTCCTGGAACCGACCGACTTCCGCTTTACCCAGCTCTACGCTTAAACAGGCGGCGATATTCTTGGCCAACTCAGGATTGGCATTACCGGTGACTAACTTCAGCTTTTTGTCATAGTGACTGACTCTCACTTCCTAGCCCTCCATTTTGTTCCATCCCTCTTTGTTTACCTGCCGTGCCCTGGCAATGGCCAGGCTGTATTCGGGTACATCCTCGGTCACGGTTGAACCTGCTGCCACATAAGCTCCCTTGTTGAGCCTGACGGGAGCAACCAGGTTGGAATTGCTGCCAATGAAGCAGCGATCCTCAATGATGGTCTGATGTTTCTGCTTTCCGTCATAGTTGCAGGTAATCGTGCCGCAGCCAATATTCACACGGGAGCCGACGATCGCGTCCCCGATATAACTCAGGTGCGGTATCTTGCTCTCGTCTGCCACCTGGCTGTTCTTTACTTCCACAAAATCACCTATCCGGCAGTGGGATCCGATCACAGTGCCCGGCCGGATGTAAGCAAACGGTCCCACAGTTGTATGGCCGCCGATCCTGCCCTGAAGGACCACTGCCTGTTCAATGATAACATGATCCGCAAGCTCCGCAGCTTCCAGGCGGACATTAGGCCCCACCAGGCAATTTGCCCCGATTTTGGTGCCTTTTTGGATGTATGTATTCGGGTAAATGATTGTATCGTTTCCGATTTCACAATCCGGTTCGACATAAGTCTGTTCAGGGTTGATGATGGTCACACCGTTGAGCATGTGCCGATGGCAAATGCGGCGCCTCAGCAGCTGCTCGGCCTGGGACAACTGGATCCGGTCATTGACACCCAATGCCTCCTCAGGATCCGGCAAAGCATAAGCGGCGACCGTATGCCCGTCCCGGACAAGCCCTGATATGACATCGGTAAGATAATACTCACCCTGTGCATTGTCGGGTGTTATTTCAGCCAAGTATTGGAATAATAGCCTGCTGTCAAAACAAAATGTGCCTGTATTTATCTCTTTAATCTGTTTTTGGGGTGGTAAAGCGTCTCTTTCCTCCACAATCTGCTGCACATGGCCGGCTTCATTTCTGATCACCCGGCCGTATCCCCCGGGATCACCAACCACAGCGGTGACCACCGCGGCAGCCGCCTTTTGCTCCTGGTGGAAAGTTAAAACATCCTTGAATGTTTCCGCCCTAAAAAGCGGCGTGTCTGCACATGCGACCAATACCGGGCCGTCTACACCAGCCATCATCTCCCGGCACTGATCAACTGCGTGGCCGGTCCCAAGCTGTTCTGCCTGGACTACATAATTGATGCCGGGTACAGCTTGGCGTACCTGTTCGCCGCCGTGCCCGATCACAAGATAGATCCGGTCAATTCCAGCAGCCCGGACACTGTCGGCTGCTAACTTGACCATCGGCACCCCGCAGACTTTGTGCAGCGGCTTGGGAAGCTCCGATTTCATCCTTTGCCCTTGCCCTGCGGCCAAAATAATCGCGCTGGCTGTCAATCGCTCTCCCCCTTTGCAGTTGGATTTCTTTGACAATTTCATCCTTCGTGATTAAAAAACCATTTCCCTGCAAGAAACAACCTAACACTAACATTTTGCCCCAAAATAAAAAAAGCCCTCGATTCGAGGTGGAATAAAAATGGCAGGGGTGACTGGATTCGAACCAGTGATCCTGGAGTCAGAGTCCAGTGCCTTAACCGCTTGGCCACACCCCAATGTCCATTAACAGTATAGCAAAATGCGTAGGAGAGGTCAACTGTAAAAATTAGAGCTCCGGGAAAAACATCGCCTCCATGAAGTGCTCTTGGAAATCTGCCCGGGCTGACAGTTCAATATACGTTATCCGCTGCTTCAAACCGGCGATTCTCGCTTTGGCACCCCGATCCAGAAGGTATTGTTTTGCCCCCGCCCCGGCACCATTGCCCAATTTCACCACTTTTTTCAGCAGGGTTTTGGGGATCAGGCCCAGGACCGCGGCGCTCTCAGGGTTGATGTAATTGCCAAACCCTCCCGCCAGGTAGAGCCGGTCAATATCCGTTTCCCTGATGGCTGCTTCCTTCATCAGGATGCGGATCCCAGCGGCAATCGCACCGGCTGCCAGCTGGTATTCCCGCACATCTTTTTGAGTTAAAAAGATTTCCTTGCCGGGGATGACGCGGTATGCCCGCTGCCCCAAATATTCTGCCAACCGCCCCTCTGCCCGGCCTTCCTGAAATGCGCCTGTAGAGCTTATGATGCCCTGGGAATACAGGGCGGCTATAATATCCACCAACCCGGAGCCGCAAATGCCTTTGGGTTCCTGGTTGGCTATGATTTGATAGCTGATTTCACCGTTTGCCTCCACTTGATAACCTGCAATTGCCCCAGGAGCCCCGATCATGCCAAAGGTGATGTTGGCTCCTTCAAACGCCGGCCCTGCCGCTGCCGAACAGGCGAAGGCCCGCTCTCTGTTCCCGAGAACAATCTCTCCGTTGGTGCCGATGTCCACCAGCAGGCGCCATTTCTCCGATTCAAAGTCGGCAGCCAGCAGATCGGCAATGATATCTGCCCCGACATAACCGGATACGGACGGCAGCAGCTCGACCAGCCCTTCAGGATAGATCTCCAGGCCCAGTTCCCGACCGGATAACTCCAACCCATCTGTAAAAACCGGCACATAAGGGGCGTTGGCAATGCCGGCGGCGCTGACGCCAAGCAGCATGTGGAGCATTACTGTGTTGCCGGCAACGGCGGCGTGGTAGATCCTGGCCGGATCGATGCCGTGCCGTGAGGCCAGGTGGCGAATACCTTCGTTGAGAGCTTTTAGTAATGTTTGCTTCAGTTCGCGGCAGCCTTCAGCATGGTTGATTGTGTAGTCGATCCGGGAAATCACATCAGCGCCGTAGCGGCTTTGGGGATTGGCAAAAGCATAAGCCCCAACTTGTACTCCGTTCGCCAGGTTGATCAGGTAAAGCACTACTGTGGTGGTGCCGATATCAACAGCAATGCTGTAAGGAACGGCTTTCTCCTTGCCGGCTTCGCCATCGTCAACAGCAATGACTTTATCGCCTTTATAGGTGACCAGCAAGTCCAGTTTCCGGCTTAATTCGCCCAAGCGGCGCAAGGCTTCGGGTGCAGCCTCCCTGCAGCCCAACTGCTGCTGCAACCTGCTCCAGCAATCATGCTGCCGATCGATCCGGGGCTGTTCCAGACGGATCTCTTCCTGTCTGATGTGGGGATCTGGCTGGAAATCACCGGCAAGCCCATCCGCAAGGATCACCAGCTGTTGAGCTGGAGAAAGGTCGACTTCCAAATCGCCGGTGACTTGGATCTGGCATGCCAGGCGGATGCCGTCGTCGATTTGAGCCTGGGTAAGATGCTTCCTTTCCGAGGCCGTCACTGTCCCGGCCCGGCCCCGCACCCTGGCCAGGCACTTGCCGCACCGGCCCTTTCCCCCGCAAGGGCTGTATACACTGTGGCCATGCTGATGCAAAAGCTCCAGCAAATTGGCTCCAGACGGGCACAGGATGGTTTCAGCCCGGTTCTGAAAGCGGATTTTGACTACCCATTTGGCTGCCATCTCCACTGCCTCCACCTGCCTTGACTCATTCCGTGGTTCGTTTTCCTAATTGGCCCCCAATGAAAATGCCGGGCCTTTTCCTACCCAGCATTTAATTCTGCCAAATTAATGTGAACTCCTCTAATCAAGCAATGCTCATTAATACTTGCCGTATTCCTTTGCCATTCTGACGATTGTCCTGGCATGCTCAAGACCCAGGTTGGCCGGGTACTCACAACCGGTTGCCAGGATAAACCCACCGCCCGCTTTGTAGTCGTCGATCTCCCGGCGGCATTCTTCCTCCAGTTCTTCCTGAGTGCAGGTAAGCAGCCAGGTGGGGGGAATCCGCCCGATCAAGGTCACCTGGGATCCATATTTTTCCTTCAATTCCCGGGGTGACTGGCAATCATCGGGAAGGTGGAGGAATGAAATGGCCACTGGCTTCATGGTCTCAATCTGGGCATCAAAATAAATGCCGTTGCCGCAGTTGTGGATCATCACTTGGCAGCCGTGTTTTCTTATCCGTTCTGCGATGCGCCTGACATACGGGCCTTCAAACTCAAGCCACATAGACTTGCTCATAATCGACTGGGATGCATAAAGAGTATCCAGCATAATCGCGGGAACGCCTGTGGCAGCCAGGGCATCAACATACTCCAGCAGAGTTTCGGTTACCGCTGCCACTCCATTTTTGACAGCATCCGGATCATCAAGAATATCCATGAACAGATCGGCCTGCCCCCGCATCATGCTTAAGACCCCCAACGGGCCAAAGACAAAGGCCACCACCGGTACATCAGCGCCTTTGCTGTTCATCAGGCGGCCGCAGAGCTCGACCATGCCCTTCATCCTGATGGAATCTATAAACCTGATTGGCTGCAGAGCATTGATATCAGCGGTGTTTTTCAGCATGTAACGGTTAAAGTCCGGATGGGCTGCTTCGTTTTCCGGATAGATCACCGATTGGCCGAAATCCGCGGCTTCCACCGATAGATCGATCAAAGTGCAGATAACATCCAGATCAAACTCTTCAGTAACCTTTTCGTAAGCTTCAGCACAGACATCCATATCGGTGCTCCACCGCGGATAAGATGCACCAACCAATTTCCTGGCGACACCGCACATCAGCGGATAAACCGGAACTCGATCCGCTTCCTTGTGCTGCAGTGTTAAAGTCACCCGTTCTATAGGCTTCATGGTATCCCTCCCGATTCTTGCGTAACACATCCGCTCCCGTCTGTCTGGCAGCGTTCTGAGTAAGCGGCGGATCTCATATTAATCATAACAAACATGATGGGAAACATATTGTAATAATCCCGGTGATTTTTATACTATTTTTCCCAGTTAAAAAAACTCCCCGGCACTGTGACAGTGCTGTCAGGGAGCTTCTCAGGCTATAAATGTGGACTGCTTGACTTATGGCTTAATCCAGGCAGCCGGCACTGCCTGGACACTCTGATTGGCTGGATCGATCTCCTCAAGGCAGATAAAAGATACATAGTCTTTGACGAGCTTCGCCGCGGGCCGTTTTGTCTCGATAAGGATGCCCATCCCCACCACGTCCGACTCGAATTCCGCCATCAGCTCTGTCAATCCCCGCAGAGTCCCACCGGCCCGCATGAAGTCGTCAACAAGCAGCACCCGGGATCCTTCAGGCAAAGCTCTCCGGGCAAGGGACATGGTTTGAATCCGCTGGGACGATCCGGACAGATAATTGACAGTGACAACGGAGCCGTCAACGGCCTGTGAAATCCTGCGCACGACCACCATGGGCACGTTCAGGTAATGGGCGGTGGCCATTGCCAGCGGGATACCGCTTGTCTCCACCGTGACAATATACTGCGGGGCAGCCGCGGCAAAGTAAGCGGCAAAGATTTCACCAATTTCATCAATCACCACAGGATCAGATGTGAGGTCGTTCAAATAAATGAATCCGCCCGGAAGGATTCGCCCGGGATCCGACAGCTTCCGGCACAGCCGGTTGATGCGGGTGAACAATTCCGTACCGGATATTTTCGGCACGTACCGCACTCCGCCGGCAGCCCCCGGCAGCGTTTCTATCTTCCCCATTCCCATGTCGGCGAAAGCTGCTTTGATCACTGCCAAGTCTTCACTGAGGCTTGATTTTGCCGCTCCAAACATCCGGGCAAAATCAGTTAGAGAGAACAAATGATAAGGGCGTTGGGTAAGGGTTTTGGCAATAACTGCAATGCGGTGACTCCGGCGCATGTTCCACCTCCTGACATTACGGCTGGCTCAACACCCTTTGGGCCAGTTCCCAATCACTTGGTTTGTCGACATCGGTGCCGATTTGAGGATATGAGGTTATCACTGCCGTCGCATTGATTCCAAAAAGGTGTTTGACCCTGCGCTCAACTTCCGCAATCCTAAGGCAGCGGAAAATGAACTTGACCAGGATCCGAAAACCCAGTAATTTGACAATATCAAACGGTTTTTTCCTTAAAACAACCACCCGCTGGATCACCTGTTTGGAGCCTTGAACGAACTTAGGTGCCACTAGCACCATGTTACCGCCGGTATAAGTGCCATCCTTAAGCTTCACATAAGTCCGGGCCACCCCGGGGTAGACTGCTTCATTGGCATCCTTGCTGACAATAGGATAAAACAAATCCTGGCTTTGGCCCTGGCAGCGGGCGAGAAAATCATCCACAGCGGCGGATGCCAGCATGGGAATATCCGATGTGACAACCAGCACATGGTTTTCCGTCCCCAGATAGTTCAAGCCGATTTCTATGTTCTCCACCAAGGATTCGCCGCATTCCAGCAAGACTGCGTCGTCGTCTATCTGCCCTTTGAACTCGGGATAACCGACCACAACAATCCTGCGGATCTGTGCCGATCCTTTGAGGGCGTCAATCACATAATTCACCATTGGCCTACCATTTATCGGGATCAACGCTTCATATGGGCTGGAACTGACTTCCCGCAGTTTACCGTCGTTTTTTGCACCTGCAAGGACTATCGCATCGACTTGCATCGTTGTGCCACCTCTATTCCTTTACGACTGAAATCCCGGCAACCCATGGCTTGGTGATCGCCATCCAGCACTGATCCTGCCAGCCTGCGACAAACTGGGCGGCCAACCGGCGCGAGGTAAAAACACCCACTACGGTAGGGCCGCTTCCCGACATCATGCTTGCTTTTGCGCCGGCTCGTACCATCCGCTCCCGCCAAAGGCCGATTTCGGGGACAAATGACGTGCTGATCGGTTCCAGGGCATTCCCAAAGTAGCGCGTTATGTCTTCTCCCTGGCGCAGGGCTTGAACCAGCCTGCTGGTGTACCGATCGCCAAAGTCACTTGGTTTCAGAGCCTGAAACACCTCTTTGGTACTGATCGAGGGATTGGGCTTGGCCAGGACAAATTCAAAACAGTCGACCAGCGGGAGTTCGGTGAGTTGTTCTCCGATTCCTTCAGCCAACAAGGTTCCGCCTTGCAGACAAAAAGCCACATCGGCACCTAGTTTCACTGCCAGTTTTTGCAGCCCGGATATACAGAACGGAGTCCCGTACAGTTGGTTCAGCGCCCACAAAACGGCAGCTGCGTTGGCGCTGCCCCCAGCCAATCCAGCTGCTATTGGCAGGTTCTTCTCCAAGATAATCCTGGCACCCTGTGTAAGCGATGCTGCTTCGAAAAACCGCTGCGCCGCCTTATAGGCCAGGTTTTCTTGAGCTGGGATCGAACTGATGTTAACCTGTAGATCGATTCCTGCTGCTGTTTTTGAAACTGTTAGTTTGTCTGCCAGGGCAATGGACTGCATGACGCTGCGGATCTGGTGGTAACCATTGCTGTAACGGTCCAGGATATCCAGGCTCAGGTTGATCTTGCCGTGGGCTTTGACTACAATCGACTGCATGCATTCACCTCATTACGTTTCAATTATTCCGCATGAGGGGAATTTTTCCTGCAATTATTTGGCGGATGTTCGCTAGTGGTGTAAGATCAGCCAGGCACTGAAGGCCATCAGGCCAATGCCAATCCCTTTCCACCAATTGAATGGAATCGGTTCCAGACCGAACAGCCCCAAATGGTCTATGAAGGCGGCCGTGGATACCTGCCCAACAATGATGGCGGTGGTGGCCGCCGCCACACCTGTCTGCTCGATGCTTACCATCACTCCATAGACTATGCCCACGCCAAGAATCCCTCCGATGAAATTGTACCAGGGTACACTCGGCAGCATCTGCCACTGGGATTTGCCTACACCGAACAGCAAGAGCGCCAGGGCAAATGCTGTCCCCACCAGATGGACGATAAAGGTTCCGGGCACAAGGCCGATTTTCTTGCTTAGTGCAGTGTTCAGCGAACCTTGAACTGCCATGGCGATACCTGAGACAGCTGCTGCAACCAATGCCAGCATTTCTATTACCTCCTTGCCTTGCGCAATCAATCCGTCTTATTATTACCCTTTTTTGCCAAATTAAAATGGGCCGGTGGCGACCCATTTCCAAATCATGCTGTCTGGGCTATGCCGTCAGGGTCTTGCGGGGAATGCAAAGTTTATCTCCTGGAAGGATCCGGACGGGTTCCCGCTCCCTCAGCCATGAATTGGCTTCCAGAATGGCCTCCAGAGAGGTGTGGTACTGCCGCGACAGTTTCCATAAAGTATCGGTCTCATGAACGAAGACATAAGTAATCGTGGGCGGATCTTCCTCCATCGGCGGAACTTCTACAGCTTCGACCACAATATCCCGCTGTACCGGCTCAATCACCTTGAGCAGCGACCGGTAAGCGACATCGGCTTCGATAGTCTCCCGGTTGATCAAATCCAAGCTAATTTGGGAAATATCGATTTCCAACTCAGCTACCATCCCCGGCTGGACTCCCCCGATGGCAATCATCTGCTGAAACGGTACCGCATTGCTGAAGGAAACCCGGTACAAAGGCTTGTGTTCTTCTTCGGTATGGGCAAGGTATGTGACATCGATGCTGATCCCGCCTTCAACATAGACTTTGTCATCATCGATGCGGTAGTCCACATTTACCACCCGGCCTTCAGCAGCAATGATTTCCCTAATGGGCGGATAATTGCTGGCAAGCTCAATGACACCCTGCGCTGCCGATTGCTGGCTTTTTTCATTTACCACATGATCCAGCATCACTGTTTCAGTCCGGCTTTCCACAACACAGCCCCCGGAGCCGGATAAACCGTGCACAATCCTGACTTGCCTGGATTCGTACAGATCCAGTTTGAACCTCAAGTCACCGCTCAAAAAGAAGCTATTGTCCGCCAGGTTCAGATCCACTTTCAGATCGGCCATCACTTCTGGTTTAACGGCAATTTCCGCACTTTTGGCTTCGTTGGGGATACTGACGGTAAACGGAAATGCCTTTGGATAAGCGTAAGATTGAACGCTGCCTGCCTCATTCAAACAGATTACGCCCAGATTGATGTTGCCGGTGAGAGTGATCTGGCTTGGTTCTACATGAGTTGATTCGATATGGGGCGCGAAATTTGCATCCAAAACAAACTTGACTTGATCCTCCGTCTCTACTGCCAGTTCCCGGGCTACGGAGAGTGCTGTGACCGCTGTCTTCAACAGCGGCTGGATTGTGAAAATGCCTTCTTCAACAGCCAGTTTCTTTGGCGGTTTGACACTGGCATTTGTGACAGCTTGAATGCGGTACCGCTGTTTTACCCGTGCCGAAAACTGCACTAGAAGATCTACATCAACGGCCCTTTGATCGTGCTTCACCTGGCATTCCAGCCCTAAGAGATCAACTTTGGCATGAACCAGCATCCCTGCTTCTGCACCAATGAGTTCGACATAATCGCTGAAAGTGATTGCCTGGCGGTAGGAGACAACCTGGTAATTCGGTGGTTCGTCGTCGAAGCCCTCAGCAACGTAGACCACTTTCAGATCAACATATCCCTCCAAATTGACTTTGTCTGCAGCTGCCACTGCATCGCTGATCACGGCTGTTGGCTTGATCCAGGCGATCCGGCCGATGCTGGGAGCTGATCCGGACAAATCAAGTGTGGTCTGAAGCACTGACTGGGCTGAATTCTCACCTACCAGGCTCTCTACACGCAAAATCTCTTCTTTTATATTGAGACTCATGCTGTTCCCCCCTTGTGTTTGCCTCTTGGATTTACGCCACAATTCAGTTATATATATGAACCATCGTCCAAAAAGATGTTCACAAAGTGAACAAAGCTTTGCCAAAGGATTTCACAAATTCTTGCTGATGCTGAAGTGGTTCCGGATTGCAGCCCAAAAGCGGGGATCCTCCTCGCCAAGGCTGTCGACAACAATTCCTGCAAGGTTGTAGCGGTTGGCCAAGCCCAGGATTTGACTCAACTGTTCCAGGGATGAAAGCCGCAGCTGCCGCTCTTCCTGTTTCTGAATAAACCGGTAAAAGCTTTTGCCCTGACTGTCTGCTTCCAGCCGCGCTCCATGGCGGAAAGCCTTGCCCATGGCTTCACTGTAACTCAGCCGCTGCCAATCGTCAGGTTCCGCCTGGTTCCACATTGACGCAAAAACAGGCACCGCCAATAAGATTTTATAAGCCGGTACATAGTTGAGCATCTGATGCAGCAGCTGCTCGCAGCGGTTTTTGTCCAGTACCGGAGTATTAAACTCCGGGGGCGGCAGTCTGATCACCACTTGATCCGCAATCCTGCCGGCGGCAGTGAAGTCAATGCCTCCTAAAAGATTCCAGCGGGGCATTTCTCTGGTCAGTGTGATGATCAGCCGGCAGCCTCCAATCTGTTTCTTGATGGAACGGAGAAGCCTGCAATAGCGGTACCCGTCAACGCGGGAGATATGCTCCCATCCAAGCCAAATCCCGTCTACTTTGGTTACAAGCTCCCTGCAGAGCTGCAAAAAGTCCCTGCGCATTCTGCGCCTGGTCAGGACTGTATGGATGCTGATCAGCTCATCTGCCTCATCGAACACAACCCGGGCGATTTTGGGGCATTTGATCGGCTGGGCAAAACGGGGCACTCCCTGCTCAGGGTTCATGGCAAAAAACACCCCGGTCAACAGCTCTTGATGGGCTGTGAAGGATTCCTGGGCTTGGAGGCCTTCCGCCAGCACCCCCCATACTTCCCGATCGTAGAAAATCAACTGCTGACCTGGGTAGATGTCCTTCTTGTAATGATCAAAAAAGGCTCCCGTCCCTACCTGGTAGTGCTCGGCAATACTATTCAGCGTTTCTCCCGGCTGGACAACGTGGATCCGGCGGGGGATGGGCAGTTTTGCCTGGTTGAGCAGGGCATACACCTCTTCGCCGGCAATACCGTCAATTCTGAGCCGGTAATCGCGCTGAAAAAACTGGAGTGCTTCCTGGGTAAGGTATCCAAAGATCTGGTCAACCGGCCCCGGTTCATAACCAAAGTCTTTCAGCCTTTGCTGCAGTTCGCCCACATCACTGCCTCGTGATCCAAGCCTGAGAACCCTGGCCCCCAGCTTGGGCTTTTTCCTTCCACCCAGCATGCTTTCACGCCCTCTCCTTAATAATTATGAACGGGCATAAAAAAAAAGCACCGTTTTCAATCGGCGATGCTTAACGATGCTTTTCAATCCGGGCTGCTACATACCTTCTGCCGTGCCGCACGAGACGGCTCCAATCCGGTGATCATCCACGGTCAATTCAACTGTCTGGGTCAAAACATCTGCATACGTGTAGGAAAGCCTTTTAACCGCGCTGGATTTATCCAGCCTGATTACAAAGATATTCGGGTAAGTGTTCTCGAGGATGCCTTCTGCTTCCACAACTTTCTTCCGTCCTTTATTCGCCTTTAACCTAATTTTTTTACCAACACAAGCATCCAGGTTGAGCTTGATCTGCTCCAAAGGATTGGTATTTGTTGGCACTACGCTCACCTTCACCTTCCTCTTACAGTGTCTAAGCAAATTATACTACAGCATCCACAGCTTGTCAAAACAAATAATTTTATCAAAGAACAGCTATCCGTGTCAAGGTGGAAATTTACATTACCGTGATTTTTTTTCAAGATCTGTGTCAAGTATATGATTCCGTCGGCAGCCACGACTCAAGCCTGGGGAACCCCTGGCGCAGTTTGCCTCGGGTTTCAATGCCGCCGATGCCGTCTTTGCCGCTGATGGTGGTATAGAACAGCTCCGGCAAATCCACCACCTGTGTGAACGGTGTGTAGGCCAGTTTCTCGGCAACAAAAACCGGATCATAACAATGGATCATCACCCGTTCGGGGGCGCTGGCGAAATTGGCACCCGCCTCAATCAAAGATTCAAAATGGCTTTGACAGGCACCGGCAATGATTGCCAGCCCATCCCGGTTGGTATCATAAAGGCGGGCCTGCTTTACTGTCTCCACAAAATACTGGCTCGAACGGTAGTTGATCAGGAAGTCGCGGCTGCCCTGTTTGCGCAACAGCCCATCATGGCCTGTGATAACCAAAATATCCGGCCGGTGTTTTTCCAATACCTCCCTGATCTTCCTGGGCTGTTCCGCTTCCGGAATATGCAGCCCGATCACAGGGACACTGAGATTCCGGTATAAAGTCAGGCATTGCTTGAGGTAATGCTCTTCTCCGTCGATGTGAAGCACTTTGCCCGGTATGGGGACATAATCGGCACGGACTGCTTCCAGCCGGTAATTCCGCTGCGGCTTTGGCTTGGCCCGTTCAAATACAACCCTTGCAATTATGGCCTTCAGCCCCGAGGGGCTGCTTGGCTTAACCCGGTAATCGAGGACAATCAGGTCATCCAACGGGCTGTCTGCGAACAAACGGACATTGACACCGATCAACTGGGCCACAGGCGGATCGGTGCCGAGAATACGCCGCACATAAAACACTATGTCTTGGCCGTAAGAACGCCGGGTGGCCATATCACCCACGCCAACCTTTTTCATGTGGACACCTCCGCCTGATATACAGTTTATGAAGCTTGAAAAAAGTAGTGCTTACCCTGCACAAAATAGGAAAGCACTACTCTTTGGAGGCCCGCAGTTTCTGCGTCAGCTCGCCAAACTGTTCAAGCGAAAGTGATTCTCCTCGGACTTTGAGGGGCAGGTTCAGTTCTTCCAAGATCTGGCCAAATTGCTGATCCGTGACACCCCAGTCCTGGCAGAGGCCTTGAAGTGTGTTTTTCAACGTCTTCCGCCGCTGCGAAAAGGCAGCGCGGATCACTGCAAACAGGGCTTCCCGATCTACCTGCACACACGGCGGGCGGGGGCTCAATTTGATGATCGCCGATTCCACATCGGGAGGGGGCACAAACACCGTCTTGGGGACTTTCGCGATTGTTTCCACGTCAGCATGGTACCGGACAGCCAGAGTGAGCAGGCCGTAGTCCTTGGTGCCGGGTGCAGCCTGAATCCGCTGAGCTACTTCTTTTTGGACCATCACAACAATCGGATCAAAAGCCAGATCCCCCTCCAGGGCTTTGATAATCAAAGGTGAGGTGAGATAATAAGGCAGGTTTGCCACCAGGCTCACCCGCTCCCCCTTCCAGCCCTGATCTCTGAGGAGCTTTTCCCAGTCAAGCTTAAGAGCGTCGCCAAAAACCAGATGGACATTGGGCAGATTCAGGTTTTCCCGGAACACAGCCACCAAATCAGGATCGATCTCAATGGTGACCACCTGCCGGCATGCGTGAGCCAGGGCATATGTCAGTGTCCCCAGCCCGGTTCCAATTTCCAGCGCAAACTGACCCGGCTGCAGCCCGGCACTGGCCACGATTTTCCGGAGGATGTTCCGATCCACGAGAAAGTTCTGGCCAAAACGCTTTTTGAAGCGGATTTGGTATTGCTGCATCAGGGCTTTTACCGCCCGCGGGCTGACCAATTCGTTGTAATCCACAGCTAAACTTCCTTCCAGACGGGCTTGGGGCTAAATAGAATCTTGCTCCCAAAACAGCAAATCCAGTTTGCCGTTGGTCAGTTCGTTCAGTTTCTGATTAATGTATTGTTGTTCATATTCATCCAGGTTATCCAGCAAGACAAGAATCTGCTCGAATTGGCCCTCGCTAATCAGGCCTTTGGCCAAGAGCTGTTCACATACGGCGATAAACTTCAGCCTTACCCGCTCCAGCTCCTCAAACAACCCCATCGATCTCACTGCCCCTCTGTATACTCATCGATAAACCGCGTGTATTCCTTGATAAACCTCAGCTTCACCGTCCCGGTGGGCCCTTTCCTTTGCTTGGCAAAAATGACTTCCACTTCTCCTTCAGTGCCCTCGGATTCAGCCTGTTCCGGGTAGTAGTAGTCATGGCGGTACAGGAACATGACCACATCGGCAAATTCCTCGATATTCCCTGAATCCCTCAGGTCTGACATTAAGGGGTGTTTGTCGGTCCGGCTTTCAACCCCCCGATTCAGCTGCGAGATAAGAATGATCGGCACATCCAGTTCACCGGCTAAATCCCGCAGTTCCCGCACCATTTCACCGACAACCAGTGCCCAGTTCCGGCCTGCGCTGTGGCTCGGCGGTTTAATCAGCTGCAGATAATCAATGACTATCAAGCCCAGATCCGGCTGGCTGGCTTTCACCTTCCGGGCCAAGGCTCTGATTTCCGTAACAGTCAACCCTCTTCTGTCCACAATGGTAATGGGCAGCCTGTATAGATCATCGAACACACTTTGGGCTCTGGCCATCTGTTCATCGCTGAGGCGCGTTTGGTACTCCAAGGCAGTGATCTCGAAATCGCCCTTTTCTTTGTAAGGGAAAAACTCGGACAAGACAATCCGATCGCCAATCTGTTCATCATCCATCTCCAGGCTGAATATCAAAACAGGAACGCTGCGCTTGGCCACGTTGACAACCATATTCAATGCGAATGCGGTTTTCCCCATGCTGGGCCGGGCCGCCAGAATGATCAAATCCTTTTTCTTAAACCCGGTAGTCATGGCATCAACACAAGGGAACTGTACAGTCAAACCATGAGCCCCTTCCAGGCCTTGACGCCTTTCCATTAATCTAATATAGCATTTGCTGAGCACTTCCAGCAGAGATTTGACATCCGAAGCACTATCAAGATGTGTTTCGGTCGCGGCAAAAATCAGCTCCTGCGCCCGGGCTTGAATCTCAGCCAGATCCTGCCCTTCTTCGTTGATCACCAGGTTTTCGACTTCCCAGGCTGCTTCCAGAATCCGTCTTAAGCCGGCTTTTAACCGCATCACATCCACGCTGGGCTCCAGCTCGCTGATGGCTACGATCGACTCAGTCAGCCCCATCAATACTTCCGCAGGATTGGCGATTGCCTTGGTTTTCCGCAGCTGATTGTAGATCTGGGTATAAGAAATGCGGCCCGATTCTGTATAAAGGCTCCACACCGTCTCATAAATCTTGCGGTGCTCAGGATAGTAGAAATGCTCAGGGCGCAGCCTTTCCACAACATTATCAATTTCTTGCGGGTACTTGATTAAAATGCCCAATACCCGCTTTTCAGCCTCAATGTCCACCGGCAGTGTTGACAATGATTTAGGAATCGAACTCATCGGGGAATAACTCCTTCCACTTTCGCTCTGACTCAGGATGGATGCTTGACTGGGTTTGGGCTTGGTTCAATACTTTGGCCAAATAGGGCTTGTCCAGCAGCTGTTGGTAGGTTGTGACTCCTTCCATGAGCCAATGCCTTAATATTCCTTCCAGGTACCCAATGTGGGGGTTGCCGATCGAACTGCGCATTTCTTCGATAGCCACGGCAATCACCTCATGGGACAACCCTTGTTTTTCCACCCAGAACATCAACCGCTGCATTTCCTCCGGAGTGGGGACTCCCACTCTGTTTGTCCAAAAGTTGATCAGCCATTCAAATCCTTTTTGCAGTGGGTCCAATAATTCCACATCCGGATCCACAGGCGTCAGATCGGGAATGCAGAGTCTAACCTCGCTCCCGTCGTCAACAATCCATCCATGATCCGCCAAACAAGCCAAGGCTTTGCTGACTTCCGCCTCGCTGATATTCATTGCTTCACTGATTAAGGCAGCGTTTACAGGCTGATGCTGCTGTTCAAACATGGCCATGTTAATCCAGACCATCACCGCGGTGATGCCCAGGGCCTTTTGAGCGATCAACAGCTCGACCGGAACTTGCAGCGGCAGTTTTTCCAGGCCTTTGATTATAAGATTATCTGAACGTGACGACATTACCCATCATCCTTCGCCTGAATTGCGTCTATAAGCTTTTCCCATTGTTGATAACAAGCTTCAAGCTTTGCCATCAATGCATGGTATTCTTGATTAGTCTGTTTTATCTTCTCCGGATCCTGATAGAGCTCCGGCCGGGACAAAAGCTCTTCCAACTCGGCTTTTTTCTCCTCACAGCTGATAATCTCCATTTCCAGCTGCTGCTGTTGCCGCTTAAAGCCGGTTCCCGTTTGGCGAGGTTTGCTTTTTGCCCCAGCCGCCGGTTGCTTTGCTTTTTGTTCCTGTCTTTGCACCTGATCCTGCCGGGCCTTTAAGTATTCCCGATACTGGGAGTAATTACCTGCAAACTCAGTAATCCGGCCTCCGTCCAGGATCCAGATCTTAGTGGCCAACAAATCAACCAAATAACGATCATGAGTGACGAAAAGCATGGTTCCGGTATATCCACCGAGGGCTTGGGCCACTGCTGTGCGTGCATAGATATCCAGGTGGTTGGTGGGTTCATCCAAGAGCAAGAAGTTTGGTGCGGCAAGGAACAGTTTGGCGAGCAAAAGCCTGTTGCGCTCGCCTCCGCTCAGCACGTTTACAGGTTGAAAAACCTGTTCTCCTCTAAACAAGAATCGTGCCAAAACACTGCGCAGCTGTCCGTAATCCAGGTCGTATGTCAAGTACAGCTCATGAAGGACACTCTGGTTATGTTCAAATTCCAGTTCCTGGCCAAAATACCCCACATCGACATTGACACCCCATTTGATCTCACCGGTACAGTCAAGGCGCCCGGCCAGGATCTTTAACAAGGTTGATTTGCCGGAACCATTGGCTCCAAGCAAGGCGATCCTGTCGCCGTGCCTGATGGCCCCGCTGACATGATCCAGTACTACCCGATCGTAGGCCTTCGTGACATCGTCGAATTCCACCACTTTGATACCGCTTGCCCGCCTCGGTTTGAACTGGAATTCCATGGTTTCCGGCTCGGGGCCCACGGTAATTGGCTTCAGTTTCTCAAGCTTTCTGGCCCGGCTTTTGGCCTGCGCAGCCCTGGTCCCGGCACCAAATCTCCTAACAAACTCCTCAATCCGGGCGATTTCCTCCTGCTGCTTCCGGGCCTGTATGCGGGCTTGGGACAGCCGCTGTTCCCGCTGGGTTTGATAAGCGGAAAAGCTGCCTTTGAACTCATACAGGCGGTGATCAGCCAATTCCCAAATCTTGGTGGCAAACCTATCCAGAAAATAGCGGTCATGCGAGACCACGATGATTGCCTTTGGGTATTTTTGCAGGAAATCCTCCAGCCATTCCAACGCCTCCAAATCCAGATGATTCGAAGGTTCGTCCAAGAGCAGCAGATCCGGTTCTTCCAACAACAGCCGGGCAAGCTGCGCCCTGACTCTCTGGCCTCCACTCAACGCCGTCAGCGGCTTGGCCAAATCTACAAGGGCCAGGCCCAACCCTAAAACCACACTGTTGATCCGGGCGTGGTATGTATAGCCGCCTTCCATTTCCCAACGCTGCTGCAGATCGGCATACTGCCGCATGGCAGCATCGAGCTGAACAGAGGCTTGATCTGCGCTGCTTTTTGCCAGCTCCCGCTCTAACTGCCGCATCTGCCTCTCCACTTCCATCAGCCCAGCAAAGGGCTGGGACAAATACTGTTCCAAAGTCAGAACCCCATCCGGCAAGAGCTGCTGCAGGTAACCAATGCGGTAATTCGGCGGTTTGAGAATATCACCGTGATCGAGGAGTACTTCACCAGTCAGGATCCTGAGCAGAGTGGTCTTTCCCACCCCGTTGGCTCCCACCAGGCCTATATGGTCACCTGGGCTGATTGTTGCTGAAACACCGGCAAACACCAGCTGATCAGCATAATACTTCGTCAGGTTGTGGATTTGCATGGTGAATCCTCCTGCATACTAATACCACATTAGCCTGCGCAATTCCTGTTGCATAAAATATGCAGAGGAGGTGGTAGAATGTATACATGCAGGCTTCTGGAGCAGCGTGATCACAGCTACGACAGTTACATCCTCAACCATCCTTACGGCCACCTTTTTCAATCCTACCCCTGGGGAGAGCTGAAAAAGAGCTTTGGGTGGCAGCCGTTCAGATTGATCGTGTATGAAGGGGTGCGCACCGCTGCCGCTGTGACCTTGCTCAGCCATCGATTGTTCAACGACTGCTCCCTGGTCTATGCTCCCCGGGGTCCCGTAATGCACTTCGACAATGAGCATTTGCTTGGCTTTCTGCTGGAGAAAACTGCTGCGGTTGCCCAATTGGTCAATGCTGTTTTCCTTAAAATCGACCCTGCCCTGCCCAGGCTGGCTGGCAGGGCTCATAACCAATTGCTCAAGCGGGGTTTCAAACAGGTGGATCAGATTCACCCCCACAGAAGCCTCCAGCTGACTGAAGTTTACCGGATTCATCTGCCATATCAAAACAGATCCCACAGTGCTCTGATCAAAAACATGGGCAGAATGAACAGACTGAGTGTAGAATGGAGCCAGTCCAGGGAAAAGCTGAAGATCTTCTATGCGCTGCTGTTGGAGTATAGTGAGCTGACGGATATCAAGGTCCGCAGCTTCAGTTATTACCAACGGATGTGGGATTTGCTGCAGGAATTCGGCATCTATCTGTTCTTGGTAAAACAAAAGAACTATGTGATCGGTGCCAGTCTATTGATAACTTTTGGCAGCACCTGCTACAGCCTTTACAGTGTCTACCGCCAGCGCCACCTGGGTTTATACCCGGAATCCTTTCTGCATCTGGCAATCATGGAATGGGCGGCCAAAGCCGGTTGCGTGGTCTATGAAATCATTGATACTCTGCTAACAACCAAACAGACGAGTTCGAGCCCTCGTCTGTTTAGTTTTCCAGTGGAACCCTATACTTATCTGGGCGAGTTTGATTTGGTTTACCGGCCGTGGCACTACCGGCTCTGGAACATCCTCTACCCGATCTATAACTGGTCGGTCAAGGTTTGAGGGAAATGCGCCTGTTTTTCCGGTCTTCGTGGCGTTCCAAGGCAAGCTCAATCAGGCGATCCAAAAGCTCCCCGTAGCCAATCCCTGAAACCTCCCACAGTTTTGGATACATGGAGATCTTTGTGAAACCGGGAATGGTATTGATCTCATTGACGATCACTTCTTGATCCTCGGTGATAAAAAAGTCCACCCGGGCCATTCCAGCACAATCCACCGCCTTGAAAGCCCTGATGGAATACTCTTCCAACAGCTGCCTCTGCTCGGGAGAAACCTCTGCCGGGATAATCAGCTGGGATTCTTCGCTGATATACTTGGCTTCATAGTCGTAAAACTCGTTGGCCGGAATTATCTCCCCCGGGACCGAAACAATCGGATCATCATTGCCCAATACACTGCACTCAATTTCCCGGGGCTTGTTCAGTGCCTCTTCCACAACCACCCGGCGGTCGAATTCACAGGCCAAATTGACAGCTTCAACCAGCTGCTCGCGGCTGGGGGCTTTGGAGATCCCCACACTGGATCCGAGATTGGCCGGTTTGACAAAACACGGGTAGCCAATTTCCCCTTCGATCCGGGAAATAATAGGGCTGGGATCCCGTTCCCAGTGTTTGCGGGCAATTGTCTCCCATTTCACCACAGGGAGCCCCGCCTGGGCAAAAACCGACCGCATCATCGCCTTATCCATGGATACGGCAGACCCTAAAACACCGGCGCCCACATAGGCAATATTGGCCAGTTCCAACAGCCCCTGAACCGTCCCGTCTTCACCATGGGGGCCGTGCAGGACAGGAAAAATCACATCTAAAAACGGCGTCTTGGCATCAGGATCGGGAACCAACGGCAGCTGCTCCGACTCCATGATGGGATTATCAACGGACAGCTTTGGCGCCACTGTGGAATCGAGCATTTTAGCCGCATCTTTGGGCAGCAGCCATTTGCCTTTCTTATCAATGGCGAGAGGTATGACCTCATATTTTTGGGGATCGAGGGCGGAAATCACGGATTTTGCGGACATCAACGAGACCTCATGTTCTCCGGATCGGCCGCCGAATATAACCCCTACACGCAGTTTTGACATTGATTATCCTCCCTATGGCATTACTGTTTTCATGCCTGCTGTTCATGTACCTTTAGCATTATTCTGATTCAACCGGCTCTGCTCCTGTCAGTTTTTGGCATTTTCTTGAAGGAACCATTTAATAATATGTAGAAGAAAGCTAAAAATATCACGGGCTGATCTCAGGCTGGGGCAGCCAAGAGCCGTGTTGTGTGAGGAGGCCGGTCCATAGATATGAAAAGCACAAAAATGAAAAAGACTGTCACGAAAAAAGATGACGGACGCTACATTATCTTTTATACATTTACCAAGAAAAAGGAGAAATAAACGATGTCGGAATTGCGCTGGAACCCTCAGCTGATGCAATGGGTGATTGTTGCCACCCACCGCCAGCACCGGACTTTTAAACCTCCAAAGGAGTTCTGCCCCCTTTGCCCGACCAAACCCGGTGCGTTCCCAACGGAGATCCCTGCGGAAGACTATGAGATTGTCGTATTTGAAAACAAATTCCCGTCCTTGAAGACACCACCGCCGCAGCCGGACGTGGAGTCTTCGGATTTATACCCGGTTTTACCGGCAGAGGGATTTTGCGAAGTAATCTGCTATTCTCCCGATCACTACCTTACCTTGGGGGAAGCAACAGTGGAGCACATTCATAACTTGATCCAGGTCTGGACTGATCGCTACCGGGAACTGGGATCCAAACCGGATATTGAGTATGTCTATATTTTTGAAAACCGGGGCGAAGCTGTAGGTGTCACCCTGCACCACCCCCACGGCCAGATTTATGCGCTCCCGTTTATCCCTCCGATACCAAAGCAAGAGCTCGCAGCCGCTAAGCAGCATTATGCCGAGAACGGCACGTGCCTCTACTGCGATATTCTCAAACGGGAACATTTGGACCAGGTGAGGATTGTCTGCGACAACGCATCCTTCACGGCCTTGGTGCCTTTCTACGCCCGTTTTCCATATGAAGTGCACGTGATAGCCAAACGCCATATTGGCTCCCTTGCGGATTTGGCTGAAGAGGAAAGGGCTGATCTGGCAGCAATCCTCAAAGCGCTGATAACCCGTTATGATCAGCTGTTCGGCTTTTCCCTGCCCTACATTATGGCCCTGCATCAAAGGCCAACCAAGGGCGATTACCCTGAGTATCATTTCCATTTCGAGTTTTATCCGTTCAACCGCACCGGAACCAAGCTGAAATACCTTGCCGGGGTCGAATCCGGTGCAGGTACCTTCATTACCGATATGAGCCCTGAAGAACAGGCAGAACGATTGCGAGGTGCGAAAAAATGAACGTCCAAAAAATAGTGTCAGCCTTTCACCGCCAGTTTCCCGGAGCCGGTGAGCCGATCGTGGCAAGGGCGCCGGGGCGGGTGAATTTGATCGGTGAACATACCGATTACAACGATGGATTTGTGCTGCCCATGGCCATCGATGCCCAAATTATGCTTGCGGGGTCACTTAGAACCGATCAGGAAGTGCACCTCTATTCTTTGGATTTTCAGAGCGGTGTACAGTTTTCGCTTCAGGATCTCAAGCGCAGCACGACAGCCTCGTGGAGCAACTATATCCGGGGCGTGTGCGCCATGTTCCTGGAGTTTACCGCGCTTAAGGGCATGAATATTGTCCTGACGGGCAATGTCCCTCAAGGAGCAGGGTTATCTTCTTCCGCCGCCCTGGAAGTAGGCACAGCTTTGCTGATCCGCAATCTCCACGGCTTGGACACGGATGCAGTTGCCTTGGTTAAACTGGCTCAGCGTGCGGAAAACGAATTCGTGGGTGTCAACTGCGGCATCATGGATCAGTTCATTTCCATGCTGGGTAAAAAAGGGCATGTCTTGTTCCTGGATTGCCGCTCACTAGAGTATGAATTGGTGCCGGTGCCTTTTGCAGCAAACAACGCCGCTATTGTGGTAATTGACAGCGCAGTAAAAAGAGGCCTGGTCAGTTCCGAGTACAACCTCAGGCGCAGCCAGTGCGAAGCCGCTGTAGAACAGCTGAAACAGGATTTGCCCCATGTCCGGGCTCTGCGCGACGTAAACACTGCCAACCTGGACTTGGTTGAAAAACTGCCCTCTGATTTACGCAAACGGGCACGGCATGTGATTACGGAAAACCAACGGGTGCTCGATGCGGCAAAACACCTTGCTGCAGGAAATCTCCAAGAGTTTGGGCAGCTGATGAACCAATCCCATGCCAGCCTTAGGGACGACTATGAGGTCAGCTGCGGGGAACTGGATCTTCTGGTTGAATTGGCTCAAAGTGTCCCGGGAACCTACGGCTCACGGATGACCGGTGCTGGTTTCGGCGGGTGTACCGTGACTTTGATATCAAACGAGTATATCGATCAGCTGAAAGATGTGGTATCGGAACACTATCCCCGCCAGACAGGCCTTCAGCCGAGAATCTTTGTTTTCAACGCCAGCGAAGGGGCAGAGCAGCTGGCATAGCGGGCTAAACCGGCATTGAGAGTTTGCGGCACATGAAAAAGCCTCACTGTCTGCAGGCACATCCGCCTATGACAGTGAGGCTTCTATTGCTTGGTACATCGGCTCCACCGGTGGAGCGATCCCCCACCAGAACTCCCACGCTTTCACCGCCTGCCAGACCAGCATGCCCACACCATTTTGGGTGCGGCAGCCTTTTTCCTGTGCAAGGCGTAAAAACAAGGTCTGCTTGGGATTATAGATGATGTCAATCACTAAATGCTGCGGCAGCAAAAGCTCCGCCGGTATTGGTACATCGGCACGGCTCTCCCGGCCGGGATTCTGGGCAGACGGTTTGGCCATGCCTACGGAGGTTGTATTGATTACTACATCCACCTGCCCCATAATTGGCTGCAGAGCCTCCGGGTGCATGGGAACGGCTGTCAGCTGAAGTCTTGCGCTGCCCGCAAGCTCGCGGAAGGCTTCCGCCCGCTGATAGGTCCGGTTTGTGATGTATACCCGGCATTGGCGCGCCAACAGCTCGGCAGTAATCGCCCGGGCGGCGCCGCCGGCTCCAATGACCAGGACAGCCTTTCGGGAAAAATCAAAATCCAGCTCGGATTTTGCCGCTGCTGTGAAGCCAATCCCATCGGTGGTGTGCCCCACAATCCGATCATCAATAAAAGCAATTGTATTTACCGACTGGATTCTGCGCGCTTCGGGTGTCAGTTCTGTAAGATACGGTAAAACGTGCTCCTTAAAGGGTATTGTAACATTGAGGCCTGTAAAGCCCAAAGCCCGGGCTCCGTAAACGGCCTGGGCCAGTTCTGCATGTTCCACCAAAAAGGGCAGGTAGACGCCTTGCCTGCCGGTTGCCGCCAAGGCCGCATTATGCATTACCGGGGACAGAGAGTGGGCAATGGGGTTACCGATCACTCCCAACAGCTCCATTTATCCTACCTCGCTTCCCGCCGGGGATCCAAAAACATTTGAACCATCAGTTCATTGACATGGGACACACCAATAATATCCAGGCCATAATCACGGTTTGCAATATTGTCCAGATTTGCTTTGGGAATATAAACCCGGCGGATGCCTGCTCTTTTGGCACCGTAAATCTTCTCCGGAATTCCGCCAACCGGCTTGATTTTGCCGCGGATAGAAATCTCACCGGTTATGGCTATGTCTTGAGGAACAGGCACTTGTTTGACGGCAGAATAAATTGCCAATAAAACCGCCACCCCGGCTGAAGGCCCGTCAATATTCCCACCGCCGACCACATTGACGTGGATATCGTAGTCGCTTAGTTCTTCGCCGGTCAAAATCCTGAACACGGACGCGGCATTGAAAACACTGTCTTTAGCCATACTTCCGGCGGTGTCATTGAACCGGACCACCCCTTTGCCTTTTTGGGCAGCGGGAAAAGCAGATGCTTCAATTTCAATGACTGAACCCAAAAATCCCAATACACCAAGCCCAAAAACTTGGCCGATTTCCGGCTTCTTTGATGCCTTGGTGTAGTTCGTCGGTGTCAACCTGGCTGCCTGAATCACCGACAGCAGATCGGCTTTGGTGATCTTGAGATCGGTTTGATCTGCATTTTTTTCGCAGTGCCGAAAGAGGGCTGCGCTGTAGGCGTCAGCAAGCAGCCGCACGGCTTGCCTGCCTTCAATCGTGTATTCCGCAATCAGGCTGCACAGCTTGGGATCGAGATTGATCCCCAGCCGCTCCGCTGTTGAGCCTACAATCAACTCGATGTCTTTATCCGATAGCGGATCAAAAAAGATCTCAGCACAGCGAGACCTCAGTGCCGGGTTGATCTCACAGGGATCTTTGGTAGTGGCCCCGATCAGGATAAAATCGGCAGGGGCTCCCTCCGCAAACAGTTTCTTAATCCATTTCGGTACCCGTGGGTCATCGGGATCAAAATATGCTGATTCGAATGTGACCCGCTTATCCTCTAGTACTTTCAACAGCTTGTTTTGAAGCAATGGATCCAGTTCACCGATTTCATCTATGAACAGCACCCCGCCGTGAGCTTTGGTCACCAAGCCCAGTTTTGGCTCAGGGATGGCCCCATCTGCCAAATCGCGCCTGGCGCCCTGGTAGATCGGGTCGTGTACCGAACCTAACAGAGGGTTCGTTATTTCCCGCGGGTCCCAGCGCAGAGTAGAGCCATCCACTTCGACAAACGGCCCGTCCTCGGCAAACGGTGTGTAGGGCCGGGTTTTCGCATAATCCAAAGCCAGGCGGGCTGCGGTTGTTTTGCCTACTCCCGGTGGGCCGTAGATGATAATATGCTGTGGAAATGGTGAACTGAGCTTTGTCACCAGTGCGTTAAGGGCGCTGCGCTGCCCCACGATCTGCGACAGCTTCGCCGGGCGCATCAGATCCAGTGCCGAAGCTGCAAGCTGTTTTTGTTCCAGCATTTCCAGCTGGGCATATTTCTTTAATGTTTGGGCGTTGTCTGCTCCCAATTCCTGTTTGAGCACTTCTGCCTGTATTTCCTGCAGGTACTCCTGATGGCGCTGCTGCATCAATTCGGCAACCTTGGCTTCCAATTCCCTTTCGACTGTGTGTTTGGCAATCATGTGAGCTATATTATCTTCCAGCTCTTTGATCACCTCATCAAGATCCGCTTCTGCATAGTCTTGATCGATGGTAGGATCTTCATAAACAAGTCTTTCCAAGGCTGTCAGGCGTTCCGTAACCTGGCCGGAATCCATCAATTGCAGAGCGTCCAGCTTGCCTGCTTTCAGAACCAGCTGTTCCGAACCGTGCAGTTCGCTTAACAGCTCAAACAGGACCGATATTTTGTGATTGATGCTGCGTCGATCGGCACCGAGCCGATCGAGGCTTTTGTTTTTCGATTTCCCAAACATGCTTATCTCCTTAACCTTCTGTTACTTGAACAATAATCTCGACTTGCACCTTGGGATGAAGCTTGATTTTGATCGGATGCTTGCCTACGCTCTTGATTGGCTCTTCCAGCTCGATTTTCCTCTTGTCAATTTCAACCTTATATTGACGTTTCAGCCTGTCGGCAATTTCCTGGCTGGTGATGGAACCAAACAGCTTGCCTGATTCCCCTACTTTGGTGGCAATCTGCAGTTTTTGGCCTTGAATCCTTGCGGCAACCTCTTGCGCCTCTTTCAGCTCCCGCTCCCGTTTTTGTTTCTGCGCTTCCTTCTCCAAGTCTGCCTGCTTGATGTTGCCCGCAGTGGCTAGAACTGCCAAACCTCGGGGCAGCAAAAAATTGCGGCCATAACCGTCTGCTACCGTGACAACTTCTCCCTTTTTGCCCAAACCCTTTACATCTTTTTGAAGAATTACCTCCATGCTTAAAGCCCCCCCTTGTCTGCCTTATTCAATTTGCGGATATCAAACCAGGTGTCCAAAACGCCCAGCATGGTGAGGATATAATAAATCAGGGCATTCCCGGTCAGCAGGGCGATTGCGGTAACCAGCAGCCTCACTGGTTTGCTTACGCCTGCCTTTACCATGTAAAACCACGCAATCGCCGTGCCTTGAACAAAGAATGCTCCGGAAAAGAACACATCCAGGTTCAAGAAGATGATCTTGATGCTTTGATGCGGAAAATAAGCAAGGATGATTGCCGCTGCTTTGCTGAGGATGAAACCCCACACGAAGTACCAAGGCAGTTTCCAGTGAATAAACCGGGGTATCGGTGGAAACGACATGCCCAGGCGTTTATATGAAATGCCCAATCCAAACAGGCAAATGATTGTTTGAAAGATACCATTGGCCAAGATGAAGACAGGCAGCAGCATCTGGAAGAACTGGGGCATGCTGGTTACAAGATCTGTGTACTGGTCAATCAGCTCTGGAGGCAGATCCCGGGCCTGCCAAAACTCAAGCATTTGCTGGCCAACCTTTTCCCATAATACTGCAATTTCATCCAAAAAGCTATAGCCTGCTATCAGTGAAAACGTAAACAGCCGCAAAACTGACGCCAAAACTGCGGCCCCTATTCCGATGATGAAAATGTACGTGAAACGGAACCCTTCCCTGGCAGCCAACCCTACAGCTATACCCAAAAAACCGATAATCATTAAGTCAAGGCCGATGATTGGCGAAGCCAAGAGTAGAGAGGTAACTGCCGCTGAGACAAACGAAACTGCTATACCTGCTCTCAATCCATGGCGATGGACAATCATAGCCAGCGGTATTGGAATCAAAGGGCCTACAAAGCCAAATGAGAAGTTGAAACAACTCAATATGACAATGATGACAGCCGACATCGCCCCTTCAGTCACTGTACGCGTTTTCAACGAGCTTTCACCGCCCTGCCAAATCTAACTCATACTGTACTTCTGCATCTAAAGATATAGTCCTTCCGCATCTATTCACGGTAAAAAAGGAGCAGCTGAGCTGCTCCGCTTTTACTCCACTGTATATGGCATCAGTGCCATTTGGCGAGCACGTTTAATTGCGCTTGTCAACTGCCGCTGATGAATTGCGCAGTTTCCTGAGATGCGCCGAGGAATAATCTTCCCCCGTTCCGTCACATATCTCCGCAACCGGCCGACATCCTTGTAATCGACCTGCGCAATCTTATCAACGCAAAAGGCACATACCTTCTTCCTGCCTCTGCGGCCTTTTTCTTTGACCATTTAACCAGCCTCCAAATCTGTTTGTTAGAATGGAACATCGTCAAATCCTGATTCGGGCAGGTCAGCTGATTCTTCCGGTTTACGGCTGGGCCAATCGAGGAACTGCACCTGATCAGCCACTACTTCCGCAGCCTTGCGGCGGATACCGTCCCGATCGTCGTAGGAACGGATCTGCAGCCTTCCTTCGACTGCAACCAAACGGCCTTTGTTGAGATGGTTCGCACATGTCTCCGCCAGTTTCCGCCAGGTGACTATGTCAATGAAATCCGTTTCCCGTTCGCCGTTTTGTGAACTAAAGGAACGATCGACTGCGATAGTAAAAGATGTAACCGCAACCCCGCTTTGAGTGTAGCGCAGCTGAGGATCCGCTACCAGCCGCCCAATAAGGATTATCCGATTCAACATTGGTGTTCACTCCTTTGCTCATTCTTTTTCTCTACGAACGAGCAGAAAACGAAGAACTTCCTCGGTAATCTTCAGCACACGATCGACTTCAGTAGTCGCTTCGTTATCTGCTTTGAAGCGGATTACCACATAGAAGCCTTCGGTGTGATCCTGTACCTCATAGGCGAGTTTGCGCTTACCCCACTGGTCAATGTTTTCGATTTCACCGTTTCGTACTTTGATGATCTCTGTTGTTTTTTCGATCAAAGCCTCAACTGCTTCTTCTTCAAGTTCTGGGTTAAGCAGCAGCATCAGTTCATAGGCACGCACCGTCGGCTCACCTCCTCCCTTTGGACTAACGGCCCCGAATTTCACCCGGGGCAGGGCATGCCTTATTATACCACTACGAATTTAGATAAGTCAAACATTGAAACGGAACAAGATGACATCGCCATCCTGGACTTCATATTCCTTTCCTTCCAGCCGCACGGCACCCTGTTCCTTCGCTTTGGCAAACGAACCGCTGGCAATCAGCTTGTCCGCAGCCACAACTTCTGCCTTGATAAATCCCCGTTCCAGATCAGAATGGACTTTGCCTGCGGCTTTAGGTGCCAATGTTCCACGAGGAACCAACCAGGACCGAGTCTCAACTCCTTTGATTGTATAGAAGGTAACCAAATCCAGCAGACGGTATCCGGCCTTGATAATCCGGGACAATCCCGGCTCGTCCAACCCAAACTCCTGGAGGTACTCCTGGGCTTCATCGGGATCAAGTTGGGCAAGCTCCCCCTCCACAGCAGCACAAAGTATGATAACTTCACTGTTTCTCGCGGCAGCCTTGGCCTGAACCGCTTCCAATGATGCTATGGCCCCCTGATCGCTCAGCTGATCCTCGTCCACATTCAGCACATAAACCACCGGTTTGGTAGATAAAAGGCGCAGATCAGGAGGGAGTTTTTCCGGATCGAGAGCGCCAATTCTGCCTTCGTTAAGGCATCGATGGGCTTCTTCCAATGCCGATAGCTGTTCCCGGTATTTTTTGTCGCCGGTTTTCAGCATCCGGCTTACCTTTTCCATCCGGTTTTCCAGTGTCTGCAAATCGGCCAGCATCAGTTCTGTTTCGACAATTTCCAGATCCCGCACAGGATCAATATCCCCTTCGACAGAACTGACATTGGGGTCACTAAAAGCCCTGATCAGATGGATAATGGCATCGACTTCGCGAATCTGGGCCAAAAACTGATTACCCAAACCTTCACCTTTGCTTGCGCCCCTTACCAGGCCGGCGATATCCACAAACTTGATCACTGACCCGGTTACTTTTTCCGGCTTTACCACTTCTGCCACTGTCAAAAGACGCGGATCCGGGATCATGGCAACGCCAACATTTGGTTCAATCGTGCAAAACGGGTAGTTTAAAGCGGGGACATCAGCCTGAGTCAAGGCGTTGAACAAGGTTGACTTGCCCACATTTGCCAAACCCACAATTCCGATTTCCATGGATATAACCAACCTCTCCTGATAATCTCTATACAGCTGTCAGCATGGGACTGTCAAAAGATCGCCGAAGATTTCCTGTTTAACCTGTTCCAGCCTGCTGTAATCCATAGCTGGTATATATTTCTGTTCCAGATTATCATGAATCGCTTTTGCTCTCCGCAGCTGCTTTAAAGCTAGATTGATCAGCTCGTCGAAGAAAACGAAGTTCTTATGCAAAGTATAATGTTCCTTGCTTCGTTTCGCTTGATCCAGGCTGTCATTGAGATTGACTACATTGGCGCCGTTGTGCTCGTAAATATGGGGCGGGTAGGAAGAGACCAAAGCCACGCTCAATTGCGGCAGCGCCAGATGATCTATGCGTTCCGGGTTGAGAGGGCAAAGATACGCTTCCAGATCATAGCCCTTGGCCAGGGCATAGTTTGCAATTCTTTCCAAAACAATGTCCCTGCCGCTCCCTGGATCACCCTTGATAATGTATTGAAATTGGAAACCTTCCATGATGCTGCGCAGTTCATTCACCTGCCCCTGCGGAGTATACGCGGAGGCAAACAGCTTCCGCTGCCTTCCCATGCGTCCGGGGATGCTTTGCCCGAATATTTCGCCGATCAGTTTCTCTGTTACCTCATTGATCTTGTTTGGATCCGCACAGGTGCTGTTGAGTGCATAGGTGTCGTCATGAAGTTCCTTGGCTGCCCGCAAATAGCGGTAAACCCTTTGGTAGCAGTCCCTGTTTTCATCCGTCAATTCCACAATCTCATCCCTGTGGGCACTGATTTTTTGGAGATCCCAAAACTGGCCGAGGTTGACTACCCTTTCCACACAGCCGGGGTACCTGGGGTCGATGATGTGGGGAGCTGTGCCGTCCACCACTGCCGATTTTAGCGCAGGAATGGCAATCCCGTCCAAGGAATCAATGTCTGAGGCACAGTGAAACTGTTCCACATCATAACCCAAAGCCAAGGCCTCAGCAGCAATCCCCGCCATCAACGTTGATTTACCCGTACCGGGGCCACCTTTGAGAATATAGATGCGGCGGGCCTGTTCCCCGACTATGTAATCAAAAAGCGAACAGAACCCTCTGGGAGTGCAGCCCCCTGCAAAGAATTTGCGAATCCGCGCCATAACTGATATCCCCTTTCTTTACCGATCACATAGTAGTATATGCGATCCGGGAACAAGGGTGCAGTTCAATTCTCTGGATCACTGCCGGCGCCCGCTGCAGGGCCTATAACCTCTTTCACCTGCTTCTCCAGTTTTACCCTGGGAATGAGTATCACCCGCTGGCAGGTCATACATTTCAGCCGCATGTCGACGCCTGCCTTCAGCACTTCCCACTGATCACTGCCGCAGGGGTGTTTCTTTCGCAAGCGCAAGATGTCTCCCTTGCTGTACATTCCTATCCCTCCAGGTCCATTATATCTGATCGGCCTGGTGGATTCAAAAATATCTTACCTACTGGCAGGTTTTCGAGAGCTGATCACGAATAATTTACTAACGAATTCAAATAGGTGAGAGAGAGGAAGATGATTCTTTGAAACTACACAAGCTGCCCATTGCATTGATTTTGACACTATTATTAATGACCAGCATTCCGGTTTTCGCGGCTGATATAACCGACGATGAGATTGTGGCCATAATCAATGACCGCAAGATTACTCGTTCTGAGTATATTGAGACCATGGAACAGGAAGTCGGCGTCTTTGTCATGCGCCAGATGATTTTTAGAGAATTGGTCAGGCAGAAGCAAAATGAGTTGGGAATAACTGTCAATCCACAGGAATTTGAACTCTACCTGGCACAAACTATAGCTGAGATGGTGCATCAGCTGGGTGGAGAAACCTATTTTCTCTACTACCTTGATGAGCGGAAAATGACGGAGGAAACATTTATTGAAATGCTGGAACTGGAATACATCCTCTATCTGTGCGCCGTTACAGAAACAACGGTCACTCCTGAGGAAGTGACCCAGTTTTTCGAAGACAACCGCATCCACTTCAATCATCCGGAAATGGTAAGGGCCAGTCATATTCTTGTTGGGACGGAAGCCGAAGCTGATGATTTGGTTAACAAGCTCAAAGAAGGGGCTGATTTTGCCGAATTGGCGAGAACCTATTCGATAGACACTCAAACCGGTCCGTTTGGCGGCGATTTAGGCTATTTCGCCAAGGGCGAAATGGTCTCTGAGTTTGAAAACTTGAGTTGGAGCCTGGGTGTCGATCAGTTTAACAAAGTATCAACTGCATATGGTTGGCATGTTGTACTGGTAACCGACAAGCGCGCACCCCAGGAAGCTAATCTGGAGGAACAATGGGATGAAGTGGAAAGCACTTTGATCCATGCCCTTGCTACTGAATACTTGGGCGCATACCTCTATCAGCTGGAACAAGAAGCAAACATTGAAGTGTTTTTGGACCACATCCTCCCATAGTTGTCTCCCTTAAGGGCTGGCAGCCCGGTGTGATTACGACAAAGAGCAAATAACAAAACCCCAGCTTTGGCTGGGGTTTCGCATTTTCAAACAAGTGCTTTTCGCGTCAGGATCGGATTTCGGGCTGCTTTGGTCTCATCCAGCCGCACGACCGGCGTCCTGGTTGGCGCTGATCTCAGTTTTTCCGGATCGTCCTTTGCTTCCTGGGCAATTTCCCGCATCGCTTCAACAAACGCATCGAGAGTTGCCTTGGATTCGGTTTCTGTCGGCTCCACCATGATCGCCTCGTCCACAATCAAAGGGAAATAGATGGTGGGGGCATGCACTCCGTAGTCCAACAGCCGTTTGGCAATGTCCAGGGTGGTAGCACCCAACTCTTTTTGCCGTTTGCCAGACAAGACAAACTCATGCATGCAGATGCGATCATACGGCAGGTAGTAATCCTGCTTCAACTGATTCATGACATAATTGGCGTTAAGCACCGCGTTTTCACTGACCCGCTTCAATCCCGCTGCCCCCAAATGCCGGATATAGGCATAGGCTTTGACCATGACAGCGAAGTTCCCGTAGAATGCCTTGACCGGGCCGATGCTGTGTTTGGGGCGGACCAAATGATATTTGCCATCAGTATATTCCACAATCGGATCCGGCAGGAAATCAACCAGTGCTTCACTGACAACAATTGGCCCTGAGCCTGGACCGCCTCCCCCATGGGGCGTGGAAAAAGTCTTGTGGAGATTGAAGTGGACTATGTCAAAGCCGGTATCGCCCGGCCGGACAATTCCCATAATGGCGTTGGCGTTGGCACCATCGTAGTATAACAAGCCGCCTGCGTCATGAATAATCTTGGCAATGGTTTCCACATTCTCGTCAAACAGGCCCAGAGTATTGGGATTGGTCAGCATTAAACCGGCAGTCTGCGGCCCAACCATCTCCCGCAGCGCTTCCACATCAACCCCGCCTCTGGAATTGGAAGATATTTCCCGGGCAATAAATCCGGCCATCTGGGCGCTGGCAGGATTTGTGCCATGGGCTGAGTCAGGAATGATTATTTCGCGCCGCTGCCTGCCTTCACCGCTGAATTCATGGTAGGCCTTGATGATCAAAAGCCCGGTTAACTCTCCATGAGCTCCTGCCGCAGGCTGCAGGGAGGTTTTGGCCAATCCGGCAATTTCAGCCAGGTAACCGTCTAATTCATACATTAACTGCAGAGCTCCCTGCACTGTGCTTTCAGGCTGCCGCGGATGAATTCTGCTGAACCCAGGCATGGCTGCGATGTCTTCGTTCACCCGTGGATTGTATTTCATTGTACAGGATCCAAGGGGATAGAATCCCACATCAACACCGTGATTCTTCCGGGACAATTGGGTAAAGTAGCGGACTACCTCGGGCTCGGTGAGTTCCGGAAGCCCCAAATCGCTCTCCCTGAGATATGCCTCGGGAATCAGCTCTTCTATTGGGGTTTCTTCCACATCAAGCTCGGGCAGAACGTATCCTCTCCGCCCCGGTACCGACAGATCCAACAACAGCATTACAGCCACCCCCTTAACAAATCCACAAATTGATCCATTTCCGCTTTGGACCTGGCTTCTGTAACAGCTATCAAAACGCTGTCGGCCAAGCCGGGATCAACCAACTCCAATGGAAAACCACCCAGGTAACCATGCTCCAACAACCGCTGATTGATTTCCTGCCAACCCCAATCAGCTTGGAGGGCAAATTCTTTGAAGACAGGTGCATTAAACCGAAGCCTGAACCCGGCTTCCTGCAGCTTGCGCCGGAGATATGCTGTTTTCTGCAGACATTGGTAAGCAACCTGCCTGATCCCTTTTGGCCCCAGCAGTGCCAGGTAAATGGCGGCTGCCAAAGCATTCAACGCTTGATTGGAGCAGATGTTTGAGGTGGCCTTTTCCCGCCTGATATGCTGCTCCCGGGCTTGCAGGGTCAAAACATAGCCAACGCGGCCATTCTTGTCAGTGGTCTGGCCCACAATCCTGCCGGGCATCTTACGAACCAGCTTCATGCCGTTTACAGCAAAGAATCCCACACTGGGCCCCCCAAAGCTGATGGGGTTCCCCAAACACCCGGCATCACCCACCACAATGTCGGCGCCGTATTCTCCCGGAGCTTTGACAATGCCTAGGCTGACAGGGTCGACTGCCATCACCAACAGGCCTTGAGCGGATTTGATCCAGCGGGCGGCATGATCAATATCATCAAGGGATCCAAAGAAGTTGGGCTGGCTTACAATCATGCAGGCAGTTTCGGAGCCGAGCCCGGGTTTCAACGCGTCTTTGTCAATCAATCCGGTGCCTGGATCATAGGGGATTCTGATCAGCTCAACATCCTGACTTTCCAAGTATACCTGCAGGATTTCCAGCCATTTGGGATCCAGGTTTGCCGCTGCAGCCACCTTGCGGCGATTGGTGGCGCTGCAGGACATTAAAGCCGCCTCTGCCAGAGCAGTTGCGCCGTCGTACATGGAAGCATTGGCCGCTTCCATTTTTGTCAGATTGGCAATCAGCGTTTGAAATTCGAAAATCGACTGGAGCACACCCTGACTCACTTCCGCCTGGTAGGGCGTATAGGCAGTCAAGAACTCTCCCCGGCTGATCAAATGTGAGATAACCGCAGGTATGATATGATCATAAGCCCCCGCTCCCAAAAACGAGACACACTGATCCAGGTTCGTATTTTTTTCCGCAAGCCGGCTCATATAACGCAGCAGTTGGCGCTCGGCAAGGGGCTCGGGCAAATCCAGGGGCCGCTTCAGCATCAGGTGTTCAGGTATGTCGGCAAACAGATCCGCCAGCGTGTCCATGCCCAAGGATTTGAGCATCTGCTGCTGGTCTTCCGGTGTGTTGGGAATATAAGGCACGATCATACCTCCTCTACATATAGGGCATACTCCTCTGCTGTCATTAGATCTGACAGATCCAGATCGTCGCACTTAACTTCGATAATCCACCCTTCATCATATGGGGATTCGTTAATCAATTCCGGACTGTCTTCCAGAGTCTCATTCACAGCCATAATTGTTCCGGATACGGGTGAAAATACGTCTGACGCTGCCTTTACCGATTCCACCACCGTGAATGGATCGCCTTTCCCCACCTCAGCGTTGATTGCAGGCAATTCGATGTACACGATGTCTCCCAGCTGATCTTGTGCATATGCGGTGATCCCTACCCTGACTACCGAATCATTGATTTCTTGTACCCATTCATGTTCTTTACTGTACAGCAATCCTTTCCTGACTTCCATGCTCTTAAAACCTCCCGCTTTGTGATTACTTTTTGGTGACAAACCTGCCTTTAATAATCTCAGCAGGCACTCTCTGCCTGCGAATTTCAATCTCTATGATGCTGCCCGCTTTGGCGTGGGCGCTGTCAACGTAGCCGAGGCCGATTCCTTTTTGCAGCGAAGGGGACATTGTCCCGCTTGTAACACGCCCAATGATCCGCCCTCCTTGGATTATGTTATATCCATGCCGGGGAATTCCTTTGGCCCGCAGGACAAATCCCACCAATTTCAGGCTTATTCCCGCCGTTTCTTGCTCCATTAAAGCTGTCCGGCCTATAAAATCTCCCTTGTCAAAAACCACAAATCGGTCTAATCCCGCCGCCAAAGGTGATTCTTCTTCTGTAAGCTCATTGCCGTAAAGCGGCATCCGCATCTCTAGGCGCAGCGTGTCCCGGGCACCAAGGCCTACAGGCTGAATTCCGTAGGGCAAGCCAACAGCAATGAGCTCATCCCACAAACGCGGAGCAAGCTGTGGGGACAGATAGACCTCAAAGCCATCTTCACCAGTATAACCAGTCCTGGAAACCCGGATTTGTTCTCCATGGTAAGGCAAATCCCTGAAATGGTAGTAGTCAAGCTGTGCCAATTCTGCTTCCAAGGCTTTTTCCGTTACCGGCAGGGCGTTGGGCCCTTGGATGGCAATTAAGGCTGTGGATTGGGACAAATCCTGTACTGTGACACCCCCGGGTGCTTTGGATAAAAGCCATTGATAGTCTTTTGCGGTGTTTGCAGCGTTAACCACAAGATAAAACCCTTCTGGCACTCGATAAATCAAGATATCATCAATAACGCCGCCGGCCTCATTTGTCAGGAAACTGTACTGAATCGCGCCCGATATCAATTTGGAAACATCGTTGGTGGTTACATAATTGAGAAACTCTTCTGCCTTTGGCCCAGAAACAAGAATTTCGCCCATGTGGGTAAGATCAAAGATCCCCACCCTGCTGCGGACAGTTTGATGTTCCGCTGCAATCCCGGTATACTGCAGCGGCATCAAAAAGCCGGCGAACTCAACCATCTTGGCACTCAAACTTAGATGCTTGTCATAGAGCGGTGTCTTTGCAGCCATTGAAAACCCTCCTTAGCCTTTGATTCCCTCGCTTACTATATCAATTTGTCACCAAAAATCGTTTTCCTTCATAACATACAACACACAGCCGGTTACCGGTACAAATACCGTAAACGGGGGAATGACATGTTTAACCTGCTTAAAGCGCTCATCGACCCGATCTTGAAGGCTAGGAAAAAGACCGTCATTTTGATCTGGAAACCGATCAAACGCAGCTAAAGGAAAACCCTGGCCCCAGTGCTGGGGTTTTACCCCTTACTGTTGTTTAAAGATAATCAAAAGCAGTAGAACGATGATGGCCAGCCAGATAATTTTTCTCACAGCCTCGAGTTTTGGCGGCTCTTGGCCTTGCCAAGGGCGGCGGCGGTTTAGTTTGGCCGCCTTTTTTAAGTACTTAATTCCTTCGTTTATATTTCCCATCTGCTTATATAGAACACCCAGATTGTGATAGGCTGTTGCACACTCGGGATCGGTGTCAATTGCCCAGCGGTATGCCGCTGCAGCGCTTTCAAGGTCGCCTTCCTCAAGATAGATATTGCCGAGGTTGCTGTAAGCTGCTGCCAATTTCGGATCATGGCCGATGGCGGCTTGGAAACACTCTGCCGCTTGTTGAAAGTCGCGCTTGTGAACGTAGAGTACACCAAGCTTGTTCCATGCAGGGGCATGGCCTGGTTCAGCCTCAATCGCCGCCAGGAAACAGCGTTCCGCCTGTTCGTACGCACCTTTTTTAAAGTAAACAAGCCCTTGTTCATACAGTGAAGATTCTGTTTTCATGGTTATCCTCCTCGGAGTCGATGCAAAGCCACAGCTCGCCGCTTACCGCTGTAATACCAGATAAAGCAGGTACAAGCCGGCAACGCCAAAAAGCGGATATGTGATGCCAATTAAGGGAACAAAGCCCAATCTGGCAATTAACAGTACAACAGCAAGAACCAGGCCGGTTGTGGGGAGCCACCCGGAGAAAACCAAGCCGTTTAACCGCTGAACAACTGCCAGTGCATGGGCCAAAGCAGTAGTGTACATCGCCATCCAAATAGCCAAGCCATACAGGGTACCCATAACCGGCCCGATTTGTATTGCCAAAGCCAACATGGGAATCGGTGCGTTTAAGGCCGCCGGCGGACTGGCAAACAAAGCGGTCGCTATAAGAAAAATCAAGATCCCAAGAGTCATTCCGCCTATCCAACCACCGTGTTTTGCCGCCTCTTTAGAAACGCCGAGCTCGCCAATGCCTGCAAAAACAGCCAGCGAATAGCCGTAGTTGTACCCGGCATACAAAACTCCATACGGTACGGCCATTGGCATTGCCGGAGCATGCGTAAATCTACCGTTAATAATTGAAACAACTGAAACAGAAACGATTAAGATGATCATAAAAGGCACCAAATACCCATTCAGGTTCAGCACACCCTTAGGCCCAATCATCAGTGGGGCCAGGACCAAAATCGCCGTTAAATACATCCCTCCACGAATTTGTGCTGCTTCAAGCAAGACAGCTTCAGCCCCGGCAAACATAATCGCCGTGCCGAGGATTAGAAAAGCCGTATAAAACAGATCAAGATAGGGAGCCAGATAGCGGTTAAGCTGCCGAATCAGCTGATTATAATCTCCCAAGCCCCAGCTTGCACACTTGTACAGCGTCCGGCCGCCGCAGCAGCTGAGCACAAATGTGGTCAAACCTATGCCAAGATAGGCAGAACTTCCGAAACGGGCAAAAAACTGCACAAGCTCCTGCCCCGATGCAAAACCGGCTCCGATTACTGAGGCTATATATAAGGATGCAATTTTCCAAGCCACAGGATCCCCTCCCCTGAAAAATATGGCCAGCAATACATATTATGATGGATTGCGGCGTATATTAGTGAAAAGATCACTAATCGCGAGGGGAGGGAGCTCCTATTACTGATCGCAATCATGATTATATTGTCAGACTTCACATGGATGATCCACTTGCCGCAGAGACTTTGGCTCTCTCAATTGCCCGGATCACTCAGGAACGCCATTTGGTGGTCGTTTGTGTCGGCACTGACCGTTCCACCGGAGACTCTTTAGGCCCATTGATTGGTACCGGGCTGCTGAAACACCTGCCTCCCAATATCACCGTCTATGGCTGTCTCGATGAACCTGTACACGCCTTGAACCTCGAAAACTTTGTAACAAAGATTAAAAGCAAACATCAGGACTCTCTTGTTTTGGCCATTGACGCCTGCTTAGGCAAATCGGAAAATGTCGGTTATATCTCTCTCAAGACCGGCCCTTTAAAACCGGGGACTGGAGTCAATAAAGCCCTTCCGGAAATAGGCGATTTTCACATTATCGGTGTCGTCAATGTTGGCGGTATGATGGAGTATTTTGTTCTCCAAAACACCAGGCTCAGCTTGGTAATACGGATGAGCGAAATCATCATCAAAGGCCTGTTAATGAGCGTCCGAGATGTAAGCGTACACAGAGCTTAATGTTCCACGTGGAACATTAAGCTCTTTTGTCTTGACCCACCTCTATTTCTAGGCTCTTTTGCCTATTTGCCTGATCCGTTCCAACAAACCGCCCTGTCCTCTGCTTTTTCCGTCTGCAGGCTGGCAGTACTGCTCGGCAACTGCCCTAAAACTCTGGCTCGCAGCAGCAGAAGGCTCTCCTTCCACTATCGGCTTCTGCCGCATATTTGCTTCCCGCACCCGCATGTCATCAAAAATGAATCCTGCGTACCCTAGCTCAAAACTCAAGAACTTTCTGGCTGCGAACTGCAGTTTTTCAGCGGTGCTTTCCGCTTCCGGACGATAATAAACCCGGTTGACCACCAGATTCAAGTTCAGCGGCCGCGTTCTTTGCGTCACCAATGTCTTGAGCAAGGCATAAGTATCCGTGATTGAGTGGGGTTCGGGAGTGGTGACCAAATAACCCTCTTGCGCAGCCAGGACAAAGTTTACTGAACCAGGTGTGATTCCAGCGCTTGTATCCACGATGACCACGTCAAAATAGCGGAACAGTTCCTGCAGTTCTCTGGCGAGCAGATTATACTCATAGATCGTAAGCTGTGTCAGCGGCTGCACGCCTGAACAGCCGGGGACAACATGTACCCTGGGCTGTACCTCCGTGAGAATATCCATTACTCCACATTTGCCCGTAATTACGTGTCCGAGATGATAGCGGGGCGCCAAATCCAGAAGCACATCGACATTGGCCGTGCCAAGAGCGGCATCAAAAATACAGGTTTTGTAGTCCAATTCTGCCAGTGCATACGCCAGATTGATCGCCAGCGTAGTCTTACCGACCCCGCCTTTACCGGAACATACGCTGATCAACTGCCTGTCTCTCGGCGGATCGATGCAGACCAGGCGGTTAACCTCAAAATCCATGTGTTTCAGCACCAAAGACCGGTTTTCTCCTCCGGCCCGTTCAATGATGATATATTTGTTATCCTGCTCTGGCAGTGCTTCGTGCCCCACTGTGACTGTTGTGCCAACTGGCAGCAGTACGAGTTTTCCCTCGCTCATGGGAAACTTGATCCTGATCAATCCCTGCCGGGAATTGATCCCGATTACTTCACTGGTGAAGACCCCTTGGAACAGTCCCGATTCAACAGTGAACTTAATCTGGCTTCCGATCTTCCAGGTAGAGGAGTTTTCGTTCCCGCCGAACATGAGAATACCTCCAGACGTTTTAACCTCGCATTAACTCTATAATCCGCTCCAGTTCTTCATCGGAATAGTATTCGATTTCAATTTTGCCCCTGCCCCGTTTGTAAATCAAACGGACTTTGGTTCCCAACACTCTTTGCAGCTCGTCCCGAACCATCTGCACTTGTGGGTCCAGCGTTCCTTTCCTGCCCGCCGCCGGCTTGGGGTTTTGCTGCACCAGCCGTTCCAGCTGGCGGACACTGAGCTCTTCTTTCACTGCTTTTTGCGCCAGCGCATATCGCAGTTTGACCGAATCAACGCCTAAAAGGACTTTTGCATGCCCGCGGCTCAATCTCCCCTCCGCCACCATTTCTTTTATTGGAGGTTCCAAAGTTAACAGGCGCAGAGCATTGGTAATGGATGACCGCTTCTTGCCAACGGATTGGGCTACTTCTTCCTGAGTCATGTCAAACTCTTCAATCAGTATTTTATAGCCCTCAGCCTCCTCAATTGCATTGAGGTCTTCCCGCTGAAGGTTCTCGATCAAGGCTAGTTCCGTCATCTCCCGATCGGACAATTCCTTCACCACTGCGGGAATAGTCTTTAACCCCGCCAGCTGAGATGCTCTCCACCGTCTTTCACCTACTACAATCTGATAGTCTTCTCCGGCTCGGCGAACAATGATCGGTTCCAAAACGCCGTGGTTTTTGATGGACTCTGCCAATTGCTCCAGCTTCTCTTGATCAAAATGCTTGCGGGGCTGAAATGGATTGATGGTGATTTTGTCCACTTCAATTTGGCTTACCAGATTACGGCTGCTCAGATCCCCTTGGGGGATCAAGGACCGCAGCCCCTTGCCTAAAGCCTGTCTACTCAAGAATTAAGCACCTCCTGGGCTAAACTTTCATAGGCCAATGCGCCTTTTGAGCTGCTGTCATACAAGGCTATTGGTTTACCAAAACTTGGTGCTTCGCTTAGCTTCACATTACGGGGAATAATGGATTCATAAACCTTTACCTGCTGTTGAAAGTAGTTTTTCACATCCTGAATTACCTGATGGGACAAGTTTGTGCGGACATCATACATCGTCATAACCACGCCCTCCCAGGTCAAGTCCGGGTTCAAGTGTTCCTGAACCATGGCAATTGTACTCACCAACTGACTTAATCCTTCGAGAGCATAATATTCACATTGGATAGGTACGATCACCGAATGCGAAGCTGTCAAGCCATTAATTGTCAACAACCCTAATGATGGAGGCGCATCGATAATAATATAATCGTATTTATCGACAACAAAATCCAAAGCCCTTTTGAGCCGGAATTCCCTTGACAGGATTGAAACCAGTTCGATCTCTGCTCCTGCCAGCTCAATGGTGGCCGGTGCTATAAAAAAACCTTCTATTTCGGTATTTAAGATAATCCGATCAATCCTCTCACCCTCAATGAGCACAGAATACATGCAGCGCCCGATTTTGCCTTTATCCACACCCACACCGCTTGATGCATTGCCCTGCGGATCAATATCAACAAGGAGGACCCGTTTCCCGGCCAAAGCAATGTATGCTCCAAGATTGACTGCTGTTGTACTCTTGCCGACTCCACCCTTTTGATTGACAATGGAAATAATCTTACCCATCACTGGTCCCTCCACTCCGGCTTTGTAATCGTGACCGTTACCCGGTAAGCCTTGTCATCTTCATCTTCTTCATAAGTCACCTGTAAACCACTGTCAGTTAGTGTATGCGTTAATTCCTTCACACCGTTTGTGAACAAACGGATGTCCTTGATCACGATTCTCCTGTTTTGTTTTGGGGCAGGTTTTGTCTGTGTTTCCTGTTTCTTCCGAATCAGCTCTTCTGTCTGTCGCACACTCAGGCTCTTTGCTGTGATCAGCTGTAAAACCTCCAATTGTTCTGGAGCCGATTCCAGCTGCAGCAGTACTCTGGCATGCCGCTCGCTGATTATTTCCCGGGAAATATATTCTCTAACTTCTGGATCGAGCCGCAGCAACCGCAGCCTGTTGGCTATGTACGATTGACTTTTGCCAATCCGTTTCGCCAGTTCCTCTTGGGTCAACTCAAATTCAGCGATTAACCGCACATATCCCTCTGCTTCCTCAAGAAAATGGAGGTCCCGCCGCTGCAGGTTTTCAATCAATGCTATTTCCGCGGCGGTGCGATCATCCATAATCTTAACTATGGCCGGAATCGTGTTCCATCCCAACAATTTGCAGGCCCGCAGCCGCCGCTCCCCTGTAACCAACTGATAACTGTGATTCACCAATCTAACAATGATCGGGTGAAGCAAGCCGTGTGCGGCAATGGAGTTGGCCAATTCTCCCAGCGCTTCCTGATCAAATGTGACTCTGGGCTGAAATGGATTTCGTTCAATCCGGCTGATCGGTATTACTTGTACATCGTCCTCCAGGAAATCTGGTATCTTATCCGCCTGAGTGGCCAGTGCTTCCGTCTTGTTCGGTGATCTGTGTTTCGATCGCAGCAGATCCGTTAGTTTCACTTTATCACCAACCTATTGTTCCATGTTATATCTTAAGTAATTATTCGGTAAGAGCTTTCCTGTTCCTTCCGGGAAATAGATTTAGTGACCGGAAGCCTGATCACAAAACCGCCATAAAACGAGTTTTGTCTCACTTCACAGCGGTCTTTTGGCGGGAACCCCTGCTTTTCTTGGATATTGATCTGGTGTTTCCGCTTCTTTTCTAAATCTAACGATCCAGCGTTCTCCCATGTCAAACGGCAGCTGCAGGAGTTCTCTCTGGATCACCGAAAGATTGAGGAGTTTTACGGCGTTGGCAGCCGTCTTCAGTTCTTCAGGAAAACTGCTGCCCTTAAAGGCAATGAAATACCCTCCCACGGACAAGAAAGGGGTGCAGTACTCCAAAAGAACCGGCAAAGGCGCAACTGCCCGAGCTGTGGCCCACTGGAACGCTTCACGGTATTGGGGATCTCTGGCCAGCTCCTCCGCTCGGCCGTGGATGCTGCTTACATGGTTCAGTTGGAGCGTTTCACAGACTTCTCGCAAAAATCTAACTCTCTTTTCCATTGAATCAACCAGCACTACCGGATCTGAGGTGAAGCAGCTGGCAATGACTACCCCGGGAAAACCCGCCCCACTGCCCACATCAATTCCTTTGCCCTTAAATGTAAAACCTGTTTTCTGCACTGCAAGGCAATCGACAAAGTGCTTGACGGCAAACTCTGCCTCTGAAGTGATCCGGGTTAGATTCATCTGCCTGTTGCCGGCTTCAACCAACTTGGCGAATTTCAACAACTGCTCAACCTGATGGGAGTTGATTTCAATGCACATCAGAGCACAGCCTCTAATCAGGTGTGTGCGCAAGTTCTCCCTATCCATCAGCTCTTTCCCTCCATGTATACTAAAAGTACAGATATATCAGCTGGTGTAACCCCGGATATCCGCGACGCCTGCCCCAAAGTCATAGGTTTGAATTGAGCAAGCTTCTCCCGGGCCTGCCGCGACAGCCCCGGTACCGCCGCATAGTCGATACCCTGCAGCTGGCGGTGCTCAAGTTTGCGGAACCGGTCGATGGCCATACTCTGTTTTTCAAGGTATCCCCGGTATTTGATGGCTATTTCCACCTCTTCCACGACTTGCGGGTCAAGTTCGGGCAGTTCTGCAAGGCGGCCCAAATCCTGATAGCCGATCTCTGGGCGCCTTAAGAGTTCTGCCAGGGTGAATCCGTGCGTAATCGACGCTGTACCCATTTCTGCGAGAATTTGGTTGGTCTCTTTGGTAGACCCAATGCTGTAGTGTTCCAGCCGGTCGATTTCCTTGTAAATCTGTTCCCATTTTTGTTCAAATTCCCGGTACCGCCCTTCAGAAATCAACCCCAGCTTGTAGCCAAGTGGAGTCAGCCTTTGGTCCGCATTGTCGACTCGCAAATTCAGGCGGTATTCAGCATGGGATGTCATCAGCCGGTAAGGCTCCCTTGTCCCTTTGATTACCAAATCATCGATAAGCACACCGATATAGGCTTGCGAACGATCGATAGTGATTAAATCTTCCTCCCGCAGATACAGGGCCGCATTGATCCCCGCAATCAAACCTTGGGCTGCCGCTTCTTCATAACCCGATGTTCCATTGATCTGCCCTGCAGTAAAAAGCCCCTCATAGTTCTTTACCTGCAGATAACTGTTGAGCAGGGTTGGATCCAGGCAATCATATTCAATAGCATACCCAATGCGCATAATTTCTGCATGCTCCAGCCCCGGCACTGTCCGGATCAGCTCCCGCTGGACATCAGCCGGCAGAGAGCTGGATAAGCCGCTTAAATATCCTTCAAATGTGTCCCACCCTTCCGGTTCCACAAACACCTGGTGCCGATCCCGGTCAGGGAATTCCACCACTTTGCTTTCAATCGAAGGGCAGTACCTGGGCCCGACACCGGTAATCGCTCCTGTGTACAGGGCCGCCCGGTGCAGGTTGTCCCTGACAATCTGGTGCGTCTTTGCGTTGGTGTAAGTCAACCAGCATGGTGCCTGTTCAATGCGCAGGCCTTTGGTTGCAAACGAGAAACCCTGCAGAAATTCGTTGCCGGGCTGTTTGATCATCTTGCTATAGTCGAGCGAACGGAGATTGATCCTGGCTGGTGTCCCCGTCTTAAACCTCACCAGGGGCAGCCATTGCTCCAGGGCATTGCCCAATGCCGCGGCAGGGTGCTGCCCTTGGGGTCCGGACGGGAATGACTCTTCTCCAATAAAAATCCGGGAGCGCAAGTAAGTCCCTGTGGCCAAAATCACGGCTTTGGCCTTTATCTTAGTATTCCCAATCACAACACCGCCGATCCGGTTTCCCTTGATCAACAAGTCGGTGACGGTGCCTTCCTTAAGGTACAAATTGGGGGTAGTCTCCAAAACACTTTTCATTTTGCGCTGGTATAATTTGCGGTCGATTTGCGCTCTTAGAGCCTGGACTGCTGGCCCTTTGCGCGTATTCAACCGGCGCATCTGCATCAAAGTCGCATCAGCAATCTTCGCCATCGCACCGCCCAAGGCATCGATCTCCCTGATTAGGTGCGCCTTGGCCGGGCCCCCTAAAGACGGGTTGCAGGGCATTAAGCCCACGTTGTCCAGGTTCATGGTCAGCAGCAGCACGCGCCGGCCCATATTGGCGGCGGCCAAAGCAGCTTCGCACCCGGCATGCCCTGCTCCGACCACAACCAGGTCATATCCAGAACTGCTATGCTGATACATGCTCCCTGTCTCCCTTCAAAACAACCAGTAGGACATTGATATCTGCAGGAGATACTCCGGAGATCCGGGATGCCTGGCCCAAAGATGTGGGCTTGATCGAAGTCAGGCGCTCTTTAGCCTCCGTACGCAAACCATGGATTTGATCATAGTCTATGGTTTCGGGAATAGCAATATCTTCCAGCTTGTTAAACTGCTCAATTTGCATGAGCTGACGCTCGATGTAAGCTTTGAATTTGCATTCGATCTCAATCTGCTCAACCACTTCCGGATCCAGTTTGGGCAGTGGAGCAAAGAAACCCAGGTTTTTAAACTGGATCTGCGGCCTTTGCAGAATCTCATGAAGGGTCACTGATTTTTTCAGATCACCAGATCCCAACCGGATCAAGTAATCGCGCACCTCCGCTGTTGGTGAGACCTGCACTTCCTCCAACCATTGTAATGTCTCCTGAATAGCCAGTTTCTTGGCTGCCACTCTTTTGCAGCGCTGATCATCGATAAGGCCGACTTTATAACCGATTTCCCTGAGCCGCAGGTCTGCATTGTCCTGGCGCAAAATTAACCGATATTCTGCCCGCGATGTCATCATCCGGTAGGGTTCCTCAGTTCCTTTGGTGACCAAATCATCAATCAAAACTCCAATATAAGCCTGGGATCGTGACAGAATCAAACTTGGCCTCCCTTTTACCTTGTGTGCCGCGTTGATCCCGGCGATCAACCCCTGTGCTGCCGCTTCTTCATATCCAGAGGTCCCGTTGATCTGTCCCGCCGTAAACAGCCCTTTGACCAGTTTCGATTCCAGGCTGGGATACACTTGCTCGGGCAGAATATAATCATATTCAACCGCGTAGCCTGTACGCATGATTTCAACCTGCTCCAACCCGGGAATCGTCCGGAGGATCTGCAGTTGGACCTCCTCAGGCATGCTGGTGGTTAGGCCCAGGCAGTACAGCTCCTTAGTATATTCACCTTCCGGTTCCAGGAATATTTGATGGTCTATTTTGTCGGGAAACCGCAGCACTTTCCGATCTATTGAAGGGCAATAGCGCGGGCCTTTTGTTTGAATGGCTCCGGTTTGAATCGGCGAAAGATGAATATTGTCCCGGATTACCTGGATCGTCTCTGAAGTAGTCCGTGTATACCAACAGGGGCTCTGTTCCCGGACAATCAGCGGTGTATCAAAAGAAAACCGGAGCGGCTTTTCCGATCCCGGCTGGCAAGTCAGCTTGCCATAATCCACACTGTCCGCGTGCACTCTTGGCGGCGTGGCTGTTTGGAACCGCCTCAGCTTCAAGCCGGCATCAATCAGGCTCTGAGAAAGCTCATCGGCACTAGGTTCTCCCTGGCGCCCACCGGAATAACGCACTTGGCCGATCACAATCTGACCCCGGAGAAATGTACCAGTTGCCAAAATCACGGCTTCCCCTGTGATTTTTGTGCCGGTGTTCAACTGGACTCCATAGATTACACCGTCATCCACCAGGATTTTGGTGACCAAGCCCTGCCGAACACTCAAATTGGGCTCTGCCTCTAAAGTCTTGGTCATCACCGCCCGGTATTTCACCTTGTCAGCCTGGGCCCTCAAGGCATGAACAGCCGGGCCGCGGCTTAGATTGAGCATCCGGATGTTCAAATAGGACTGATCGATCACCCTGGCCATTTCACCGCCTAGAGCATCGAGCTCCCTGACCAAATGGCTCTTAGCCTGAGGGCCGCCAATTGCCGGGTTACATGACATTTGTGCAATTGTATCCAGATTCATGGTGATCAAAAGCGTTTTACAGTCAAGCCGGGCAGCAGCCAGAGCCGCTTCACAGCCGGCATGTCCGCCGCCGACTACAATTACCGCATACTCCTTGCTCATACTGCTCCTACTTTCCTATGCAAAATTGGGCGAAGATCCGCTCGATAATATTTTCCCGCACCGTTTCTCCGGTGATCTCCCCGAGATGTTCCAATGCTCCGAAAAGCCCGATGGAAATTAAATCTAACGGCAGCCCTTGGTCAAAAGTCTCCAAAGCTTGTTCCAAATCGGCTTTCGCTTCCACCAAGGCCTGCTTGTGCCGGCTTCTGGTAATGATCGCGTCTTCCCGCTCAATCTGGGCCAATCCTTCCATCACCAACCCAACAATGCATTCCAACAGTGGATCAAGGCTCTCCTCTGTTAAAGAAATCTCCACGGCTGGTGTTCTTGCATCGATATATCCGGCTTCAATAAGGTGTGCCTTTCCATTCCACTGCGGCGGCAGATCTGTTTTGTTGATTACCAACACCCGCTTCCGGCTGGACAACCGCCGCAAAAGCTGTCTGTCTTCCTCTTCCAGCTCGCGGCTGATATCCAGCACATGTAGAATCAGATCTGCCTGCCCGATGAACTCCAAAGCCCTTTCCACGCCCAATTGTTCAATCCGGTCTGTTGAACGGTGGATTCCTGCGGTATCCACCAGCCGGAACGGAATGCCATTGATGTTCAGCACTTCTTCTATGGTATCCCGTGTTGTACCTGGGATATCCGTAACCAAAGCCCGGTTTTCGTCCAGCAGGCGGTTTAGCAGGCTTGATTTTCCCACATTGGGTTTTCCCGTAATCACGGTCTTGATTCCTTCCCGCAGGAATTTGCCGTTATCTGCAGTATCAATCAACCTTGTAATTTCAGCAATAACATCTCCCAGTACTGTTTGCATCCGATCGGATGTTATTTCTGGAATATCATCTTCAGGAAAGTCGATTGCAGCGTTGACTTGGACCACCAGATCGTAAAGTTTTTCTCTCAATGACTGAATCCGCCTGCTCAGGCTCCCTTCCAGCTGCTGAACTGCCAAATCCAGACTGCGATCCGTCTTGGATCTGATGATATCAATTACAGCCTCCGCCTGTGACAAATCAATCCGGCCGTTCAGGAAAGCCCGTTTGGTGAATTCACCCGGTTCGGCCAAGCGCGCCCCCAAAGCAAGAGTTAAATCAAGGATTTTGCGCATGACAACCACACCGCCGTGGCACTGCAGCTCCACCACATCTTCACCAGTATAGGAATGGGGGCTGCGCATGATCACGGCTAAAGCTTCGTCAATCACATCCCCTTTAGTGTCCACAATTTTGCCGTAGCGCACCGTAAAACCGGGTTGGCCCGCCAGCTTTCTGCAGTTTTTTGCCCTGAAGACTTTGTCCGCTATGCTGATTGCTTCACTGCCGCTGAGACGGATAATACCGATCCCGGCTTCCCCCAGGGTAGTGGCAACAGCTGCTATGGTATCGTTGAACATACTTCTCACCTGTACCCTATCACTTCTATAAATAAATAAAGCGTACCAGCGGCACGCTTTTTTACTTCTTCGGAACGATAATCACTCGCCGATATGGTTCTCGCCCCTCGCTGTGGGTTTCCACATCGGGGTTGGCCTGCAGCTCCGTGTGGATTATCCTCCGCTCCAGCGCTGTCATGGGATCAAGGGCTACTCTCCTGCCGCTGTCTATAGCCTTGGCAGCCAGTCTCTGTGCCAGGGACTTGAGGGTGTATTCTCTCCGGCTGCGGTACCCTTCCACATCCATGATGATTCTAACCCAATTGCCGCCTTCCCGGTTGGCGACCGTGCTGACCAAGTACTGAAGCGCATCCAAAGTCTGCCCCCGCCTGCCGATCAATAATCCCAGGTTATCTCCGTATACTGCCAGGCGGACGTTGTCTTCATCAATAATTTCCCCATGAATGTCAGCGCTAACTTGCATCAACCGCAGCAGTTCGTGGAGATACTCCTGTGCTACCTGGCTTTTGTACTTGGTACTGACCTTCAACTCAATCCTTACTTTGGCCTGTTTTGCCCCAAGGATCCCAAACAATCCTTTGTTTCCCTCGTCCAGGACAGTAATATCCACATCATCCCGAGTCGCACCCAATTTCTCTAAACCCTCTTCAACAGCTTCCTCAACGGAACGTGCGATTATCTCTACAGATCTCATTTAACTTGTCCTCCTTGCGGCGCAGTTGGAAACCTCTTGCCGATCCATGCTTGCTGTGCAATAGAAAAGAGGTTTTGCACAATCCAATAGAGTACCAATCCCGCTGGCATCGTGAAACTGAGAAAACCGATTAACACTGGCATGAACATCATCATCCCTTGCTGAGATGGATCAACAGAAGTCTGCCTGATGGAAATAAACTGAGTTAACATTGACAATAACGGCAATGTTACCACCGATATCAATGATAGGACTGTCACTTCTCCCAACTGTTGGTTTACAGGTTGAGTCAAATTCCAGAGGAAAAACTGTGCCGCTTCACTTTGGGGCAGTTCCCGCAACACTTGAAAAAATGCCCATAGAATCGGCAGCTGAATCAATAATGGCAAGCATCCGCCAAGAGGATTATACTTGTACTCTTGGTAGAGTTTTAAGGTTCTGGATTGCAGCTCCTGGGGATTATCCTTGTATTTTTTCTGCAGCTCCGTAAGTTTCGGCTGGATCTCTTTCGTTACCTGCATGGACTTTGCCTGTCTGACTGTCAGCGGCAGCAGGACCAATTTGATTAATATTGTAACCAAAATGATTGCTATTCCATAACTGTTGGAAAACCCTACTATAAAATCAAATACCCATCGTAGCCCACTTGCGATCCAACTCAATCCAATGTCCCCCTTAACGTTGGTTACGGAACAGGATCATACCCACCCGGATGCCAAGGGTGGCAGCGCATGATGCGGCGCATCCCCAACCATAACCCCTTAAATCCATAGCGTACTATTGCTTGTTTTGTATATTCTGAACAAGAAGGTGTAAAACGGCAGCGATTCGGCAGTAGGGGAGAAACCAGCTTTTGATAAATACTTATGATCAACAAAGGAACCTTCAGTATCATTTTTATGATGGTATCCATATTCTCCTCGCCCTTTGTCTATCCCTTTAACAGCCGGTCGAAATCGGCTTCCAAGCCCTGATAACTGGCATCTTTGCTCCTGCTCTTGGCGCTGATTACAAGATAATGCTTTTCTGGGATCTGCTCCCAGTTCAGTCTAATTATTTCCCGCAATTTTCGCTTGATGCGGTTGCGGATAACTGCATTACCCACTTTTCTGCTTACGGAGATCCCAACCTTGGTTGGGCTGTCTGACACAGGAAGAAGGTGCATTACGAGATAACGTCCAAATCGTACTGATCCATGCTGGTATACTTTGAGAAAATCTCTCCGGAACCGCATACGATTATCGTTCTCCATAAGTTCCCTAGATCCTCCATTCCTGTCTCCTTTACGGTAAAAGAGAGACCCGTTTCCGGGTCACAGCTTTTATGCACTTAAGATTTTTCTGCCCTTTCTTCTCCGGGCCGCTATCACTCTGCGGCCGGCCTTGGTCCTCATCCGCACTAAAAAGCCATGTGTCTTCTTCCGCTTTCTTTTATTAGGTTGAAAAGTCCGCTTCATGATTACAACCTCCTTCCATTACCATCACAGAGAGATACCTGCCTTATTTTAACGTATTTCAAACTGTGATGTCAACCGCAAAAACATGACGAACACTTTTCCACACTATCCATAGTAGTTTATCCACATGGATGTTGGTAATTCTTTAATGTTTTGTTAGAATCTATAGAACCGCAGGTATCACCGGTAATTTTTATTCACATTCTGTAGATAAACCTGTGGATAACGCTTTTCACAACAGCCTGTGAATGTAGTTTAACTGCCAAAATATGATGAAAACCCACAAATCCTGACTGCATCCTGCTTTGAACCGATCCACTTTTTGATAACTGCCTGTGGATTGTTCTGTGGATGATGTGGGTATCGAACATGGATAAGTTCAAAACACCTGTTGATGATTAATATGTGGATTTCCTGTTGGTATTGTGAGCAGTTATCCAGATTCACATATCTACAAGCAGTTTTGGTTCCGTGGATTATGTGTACAACTCCACATTTTGATTCACAGCCGGCTTATCCCCAATTAATGTTGTGGGTTAATTCTCCATCTGCAAGCAGGATCATGTTGATAGGATCAAGAATGAATATGAGGAACCATAGGTCAGGAGGAAGAAGCAATGGACCAGTTGATGGGTATCTGGAACGAAGTTTTGGCTTTTATGGCAACTGAAGTTGCCAAGACTTCATTTGACACATGGTTAAAGGACACGAAGCCAAACCGCTTAGAGGGAACCGTACTCTACATTGAGGTTCCAAACGAATTTACTCGCGACTGGGTTGAAGCTCGTTATACTGTTGCTTTGCGCAAAACCCTGCGTCATCTTCTCAATGAAGACCTGGAACTCCGCTTTGAGGTGAACAGCCCTTTGCTAGGCAGACCTTCGGAGGATTTGCTGCAAAAACCAGAACCATCCCCCAGTATTAAAGATCCAAAGCAGAACCATGCTTTCCTGAATCCCAAGTATACCTTCGACACGTTTGTTGTCGGCAATTCCAACCGCTTTGCCCACGCAGCGTCTCTTGCCGTGGCGGAAGCCCCTGCCAAAGCCTACAACCCCTTGTTCCTGTATGGGGGTGTGGGGCTGGGAAAAACGCACCTAATGCACGCGATCGGCCACTATGCCCTTGAGCACAATCCTGATATAACCGTAATTTACATTACCTCGGAGTCTTTTACCAATGATCTGATCAAAGCGATCGGGAACAAATCGATGGTCGAGTTCCGGGCCAAATACCGCAATGCGGACATTTTGCTGATTGACGACATTCAGTTTGTAGCCGGGAAGGAATCGACCCAGGAAGAGTTTTTCCACACGTTCAATGCTTTATACGAAGCGAACAAACAATTGATCATTTCTTCAGACCGGCCTCCCAAAGAGATCCCGACCCTGGAAGAACGCTTGAGAAGCAGGTTTGAATGGGGCCTGACCACAGACATTCAGCCTCCGGATCTGGAGACGCGGATCGCCATCTTGAGGAAGAAAGCTGAGCTGGAAGGCATTGAAGCGCCCTCCAATGTCCTGTCTTACATCGCCAATCATATCAAATCCAACATCCGCGAGCTGGAAGGTGCTTTTGTCCGTGTTGTCGCTTATGCCAACCTCCACAGGGCTCCGATTACTCAAGACATTGCAGTTGAGGCCCTCAAAGACATTATTGGCGCTCAAAGGCAAAAACCAGTTACCATTGAGCTAATCCAGCAAGTGGTGGCCAATCATTATGGGATCAAGGCTGCTGAAATGAAAGCAAAAAAACGGACCCGCTCGATAGCTTATCCACGGCAGATCGCCATGTATCTCGCCAGAGAATTGACGGAGAATTCGCTGCCAAAAATCGGTGAAGAGTTCGGCGGCCGGGATCACACCACCGTTATGCATGCCTGTGACAAGATCAGCACAGATATGAAGAGAGATCCGTCGCTGCAGCTGACCGTCAAGGAATTGATTGATCTGATCCAGCGTTCGTAAATACAGCATTCCTGTAAAGTTTTGGGGATAACCTCTTCACAGCCATGTTGATTACCTGTGCATAGAAAAATTTCGTTTTTTGCCTATCTGGAAAATGTAGATAACATTTTTGTGTTAACCACAACTTGTTATCGCGGCCAAAACCCCCATTGACAACCATCACAGGGCTTATCCACACAAACAACATGGCCTACTATTATTACTACGATCTATATACTTATTCAATAACACCATCTAATAATTCCTATAAATTTCCACAGGAGGAATGGATATGCATTTTCAATGTTCCCTGTCTGATTTATTGCCTACAGTTAATTTAGTGGAAAAAGCAGTGGCGGTACAAGACAACATCCCTGTCTTGAAGGGCATTCATCTTGCCGCTTTTGGCAATCAAGTGACATTGACTGCCACAAACCTCGAGCTTGGCATCAAAACAGAGTTTCCGGCTCAAATAATCAGTGAAGGCCAAACCGTAGTCGATGGTAAGCTGATGGCCGCTTTGGTGCGGACATTGCCTCAAGAGCCCATTATCTTCGAACTGATTGATCAGCAGCTGATCATTACTGCCGGCTCTGTGGAATTTTCCTTAACCATACTGCCTCCGGAAGACTTCCCGCAGCTGCCGGAAATCGAAGACTTGGTGTTTACCTTGCCGGCCAATCAGCTGCTGACCCTGATCAGAAACACGATTTTTGCCTGTGGTAAAGATGACCGCCGCCCGTTTGTCAACGGTGTGCTGTTTGAGATATCTGATCAGATGCTCCAGTTTGCGGCCACTGATATTAATCGGCTGGCTTATGATGCGGTTCCAATTGAACAACAGCTGCCAGATACACAGCTTTTGATCCCCGCAAAAACGCTTCAGGAATTACAGCGGGGCCTGCCGAATGACGATACGAGAATCAAAATCGCGTTCGACACTAAACATGTGATCTTTGAACATGGGAACACTAAAATCACAACTCGCCTAATTGACGACCGGTTCCCGAAGTATAAGAGCCTCTTTCCTCAAGAAGAACCGATTCGGATCATCATCAACCGCCACTTTTTTGCGGCAGCTGTGGAAAGGGCTGCATTGATTGACAGTGATGATGGGAGCCAAATCGTTATTTTTGATGCCGCCGACGGAGTGTTGGAGATAAGAACTCCTTCGACCAGCAAAGGCAAGAGCAAGGAAGTCCTTAATGTGGAACATGAAGGTGAGAACGGCGAAGCGGCCTTTTCCGCCAAATATGTCCTTGACATGCTCAAAGCGGTGGATGCAGAACAGATCCTGTTCCATTTCAATTCTGACTTGCGCCAGGCATTGATGAAAGGAGATCACAATCAGAACCAAAAATATATATTAATGCCGATCCGTCTTAGTTAGCTAGGAGGATTATCATGGAAACAATCGAAATAAAAACAGGTTCGATTCAACTGGATCAGCTGCTTAAATGGGCAGGTGCTGTTGAGACAGGGGGAGAGGGCAAGATGCTGATTCAAAGCGGGCAAGTACTGCTCAATGGCGCGGTTGAAACCAGACGCAGCAAAAAAGTCTATCCCAATGATATTGTAACGGTAGGCAGCCGGACATTTAAGGTTGTTTAAGATGTTAATCCGGGAATTGCGATTGCTAAATTTCCGTAATTATAAAACGCTGAGTGTGCAGTTTGATCCCCAGATTAATATCTTTGCCGGTTATAACGCTCAAGGGAAAACCAACATTTTAGAGGCAATCTACCTTTTGGCTATGGGGAGATCATTCAGGGCAGTCAAAGACAGCGAAATGATTACCCATGACCAGAGCTACAGTCTGGTTTCGGGTCAAGTTACCACCGAAGCAACTCATACACTGGAGTTGGTCCTTAAGCGCAGTGGGCCCAAACAATTCCGGTTTAATAAAAAGGATCTGCCTCACAAGGAGTTTGTCGGCGTTTTCAATGTCGTTTTGTTCACTCCCGATGATTTATACTTGGTCAAAGGATCTCCCGGCGGGCGCAGGAGGTTTCTTGATTGGGAGATTTCCCAAGTGAGTACCGGTTACCGTAGTTTACTGCTTGATTACTATAAAGTGCTGCAGCACCGGAATTCTCTGTTGAAATCAATTGCCTTTGAAAACCAAGACCCGAAAATACTTGAGGTTTGGGATCAGCAGTTGGTTGAACTGGGCAGCAGGTTGATGACTGCCAGGGCAGATATGATTCACAAGCTAGGGCTGCTCTCAAGATTAATGCACCGCCAGATCAGTGACGGCAGGGAAGATCTTGAACTTCGGTATGTTCCGTTTTTTGCAGCTGATGAGCGGATCAGCGACGGTCACAAGTATGACAGCCAGTCGATTAGAAGCAGGTTTACCGAAGCGGTGGCATCTTTCAGGACAGCTGAATTCAAGCGGGGGTATTCATTGGTTGGCCCACACAGGGACGATTTCCAATTCGTGATTAACGGCGTGGATCTAAAGACCTTCGGCAGCCAGGGCCAGCAAAGAACAGCTATCTTAGCCTGCCGCCTGGCTGAATTGGAATATATGAAGTCAGAGACAGGCAGTTACCCCACGATACTGTTGGATGATGTCACATCTGAACTCGACCAGCAGCGGAAACATTTTTTGCTAAGATTGTTGACGAAGAAAATTCAAACTGTTATAACAACTACCAACATATCAGACTTTGAACCTGATTTAACGAACGGCGCAAAAGTGTTTCACGTCAGCGCCGGAAAGGTACAGGAAAGGCGTTGATGGTATGTTTTTGCACATTGGCCGGGAAGTGACGATTTTGGCAAAAGAGATCGTCGCAATCATTGACCTGAACGCTGAGTCCAATTCCGAAATCCTCGGCGAGTTCGTCAGGACTGCTGCAGAAGAGGGATTTGTCGACCGCTTGACCGATTCACCCTGTTCGGTCATAGTAACTACCTACAAGATCTATTTATCGCCAATTTCTTCGCGGACATTGGGGAAAAGGCTTTCTGACTTTGGCGATTGACGGCACTTTATGTTACAATAAAAGATGTGGGCAAAACAGACTGATTATGTGCAGGGAGTAGATGTAATATTGAAGAACAATGCTAACACATCAAATTATACTGCGGATAAGATTCAGGTCTTGGAGGGTCTGGAGGCTGTCAGGCGCAGGCCTGGAATGTATATTGGCAGCACTGACGTGAGCGGCTTGCACCATCTGATTGTTGAGGTGGTGGACAACAGTATTGATGAAGCCCTTGCCGGTTACTGCGACTATATCAGTGTGGAAATCCTGCCTGACGGTGAGGCGAGAATCACCGACAACGGCCGCGGCATTCCTGTGGGCATTGTAGAAAAGACAGGGAAATCCGCTGTAGAGACTGTGCTGACCAAGCTGCATGCCGGAGGAAAATTTGGCCAAGAGGACGGCGGTTACAAGGTTTCCGGCGGCTTGCACGGTGTTGGTGTATCTGTCGTCAATGCCCTGTCCGAGTGGCTGGAGGTCAATGTTTTTACTGAAGGCAGCCATTATTACCAGCGCTATCATTACGGAGTGCCCCAGTCGGATCTGCAAAACCTGGGCCCAGCGGACAAGCAGGGGACACAAATCATTTTCAAACCGGATGCCACCATCTTCGATACGACCGAATTCGATCCGGACACTATCACATACCGCCTGCGGGAACTGGCTTTTCTCAACAAAGGTGTGAAGATTACCTTCACGGATCACCGGACTAACCGCCAGAACACCTATTTCTATGACGGCGGCATTATTGAATTCGTGAAGCATTTGAACAGGAACAAGAACACGCTCCACGATGTGATCTACATCCATGAAGCAAAAGAGCCTGAGCTGGAAGTAGCCATGCAGTACACCGACGGCTACAGTGAAACGATTCTCACTTTCGCAAACAATATCAATACCCATGAAGGCGGGACGCACCTCAGCGGGTTTAGATCGGCCTTAACCCGCACACTCAATGATTATGCCCGGAAAAACAACCTTCTGAAACCAAATGACGAAAACTTAAGCGGAGAAGATGTGCGGGAAGGTTTGACGGCAATTATCAGCATCAAATTGATGGAACCTCAGTTTGAAGGGCAGACCAAGACCAAACTAGGCAACGGTGAAGTCCGGGGAATTGTGGAATCGATCATCATTGAACAGCTGGCCACTTATCTGGAAGAGCACCCCACTCAGGCAAAGAGAATCATTGAAAAGTGCATTGCTGCGGCAAGAGCGCGGGAAGCTGCCCGGAAAGCCAGGGAGCTGACCAGGCGCAAGAGTGCTTTGGAAATATCCTCACTCCCAGGCAAGCTGGCGGACTGCAGTTTGACCGATCCGCGGGTGTGCGAGCTGTTCATAGTGGAGGGGGATTCCGCCGGAGGTACCGCCAAGCAAGGCAGGGATCGTCGTTTTCAGGCTATTCTGCCCCTGCGGGGCAAAATTCTGAATGTGGAAAAGGCCAGGCTAGATAAAATCTTGGGCAACCAGGAAATCCGAGCGATGATCACAGCCTTTGGCACCGGAGTCTCGGAGGAGTTTGATCTGTCGAAGCTGCGCTACAACAAGATTATCATCATGACTGACGCTGACGTGGACGGTGCCCATATCCGCACTCTGCTGTTAACCTTCTTTTACCGCTATATGCGCCCGTTATTGGAATTTGGCCATGTTTATATTGCCCAGCCTCCGCTGTATATGGTGGAGCAGCGCAGGAATGTCCATTACTGCTACTCAGACGATGAATTGGACCGGCTTTTGGAAAAAATTGGAAGGGTCGGAATTACGATCCAAAGGTACAAGGGCCTTGGAGAAATGGATAAAGAACAGCTGTGGGATACAACCATGAACCCTGATACCCGGGTGATCCTACAGCTGCGCCTGGAAGATGCGATTGCTGCCGATGAGATCTTCACGACGTTGATGGGCGAAAGTGTTGAACCGCGGCGCAGCTTTATCGAAACCAATGCCAAACTGGTTACCAATTTGGATGTCTAGAAGGAGTCATGCAGGATGAGCTTGGATTTTCGTGACGGAAAAATTGTTCCAATCAAACTGGTAGATGAGATGAAAACCTCATACATCAACTATGCCATGAGTGTCATTGTGGAGAGGGCCCTGCCTGATGTCCGCGACGGATTGAAGCCCGTCCAGCGGAGAATCATCTATACCATGGGCGAGATGGGTCTGCGCCATGATCGGCCGCATAGAAAGTCCGCCGGAATAGTCGGTGAAGTGATGGGTAAATTCCATCCTCACGGTGATTCGGCTATTTATGATGCAATGGTCCGTATGGCACAGGACTTTTCCTACAGGTACCCATTAGTTGACGGGCATGGCAATTTTGGCAGCGTTGATGGAGACCCGCCTGCAGCCATGCGTTATACAGAAGCCCGTTTGTCCCGTTTGGCAACGGAAATGCTTCGGGATATCGACAAAAACACGGTGAATTTTATCCCCAACTATGATGAGACAGTGGATCAGCCGGCAGTCTTACCCAGCCGGATCCCGAACCTGATAGTAAACGGCGCTTCGGGAATCGCAGTAGGCATGGCTACCAATATACCACCCCATAACCTGGGCGAGGTCATTGACGGGATAATCATGTTGATCGACAATCCCGATGTGACGATCAAGGATCTGGCCCGGGTAATCAAAGGCCCCGACTTCCCAACCGGAGGTTTGATCTTGGGCAGAGACGGTATTAAAGATGCTTATGAAACAGGCAGGGGCCGGATTATCGTCCGGGGCAAGAGTCAGATTGAGCAGCTGAACAGCGGCAAGCAGCAGATCATAATTACTGAGCTGCCGTATAACGTCAACAAGGCAAAACTGATCGAGAAAATCGCTGATCTGGTAAGAGACAAGAAAATTGACGGAATCACGGACTTGAGAGATGAATCAGACCGGTCAGGGATGCGGATCGTGATCGAACTTCGCCGGGATGCCAATGCGCGGGTGATCTTGAACCAATTGTACAAGCATACCCAACTGCAGGATACTTTTGGTGTGATCATGCTGGCTCTGGTTGATGATGAACCGAAAGTGCTTAACCTCAAAGAAGTGCTCCATTACTACCTTGAACACCAAAAAGAAGTAATCATCCGGCGCTGTAAGTTTGAATTGAAGAAGGCGGAAAACGATGCTCATATCCGGGAAGGCCTGCTAACCGCCCTTGACCATATTGATGAGATCATCAGTATCATCCGCAAATCCGCCAATGATCAAGCGGCAAAAGAAACGTTGATGAGCAAGTTTGAATTGACCGAACGCCAGGCAGTGGCTATTCTGGATATGCAGTTGCGCCGTTTGACTGGATTAGAACGGGAAAAGATTGAAACGGAATACGCTCAGCTCATTCAGACAATTCAGCGTTTAAGAACAATACTGGGCGACATTAACTTAATATATAATATAATTAAAGAAGAGCTGTTGGAACTAAAGGAACGCTTCAGTGATCCAAGGCGGACAAAGATTGTCAGGGATGATTCAAACCTTGATATCGAGGATTTGATTGCTGAAGAGGATTTGATTGTAACCCTGACACATCAAGGTTATATCAAAAGGCTGCCGGTGGACACTTACCGCAGCCAGCGCCGGGGTGGAAAGGGCATAACGGCTGTTTCAAGCCGAAGTGAGGATTTTGTTGAGCAGCTGTTTGTCACCAGCACCCACAACTATGTGCTTTTCTTTACCAACAAAGGAAGGGTGCACCGGCTTAAGGGGCATGAAATACCTGAAGCAGGCCGCAACGCCCGCGGTGTGGCCGTGGTCAACCTAATCCATTTGGAGCCAGGCGAGCGGATTGAGGCGACTATTCCCATCAGTGAGTATTCCAGCGATCAGTACTTGATCATGGCCACCAAAAAAGGGATAGTCAAGAAAACTCCACTGATTGAGTATGACAGTCCGCGGGCAGGGCTAATCGGAATAATCCTGGCCGATGACGATGAAGTAGTCAGTGTCAGGCTGACCGATGGCAATCAGGAGATTGTGCTGGTCACCAGTGAGGGCCAGGCAATCCGTTTTTCCGAAAAGCAGGTTAGGCCCATGGGAAGGAATGCCCGGGGTGTAAAGGGTGTAACTCTTGGCAAAAACGACTTTGTGGTAAGCATGGATGTTGTCGCCAATGGCGATGATCTGCTGGTCGTTACTGAAAACGGCTTTGGCAAACGCACCCGTATTGAGGATTACCGAGTCACCAACAGAGGCGGCAAAGGGATCAAGACCTTGAATAAAACTGCAAAAACAGGATGCATCATTGGTGCCAAGATGGTCCACGAAAATAACGAAATCATGCTGATTTCTCACGAAGGCATCATGATTAGGATGTCGGTGGCAGACATTTCCCGTGTGGGAAGGAGCACCCAAGGAGTAATCCTGATGAAACTCGGGGAAAATGATAAAGTGGTAGCTGCCGCACACCTTGCTGCCAAAGATGATGAATAAGCCGGTACCTGTTAGTGTAAAGTTTTAGTAGGTGGATAGCAGGAAAAAGAAGGCAGAGTTAAAAAGAGACCTCGCCAGCCAAAACGGAATAAGGAGGCGAGGTCCCATGAAGAGCGATGCGATAACCACCGCTCTCACTAATATTTACTTGGAATGCTTCTAAATATCAATACCCTTGAGCAAGCTTGTCTGGAATATGCTTGTTGGCTTTTTCAGACAATCATCCAGCAGTTGGACGATGAACTGCTGCGCATGGCGCCAAAGGGATGGATATGCATTGGCAAACGCACTAGAACGATCTCAACTATGATAGGTGATATCCAAATAACCAGGCGTTTGTACCGTAAGGCTACCGCAAAGGAGGGCCAAGGCGGGCGTTTTTAACTGGATTGAGCGGCATGGGAGTTGCCGAAACAATGGTGGACAAAAAGATTACCAACAGCATGAAAAAACGAGGCATGTGTTGGAGCAGAACTGGAGCGGCAGCAATGGCTTCCCTTCTGATGCTGCGCAGTAACGGTGAGCTCGTCACTTGGTTGGATGAACGGTGAGGACGATATATTAAACCCAATCAAGAAACTGAGGAACTTAGTCAAAGAGACGTCCGATACTGTTCAAGATTATTGTAAGAGAGTTTCTGTGCCTGCTCTTTACACTGCGATCAGGCCGTGGGCTGAAGCCCTCAGGGTTTTGAGTGGATTTTAATCAAAATTCCTGGTGAGGCCTCCTCACCTACTAAACTTTGACACGTACCCGGTACCTGAGCCCTCTTGACAGAGCTGAAAGATGATGCTAAGATATATTTTGCCGCTAGGGATGTGGCGCTAGCGGTATTGCATTCTCAGAACATGTGATCAGCAGCACATTTTGTTGACAAGCGGTTTAACATGTGCTAAAATCACGATGTTGCGCTCTTCGGCAGCGCAATATCTTTCGGTGGACCTTGAAAACTAAACAGCAGAAGTGCGGAAACTTGATTAAGTTTAAAACCCTGTCAATGTACTGGACGAAACTGGTACACAAGACAGACTTGGACAGGACAA
>FZPS01000155.1_pt77 | contig 69308 bp, 58 predicted proteins | sample 1817821 | NCBI WGS metagenome assembly FZPS01 (sample SAMEA104158645, study PRJEB21678) | metagenome | place: Germany | collected 2015-04-21
CTTCATTTAGTGTAATATTAAGTTGAGTCATGTTCTGCTCCTTACTTTGATTTTTCTTCAAAACCATTGTAGCAAAGAGTGGGCATGACTCACTTTTTTAATTTACACCAACTATAAGGGCTTTATCAATTCTTCCTTGGAGATCATCGGGAAAAGAGCAATAGGATATAGTAAGCTTACCAGTATTGATTTAAGTAATCAGTTAAAATTAAAAATTATATCCGAAGAAGCATTTACACGCAATAGCAATCTGCGCGATGTAACCATGCCCGGTGCCGGTGGACTTTTAGAGAGCATTGAAAAGATGGCATTTTTCGCATCACCGATCCAGTCCTTAGTTTTAGCTGATTATCCTAATTTTACAACCCTTGGTCAGCAGCCTAGAAGTAGCCAACCCAATACGGCGTCACTGACAAGTGTTGAGTTTAGAAATCTACCCAAACTAACCACAATTCCAGAGGCAACTTTTGCCCCTATTCCAACGACGTCCGGTACTGCCTCTCATAATCAGATAAGCTCTTTTAAACTTAGTGATCTTCCTGCTTTAACAAGTATAGAGGCTTTAGTGATTACTGATTCACAACTGCGTGAGGTGTTTATTCACAATGCACCTGAACTGACTTCAGTCAGTCTTACAGCTTTCCATAATAATCCGGGACATCCTGATTACCAGGACTTGGTTGTGCTGTGGGTTACGCCTGAAGAGCAGGTGAAAATTTACTCCCAAGGGAACTATCTTGTCAATCCTGATAAGGAAGCAGCAGGAGATTGGGATGCTTCCGACTTTACCTATGGTGATGTAGACGGATTACGTGGGATTACAGGTTTTACCGAATCCGGAGCTGGGAAGCTTACAAATGGACAGTTTCCTGTGGTTTTCCCGGAGAAAGATCCGGAGGGAGAATACATCAAGGCTATTGGACCCTCAGCTTTTAGGGGTTCTACGATTCGGGAAGCTGATCTAAGTAAGATGTCTCAGCTTGAAGTGATAGGAGATTCGGCGTTTTACGGAGCGAAAATGACATCTCTTAATCTCTCCGGGCTTCATAATCTTAAGACAATCGGGGATAGTGCATTTTTTGGCAATGGATTAACTTCTGTTGATTTTTCGGATTTGGATAATTTGGAGAATCTGGGTAGTTCTGCTTTTGGAAGGAATGATCTCCGTTCGTTGGATCTATCGCCATTAACAAAGATAACAAAGATTCCTGACTATGCTTTTTCTGCGAACAATCAACTTGAAAGCATTCATTTTGGGGATCTTCCCAATATTACAGAAATTGGAATATCCGCATTCCAAAAAAACAATTCTCAGGTAAGCGTATCTGAGGTGGATTTAAGTGGTCTTACAAATCTGGAAACAATTCAACGTCAAGCATTCCAAGGCCAGAATATAGAGAGTCTAAATCTCACAGGCCTTGATAAATTAACAACCATCCAAGCAAATGCTTTTAGTAACAATAAACTGACTTCTTTAGATCTTAGTGAACTAAAAGCTCTTAAACGAATCGATGCTGGCGCCTTCCAGAGAAATCAACTGGAAAACATAAACTTTGGAGAACTTCCTGAGTTGGCAACCTTAGGTGCAGGTGTCTTTAGTTATAACAAGCTAAGGACAGTCGATCTAAGAGGGCTACCTTTAATTACAAGATATAATGGCACGTTCAGCCACAACAATATCGAAAGTGCCTATATTACAGACGAAGTAACTGCTTTAGGGTCTACTTTTGACTACAATGATCCGGCAGGTGACAAGGTTTATAAACCTGTTGTCGTACGAACGGTTTCAGGAAAAAATCCCAAAAATATCATAGACCGAGTTTCTACTACTTATGGTGGATTTTATGTTGACCCCAAGATTATTGTCGTCAATTATGTGGATGAAGGTGGAAAGCCTTTACGCTTAAACGAAACTTTCTACAATACGATTCCTGATGCAACATCGATGACATTAACTGCACCTGCCATCCCCGGCTATGTACCCCAAGTTCCGGAGTATAATTTGGCTTTTGAAGATGGTATAAACGACTACGAATACAGTTTCGTCTATAATAAGAAGGACTACAGTGATCTCACCATGAACATCAAGGTAGACCATGTCAACCAGGGCAAGGAAACCGCTAAAATTGGTGATGTGCTGATTACAAAGCTTAGCCTCTCGGCTTCTAGTGCAGACCAAGCCCTAGAGGGCGGTAAATTTAAGGTTTACTTTGACCCAAGCTTTGTTGATATAAGCAAAGTTAAAGTACCCGCACTTGATGATATCTATACAGTAGACATTGATCCAAGTGGTGTGATCACCATTGCCTTTAAAGACGACGTTCAAGGTGGCGACTACTATGCCATTCCAATTGAGTGGGCATTTAAAGAAGGCTCAACACCTCAGAACTATGAAATGGAGATTGTCACAGAACTCCTGGACAAAGACGATAAGGTTGTTATGGTTCCCAAGGATGATGATGGAAATCATTATTTCCCAATAATCTCCGGATACTATGAAGAGCCAATTTTAAGAAAAGGTGCTCCGACACCGGATAATCAGCAAGGATTTGCCGGTGGCATTCGCCCGGCAGGAACAAAAGCGACCATAGAGATCGATGGAAAAACAGTGGAGTATGTAGAAACTCCAAGAGCTGTACCGTTCTATTTCTATATTGGGCAAGATATGAAAACGAAGATCATCCATCGCTTGATCGATGAGATTGTTCTTACCGATACCCTTCCAACGTATCAAGCTGTTGAAAATGGACAGATTGTGGAGAAGGTTGCGCAATTTAATCCTTCATCTAATCCGGGATGGACCTATGATGAAGAAAGCGGTACAGTAACTTATCGTAGAAAAATCAATGGCAGTATGAATATGCCAACATTGCCAAAACTCAATCTTGAGTTCCCAGGCGCTGTGTTCTTACAGACTATTGAAAACAACGTTCAGGCACGTCTTGTACCCTATAAAAAGTTTCAAGATGAACAGGACATTGTTCTTGAGAGTGATGTGACCATTCAACCTGTACAAAGTGCAGGTACCCCTGTTCCAGGTGGCTTTATTAAATACCTCAAAACAGGAAAACCGCGATTCTTTACAGAATGGCCAACTGATAAAGATAGAGATTTCAGATGGGATCTGACCTTTACTCCGGGTCTGGATGATGTTCAAGCCGGACGCTACTATAAGAACATTGTTTATACAGACCTCTTGCTTGATAGTCGCATGTACTATAAGAGCATTAGCTTGCAAGATAAAGCTGATGTTGCTGATGTCATTGCCTATGGTGCCGAGGATAGGGTTGTTGAGGAAGGAATCACAGAGAATGGTCTGTATACCTTCAATCCTGACAACAAAGATTCCATTATAAAGGTTGTTGTGAAACTGCCTACTGAGAAAGAACTCTCAGAACGTTATATTGTTACCATGACGAGCAGATTCAAGGATCCTGAAAGTGTGCATTATGATACAGTGAATCCTTCGGCCAATGGCTTCGACAATGCATCTATTTTAGAGGCGGATAAATTTGAAGCTGATGGTGTCAGTTCTGAAGCAGAGCAATATATAGGAACTGATAGGATTTACATGAATCCTGCTAAACTTCAAATCAGATCGGTGAAGACGCAGACCTATCCTGATTCCGGAACCGGTGCGAATTCTGTTGTTACGGGTGAGCAGGGAACTTATGATCTTTCTGTTCGTCGCACCTTTAATGGTGAAGAAGTAGAAAGTGAAGAGTACCTACATCCATCACCTGATTTCCACATGGTGGATCTATTGCCAAAAGGCTTGGACATTCTCGATAAAGGAATTGTTTTATCACCTGAGTTTGCTGCAAGTCCCGGCTCTAATTTCGAGATCATCCATAACTTTAAAGGAGAAGAAGGACAAACCGCCATTGTTTTTACGGCAGATGTATTAAATGCTGATGTAACAAAAATCGCCAGTGTTAAGACTGAAATAGATCTGAGAATGGAGACAGGTGTTCACACCAATAAACTCTACATGGCATTTGATAAGGCAAAAAGCTTTAATCAATATGGATTAAATCCTGAAAAACATGATTTTGGTCAAGGCGAGAAGGATTATATGTACACTCAAACTGCCTTTAGCTTATTAAAAGCTGAAGTCATGCAGTCAAGAAAGTATATCCGTACTACAGATGCAGAATGGAATGGAACCAGCGAATGGTCACCTTATGGTGTGGTCACTGAAGGAGAAAGTAAGTTCCAATACATGCTCCTGCTCGACAACAATACTGACCATGATCGACTCGACAATAGAGTTTATGATGTACTTCCTCGAGATAGAGACAAAGTCATTCAGATGGATAATGCAGGCAAACGCATCTCTCGTGGATCTCAGTTTTCCAATAAACTTATCAGTGTACAAGTAGAAGGAAATAATGCTGATCAATATATTGTTGAGTACACCAATGCCGACAACGTTCACTCGATACCTGACGGTGTAGAGGCAGGTGTCTTCCTCAATAGTCTAACCTGGACAACCGAGATGCCGACCAGCCCCACAGCCTTCAGAGTACGTCCTGGAGATGGTCAAGAAGGTAAGCTTGAGGCTCGTGAACAATTGCGCATTATCGTTAATATGGAAGCTCCTGTAAGAACTACACAACTTGAAGGCAAGCGTGGAATGAATAGCTTTGTTCGTACTGATAGTACATTGAACAACCGCTATCTCGAAGCCAATATCGTCTACAACGAACTACCACCTCCACGTGGAGAAATCTCTCTGATAAAGGTTTCTGAAGCCACAGATGAAGATGGAAAAGAAATCTTGTTAGAAGGTGCAGAGTTTACACTCTACGATGAATCCGGCAGGGTGGCTGCTGTTAAAACTACCGGGCCAGATGGAAAAGTTGTTTTTGACAATATTCCTCTGGGTGATTATCGTCTCGTTGAGACCAAGGCTCCTGAAGGTTATGTAGCCAATTTTAGTACAACTGTTTCACGCAGTAATTGGCTGAATAAAACAGAGTATAAATACGACCTTGGTAAGGTTGAGAATCCACCGATCTATAACGGCACCGTGAACATTAAAAAACTTGGTATAAACAACACAGTACTTCAAGGTGTTGAGTTTACCCTGGAAAAAACTAACTATCCTTCAAGGAAATGGACTGGCCGTACGGATGCGAAAGGTGAACTCAGCTTTACCGACTTAGATAAAGGAACGTATAAACTTACTGAAACGAAAACACTAGGAAAACTTAAACCAATCATAGGTAGTGAGACCTTTACTATTGATAAAAAAGACCAAGTAGTGAACTTTACGAATGAAACTGCTTTTGTCAATGATAAAGCATCTGTCAAAATCTTCAAGATTGGTCTTGCCGGGGCTTTGGATATCGGACTAAGTCTGGCTGACTATTCAGCGGGAAGCGGAACGATATTGAAAGAAGCCTGGACCTATGAACTAAAGGGTGATGATGGAAGCTCGCGTGAGATTATTCTAGCAACGAATAAAGATACAGTAATTGATAATCTTGTGCCTGAAGTTCTCTATAAATTGAAAGAGATTTCGGGACCTGAAGGTAGCCTCTATCTTGTCAATCCTAAAGTCTATGAGTTTAAAGTAACAGCAACAGGAAGATTAGTAGATGGTAATGGCAAACCTTTTGTTGCCTCTGACATCTATTTCCCCAATGAGAAAAAACCCATGAGAGGTGAGGCTGTTGTTGAGAAAAAAGACCAAGACGGAAATGCTCTAGCAGGCGTTGAGTTTACCCTCTTTAAACTGAATGAAGAAACAGGCGAGTATGATGTATCAGTAGAAGTACTTACCACTGATGCTCAAGGACTTGTGACCTTTACAAATATCCTGCCCGGTAGCTATGAGATCAGGGAAACGAAAGTTCCTGAAGACTATGCCGGCATGGACGGATCTTTCAAGTTTATTGTAGAAAAAGTTCCAACTAGTTCTATGCAACCCCCGATTTACGACAATCAGGAAGAAGAAGTTGTCCATAAATTCTATTATCAAGCAGTCAATAAGAAACTAGAGCTTGAGTTTGTTAAGCGTCAACCCTTGGCTGAGATGGTCAGTTTAGTTGAAGCGGATGAACTTATTTCCCAAAACCCCGGTGCTGTTAAGATACAGCGCAGTGATACACCATTTTATGATGTTTACATCCCTCTCTCGGGAGTTACCTATAACTTCTATGAGATTGAAAACAATGAAGATATTTTAATTAAAGAGAACATGGTGACGGATACCGAGGGTAAGTTGGACTTCACTGCTATCGAAAACTTTGTTTTAAAACCTGAAGCTGTATACAAACTTCTAGAAACAAAGACTAAAGACAATACCTGGGTCTTAAATACCAAACCGGTGATAATCGACATGCGTGAGTGGTTACAGAAACCCGGTTTCACAGGACTGGTAAGCGTATACCAAAACAACTACCTCAAGAAAGGCAGTGTCTTACTGTCCAAATATGACCGCTACACGCAAGAACGTCTGCCGGGTGTTACCTTTACACTTTATCAGGGCACGCTTGAAGAAGTTAAGCTTCCTGATGGTAGCTATAATGATGAGTTAAAAGTCTCCGATAAAGTAACGGATACAAATGGATTTGCTAATTATACGAACTTGGATCTCGGTTGGTATGTTCTGGTCGAAACCAAAACACTGACTGAACAGGGCTACCATCTGTTTGAAGATGCCTTCGAATTTGAGCTAACCCCGGACGAAACCCATTTCTTTGCCAGTGTCTACAACATGAGAGATAAAGATTATTTTGATCTTCCGGTGACCAAGATCTGGTACGGAGATGCACCTGAATACGGTGAAAAACCGCATGAAGGACTGATAGTCAACCTCTATAAAGGCGGCAAACTCTTTGAGTCGGCTGTATTAAGCGCTAATACGGAGTGGAAACACACCTTTGAGAGACTTCTCAAAAAAGATGATCACGGTCGTCTTTATAAGTACACATTAGAAGAAGTTGTTCCTGAAGGCTACGATCATGAAATGATCGGTATTATTGGAGCTGAAGGTGTAATTACGGATCTTGAAGGAAATGAACTTGATCCACGCGAAATCACCTTAAAGAACTATAAATTGATGAATCTTACAGTGAACAAGGTATGGGATGACTTGGATAACAAGTTTGAGCTTCGTCCGGAGAGTATTGTACTGCAACTGCAACAGAATGGCGAGGATTTCCTTGATCCTGTGACGGTAGAATCTGATCAGGATGGTAACTGGACGTATACTTTCACAGGGCTCAGAACTCATGACGAGAACAACGCTCCTTATCAATACACCGTGGTTGAAGCCAAGCTGCCAGCTTACGAAGATCCTACCTACACACCGGAAGCTGATGGAAGTATAACTGTAACTAATAAATTAGTTCTTACGGAAGTTCCTGTTACTAAGAACTGGGATGACCAGGACGATAAGTATGGCTTGAGACCTGAGAGTATTACACTGCAACTGCAACAGAACGGCGAGGATTTCCTTGATCCTGTGACGGTAGCAGCTGATGCAGATGGTAACTGGGAATACAGCTTTGAAAAACTTCCAAAGTTTGATAAAGAAGGCAACGAATACAAGTACACGGTTGTTGAAACCAAGGTAGCTCACTATTCGGATCCTGAGTACGATGAAAATGAAGACGGTTCAATCACAGTTACCAACATCTTGCCGACAGTTGACCTGCCGATTATTAAAATCTGGGATGACCAGGACGATAAGTATGGCCTGAGACCTGAGAGCATTACACTGCAACTGCAACAGAACGGCGAGGACTTCCTTGATCCTGTGACGGTAGCAGCTGATGCTGAAGGCAATTGGGAATACAGTTTTGAAAAACTTCCCAAGTTTGATGCAGAAGGTGAGGAATACAAGTATACGATTGTTGAAACCAAGGTAGCTCACTACTCGGATCCCGAGTACGAGGAGAATGAAGATGGTTCAATCACCGTGACAAACATCTTACCTCCTCTTGATCTTTCTATTACAAAAACTTGGGAAGATCTGGATAATAAGTATGGCTTAAGACCTGAGAGTATTACACTGCAACTGCAACAAAACGGCGAGGACTTCCTCGATCCGGTAGCGGTGACAGCTGATGCTGAAGGCAATTGGGAATACAGTTTTGAAAAACTTCCCAAGTTTGATGCTGAAGGTGAAGAGTACAAATACACTGTCGCTGAGACTAAAGTACCTCATTATGCAGAACCTGAATACACTGTTAATGCTGATGGTTCAATTACGATCACTAATCCTTTAGTGCTGATCAACCTTCCTGTAACTAAAATATGGGAAGATGACAATAATCGACATGGCTTAAGACCCGGGGCAATAATCTTACAATTGAAGCAGAACGGTTTAGACTTTGGCGCTCCTGTAACAGTTAAAGCTGATGCAGAAGGAAATTGGCAATACTTATTTGTTGATCTTCCGGGAGAGGATGAGACCGGGCAGCCATATGCTTATAGTGTAGAAGAGCGAGCTGTAGCAAAGTACAAAGTTAGTTACGGTTTCTTAGACGGTAAAATAGTAATAACTAATCAGCTGGAAGAAGTACCTGAAGAAGAACGTATAATAATACCTCCACCTGAAAGTCCTATGGCTAAAACAGGTGAGAACAGTCTGAGTCAAACAGTACTCAGAAGTATATTACTGGCATTAGCAACACTGATGCTCTTGATTAGAAGCCTGAAGAGGAAAAAACAGGAAGAATAAAATAAGCAGAAAGTAATTAAATAATTTCTTCAGTGATTAAATGATACTGAGGAAACCAAGCAAACCCTCTTACCAAATAAAGTCTGGTAAGAGGGTTATTTATTGATTATAATAAAAATAGAACGAAGCCTAAGAATTGATTTGTAAATAGTGTAATCGCAGATGAGAAGAGGAATAGTTCGAGTTAGTTTAAAAGAGTAATGCACAATTGCAGGTGAAAATTCAATTAAAAAAGTAAATGTTTTTCATGAGCTGGAATTTATTTTAACTAAAACACTAGATCAATTTAATACAAGCGATCTGCTGTAAGGGAGAAAGATTATGGAAAAGAAAAAATCTTTAAAACAACTTGAAGCTAAGGCTGAAGAATTTGACATTCTCTACCGTCATATTGAATCAGACAATGAATTACTAAGAGCTTTTATGGCAAATTTAGAGTCACAACAAGAAAGAATATACAAAGCGGAAGATTATTATTTTGGTGATTGGATTGATGATCGAGATATTGTGCTTGCTAAATTTAGTAATTTCTATGATTTCTATTCGGAAGATCTATTCTATGATGCTTTACAAGAGCGTATCAAGATGATGGAAAAAATGGTTGAAATATGCAAAGAAGCAGTTGAAAAAATGGTTGAACATAGAACTCGACCAGAATAACTATTAACTTATTATTATAGATTGTCCAATTTTTATTTATGCAGTTAAGACTTGCTTAAATATAAAGATTGGACAATTTTGTTTTTGATAAGAAATTGGAGAAGGTTATTGAAGCTAATACTAATAAATGGATAGATTGGATTATTGACTTGCAAAGTATTGCCCAAAACGGATTAACATACGGTAAAGATACTTTTGATCTGGAACGCTATCAACTATTGAGAAACATTTCAGCTGAAATGATGTCTGAGATTTCAAATCTTCCTTTACAGAAAATAAAAAATCTGTTTTGCAATGAGCGAGGATATCAAACTCCGAAACTTGATACAAGAACCGCAATTTTCAAAAATGAAAAAATATTATTAGTAAAAGAGAATAATGATAAGTGGTCATTGCCAGGGGGTTGGGTTGATGTTCAAAAATCGGCTGCTGAAAGTGCAATACAAGAAGTTAAAGAAGAAGCAGGATTAAACATTAATCTTTCAAAGGTAATAGCAATTCAAGACCGGGACAAACATAATTATCCAAAACAGGTTTCTAGAATAATAAAAATATTTTTTCTAGGAGAATTAATAGATGGCGAATTTAAAGAAAATATTGAAACAAGAGCCAGTAATTATTTTACTCTTAATGAATTGCCGGAATTAGATGCTGCAAAAACAACCAGGGAGCAGATAAATATGTGTTATCAAGCATCGCAAACAGAGAATTGGCAAACCTACTTTGATTAAACATTAGTTATGTTAAACAGAAAAAACTAAAAGTGATATCAAATTACAGAGGAGTATTTATGTGGCAATGTCCAAAATGTAAACGTGAGTTTAAAAACAAAAATCAAAATCATATATGCACTGAAATTTTGACAATTGATGCCTATATTGTCGCTCAAGATCAAGCTATTCAACCGATTTTACATAAAATCAGAAAAGTAATTCGCGCACAGGCGCCTTTGGCAAAAAGAAAATTTAATACATTTTGCAGCAGCAAAAAATCATATCGGTATATATCCTGGTCCAGAGGCAATAGTTGCTTTTACAGATCGCCTGACCTCTTATAAAACTTCAAAAGGAGCTATTCAATTGCCGTATCATCAAGAAATACCCTATGAGTTGATAGCCGAAATTACTAAATGGCGAGTAGCTCAGGTTGAAAAATAGGATACTAGAATTATTAATGTACTTGTCAGAACTTTCTTTCTTATGGATAATCGAATAGATTAAAACAACAAACTAATAGAGGTAAAAATGAATCAATCAGTTCAATATAATGCTGTTGTTACAGTTCTTGGTAAAGATCGGATAGGAATTATCGCCAGTGTAACTGCTGTTCTGGCAAAGTTAGAGATCAATATTTCTGATATTTCTCAGACTATTCTTAAAGATATGTTCACGATGATTATGCTCGTAGATACTTCACAAAGTATTTACGGTATAGAACAATTGAGTGGCGAATTAAACGCTTTGGGTGAAGAAATGAGTTTAGATATCCGTATTCAACATAAAGACATTTTTAACGCCATGCAAAGAATCTGAACAAAAGTGAAATTAGGTAATTATGTTTGAGAACTATGAAATCTTAGAAATTATTAATATGTTTCGCAATCAACATCTAGATGTGCGGACTATCACGATGGGAATAAATTTATTAGACTGTGCTTCTGAATCTTCCACATTAGCTTGTCAGAAGATTTACGATAAAATTACTAAAAGAGCTGAACATCTTGTTCAGACAGCAGATCAAATAAGTAATGAGTTCGGTATTCCGATAATTCATAAAAGAATTTCTGTGACACCGATCTCTCTGGTCGCAGGTTCTAGTGAAGTTGATGATTATTTTTGTTTTGCTGAAACTCTGGATAAAGCTTCTAAAGCAGTTGGCGTGAATTTTATTGGCGGGTTTTCAGCATTAGTTCAAAAAGGTTTTACAAATTCAGATCTTAAATTGCTTAAATCTATCCCGCGAGCTTTAGCTGAAACTGAACAGGTTTGTGCTTCAGTTAATCTGGCCTCTACAAAGTCAGGAATTAATATGGATGCAGTAGGTCGTATGGGTAAGATTATTAAAGATTGTGCAAATTTAACCAAAGACATAGATGCTTATGGTTGTGCAAAATTAGTAGTGTTTGCTAATGCTCCGGATGATAATCCATTTATGGCGGGTGCTTTCACTGGTGTAGGTGAGCCTGAATGTGCAATAAATGTGGGAGTCAGCGGTCCGGGTGTAATACTGGCTGCATTAAAAGAAGTTGCAGGGGAACCAATAGATGTTGTAGCTGAGACAATTAAGCGTACTGCTTTTAAAGTTACTAGGGTAGGTCAATTAGTAGCCGAGCAAGCTGCACGACGTTTAGGTTCGCCATTCGGGACAATAGATTTATCACTTGCTCCAACTCCGGTTGTCGGAGATTCAATTGCCCGGATTCTTGAAGAAATAGGTGTTGATACTTGCGGAGGTTGGGGTACAACAGCTGCGTTAGCCATGCTCAATGATGCGGTTAAAAAAGGCGGTACGATGGCATCATCGCATGTAGGTGGTTTATCCGGTGCATTTATACCGGTTAGTGAAGATGAGGGTATGATCGCAGCGGTCGAATCAGGTTCTCTTACATTGGAGAAACTAGAAGCTATGACTTGCGTTTGTTCTGTAGGTATCGATATGGTTGCAATTCCCGGAGATACTCCTCATGAGACGATATCAGGAATAATTGCTGATGAGATGGCCGTAGGTGTCTTTAATAATAAAACTACTGCGGTTAGAATTATTCCTATTCCGGGGAAAAAAGCAGGTGATAAAGTAGTCTATGGGGGTTTATGGGGAGAAGCGCCAATTATGAAGGTGAATCCTTCCTCTTCCAAACGTTTAATAGAACGAGGCGGACGTATTCCCGCACCAATTCACAGTATGAGAAATTGATTGTTTTTATCAAATTAATAAGTCTGCTAACATATACATAAGAAAAAAAATGTTTTCGGATGAGAGGAGTTCTAGATGTTAAATGAATTAAAAGTAATGTTAAAAGAAACTCAAAATAGTGAAGGTCCTAAGATTTCAATCTATCTTCCAACTTCACGCATGTTGCCTGAATCGCAGCAAGATGCAATAGCTTTCAAAAACTTAATCCAAGATGTTCAATTGCAATTGCAAGAAAAATACAACCGTCGTGTTTGGGAACCTATAATCTCAAAACTTGATCAATTGCAAAGAGACTCCTTATTTTGGAGCCATTCCAAAGATGGACTTGCAGTATTTGCAGATGAGAAGATATTTGAAACTTTTCGGGTGCCACAATCTTTTGAACAAAAAGCAATTGTGCAAAACAATTTTTTTATTGCGCCATTGCTTGATATTACTATTATCCAAGGAGATTATTTAATTGATCTGAGCAAAGATCGTTTGAAAATTTATGAAATAGAAGGAACTAAAGCCAGAGTATTGGAACAAGACCAAATAAAAACTTCATTTCCTGATCTATTTGACGATTTTGATTCGAACAGCAATGTCAATTTTGGAAGTTATAAGGGTAAGACGAAATCAACTTTCCACGGTCATCGTGCACGTCCTGAAGAACAAGAAAAAGATCGCCAGAAATACTTTCACTATATTGACCAACAATTAACCAAACTTGTTAAAGTAAATGAACCTCATGTAATTTTAGCCGGTACCGCTGATACAGTCTCACAATTTCAACATGTGGCAAGAGGAAAGTTTTATTTCGAGAAAACTATCGAAAAGCCATTCGAAGCTCTTAATCATAAAGAGCAGGAGCAAGCGGTTACAGATATTTTAAAACCATATATTAAATCGTTAGAAGAGGCAGAAATTAACAATTACGGTTTCCAGAAATCACGTGATAAAGTGGTTTTTGAGCCTGAAAAAATATTAGAATATGCTGAACAAGGACAAGTAGCTCAAATAATTATTTCAAAAAAGTATTCTGCAAAAGCCGAAGAAAAAATGAATGAAATAATTGCAAAAGCGATTCAAACTGATGCCACAGTTCATCTTGCGGATGAAGATAGATTTAAAGATCGGTTAGCTGCAGTTTTACGTTTTTAGTTGATTTTGATCTAACATTTTGTTCATTTAAATAATTTTGCAATAAATAACTGCTCAATCATTGATGATAAATGATATAAATTCATCAAATGAGATTGAGCAGTTATTCTTTTAGATTGCTAACAAGTAGTAGAATAGAATAAAAATGCTTGTTATAGATTTTCTTTAACTGTTTTGATTGCTCTTTCTAGTAACTCAACACACGTTTTGTTACTAAAATTTGTCTGAAACCAATAATTAGTGAAAAGACTTCATTAATAAAAAGTTTATACTTTATAGGGTGACATCTTTGCTTATTTGGTGTTATAATCCATATTGGAATTTTATGGATCAAATATCATTTTAGATATTTCTTATCTTATTAAAAAGAGGTATTAATGAGTAAACTTGGAATACAAGATGTTACTGTGCGTGACGGCAATCAATCTATATTAGCAACACGCATGCAACGCAAGGATATTATTGCTTTAGCAAGAGCCTTGGATAAAGTTGGTTTTTATTCTTTAGAGGTATGGGGAGGTGCAACTTTTGACTCCGCATATCGTTTCTTAAAACAAAGTGCCTGGAACAATCTGCGAGAAGTCAGAAATGCTGCTCCTAATACAAAACTTTCAATGTTGCTTAGAGGCCAGAACATTGTTGGGTATCATCATTATGATAATGACACTTTAGAGCGCTTCATCCGACTAACAATCGAAAATGGCATTGATATTTTGCGTATTTTTGATGCGTTAAATGATCCGGATAATTTGCGAAATGCTTTTAAGTTTACCAAAAAGCATGGCGGAGAAGTGCAAGCTGCAATAGCTTATACGGTAAGTCCGGTTCACAGTAATGAATACTATGTAAATTTAGTCAAGACATACGAAAGTATGGGAGCAGATTCAATTTGCATCAAAGATATGGCGGGAATTATTTCTCCACAAACAGCATATGATTTGGTGTCCGCTATTAAAGAAGCAACCGACTTACCGCTTAATCTACATTCTCACACGACTGCCAATGCTACAGCATTAGTTATGGAACGTGCTATGCAAGCAGGTGTCGATGTGGTTGATGGATGTATCTCTCCATTTTCCGGAGGTACCGCTCATTTAGCTGATGAAACATTGCTCGAAGCTGCTAAACTTGCAGGGCGTGAGACAAGCCTAAATATGGATGCGTTGAGTGATGCCTACTATATTGCAGATAGAATAGTTAATAAATATATTGAATCAGGTGATTTAAGAACACGTTCATTAATTCCTAATCCGAAAATCTTATATTCTCAAGTTCCCGGAGGGATGCTGTCTAATTTGCTCAGTCAATTGGAACAACAACATTCTGCCGATCGATTAAATGACGTATTGGCAGAAATACCTAAAGTAAGAAAAGATATGGGCTACCCTCCGCTAGTGACACCTTTGTCGCAGATGGTTGGAACACAAGCAGTATTCAATGTATTGTTGGGTGAACGCTATAAAATGGTACCAAATGAAATAAAAGATTATGTCCAAGGACTCTATGGTAAAGCTCCGGGAGAATTAAATCAGGAAATTGTAGATTTAATTATGCAAAGTACGGAAAAGAAAGAAGTCATACCGCCTGAGGATTTACCTTTTATCTATGAAGATAATAAAAAACTAGCAAGAGAATTTATGGGACGCGAACCTCTGGAAGAAGAAATTGTAGCATGTTCTATTTTTCCTGAACCTGTACGAGAATACTATGTAGAAAGAGCTGAAAAACTAAAAGCTTTGGCTGATCAGGATCGAAATGTTATCAAATCAGATGAAACTGTTTCATTTAGAATGGTTCCGCCGGCATCATATAAAGGAGGAAATTAATGGATAATTTTAATCTGGGTCAAGGGGTAATAATTTCCTTGTTTTCAATCTTAATTGTTTTTTTGATCTTGGTCTTATTGTCAATTATCTTTATGATTTTCAAATATCTTCCCTTTAGCAAGGAAATTGATAAAAAAACTCCTGTAACCGCAGCAACTACTTCCGGAAGTAATCTTACGACAGATGTAGATCAGGAAGAACGTATGGTTGCAATGCTCGTTGCATCTTGTTTGGCAAAAGATGAGATTAAAGGTGACGTTCGTGTCGTATCCATTGAACGTACAAAATAAAATTAGAAAAATACTTTTAGATACTATTAGGAGGACCAATGAAAACATATCGCGTAGCTGTAGGTGACAAGGAATATATTGTCAAAGTAGAAGAGGTAGCAGATGGTACAGTAATCGAGGAAACGGCTGTAGCAAGCGCTGATGCTGCTACACCAACGCCCGTTACACCCGATGGAGATGCAGAGGTTGTTGAAGCGCCCTTACAAGGCTCTGTATTATCAATCAATGTTAAACCGGGAGATACTGTAAACACAGGTGACACTGTTTTAGTTATTGAAGCAATGAAATTAGAAAATGAAGTAGTTGCAGCTCAAGACGGTGTTATTCAGCAAGTATTTGTCCAAGAAGGTCAGACTGTTGATGCTGAAGAACCTCTTTATAGTATAGCTTAGATGGGGTGTTCAGATGTTAGATATGATCGTCGATTTTTTTAAGTCAAGCGGTCTTTTTGCTTTAGATATTAAAACAGCAATCATGTTGCTCATAGCATGTATATTGTTGTATTTAGCTGTTAAAAAAGAATATGAGCCATACTTGCTAATTCCGATTGCGTTTGGAATGTTGCTTGCCAATCTGCCTTTAGGAGGGTTGAGTTCAAGTGATCAAGGTGGTTTGCTAAACCTTTTATATCAAGGTGTAGAACTGGGAATATATCCGCCTTTAATCTTCTTAGGTGTTGGTGCTTCAACTGACTTCGGTCCGTTAATTGCCAATCCTAAAAGCATGTTACTGGGAGCTGCAGCACAGATAGGTATTTTTGCTGCATTCTTAGGAGCAATAGCTCTGGGCTTTACTTCGCCTGAAGCTGCTTCAATTGGAATAATAGGCGGCGCTGATGGTCCTACGGCATTGTATTTAACCAGCAAATTAGCACCTCATCTTTTAGGTGCAATTGCGATTGCTGCATATTCTTATATGGCCTTAGTGCCGGTTATCCAGCCCCCAATTATGAAATTATTAACTACTGAAGCGGAACGAAAAATTGAAATGAAGACTGCACGAAAAGTTTCGCAAGGTGAAAAAATTGTATTCCCAATTATCACTACAATAATTGTCAGTTTATTAGTTCCTTCGGCAGCGCCTTTAGTAGGTATGTTGATGCTTGGTAACCTGATAAAAGAGTCGGGTGTTGTGCCTAATCTAATCATAGCTGCTAAGGATACAATTATGTATACAGTAACTATTTTACTAGGTGTAACAGTAGGTGCGACAGCTTCTTCAGAAAAGTTTTTACAGCCTCAAACTTTAGGAATCTTAGTAATGGGACTTATTGCATTTGCTATCGGGACTACATTCGGTATCATTTTTGCTAAAATAATGAACGTTTTCTCAAAAGAGAAGATCAACCCATTAATTGGTTCAGCAGGTGTTTCTGCAGTTCCAATGGCTGCTAGAGTATCGCAAAGAGTGGGGCAAGAAGCTAATCCTAAAAATTTCTTACTTATGCACGCTATGGGACCTAATGTTGCCGGTGTAATCGGTTCAGCAGTAGCTGCAGGATTATTATTGAATTTGTTTGGCTAATCAATAAATTAAAAATTTGATTAAAGTATTTTATAACAAAAGGCGATCAGTGTTTATACAAGATCGCCTTTTTTATATTAAAAGTGATATTTAAACTAATATCGATAAATCCAAATTATTACTTTTTGACTTAATCAAAATTAAAATCATCCAGATCAAATTCGTAATTAAAGTTATTACTTTCATTCCAACCGCCAAATTCATTGCCAAACTCTTTTGCTGCAGCACAAAAACATGCGGCACAAGCAATAGTAGTTATGATGCTGAGACCAATACCAATGGCACTTGTAATCAATCCGGCTAATGCTAAACCGGAATCTTTAGATTTTTTTCTAGAGATGATGGCTAAAACCAAGCCGACGATACCTGAAATTATTGAAATTATACCCGGCCATGGGAAAAAATAAAAGATAATAATTGATAAGAAAAAGAATAAGACAGAAGTACCACCTAGTACTAAAGAGGCAATGGACATGCCATCGTTTTTAGCTGGTTGTCCTGGCTGTTGATACTGTCCGACATTCGGTCCTCCTTGATATCCGGGTTGCTGCTGATAAGCTTGTTGAGCACTCGGAGGTTGTCCCGGTTGAGGTTGAGTTCTATTATATGGTGCCTGTTGTGATTGTTGATATTGATGCGGTTGTTGCTGATATTGCTGTGGCTGCTGAGGTTGTTGGTATTGCTGTGGCTGTTGCGGCTGTTGCTGATATTGTTGTGGTTGTTGATATGGTGTTTGTTGTTGTGTTTGAGTAAAAGGTGACGGAGCAGGAGGCAATGAGGTTTCAACTTGTTGCTCTGTTTCAGTTTTTTGTTCGTCTGTGGCGTCGACGATTGTCTCCTCTGCCGTTGCTTGAACCTCTTCTGATTTTTCTTGAGCTTGCTCAATTTCCCGTTCCATATCTTCATTTTGATTATCATTTACTTGATCTGTTTGATCAGTTTGGTTTTCAAAATTATTATCTTGATCCATAGACGTCTCCTTAATTAAATGATGTAATTAGTTACTAATTAACTCTTCGCTTAATTTTACTAAAATTGCTAAAGAACATCAATATTGCTTATACGTGTTTCATTACTTAATTATATTCTCTTAAGTGCAAAGTTAAATTCCAGTGTGAGGGGTTTGAACTGGAAATTAGTTTTCATAATAATTTAATGGAAATTAGTTTTCAATATTGTATTCTTTATTTGTCGGTAGCCACTATAGAAAGAGAGGTTGCTTATGGCTACATCAAATCAGAATAAACATTTAACTCTTGCTGAAAGAATAATTATTGAAACAGGCATCCAATCAGGTGCAACTAAAGCTGCTATTGCTAAAACTATTGGTAAAGATAATTCAACTATAGGTAAAGAAATAGCTTTACATAGACAATTAACTAGAAGGTGTAGGTTGCCTCTGGAATGTTCTAATTACAAAACCTGTAAACACGGTAGGCAATGTTTTGAAAATTGTCCTGACTTTAAACAATTTAAATGCTCAAGAAGAGATCGTTCTCCAGGAGCATGCAATGGTTGCTCTGTTCAAAGTCATTGTCGTTTCAACAAATATTATTACAATGCTCAAATTGCTCAGAAACAATATGAAAAACTATTAGTTGAGACTCGAGAAGGTTTAGATTTGCTCGAACAAGATATCCAAAGACTTGCAACTATTGTTGTACCAGCTATTAAGCAAGGTCATTCACCCTATCATATTATCCAAAACAACAAGGAATTGGGACTTTCTGAAAAGACCCTTTATAACTACATTGCTAAAGGTGTTTTCAGACCCTTTGGTGTTTTGGATATTGATTTAAGATTGAAAACCAAACGTAAGATGACTAAGAAGCAAACTATAGTTTACAAAAAACGTAAAGATAACAAATATCTCAAAGGTAGAACTTATCAAGATTATCTTAACAATATAAAAGAAGAACCAGATATTAACATTTTGCAAATGGACACTATTTACAACGAACAAAGTGGTCCGTTTATTCAAACTTTTAAGTTTTTAAATTTCGATTTTTTATTTGGCATATTTCATGAAACAAAATCTGCTGACGATATGAATTTCGGAATTGATTTGCTTGAGACAATTATTGGCAGAAAACTGTTCCAATCACAAGTTGAAGTAATTTTAACTGACAGAGGTAGTGAATTTACTGACGCAGAGTATATTGAGATACGAAGCGATAGTACTATTAGGACACGTATTTTTTATTGTGATCCCATGGCTTCCGGTCAAAAAGGAAGTTTAGAAAAAAGGCATGCAGAATTACGTTACATAATACCTAAAGGGATCTCTTTTGCTAAATTGAGTTTGACTAACCAAGACAAACTCAACCTCGCTCTGTCTCACGTTAATTCTAGTCCTCGTAAGAAAAGCATGGGAAAAACGCCCTTTGAACTTTTACGCTTTTATTGTCCTGAGCTTTTGGAAAAATTTCTAGATTTTGGACTAAAGGAAATTGCACAAAATCTAGTAATCTTAAAACCATACTTAATTAAATAATAATAAAATAGTGGTTACCGACAAGCTAATTCAATAAAAAACAAAATGGAATTTAGTCTTCAGTAAATCTCTGTTCGCTAACTTCCGTTCGCTTCAGCATGCTCTTTTTTCTTCTCTGAACTAAAGTATAATTTGTAATTTTTTATTCTTCAAGTAAAATCTAAATAAAAAAACAAAAAAACAGATTCAAATCTATGACTAATCTGAATCTGTAACACTAATTTCCAAAACTTTTCAACACTCTTTCACACTGGAATTTAACTTTGCAATCAAGCCTTAATTATATTCTTAAGTTAAACTTAAAAAAGTCAGCTACTAGACGAATTCTTTAATTTAGATTTGAGACGATCACTTAAAAGAAAAAGACCGGTTAAAATAAGTAATACAAGACTGATAAATTGTGATGTGGATAATACCCCAATAAATCCACGTTGAACATCTCCTCTAAAGAATTCTATAAAAAATCTGAAGGGTGAATAAAGAAAAACATATAAAGCGGTTAATTTATAACCATTATTTAATTTATGAAAGAAGATTAGCAGAACAATGAAGATAATGAAACAATAAATTGCTTCTAATAGTTGAGTAGGAAACAGTTTGATTCCCGGTGGAGCAATTAGGGAATTGTTTAATTGATAACCGAATTCTTGGCACTCTATGCCATAACAACAACCGGCGCAAAGACAGCCGATGCGACCAAAACTATGAATAAGAGGTATTGCGGGTGCTAAAAATAACAAAATCTTCTCCAGTGGAATTAAGAATTGACGTGCGTAGAGAAATAGCATTATGAATGCTCCTATAAGCGACCCGTAAAAAACATAGCCACCTTGAATAATCCAGTTTCCGATTAGCTTAAAACCGACTCCGAAGCTAAATGCTTTGATAATGATGGGTAGTCCGACAAGTATGTATAATAATTTACCACCAACACCTACTCCGATTGTGCCATAGATGAAGCTATAAATTACATCTTCAGCAAAATCTGGTTGGTATTTTTTCGCCAATAAATATGAAGTTAAAACACCAAGAAGCAAACCGACAAAGATTAGAGTTCCATATACAGGAATTTTTATGTTAAAAATTTCATAAGTTGGATACATTGATTATTCCGGTTTTTCATCTAATTTAGTTGCTTTTGTAGTTTCCTGAAGATCGTGATTTGTTTTATGAATAAAACCTAGTTTGAGCGCATTGACCGGACACACTTCAATGCATTCGCCACAACGAATACATTCAGGGGAGTTAGGGGTTTTATAGGGTTCTACTTGCATCTTACAAACTCTGGCACAACGTTTACATTCAATACAATTTGCAGAACATTGCATATGATAAAAACTGATTTTATTAAACATGCCATAGATTGCACCAAGTGGACATGCATATTTACAGAAAAATCTAAAGATTAAAATTGAGCCTATCACAGTTATTAGTAGTAACAATACTTTCCAGCTGAAAATTAATCCTACTAATTGTCTTAATGCCGGATTAGCTATTAAGAGAGGAATACCTGCTTCCATAGTTCCTGCCGGACAAATAAATTTGCAAAAAGCCGGATAACTCATCCCAAAACGATCTTGGGTTAGTAGTGGAAAAGCAATTACAAATATAATTAATAAAACATATTTTAACCAAATTGCTTTTTGATGAATCTTCTTTTTGGGATTAACCTTCTTAATCGGTATTTTATGAAGTAGTTCCTGGATCCAGCCAAAAGGGCAAAGCCAGCCGCAGAACCAGCGCCCCATTGTAATACCGAAAAGTGCAATTAATCCTACAACATAATATGAAAAGTTAAATTGTGCTGAGTTAGGCACTGCTTGTAAGGAACCGATCGGGCAAGCGCCAAGCGCACCGGGACAGGAGTAGCAATTTAATACAGGTAAGCATACGTGTTTCAAATTTCCTTTGTAAATTGTTCCGTCAAGAAAACTTTTCCAATTACCATTGATAATTAAAGCACCGAGAGCTTGAACCAAGCTTCTTTTCCTACGTTGTTTTGTTAAAGAATTTGCTTTTTGTTTCTTAGACTTTTCCATATGATAATTAACCGATTCCTATACAATCCAGACAAATATTGATAGCGTTTTGTAAAACAATCAATACTTCAGAACGCATAATCCCATAACCAATCATAAACAGGATCAAAACTAATAAAGTAAAACGTATTATATATGTAGATTTTTTATTAAATATATTCATCACTTTTCAATTTCCGACAATCCATCTTCAATCAAGTTTGCGAAAAATTCATAACTATTTGCACCGACAATAGGTTCTCCTATCAGAACACCATTCGCGTCAACCAGGTATGTAGTGGGAATAGCATATACATTAGCTAAGATCTTATTGTTTACTTCATTGTTAGATGTTAAGTTTGTATATTCTACATTTGCTTCCGCTAAGAGTTCCTTGGCAACTTCGACCATGGATTGATTTTCCTTAAATACATCTGAAGTAATTCCAAGAACTTGGACATCTTTATCGGCAAATTCCCTCGCTATTTTTCCTAAATCTGGAAGTTCGGCTTTACAAGGTCCGCAAAAAGTACCCCATACGTTGACTAAAGTTAATTTTGAATCAGCAAAAAATTCCTTAGTATGGATCTCCTTACCTGTTAAATCAGTTGAAGAAAAAAACCAAGGATTGCTTTCAGCTACAACTTCTTGTGCATCGTCGGCTTGTGAAACATCTATCGGTTCTTTTGTTTCTTCAATATCTGTATTGTTTTCGGTTTCAAGCTTTGTTTTTTCATCTAAAGATTTGTCATTATTTCCTTTGCAGGCGCCGAACAACAGTGCAATTAATAACAAACTGATAACTAAAACTAAATTCTTCTTCATAATTGAGTACCTCCAGATAACTCTTGTTTGATTGAATTTTTAATGTTTTACAATAATAGTTAAAATGTTACACATTAGATTAAAAAGATAAGTTAACATATTAAGAGTAAGATTTGTATTCTTTTAAGATATTTTAAACATATATTATATTAATCATAGAATTTTGACGAGTGTTCTTGTTACACAATCAGAAAGGAGTAAAATTATGGATTTTATTAAAGAAAAAAATCGAATTTATTATGAAGATGAAACAGGGAATATGCTGGCGGAAATTTCATTCTCTGATCTGGATGATCAGACGGTTGAAGCGAATCATACTTTTGTTGACCCCAGTTTAAGAGGTCAGGGAATAGCAGAAAAGCTGGTTGATGCTATGGTCGAGGAAATGAAAGAACAAAACAAAAAAATTAAACCCACATGCTCTTATGTAGTAAAATTATTTCAACTAAAAAAAGAAAAGTACGGATTTATTATTGCCAACTAAAACGCAAATTTATTATTCGATCAATTCTTGATCTTCGAAAATGGCGCTGTAAGGTTTGGTTTCAATATCACCGATCCCGAGGCGCTGTTTTATTTCTTCTGAGATTTCAAGTCTTCTACTACCGAAAACTATTTGTTTTGAATCCATTAATTCAAACATTTCTTTAGGCGAAATCTCAAGCAGTTCAGGTGTTTCAAAAAAACGTTCAAGCATACTAAGCGATTTGATCAAATAATATCCGTCACAAATTCTTTCATCCAAAGTGCAGACAATATCCATCACTTCACGCCATTCAACACCACCGGTTTTACTTTTAAAAGGTTTTTCATATATTTTTCCCATAGTAACGAACAGGGAATTAGTACCAAATTCATACAGATGATGGAAAGGGGCATTGCCGCCTATACTGCCTAAATGTGAAAGAAAAACTGATGAGTATAGAGGAATTATATCAGTCAATACTTTTGGCATTAATCCGTGAAAATCAAGCCAACGCAGCATTGCTAAAACAAATCTTAAAAACCAGCGTGGTGTTTTTGCAAAAAAAGATATTAACTTGTCATCTGTTTTAGTTTCTTGCTCTTGGCGAATCAGCTCAACTTGTTCTTTCATTTTTTCAGCGACTGTATTAATGTTGTCATCTTCAGTCATTACAACTTTAGCAATTGACTCGTAAGCATGGTCTGAAAGATCTAATTTAACTATATATAAACCTTCATAGCCATTGTGTTCATAAATTCTACGTCCGGCTATGAAACGATTTAGCTTTGGTCTTAAAACAAAAATATTAAGAATAGATGCCATAATTATGTTGAAAATAGTAATACGATCACCATTTTTGCGTCTTTTTTTTATATAGTCTCTGATCGGTTTAACTTCGATCGTTTTTTGATAGAAAATCAATGCTTCATTACGTGAACGCATAATGTAAGGCATGATATGATTCATTGGATCACCGTCAGTAATCAATTTTCCATCCTTACGTTTTTTGCCGAAAATAAAACTCACAAATTTCTCCTCAAATATGATGAATTAAAACTATTTGTAATAAATATTAGCTAAAATAGAATTTCTAAAATAGTATAGCATATTATTTACCGGTCAATTCAAGAATAATCTATTAGTACAATCCGGTTTCACTTTTTGGTTTGTCTGTGTGATAATGTTTGGTAGTTATTTTTATCTACGAGGTGTTAGATGCCACAATTTGATATACAACAGATTTTAATCAGAATCTTAGTTCTGACATTATCACTTTCGGTACATGAGTATGCACATGCGAGAATGGCGTATCATTTAGGGGATGATACTGCGGCAAGACAAGGTCGACTGACGATCAATCCGGCAAAACATATTGATCCGATTGGTGCAGTTGCTTTTGTAATTGCCGGCTTTGGTTGGGCAAGACCTGTTCCTGTAAATCCAGTCAATTTTGATCGCGAAAGAGTTAAAACCATGCGGTCCGGAATGATGCGTGTCGCTTTGGCAGGGCCTGTTTCAAACTTAATCATTGCATTTATTGCCAATTTCATCTATCAATTAGTTAACTTTATTCTAATTGCTTTGAACGTTCAAACTAAAACCGGTCTCTTGTTTTTTTGGCAAATATTGTTTGCAATCTTATTTACATTTTATTCAGCGAACATTTCTTTGGCCTTGTTTAACATGTTGCCAATACCGCCACTTGACGGTTCGAGAGTCTTAGGCGGTTTTTTGCCACAAAGAATCTACAATCAATATATGGCTTTACAGCGTTATTCAATGATGGTTTTATTTGCCCTAATTGTTTTTGGTGGGGGATTTATTGGAAGAATTTTAAGTTTTGTTGCTATTCCGATCGACTACATATTAAGAGTTCCTGTTGAGTCAATCTTTAATTTTCTAATCAATGCTGTCAGATAAATAATGAGTCAGTTTTTAACCGTAAACATTTCTGAATATGATAGTCCGCTCGATTTAATTTATCATTTGATAGAAGTCAGTGATATTGATATTTATGACATACCAATTGCCGATATAACCGAGCAATACTTTATGGTAATCAAAAATAGTTCATTAGAAGAACTGGATATGGAACTAGCAAGCGAATTTCTGGTTATGGCAGCAACCCTGATGCAAATAAAATCAAGGATGCTTTTGCCTGATCAGAATGCCGATTCGCAAGGTGATGATTTTTCAGATCCCAGAGAAGAGTTGGTATTGCGTTTGCTAGCTTATAGACGTAATAAGCAGTTAGCAATTTATTTAGAAGATAATTTGACTTCTTTTCAAGGGGCTCAGACGAAAATGAGTGCTTCAGCAAAATCTTTAGGCTTGAGCATAGAACTGATCGAAGATAAAATATCAAGCGAGGCTTTTGATAATGCTGTAAGAAGTATTGTACAGAAAAACAAGTTGCGTTTTAGTGACCAGAATCAAAGAATTAGAAGCTTGCTCAGACGTGAGAAGTTTTCTGTTCGGGATAAGATGGTTGAAATAATTAATCGAGTTTTCACTAAAACTCGAATGTTTTTTAATGAATTATTCCCGACTGCCAGGACCTCGAAAGCCGAGAGAGTGAGTGGATTTTTGGCCATTTTAGAGCTAATTAGGCAAGACAAGTTGACTGTAAAACAATCCAATCCTTTCGCAGTGATGATGATTGAATTAGATTCTGATCTGAAACATGAAATGGAAAATGGCCAATTGATCACTGAAAACTCAAATAACGGTGAAGGGGAAGTCAATGAATAGTGATTCGAAAGCAATTGCGTTGATTGAAGCTCTTTTGTTTGCTTCTGGAGATCCATTAAGTTTACAAAGCCTGGTAGATATTACAGACTTGTCTGAGACTGAAGTTATTGATTTATGTAGCAGACTTAGTGACAAATATGAGAATTTACCAGAATCAGGTTTAATGGTGAGACAGATTGAAAATACATATTGTATAACTACTAAACCGGAGTTTAAAGAATATATGGCGAGACTTTTTCGTCCTGAACATTTGCCGGGTTTATCCAATGCAGCTTATGAAACTTTAGCGGCAATCGCTTACAATCAACCGGTAACCAAAGCACAAATTGAATTAATTAGAGGTGTAAATTCTGATGGTTTAGTGAACCGATTGGTTGAAAGAGGTTATGTCGAAGAAATTGGAACTCTGGATTTACCGGGCAAACCTGTGATTTTTTCCACGACCCGCAAATTTCTATTAGAATTTGGTCTTAAATCTACTGCAGATTTACCGAATGTGGATTTGTTAATGTATGATAATATTGAACGCTTGCAAGAGGAGTAATTTATGGATAGACATTTTTTAATTGCTATTGACGGACCTTCCGGTGCCGGGAAAAGTACTGTTGCACATGCCTTAGCTGAAGAATTTAACATTATGCATCTGGACACCGGTGCATTGTTTAGAGCACTGGCTTATGCTGCACTCGAAGCTGGACTTGATTCACAAGATCCGGACCAAAGTGCTGCTCTGCTTGATCAAGTTACTCTGGAAATAATTTTTAAGGATAAAAAACAAAAAGTACTTATCAATGGGAAAGATATAACATCAAAAATCAGAACAGAAGAAGTTTCTCTTGCGGCTTCAAATATTTCGGTTCATCCTACAGTCCGTAACTACATCCTTGAAAAGGAAAGGGAGTTAGCTGAAAAAGAATCATTTGTTTTAGATGGCAGAGACATCGGTACGGTCGTTCTTCCTAATGCCGACCTGAAAATATTTCTTCTTGCATCACCTGAAATCAGAGCACAAAGAAGGTTGTCAGATTTATTAAATGCCGGAATTTCAAATACTGATTATGATCAAGTCTTAGAAGATATTAAAAAAAGAGATGCCCAGGACAGTAATCGAGATACAGCACCGACTAAAAAAGCAGATGATGCAATTTTGATAGATTCCAGCGAATTGTCATTAGAAGAGACGATCTCAATGATCAAAGATATTGTGGCTAAAAAGCTGGAAACAGGCAATCTCAATAGCTAATATGTTTTTTGTATGAGGTTATTTTAAAAATATGCAACAGAAAAAGCAAAAAAATATTTATTATGCAGCGAATGCAAAATCCAAGCCTTTATTAACTCGTTTTATCACAAAATTTGTAGGTCTTATTGCACGAGTTCTGTATCGACCAAAATATCATAATCAGAAATACATACCGTTAGAGCAAAGCTATATGTTGCTTGGTAATCATCATTCGCTTTTGGATCCTGTTTTAATTCATTTGGGTATACCTGATTATGTGCACTGGGTAGCTAAAGAAGAATTATTTAAAATTCCCGTGCTTTCGCGAATCTTGGAAAAATTGGAAATTATTCCGCTTCATCGAGGTAGAGTAGACCTGTCAGCAATGCGCCGTATCATTAAATGTTTACAAGAAGAAAAGATCATCGGCATCTTTCCTCAGGGAGGTCGTGTTGATTGGGAAAATTATCAATCCATTATGCCTCAAGCCGGAGTAGCTTCGATAGTTAACAGGTATCAAGCTGTAATAGTACCTTTCTATTGCCAAACACCGTATAAAATATTTCGTAAAAATCACGTCTATTTCGGAGCACCATATTGTTTGAATCCAAGTCTTAATTTTAAAGATAAGAAAGCAATGAATCAGGAGATGGCAATTGAATTATTGCGTCAAAGCTATTCTATTGCAGATGTTTCTTATCAAATTCAAGATAATTCTCGAGTTTTAGAGCTTAATAACTCTTAATAGTTCTTCAAACTTCAATTTTGAGTAAAATATTGCAAAACTGTATTACTTTGGTACAATGGTAGTTACGAGAATTTTTGGGAGGTTATCCACTTAATGACAGAGCAGTATGGGTTAGAAAATAACCAACAGGAAGAAAAAGAAATTCAAGCAACTGAAGCAGAAGCAAAAGAGATTGAATCTGAAGCTAGCGATCAACTTGAGCAAGAGGTAGAAGAGGGTACTCAAGCTGTTGAATCAGAGCAGACCGATGAAACTTCTGAAGTTGAAATTGAATCGGAAGAGAATTCGGTAGATTCTGAAGCAGTAGCTACCAGCGAAGATCAAGAGGAGTCAGCAGAAATTTCTGAGCCGCTTACAATTGAAGAGGTTGAAGCTGCAGATTTAGCAAAAATGGAAGCTGAAGAAAAAGAATTACCCCTTAAAGAGGATGGAGATATCGATTTTGAAGATTTTATCGATAGTATTCCTGAATTAAAAAGAGGTACAACAGTTGCAGGTACTATTACCAGTTATGATGACGAATTTGTTTATGTCGATGTCGGTGATAAATCTGAAGGTAAAGTGAAAATTCATGAATTCAGAGGAGATCCTGATTTTGATTTGGATCAAGCATGCGAAGAACGTCAAGCTGTTGAAGTTTATGTTCGAAGAATTCGGATGACTGATTCAGGTAAAGAAATTGAGTTGTCAAAAGCCCAAGTTGATTTTAATAAACATAAAGATATAGTAGAACAGGCTTTTAAAGATAAAACTCCTTTAAAAGTTAAAGTAACAAACATTGTTCGTGACGGTGTTATTGCATCTTTTGGCAGTGTTGATATGTATATTCATAGAACACAGTTAGAGTTACAAATTGTCGAAGATCTTAATTCCTACTTAAATCAAGAACTGGATGTTTTGGTTACTCAATATGATGATTTAAGAAGAAGATTGCGTGTTTCCGCTTCAAGAAGATCCTTATTACAACATGAACGTCGTGAAAAAGCCAAACACTTCTGGGATACAATCGAAGTTGGCAAGGAATATGAAGGTGTTGTACGCAACTTAACCGATTTTGGTGCATTTGTTGATATTGGTGGTGTTGACGGTTTAGTACATATCAGTGAATTGTCATGGGAACGTATTGATAAACCATCTGATGTCGTTTCTGTAGGTGATCATATCTTGGTTCGTGTTCTTGATTTTGATCAAGATAGGAATCGTGTATCTTTAGGTTTCAAACGTCCAGAAAACGATCCATATCGTGACTTGGAAAATCGTTTTCCAATTGGCTCAATTGTCCGCGGAGTAGTTGTCAGAATGTTCCCGTTTGGCGCTTTTGTAGAAATTGCTCCGGGTGTAGATGCATTATGTCATATTTCACAAATTTCTGATTATCGTTTGAATAGACCTGAAGATGTATTGCAAGAAGGAATGGAGATTGATGCAAGAGTATTAGATGTGAACAATGAAGAACGTAAAATCTCAATCAGCATCAGAGAAGTTGAACCGATCAATCCTGAAAATATTGAGGATTTACAGGAACAGGCTCCTCCTAGACGCAGACGTCGCCCAAGAAGAGAAAATGATAGGCCAAGACAACAAACCGATGATAGTCAGTCCGATTCTACTACCGCCTATTCAGATGTTCCGACCGGAGGCTCTACACTTTCATCTCTAGCAGCTATTACATATACTGATTCTGATCTTGAAGATGAAGACGATGTTTCTGAAGAGACTCTTAACTCTGAAGATTCAGTTGAAGAAGTTGTTGTAGAAGAGTCTGTCGAACAAACTGAGGATGCAGAAGAAACTGTTGAAGACGGTAATGAATAATTATTGAATGAAATATTTTTGTTCGAATAAAATTTTCTATAATATTTAGAAATGTCCGGAGTTCATTTATGAACTCCGGTTTTTATTATATAAATTAACATGTGAGGTTTAGTATGCTAACAAGTACCTTATTTAAATTTGCCGATAAGTTTGATTGGCAAATAACAGCTGATCAGGATTTCATTTTTGGTGAACAAAAAGGATATTTGTATTCACTGATGTCCGGAAATAATTTTACTGCAATATTCACCCCGGTTTCTGCCCTTAAGGTGGAGGATACTGACAAGTTATTTGATTGGTTGGAAGCAAATGAAAATAAATATAATTTTTTAAATTATCAGATTACGGATAATTTTCTTTGTCTGAGATTAAAAGAAAGTTTATTTCACAGATCAGTTGATTCTTTAATGGAAACGATCGAAGATATTTCCAATCTATTTGAACAGCTTGATTTGACCAGCGAAGTTTGTGTTGTTTGCGGAGAATCGGCAACTGAAGTAGATCAAGGTTTATATCTTGATTTGTTTTGTTATTTACACCAAGACTGTGAGTATAAGCAGGGTATAGATGTTGCCGCTGAATATGAAAAAGTTTTAGCTGCGGAAGTGTCGGCTTATGCAAATGATAATGCTGTGGATCAAGATAGAATAAAAGAACTTGCCGCTAAAATGGACGATTATAAAACAGATTTTCTAAAAGATCTTGAAGAAATTTTGGCAGTACCTAGTGTTAATGGGATACCAACTGAGACAGCACCTTATGGAGAATCAACAGCCGAAGCTTTAGCGGTGTTTTTAGATCAGGCTGAAAAATTAGGCTTCACTACAAAAAATCTTGATAATCATGCAGGTTATGCTGAATTTGGCTCCGGTGATAAAATGATCGGTATTTTAGTACATTTGGATGTTGTTCCTGCCGATGAGGGCTGGGATCATTCACCTTTTGAGGGCAGATTAATAGATGGCAAGCTTTATGCTAGAGGAGTTGCTGACAATAAAGGCCCGGCGATAGCTTCCTTATATGCAATGAAGGCTTTATTAGATGAAGGTTATCAACCTCCTTGTAGGATAAGACTGATCATCGGTTTGAATGAAGAGAGTGGTTTTGGTTGTATGAAACATTACAATCAAGTTGAAGAGACTCCTGTCTCCGGCTTTGTACCTGATGCAACTTTTCCTGCGGTTTATGCTGAAAAAGGTATTCTGCAAATTAACTATCATTTAAAACGAGAATTACCTGATACTGAGATAAAGTTATTGGGAATGCAAGGTGGCGAAGCGGCAAATATGGTACCTCAATCTTGTAGGTATGTTTTGCAAATTGATTCTCAGAACAAAATCGAGAAAGAAATTTCCGGTAAGGCAAGTCATGCCAGCAGACCTGAGTTAGGTGACAATGCAATTGTAAAAGCTATAAAGTCAATTCTTGAAGATTATCCTATGTGGCAAGATCCATTAGCAGGATTAATCAGAACTTATTTTAATGATTATATTAATGGACAAGATTTTGAGCTTGCTTGCACTGATCACAGTGGTGCATTAACTTTGAATTTAGGAGTTATTGATCTGACTGAGTCTGATATCAATTTAGTTATAGATATCAGATATCCGGTAACAGAATCTGGTGAAAAAATTGTTGCTAAACTGGATGCCAAAATGGCAGAATTCGGATTTGCAAGAACTGATTTTACTGATTCAGTACCATTAAATTTAGGTAAAGATTCTAAGCTGGTTACAACGGTAATGGATGTCTACAATAGAGCGATGAATAGTTCTGAAGAGGCTGTAGCTATGGGCGGAGGTACCTATGCCAGAGCGATTCCTAATGTCTTAGCTTTCGGAGCTGTGTTTCCGGGAACACCGGATGTTATGCATCAAGTAGATGAACATGTTGAATTGGATCATTTGTATGCAGCTTCCTATATATATAGAGAAACAATAAAAGCACTTGCCGAAAACGAAAGATAATGCTACTATTGCTGAGGCAATACACACGCAGGACTAACCCTGTTGCTAAATCAATGATTTGGTGAACTTGTTCTGCGGAGGGAAAAACAGGAGGAATTTTTGTATGGCTATTATTTCTATGAAACATCTGCTTGAAGGCGGTGTTCATTTTGGACATCAGACTCGTAGATGGAATCCTAAGATGGCAGAATACATCTTTACAGAACGTAACGGTATTTACATCATTGATCTACAACAAACCGTAACTAAGATTGAAAAAGCATATATGTTTGTACGTGATACGGTAATGAGTGGGGGTCATATTCTTTTTGTAGGTACTAAAACTCAAGCACAAGAGTCAATTAAAGAAGAAGCTGAACGTTGCGGTATGTATTACGTTAACAATCGCTGGTTAGGCGGCACTTTAACTAATTATGTGACAATTAAGAAAAGTATCAGAAGATTAAAAGAACTTGAAGAAATGCAATATAATGGTATGTTCGACGTTCTACCCAAAAAAGAGGTTTCTCAGCTGAATCTCGAAATGGATAAACTCGAAAGAAATCTGGGTGGTATTAAAGATATGCCGGGATTACCTAATGCTATTTTTGTTATTGATCCTAACAAAGAACAAATTGCAGTTCATGAAGCAAATCGTCTTAATATTCCGGTCATCGCCATTGTGGATACAAATTGCGATCCTGATCCGGTTGATTTTGTTATTCCGGGTAATGATGATGCAATCAGAGCTATCCGTTTAATCACTGCAACGATGGCAAATGCTGTTATTGAGGGCAATCAGGGTGAACAAATGTCTGATGTCCCGGAAGAATTGCTGGATCCTACAACCGAAACAGATCAAGTTGAAACAGAAGTTTCTGATGCAGTAGATAATGAAGATGCTGAAACAGTTGAAGCAGAAGTTACTGAAGATTAATTAATTAGACATTTTATAATAAAGGAGGCAGTTTAATGGCAAAAATTACTGCAGCTATGGTAAAAGAATTACGTGAATTAACCGGTGCAGGCATGATGGATTGTAAAAATGCACTTGCGGCATCTGATGGTGATCAACAAAAAGCAATCGCTTGGCTGAGAGAAAAAGGTATGGCCGGTGCTGATAAAAGATCCGGTAAAGTGGCAGCTGAAGGAGTTGTTGATTCTTATATTCACGGTGATGGCAGAATCGGTGTATTGATTGAAGTTAATATCGAAACAGATTTTGCAGCTAAAAATGAAGAATTTAGACAAATGGTTAAAGATATTGCTATGCAAGTAGCATCAATGAATCCTGCATATCTGAGCCGTGAAGATATACCGGAAGATGTTTTGGAAAATGAGAGAGAGATTGCTCGTAATCAAGCTCTTAATGAAGGAAAGCCGGAACATATTGTAGATAAGATTGTTGAAGGACGTCTAGAAAAATTCTATGAAAACAGTTGTTTATTAGATCAACCGTTTATCAAAGATGAAGATAAAACCGTCAACACTCTGGTAAAAGAGTTAATTGCCAAGATCGGTGAAAATATTCAAGTTCGTCGTTTTACAAGATATGAATTAGGCGAAGGAATCGAAAAAGTCGAAGAAGATTTCGCTGAAGAAGTTGCTAAGCAAATGCAACAATAATTAATATTTAAGAGGTGTGCACAAAGCACACCTTTTTTTTAGAAAAAATAAGGAGTCCACATGAAATATAACAGAGTAATGTTGAAGCTAAGTGGTGAGTCTTTAGCAGGACAATCTCGTACAGGTATTGATGATGCTAAAGTACAACAAACAGCAAAAATGATTGCTGATATTCATGCCTTGGGAATTGAATTGTCCGTGGTGATAGGTGGCGGCAATTTTTGGCGTGGACGGACCAATCCTCATATGGATAGAGTTACAGCTGACCAAATAGGCATGTTAGCGACCACGATGAATGCGATGACAGTAGCCGATGCTGTGAGCAAATTAAAAGTAGACTGTAGAGTGTTAAATGCGATCAGCATGCCGACAATCAGTGAACCTTATATTCAAAAAAAAGCTATACGATATTTGGAAAACAATACCGTATTGTTTTTTGCCGGGGGGACCGGCAGCCCTTTCTTTTCTACCGATTCAGGTGCTGCTTTAAGAGCTGCAGAGATTTCTGCCGATGTTGTGTTAAAGGCAACGCAAGTAGACGGAGTATATGATAAGGATCCCAATAAATATGCCGATGCTAAACGCTATTCCGAAATAAGTTTAAGTGAAGTAATGGCTAAAGGACTAAATGTGGTTGATTCCACTGCTGCCGCTCTTTGCCGGGACAATAATATTCCTTTAATAGTATTTAGTATTGAAGATTCCAATAATGTTATTCGTATTTTAAAAGGTGAAAATATCGGTACAATTGTTAATCCCCAAGATTAGGTTGAATCATTCTTTGCTAATTATGTATAATGTAAGCATCAAATAACGGAGGATTTTTTATGACCGAAATTACTGTTAATCAACAATCCTTAAAACCTTATGAAGACAAAATGAAAGTCGCTCTCAGGGTTCTAGATGAAGATTTCAATACAATTAGAGCAGGCAGAGCAAATCCGCGTGTTTTAGATAAGATAACCGTCGATTATTATGGAGTAGAGTCTCCGCTCAACCAAGTTGCCAATATACAGGTACCTGAAGCAAGGATGATTACAATTCAACCTTGGGAAACAAATATGTTAAAAGAGATTGAACGAGCAATCAACATGTCTGATCTAGGTATTAATCCGCAAAGTGACGGAAAATTAATTCGATTAGTGTTTCCTCAATTAACTGAAGAGCGTCGTAAAGAATTAGCTCGTGAAGTCAGCCAATTAGGAGAACAATCAAAAGTTTCAATCAGAAATGTGAGAAGAGAAGGTATTGATACCTACCGCACTCATGAGAAAGACAATAAAATCAGTGAGGATCAACTATATAAATTCGAACAGAAAATGCAAGATCTGACTGATAAATATACAGCTGAGATTGATAAAGCGGTTGAAAATAAAGAAAAAGAATTAATGGAAATCTAATTCAAAAAGGCAATATACTGTTTTCACAAGCCGGTTTTGCCGGCTTATTTTTTTAACGCTTAGCGGACAAGGTGCAGTTTATGAAAAATCAAGGACTGATAATTCCCGAACATCTGGCCATAATTATGGATGGCAACGGACGTTGGGCTAAGAAACGTCTATTACCGCGCAAAGTTGGACATCGATACGGTGCGGAAAAATTAAGACAAGTCGTGCGTTGGTCTGCTGATTATGGAATTAAATATTTATCTGTTTATGCTTTTTCTGCAGAAAACTGGGCAAGATCAGCCGATGAAGTTAATGCTTTGATGAACTTGATTGTCGAATTTTTCGGAAAATATGAAGATGAATTGCGCGAAGAAGGCGTGAGACTTAGATTCACTGGTGAATTGTCCGACTTACCTGAAAAATCATTACAAGTGGTTAAGCAGGCTGAGCTTGATTCAAAAGACAGAGATCGAATTATGCTCAATATTGCATTAAGCTATGGCGGTAGACAAGAGATTGTCAGAGCATCTAGATTGTTCGGTCAAGACTTGCTTGAAAATCAGATTGCAATCGATGAATTAACTTTAGAGAACTTTAGAAATTATTTGTTTACTCCGGATATACCGGATCCGGATTTGTTAATCAGACCGGGCGGTGAAGTAAGAATTTCTAATTTTTTATTATGGCAATTGTCATATACTGAGTTATATTTTAGCGATGTCTTATGGCCGGATTATTCGGAAGATGATTTATACCAGGCATTAGTAGAATATTCAAAACGAGAACGACGTTACGGGAAGGTGAATAAATGAAGACCAGGGTTACTACAGCAATTATTTTCGGTATTATTATTGGATTTTTCATTATTCCCGGTTTTTGGTCAGTCCATTTTATTGTACCTTTGTTGCTACTTATCGCAATACTTGCCCCTGGTGAATTTGTCAATGCCTTAAAGAAGAGAAACATCGAACTCAATAAATTTAACTTATTGCTTTTTTATTTATCTTTTTTAAGTGGTCTAATTTATCTTATCTCTCAAAAGTATCAAATAAGATCAGCAAACCGTCTCTTAAGACAACCCGGTTTAGCACTTACAACTGAAATAAATCAGGAATTGACTGTGAGGCTACTAGTTCTTTATGGTATTTGTATAATAATTCTCGGATTATTCAGTTTATTTATTCCGTTGTTAAGAGATGGTCCTTCAGGTTTAAAAATCGGCATATATAATATTGCTGCCGGTTTATATATTTCTTTTCCTTTATTTTGTGGATTTATGTTGCTCTACACAATTCCGATCGGTTGGTTTTTGTTTGTCTTAGCCATCACAACGCCATGGATTTGTGATTCAGCTGCTCTTTATTGTGGTATGCTCTGGGGTAAGAAAAAGTTGGCACCTAAAATAAGCCCTAACAAAACTATGGCGGGATTTTATGGTGGAATTATCGGTACGGTCATATTTTATGTTTTGTTGTATATCTTTCTCGTACCGAATCTATTCAAAGTAAATACTTCTGTAGGTGGAACATTTATTATTGCTGCGCTTGCTATAATAATTTCCATTCTAACCCAACTCGGAGATCTGCTTGCTTCATCAATCAAACGTACTTGTAATCTAAAAGATTTTTCTAATTTAATGCCGGGACATGGTGGCATAATGGATCGTTTTGATAGCACATTTTTCACTTTTACTGCTATTTTGACAATTGCTTTACTTGTTTATATTTTTTAGTATTTAGACATGGATTTTATAGAAAAACAAAAAATGATAATCTTAGGTTCAACCGGTTCTATCGGCAAACAGACTCTTAATGTCTGTAGACGTTTGAATTTTGAAATTGAAGCTTTAACTTGTTCCGGAAATATCGAACTGCTATTGGAGCAGATAAAAGAATTTAAGCCTAAAAAGGTGGGAGTAGCAGATCAAGAAGCAGCTACAAGACTTTCAGAGCTTTTAGAAGAACTTGATGGACCTGTACCGGAAGTACTTGGGGGTGAACAGGGAATTGTCGAAATTGCCAAGCTCAAGTGTGATAAATTGGTCGTTGCTATTATTGGATTTTCTGCATTGCAACCCTTAATTGCGGCAATAAAAGAAAAAAGAACCATTGCTCTAGCTAATAAAGAAACAATTGTCTCTACAGGTAAGTATGTACTTAATTTAGCTAAACAATATGGTGCAAAAATATATCCTATAGATAGTGAACCCTCGGCAATCTGGCAATGTCTGGCAGGTCAAACCGATCGTCCGAGCAAGGTATGGTTAACAGCTTCAGGTGGACCATTTCTGAACTATACACGAGATCAATTTGCCACGATTACTATTGCAGATGCACTGGCACATCCTGTCTGGTCGATGGGAAATAAAATCACAATTGATTCATCAACTATGCTGAACAAAGGACTTGAGTTAATTGAAATTTGTAGGCTATTCGATTTATCAGGAGATCAGGTTGAGGTTTTAGTTCATCCACAAAGTATCATTCATTCCATGGTTGGTTTTGTTGACGGATCAGTTATTGCTCAAATGGGGTTGCCTGATATGGAGCTTCCGATCCAATATGCTTTAACTTATGGAACCAGAAGAGCTATGCCGGATAAACCTAAGCTTAATTTAGCTGAACTCGGTAAATTAACTTTTCAAGCCCCGGATTTTGAAAAATTTCCCGGCCTACGGTTGGCTTATGAAGCTCAAGCAGAAGATGGAGCTATGCCGGCGGTACTAAATGCTGCCAATGAAATAGCAGTTGATGCTTTTGTTAACAATCAAATATCATATCTGAATATAGTCGAAATTGTTGAAAATACAATGAAGCAATTTCGTTCTCATGATTTGTTGAAAAAAGAAGATATAACGAATATTTTGAAAGCGGATCAATGGGCTAGGGTCTATGCCGAGAAATTAATAGAGCAGGTAGTTTAATGACAATTTTAGGTGTTTTTGTAGGTTTAATCATTATCGGATTAATGATGTTGGTTCATGAAGCCGGTCATTTTTTAGCAGGTAAACTATTAAACTTTAAAATAATTGAATTTTCTATTTTTATGGGGCCACGCCTATTCTCAACCGAGAAAGATGGTATTAAATATAGTTTTAAATTATTACCAATCGGAGCCTCAGTTCAATTTGCAGGTGAATACCCCGAAAGTTCAGATATCGATCAAACGATAGATGCTGATGATCCGGGATTGTTTTTTAACAGACCGCGTTGGGCGAGAGCAATTGTGGTTGCTATGGGTCCTATTGCTAACTTTTTTACCGCATTCCTGGCTTCAATCATTCTGTTTACTGCATTTGGTGTTGCTATTCCTATAGCTGATCAACCTCCGGGAAATTCTCTGGCTTATGAACAAGGACTTGAAGCAGGTGATAAAATCCTTAGATTAAACGGAAATAGAATCCGCACTTCAGCAGATTATTCTATGGTCAGAACGCTTATTGAACCTGATCAGGACTTGATTTTAGAAATTCAAAAACCATCGGGTGAAATAAAAGAATTAATCTTAAAACCCGGAAATCGAGAGAATTATCGTTTGGGTATTGTTCAAAGTATAACCGGAGATCAAAAGAATATGGTTCTAAGCGTTGATCCTGAATCAAATCAAGGAAATCCTGTTTTGCATGAAGGGGACATTTTGCTTGCCGTGAATGATATTCCTTTTTCTGATCCTCAATCGGCATTTGAAATTGCACAATCATCAGGTGAACAAGTAAAAGTAAGGGTAATCCGTACCGGACAAGAACTTGAATTGGATGTAAAGACTACACTTTATAATGATCCGATTCCGGACGGTATTTTTTTTACTGAGTCAAGAGCTGCAGGCGATATAGTTTATCAGGCTCTGCAATATCCGTGGTCGATCGTTAAATCAACCGTAAAAGGAATCAGCATGATTTTTGGCGGGCAAATGAAGTTTTCGGAAAGTGTTACCGGACCTGTAGGTTTGGTAAAAATGTTTAGCGATGTAGTTTCAGAAAATGCGAAAACTGCTAACTTGGCTCTTGCTATCTACCAGCTATTGTTTTATTTTATTCTAATCTCAGTTGCGATAGGTTTTACCAATTTGCTGCCTATTCCTCCTTTAGATGGACATCATCTACTGATCTTGGCAATTGAAGGTATTAGACGCAAGGACTTGCCGGATAGGTTTAAACATGTAATAGCGGCCGTAGGAATGATCTTAATTTTGACTTTGGCAGCAATTGTGATTTATTTGGATATTCGTAGAATTTTCTAAGACAGATAAAAGGATATAAATGAATTTTCAAAGGAAAAAAACAAAAAAATTATGGTTAAATAATGTTCCGGTTGGAGGGAATGCTCCGATTGTAGTGCAATCAATGAATAATACTGACACACGAGATGTAGAAGCCACCTTAGCTCAAATTCATGATTTGGCTGACGTCGGTTGTGAGGTTACCCGCGTTGCGGTACCGGATCAAGTTGCGGCAAATGCTTTAGCAGAAATTGTTCGTCAGTCGCCAATTCCGGTCATTGCTGATATCCATTTTCAAGCAAAACTCGCTTTATTGGCACTTGAAAATAATGTAGCGGGTTTGAGAATTAATCCGGGAAATATAGGTTCAGAAGAAGGTGTACGTAAGATTGCACAATTAGCACTAGAAAAAAACATACCGATCAGAGTAGGTGTTAACTCAGGTTCCTTAGATCCTGAAATAAGGGATAAAATGGGAGGGATCAATTCTGATTCGATGGTTGCTTCTGTCTTAAAATTCTGCCGTATGTTGGAAAAATATGACTTTAATGATATTTGTGTTTCAATTAAAGCCTCGGATGCAAAATTAACTATTGACAGCTATCGTAAGTTAGCTCAAGAAGTTGATTATCCTTTGCATCTGGGTGTAACTGAAGCCGGAACACCTAAAGAGGGTATTGTGCGATCTGCTGTCGGAATTGGGACTCTTTTGGCAGAAGGTATAGGCGATACGATCCGAGTATCTTTAACTGCGGATCCTCTTTTGGAAGTTGAAACCGCCTATTCAATTCTTAAATCGCTTGGCCTGAGATCAAAAGGACCTTTACTAATAGCATGTCCGACTTGTGGTCGTACTGAAGTTAACTTGCAAAGACTGGCAGAACAAGTTGAAGTACTCTTGGCTGACATTGTTGAGCCGATCAAAGTAGCTGTTATGGGTTGTCCGGTTAACGGTCCCGGAGAAGCCAAAGAAGCTGATTGTGGCATTGCAGGTGGTAAAGATCTATATTTGATTTTCCGCAATGGTAGAATAATTGAGAAAGTTGATCAGGAACATGCTCTGCAGGCTTTGATGAAGGAAGTTGAATTAGCACGTCAAAGATATCTCAAAGATCTGAAAAAATAGTTGTTATTACTATTCTTAAGAAAGGTTAATTTTTTGAAAAAAAGTTTAGCTGAAGTCTTTTCATATTTAAAAATAGATTTTTCTAATGAAGATCAAGAAGAATTTATTAATCAGTCATTGGAAGAAATAAACAAAACTGAATTATTCGAAATGCTACAACAAATATTTGTTAACAATATGACTTGTAGTAATGATGGAAATTTTTGTTTTACAATGGCAGTACCTAAAATTTTATCTGCTCAGCAAATTTTATTCTTAGAAGAAAAATTTGAAAAACATTTTGCAATTCCTTCAGTAGTAATAAAACAGAAGGTTACTGAGAAACTTTCAGCTGAACAAAAAGTATCATATCTGAAAACGATTAGCCCTTGGATTAAAAAGCATGCTTCAAATGCAAGCAGTATCGAAAGCAAACTGTTTGCTCAGGGCAAGTTGGAGCTAAGAAATGAAGCATTTGCTTGGCAAATTGAGCCGACACATTACGATATTGTAAATAATCAAGAAACCAATTGGTTGCTTGATTTCTGGTATATATATGGAACCTTTCCATACGAAATAATTCTTGAATCTTCTACCATGGAAAATTCATTACTGGAAAAAATAGAAACAACAGAACAGCTTTTTACAGAAGCAAATCTCGAAGCTACAGAATTATTTAACAATGAGCAAGAAAAGCTCAATAAAATCAAACAAACTGAAAAACGAAAAGCGAAGTCCAATAATCAAAGGTCAAACTTTAGACAGAAGCACCGTAAATCTGAAAAAATATTGTGGGGTAGAACAGGACCACCGATTCCTTTACAAAAGATTTCTGAGATTGATAATGAAACTGACCGGGCAATGTTTGAAGGTCAAGTTTTTATGTTTGACACAAGGATTACTAGAAATGGGCGTTTATTAGTAAAATTTGCAATTACCGATTTTACAACATCAATTTCTTGTACTATTTTCAGTGATCCGGCTGAAGAAGATTTTTTCACAGAGATCATTAAAGATCAATATTTGAGAGTTACAGCTGATGTTTATTATGATGATCGTTACGCAAAGGATTTTGTAGGTAGAGTAACTTGTCTTGAACAAACAGAAAAACCGGCGGCACGACAAGATAATTGTCCGAAAAAAAGAGTTGAACTCCATATCCACTCAAAGATGTCAGCCAAAGACGGCACAATTAATCCGAAAGATATTGTTCGAACTGCAGCTGAATTTGGGCATAAAGCAGTAGCTATAACAGATCATGGGGTGATGCAGGGTTTTCCTGAAGTATGTGATATGGCGGATCAGCTCAATGCCAAGGGCAAGCCGATCAAAGTTATTTACGGTGTTGAAGGATATCTTTTAGATGACGGAACGGATTTTATTGCTTATCAAGTAGAGCAGGCAGATCTAGCGTCAGGCTTTATTATTTTTAACCTTGAAACAACAGGAACTGATCCTAAAAATAATTATATTAAGCAAATATCAGCATTAAAATTTGAACCCGATAAACAAGAGAAATCTACAAATGAATTAAAAGATCTGCCTGAAACAAGTTTTCTTTCAGATGCCTTCTTTTCTCGAATCGTCAAATCTTCATCTGAGTCTGAAATTGACACTTTAAATGATTTCTCAGATTTTATCGGTGATTTACCGCTAGTTGCTGTAGATGCACTAAATCAACTCAATTTCTTGCGTTATGGGGGCTTTAGAGTAGAAGGTACGAAACCTCGAGTAAAATTCAATCCCCCTTTGATTGATCTGGGCAAATTAGCCGAGACTTTACCTATAGAAACTGAAGATCCTGATTTTTCGCTGCTTAAAAAGATTTATCAGATCGAAAAAACAGAACATCTAAACCAAGCTGAGTTAGAATTGTTAGGTCAAATTTTTCTCAAACTGATAGAACGAAGTGAATCTGATAGCTTGCAGGATCTTAATCGATTAGTCGGTTGGGAATCTTTTGAAGAATTGAAACAAAAACGTAAGCCAACCAATCATATTGTTTTATTAGCAGAGGATTCATTAGGACTTTATAATTTGTATCGGATGATTTCTGATGCACATCTAAACTATTTCTATTATAATCCTCGGATTCCACGTTCGGTTCTGGATTATTATGGAGTGGGTGTTCTGAAAGGAATGGCTTGTGTTGATGGAGAAATATTTGAAGGTATCCTCGAATTGTTTAAACAATTTAAGGGTGATTATGAACAAATAAAAACTAATCTAAAAAGCAGTGAATTAATAGAACTAGCAGGAAAATATGATTATTTAGAAATCCAGCCTCTGACGAATAATAAATTCTTATTGCGCAAGTCTGAATCTTATGTTCAATCTGAGGAAGATTTGAAAAACTTGAATCGTTTGGTGCTTGAATTAGGTAAACTTACCGGAAAACTCGTTTGTGCAACCTGTGATGCTCATTTTTTAAATCCGGAAGATGATATTTTCAGAAAAATTCTGATGTCTAATATGAATTTTGAAGATATGGAAGAAATGGCCGACTTGTATTTTAGAACTACAGATGAAATGCTGTCAGAGTTTTCATATTTAGGCAAAGAAGTTGCAGAGCAAGTAGTCATTACTAATACTAATCTGATTGCGGATCAAGTTTCTCCGGAGATCCGACCATTTCCTAAAGGTTCTTTTCCTCCCTTAATCAAATCTGCGGATCGCGAGATTAGGGAATTAACCATGCATCAAGCAGAAAAAATTTACGGTAAAGATGGAAAATTGCCCCAAATAGTCGAAGAAAGAATAAATCGGGAACTGACCTCAATTATCGATAACGGTTTTGCTGTAATGTATTACATCTCACATTGCGTAGTAAAAAAATCAAATGAAGACGGATATGTTGTTGGATCCAGAGGTTCAGTCGGCTCATCATTAGTTGCTACACTCTGTGGTATCACAGAAGTAAATCCTTTACAACCACATTATGTTTGTCCTGCCTGCAATTTTTCGGAATTTGACGCAAGTGGTGATTATGGTTCAGGTTATGATTTACCGGCCAAAACTTGTCCGGATTGTGGTACTGATCTAGTTAGAGAAGGTCATGATATACCTTTCGAAACATTTTTGGGTTTTGCAGGAGATAAACAGCCGGACATTGATTTGAATTTTTCAGGTTTCTATCAAGCTACTGCACATAGATTCATTGAAGAAATGTTTGGAGCAAAACAAACTTTCAGAGCCGGTACTATCAGTAGTTATGCAGAGAAAAACTCTGCCGGTATGGTTTTGAATTATCATGAAGAGAATGAGCTCCCGGTAAGTTCAACCGAAGTTACGCGATTAGCTCAAGGACTATTAGGCGTAAAAGCTACAACAGGACAACATCCGGGCGGTATTGTAGTAGTGCCGAAAGAACGAGATATTTTTGATTTTACCCCGATCCAATATCCTGCCAATAAAAAGGATTCAGGTGTCATTACAACCCATTTTGACTTCCACTCATTAGACGAAACCATTCTTAAGTTAGATATACTTGGCCATGATGATCCATCTATGTTAAAAGTACTGGGTGACAATACGGGAGTAGATGTTAGCCAAATACCTATTACTGATGAAAAAGTAATGTCCTTATTCAACAGCACTGAAGCATTAGGTATTCCCGACCGAGAATCAACCATAAAATGCGCAACTATCGGTTTACCTGAATTGGGTACAATGTTAGTGCGCAATATGATAGCTGAGACGAAACCTACAGGATTTCATGACTTAGTTCAAATATCCGGCTTATCGCATGGAACTGATGTTTGGACCGGGAATGCTCAAGAGCTGATTCGTAATGGAACTTGCACCATTAATGAAGTAATTGGTTGCCGAGATAATATTATGACTTACCTGATCTACCGTGGTTTACCAAAAAAGAGTGCTTTTGATATTATGGAAAGCGTACGCAGAGGTAGAGGTTTAAGCGCTGAACAAGAAAGCATGATGTATCAGCATGATGTTCCTGAGTGGTATGTTGAAAGCTGCAAGAAGATTAAATATATGTTCCCTAAGGCTCATGCTGTCGCTTATATTGTTTCGGCGTTAAGAATTGCTTGGTTTAAAGTTTATTATCCGGAACAGTATTATTGTGCCTTTTTCACGATTAGAGCGAATGAATTTGCCAGTGATGAATTAATTCTGCCACCTAATGAGATCAGAATTAGACGTGCAGAACAAAGAAGAAATTGGAATCAGTTAACAGATTCAGAAAGAAAACGTCATTTTTATCTTGAATTAGTTGAAGAAATGCAACAAAGAGGTATAGATTTTCTACCAATCGATATTAAAAAATCTAAAGCTTGTGAATTCTATTCACCGGGAAAAGGAAAAATCAGACCACCTTTCAATGCAATTCCCAATATCAGTGAAACATTGAGTAAACAAATTGTAAATGCCAGGGAACAAGGCGGAGATTTCAAAAACCGTGAAGAACTTGCTAGAAGAGCAGAACTGGGTCAAGCAGCAATTGAAGCTTTGGTCAAAGAGGGGGTTCTGGAAGGAATGGCAGAATCTGCACAAATTGATCTTTTTTCAATACTAGATATGTAAGGCATATTATTTACAAATTATTCTTTGAGATTTCTAGAAAGTAAAGGAGCTTTTTTGTCGGAAGTAATGATCAGTAAAAAATATTTAAAAGTATATTTACTTGATGCAACTCTGGAGTTTGATGCCGAGTATATTTACTTACCTTTGCCAAACGAAGAACACTATATCGGTCAATTGGTGGAAGTTCCTTTCGGTAGAGGTAATTCTTTGCGTCGGGCGATTATAACCGATCAAACAGACCATTCCGAATTTAAAAATGTTAAAGAAATAACTAAAATTATTATTAAAAGCCCAATCTACCTTTCTGATCAAATCAGCTTAGCTAAAGAAATGAAAAGAAGATATTTTTGTTCAGTAGGTCAGGCTTTAAAAACAATCAGTCCACCCACAGTTTTCGAAGTAGGTAAAAAAACTGCCAGAGCCTGTAAATTAATCGATCCACAAGAAGCAAAAGATCTTTTAGCAGGAGAGGGTTTTACGAGTTTGCAACAGCAACGTGTTGTGGAGATGTTACTTCAAGTTGATTCAGCCTTGGCTCAGGAAATCACTCAAGCTTGCCAAGTAAGTGATTCTGTCCTTAAAACTTTAGAAAGAAAGAATATTCTTGAAATTTTTACCGAAAAAGTTGAGCGAGAAGTTGAAAACAATCTAGTTTGGTCCGAGCCGGAAGTAGAACATTTAAATTTAGAACAGGAAAAAGCAATTCAAGGTATTTTGCAACTTGCAAAGCAGAAGCCTGTTTCATCAAACAAAAGTTCTTCAGATTCCGAACAAGAATATTTATTGAGGGAAAGTTTATTGTTTGGAATTACCGGAAGTGGTAAAACTGAAGTCTATTTAAGAATTGCTCAAGACATTATCAATCAGAGAAGGACAGTTATTATACTGGTGCCTGAAATATCTCTAACCCCCCTAATGATCAGCCGCTTTACAAATAAATTTGCCGATAAAATTGCTGTCTTACACAGTAGACTTACAGTTACCCAACGATTTGAACAATGGCAAAAAATATTAAACCAAGAAAAACAAATTGTTGTAGGAGCCAGATCGGCAATTTTTGCTCCTTTAAAAAACATAGGCCTGATTGTGATTGATGAAGAACAGGAAACCTCTTACAGATCTGAAACAACACCGCGTTACGTTGCCCATGATATAGCGAGGATTAGAGCGATTCAGCATGATTCACTACTCATCTTAGGATCAGCTACGCCCAGTGTTGAAACCTTTCATCGTACAGAAATTGGTAAATCCCGTTTATTTAAATTAACTCAAAGAGCCAAACAAGCTCCTCTGCCCAAAGTTCATTTTTGTGCAATGAATCAGGAACATGCAAGACCTGACTTTGATGGAGTGTTCAGTCGAAAACTACTGACAAATCTTCAAAACACTTTTGACAAAGGCGGTCAAGCAATGCTGTTTATTAATCGCAGAGGCTTTGCCGCCATCTTGCAATGTAATTCATGTGGTTATGTAGTAAAATGCCCTAATTGCGAAGTTGCAATGACGAGACATACTAATCAACATAACAGAAGAGCAAAGAGATTAATATGTCATTATTGCGGACTTATCAAACCTGTTATGACAACTTGTCCTGTCTGCCAATCTGAGCAAATGGATAGTTCCGGTTTAGGAACTCAAATGGTGGAAGATGCTTTTTACAAGCATTTTCCGGACTATAGAGCTTTACGTATGGATTTTGATACTACTGTCGGACTTAATGCTCATCAAGAAATTCTCACAGCTTTTGGAGAAGGCGAGGCTGATTGTCTAATCGGAACACAGATGATAGCAAAGGGACACGATTTTCCGAATGTCCAAACCGTTGGTATTCTGGCAGTTGATTCATTGCTGAATACCGGAACCTATAAATCAGAGGAAAGAGCGTTTCAATTACTTACCCAAGCAGCAGGCAGATCAGGACGTTCTGATATTCAAGGTAATGTTTTTTTGCAAGGTTATGGTTTAGATAACCATGTAATCAAGAGTGCTGCAGAACAGGATTATTTAAAATTTTATAAAGCTCAATTAGAATTTAGAAAAAGAGCAGAATTTCCACCTTTTGGACAAATAGGTATTATCATGATCCAAGGTTTAGTTGAGCGTACTGTTAGAAATGAAGCAACTAATCTTTTTATTTCTTTACAGAAAGCTATGCAAAATGATGTAGAATATTTTAAAGGTGTGACCCTTTATACTCCGGCTCCCGCACCTATTGCTCGCTTGAGAAAAAGATATCGTTACCGGTTAATTATCAAAAGCCCAAAGGTTCTCCAAATAGCTCAAATGTTTTATTTTATTTCAAGACGCAAAAAGCCGAGTGGAGTTGGAATCAGTCTGGATATTAACCCGGAGCACATGTTATAATCGGGAACGATAATTAGAAAGTAGATAATAATCATGGCATTAAGAAATATAGTTACTGTAGATACAGATCGGACCTCAGTTTTACGTAAGAAAACCAGAATTGTTGAAAAATTTGATGAAAGACTGAAAGAATTAGCTGCAGACATGATTGAGACAATGCATGAAGCTAACGGAGTAGGGTTGGCAGCTCCTCAAGTCGGTATTTTGCGAAGGATGTTTGTGATGAATGTTGATCCAGAAGAAGGAGATCTTGTAATCATCAATCCTGAAATAATTGATCCAGAAGGAGCTGATGTAGCTTATGAAGGATGTTTATCAGTACCGCAAATGTATGGACAAGTTAAAAGACCGACCAGACTTAAGTTAAAGTATCAGGATCTACAAGGTGAAGTTCAGGAAATTGAAGCAGAAGGATTAAAAGCCAGATGCATTTGCCATGAAACGGACCATATTAATGGAATTATGTTTACTGATAAAATAATTGGTGAATTAATTCATGAATCAAAATTAATCGAAGATGAAGCAAAACGTGATCCAAAAAGTTCTGAACAAGACTTAAAGCCGGATTCAGTTGAAATCATTGAAGAGAATTAGGATGCTACATTGAGAAAACAATCTAATATTGATAATAAACATAAGATAATTTTTATGGGGACACCTGATTTTGCTGTTCCTGCATTATCTGCATTATATGAAGCCGGATTTAATATAATCTTAGTAATCAGCCAACCGAATAAACCACAAGGTAGAAAACAGACTGTCAAACCGACTCCTGTGGCAAGTTTCGCTTTGCAGAAAAATTTGCCCCTGTTTCAGCCAACGTCGATCAATGATCCGGCAACAATTAATAAGTTGATTCAGTTAGAGCCTGATTTAATAATTACCGCAGCGTATGGACAAATTTTAACTAAAGCTGTATTAACAATACCCAAGTATGGCTGCCTTAATATTCATGCATCATTATTACCTTTATATCGTGGAGCAGCTCCAATCAATGCTGCAATTATTGATGGCCAAACTGAAACGGGTATTACTCTAATGCAAATGGATGAGGGTTGTGATACAGGAGACATCCTATTGCAAGAGAAAATTGAGATAGATGCTCAGGCAACAGCCGGTTCAATCTTCACCGAATTATCCGAGCTGGGCGGCGAAGCTATAGTTGATTTTTTACCTGATTTCTTCGCCGGAAGAATTAATCCGGTCTCTCAAGATGAAGAGTATGTAACATATGCTCCGAAAATGTCACGCCAAACAGGTAAAATTGATTGGAATAAATCCGCATCTGAAATAGATTGTTTAATCAGAGGCACTCAACCGTGGCCGGGTGCATATACGCATTATAATAATCAGCGTATGAAAATTTTTTCCGCTGAGCTTGTAAAACAAGAAAAGGTAGAAGGAAAGCCCGGTGAATTGTTGTCCTGTGACGGTGGATTAATAATACAATGTGGTTTAGATGCAATAAAATTAAAAGAGATACAGATGGCTTCGGGACGTCAGATGAGCACTGAAATATGTGCGCATAACTATCGACCGGGAGTTATTTTAGGAAAGGACGACTAACATATGGCATGGTATTGGATCTTAATCATTCCTGTAATGATTTTTAGTCTCATAGCACAGATTAGAGTGAGTAGCACATTTCGAAAATACAATCAGGTACCGGCAAGGAATGGTCTGACCGGAACTGATGCAGCGAGAACAATACTCGATATGAATAACTTGCAAAATGTAAGAATAGAAGGTGTAGCGGGAGAATTATCAGATCATTATGACCCAAGATCTAAAGTTTTACGTCTATCAGATTCAACTCGCAATAGTCCTTCAATTGCCGCCATCGGTGTAGCAGCTCATGAAGCAGGACATGCTATCCAAGATAGCGTGAATTATACACCGAATAAAATACGTGCAGCATTAGTACCTGTCGCTAATATTGGCTCGACAGCAGGTCCATATTTAGCAATCTTTGGGATTATTCTCAGTTATACCGCTCAATTCGGCTTAACTCTTGCTTATATTGGCTTGGGCTTATATTTCTTTGCTTTTTTGTTTTATCTAATTACTTTGCCGGTAGAGTTCAATGCCAGTAATAGAGCTATTAAAATATTGAATTCTAGTGGAATGTTGGCTCAAGATGAAATCAAAGGCGCAAAAAAAGTGTTAAGTGCTGCTGCTATGACTTATGTTGCTTCAGCTATAACGGCATTATTATCATTATTGCGGTTGCTTGCCCTGGTTTCAGGTTCCAGACGTCGTAATTAGTAAAATAGTTGTCGAATTAAAATGAGTTCTTTTGATTATCCGAGATCGATCGCTGTTAAAGCATTGGATCAGATCTTAAATAATGACCAATTTTCTAATGATGTTTTAAATCAATTATTACCTGACCCTAAATTATCAATTCTCGATCGAAAATTTATTACGGCTTTAGTTTACGGTGTGTTGGATTATTTACCATTATTGGATGAGATGATTATCAAGGCCTCGGATAGACCTTTAACAGGGATTGATCCTTATATTTTAAATATTTTACGTTTAGGTGTTTGGCAAATCAAGTTCGCAGAAAAAATTCCTCAATCTGCAGCAGTAGATGAAAGTGTTAAATTGACATCTTATTTTAATAAAAGATCTGCTTCAGGTTTTGTAAATGCAGTTTTAAGACAGGTGATACGTAAACCGTTAAGATTAAAAAAGAAACAGCAATATCTCAAATACGGGATGTCTGCAGAAATATTCGGTTTATATAAAAAATGGTTTGGTGAGCGAGATGCTGTAGCAATAGCAGAGAGCTACTTATCTCAGGAGCAAAAAATCTCCGTGATTTACCTAGGTCCCAAGGAGGAAAAGGATAATTGGTTAGATGAACTGAATTCTTTAGGAATTGTTACAGAACCGGGAATTTTAGTTGAACAAGCAATTATCTTGCACAACTTAACAACGGACATCAAAAATTTGCCCGGCTATGACCAAGGATATTTTTATGTTCAAGATGAGTCGTCAATGCTTGTATCTGAAATAATGCAACTAAGTCCTAACGCTAAAGTTTTAGACGCTTGTGCCGGACTCGGTGGAAAATCTTTTAGTTTGCTAGCTAATAATCCTGATCTTGAAATAATCGCACTTGAACCAAATCGAGATCGTTTTAGAGGATTGAATGAGAACATAAGACGTTTGAAATTATCGCAAGTAAGAAGTTTGGCAATGGATTTGCAAAACTTTACTCTTGAGCAGCTTAAAACAGGCGATCAGTTTGAACAAATAATTTTGGATGTGCCCTGTAGCGGTCTTGGAGTCATAAAGCATAAGCCGGAAATCAAATTGAATTTAAGCTATGAACAAATAATAGAATATCCAAAAATACAGTTGGATTTGTTAGAGCACGCGGCAACCCTGGTTAAACCCGGTGGAAAATTGTTATATAGTACATGTACTATTAATCCGGCGGAAAATGAACTGCTAATTGAACAATTTTTAAATACTGACTACGGTAAAAAGTTTAAAGTTGCAGATCTTTTAGACTATATATCTAATTTGACTACTAAATATGGGGCAGAGTTAAGAAGTGGATTAAGTAAATATGGATTAACAATAAGGCCTGATTTAATCCCGGTTGACGGTTTTTTTATCAGCTATCTTACAAGAATTAGATAAATACTTGATTCTTAATTTTGCTTAGTTTATTTTATTAAAACTATGACAAACAATCAAAAATTAAAGAAAATATTTTATGATTTTGATCGAGCTGATTTTACTGAATTTGCCGCAAAATATAATTGGCAAAAGTTTAGGGTGAATCAATTGTTAGAGTGGCAGGAAAAATCTGTACAGTCTACTGCCGAGATGACTAATCTCTCAAAAGAAATGCGTCAGATTTTAGAACAAGAGATGTTTTGGCCTGCGTTAAAAATTATTAAAATTGAGCACTCTCATCTCGAACCGGTAAATAAATATTTGTTTGAATTGCAAGATGGAAACAGAATAGAAACCGTTTCAATGCATTATGATTACGGTCATTCCGTATGTCTGACAACTCAAGTCGGATGTAAGATGGGTTGTGATTTTTGTGCTTCTGCCAAATTAGGTTTTATACGCAATTTGTCTGCCGGTGAAATGCTGGCTCAAATCACCATGATTTCCAGAGAAGAAAAATCTCGAGTCAGTCATGCAGTCTTAATGGGAATAGGGGAACCGTTAGATAATTACTTGGAAACCGTTAAATTTTTACGTAATTTAAGATCAGAAGACGGTTATTCTATGAGTATGAGAAATATTACAATTTCTACTTGTGGTTTAGTTCCTCAAATCAGAAAACTTGCCGAAGAAAATTTGCCTATAACGTTGGCTATATCATTACATGCTGCAGATCAAGCAGTTAGAGAAAAATTAATGCTGATTGCTAAACGCTATCCTGTGCAGGAAATTATTGAAGCAGCAGATTATTATTTTGCAAAAACGGGTAGAAGAGTTACTTATGAATATACTTTATTCGACAAAATCAATGATCAGAGAGAGCATGCTGAACAATTGGTCGAACTGTTGAAGGGTAAACCGGTTCACATTAATCTGATTCCGGCAAATGAAGTTCCGGGATCAATCTGGACCAGATCAAGCACGATAGCTATTCAAAATTTTCTCAAGATCTTGCAAAAGAATAAGTTAAATGCAACGGTTCGTTACTCGGCTGGTCAAGATATAACTGCTGCTTGTGGACAGTTAAGGCGGCAAACTTACTGAATCTTAAGCATTCTTAATAAACGTACTAAGCCGGTAATGCTTGCTACTCACTTTGCTTGATGATAAAATAAGAATTTGCAAATAAGTATAAATAGAGACTTTTTTATTTATTGTAATATTATGGAAGAGTTAGATATGTTAGAAAAGTTTAAAGTAGCCGCTTTGTCGGATATTGGTCTTGTACGTGCAGGAAATGAGGATAATTTCGGGGTTGTCACATTTGACGATGATTTCCCTCTGGTTTGTATTGTAGCAGACGGAATGGGTGGACATCTTAACGGCGAATTAGCCAGCAAAATAGCTGTAGAATATTCTCAGAAACGTTTAAGCGAAGATTTACCATCAGTCAATGATCCGGAACAGATTAAGATCTTATTAAATGATGTTATTCAAAAAGCAAATATAAAAGTATATTTAAGCTCTTTAGAAACTCCGAAAAACAAAGGGATGGGAACAACTTTAACCATTGCCGTCTTCTATCAATCAAGCGTTTACATAGGTCATATCGGCGATTCCAGATGTTATTTGTTGCGAGATAGGTATTTGGATTGTTTAACTATAGATCATACGGTTATTCATGAAATGATGGAAGCAGGTACAATTACTCAGGCAGAAGTATATACTCATCCTCAAAGACATGTTTTAACACAAGCACTGGGGTCTTCGGAGTATTTAAAACCCGACATAGTGCATTTAGATTTGCAAAAACAAGACCGGTTTTTGTTGTGTAGTGATGGTTTACATGGATATGTTGAAGATAACGTAATTGAAAATGTCCTGGCACAAAACAATGAACCGGAAACAATCTGTGAAGTTTTAATTGAAAAAGCAAATCAAGCGGGCGGCAAAGATAATATCACAACAGTCGTAGTTTTTTACAAGTGATGTTGTCATTTGGAGGTTAAATGAAAGTCAATAGTCAGAATTTGTCATCCGGTACGGTTTTAGGTGGCCGTTACAGTATTGTCAGAGCATTAGGGCAAGGTGGAATGGCCCATGTTTATTTGGCGGAAGACTTACAAAGTAATCAATATGTGGCTTTGAAAGTTATGCGTGATGAGTTGTCAGATGATCCTGAGTTTATCAGGCGATTTGCCACTGAAGCTAGAGCTGCAGCAAGCTTGGATCATCCGAATATCGTTGCGGTTTTGGACTATGGGCAGGATGATGAAATTAGATATATAGTTCAAGAATATGTAGAAGGAAAAACTCTCAAAGATTTAATCAGAGAACAAGGTGTTCTTGATTATCATTTGGCCATACCTTTAATGGTTCAAATCGGACTTGCATTGGAGCATGCCCATAAAAGAGGAGTTATTCATCGTGATATGAAACCTCAGAATGTAATGATTACTTCTGATATGGTCGCGAAAGTAACTGATTTCGGAATTGCCAGAACATCAAATGCTAATACTATAACTTTAACCGGCGGTATAGCTTTCGGTTCTGTACATTATTTTTCACCGGAGCAAGCTAGAGGTGGCCATGTAACAGAGAGATCTGATCTTTATTCTTTAGGGATTATGCTTTATGAAATGTTAAGTGGTGAATTGCCGTTTGACGGTGATTCTTCTGTTGCAGTTGCTATTAAACAGCTTCAGGAAATGCCTGATCCACCTAGCAGATACACGGGTAGTTTGCCCAGAGCTTTAGATAATATTGTTTTTAAAGCGATTCAGAAAAGTCCGGGTAACCGTTATGAGTCTGCCAGAGAATTTGTCGATGAATTAGATGCTTTTTTACAAAATCCGGAAGGCAGATATGGTGTAGTTAAAGGTGATCGCAATAAGGTGTTGGCTTCTTCTGCTTTAGGGGGTAAAGCCAAAGGATCAAATTTTGATAAAATTCATGAGATCGAAACTACGCTTAATAAAAGCAGAAGAACTAGAACAAGAGATACAGCAGTCGTTATCTCAATCGTAATTTTGACTGTTGTTTTAGTTGTTGCCGGAGTTTTATGGTTGATCAATTCAGTTAAAAATTCCGGTGCTGAAGGAGAAGATTTCTTTGTTCTTGAGGATTATACCGGAGAGAATATTAAAATAGTAGCTAATAAGTTAGTAAATGATCATGGTCTAGAACTGGATAAAGATTTTTTCATTGAATGGGTGGAAAATGACGTAACTGAAGAAAACATTTTTGATCAGGATCCAAAACCAAAACAAAAGTTTTTTATCGGGCAAGACAAATTGACCTTAAAAGTTAGTGCAGGGCTTGATGTATCTTATGTTCCTGATGTCATCGGGAAAAGTAAAGAGGAAGCTGTCTCAATTTTGGAAGATTTGAAATATAATGTTCTCATTAAATATCAAAACTCTGAAACAGTAGATAAAGACGATGTAATAAACACATTACCAAGATCAGGCAGCATTTTGCCTAAAGGTGAAACTGTAACTATTTTTGTTTCTGAAGGTCCAAGTGATTCTAAAACCGGAACGACCATCGTTCCGAGCATTGTAGGCTTGAGCTGGTCAGATGCAATGGATGCATTATCCAGAGCTAACCTCAATCTTGGTGCAGCAGTTGGGTACGACGGAAGTGTTGCTGAAAAGGATCGGGTGATTATAAAACAAACTCCAAAAGAGGGGACTGAAGTAAATGTAAATTCTGAAGTTGCAGTTACTTATGGCACTTCTAAACAATATGATGAATATAGAAATCCTACAGAAGCTACAACTACTATTTCAAACAAAATGCCCAATTTAGTAGGTTCTACCTGGGCATCAGCAATGGATACGATCAATAGGATCGGAACCCAATATCCGATTTCTATCAGTGTTGGATATCAATCGGCAGCTTCCAGAGCTGAAGCAAATCACAATGATAATCCGGGAGATGTTTATATTCTGGGACAATCGGTAAGTGCGGGTACTGACTTGAGCGGTGTATCAAAAATTGAATTCCGTTTAGGTACTTATAATGATTATCACGGTATAACAGAACCGACTAGTCCACCTGAAACAACGCCGTCTACAACACCGACAACTACACCGACTACACCGCAAACAACAACTCAGCCGACAACTACTCCAACAACCACTGAAGCTCCTTCAACTGAACCGCCTGATGAAGACATTCCGCCTCCGGAAGATTGATTAGAATGAAGGAAGATTCTTAGATACATATGGATCATTTGCAATCAAATCAAGCAGTTATTATTAAAGGTGTTGCAGGTCAATATACTCTACATAGATATAATCCTCCTTTTGAGGGGATAGCTGTTCCTAGAGGTATTTTTCGCAAAACCAACCATACACCTTTACCGGGTGATCTTGTTGAATATGCAGTTTCAGGTGATCCTGATATTCCTTATGTGATAGAAAAAATCTTACCGCGTAAAAATGAGCTAAAACGTCCACCAATGGCTAATCTCGATATTCTATTAATTACTATTTCAACTGTTTTGCCACCACCGGATTTTTATTTGATCGACCGGTTAACCGCATATGCTGAAATTCTTATGATTAAAGCATTTTTGGTACTAACTAAACTTGATTTATCAGCTTCGGATGCTATTGAAATTGTTAATAATTATCAACATGCAGGATTTCCTATTTATCAACTTGGTTTAGACCGAAGTTCGGATTTAGAAAAATTAAAATCAGATATAAAAGGCCAGATTGTAGCTTTTGCCGGACAAAGCGGAGTTGGTAAATCTACTTATCTTAATTTGTTATTTGATGATGATTTAATGAAGATTGGTGAATTATCTAACAAAGCAGGTCGGGGCAAGCAAACTACACGTCATATTCAGCTCTTTCCAAATGAAGCAAGTTATGTTGCCGATACACCGGGATTTCAAAACATTAGTTTAGCAGATGCTAAAATTACCGGTACACAGTTAGCTCAAGGATATCCAGAAATCAAGAAACTTGCTACCGAATGTATGTTTAATGATTGTACGCATATTAGCGAACCCGGTTGTGCTGTTTTAGATGCCGGTCCCGAACTAATTCATCCGAAACGTCTCAAACGTTATCAGTTTTTACGTCAAGAATTAGATAATTATTATGCAAACATGTATTAATTTTTTAAAGTGTTTTATTTAGATAATTGATTGAAAAAAAGAGGAGAGTTAAATGTTAGAAAAAAATAAAAAGAGCAATGTTGTGATCTGTCCAAGTGTGTTGTCTGCAGATTTCTCAAAATTAGCCGAAGATCTGGAAACAGTAAATAGCGCAGATTGGATTCATTTTGATGTGATGGATGGCCATTACGTGCCGAACATTTCTTTTGGACCACTTATTGCAGAAGCTGTTAAACCATATTCTGATCTAAAGCTCGATGTGCATTTAATGGTTGATGAGCCTGATAAATGGTTAGAACCTTTTGCAGAAGCAGGTGCAGATTCTCTAGTAATCCACCAAGAAGTGACTATACATGCCCACAGATCCATACAACAAATAAAAGAATTAGGTTGTTCTGCCGGCATGGCAATCAATCCGGGTACACCGATAGAAACCTTAAGTGAATATTTACCTTACCTGGATTTGGTATTGATCATGACCGTTAATCCCGGTTTTGGCGGTCAATCTTATATAAAAACAATGGATGATAAAATCCAGAGAATGCGTAAAATGATCGATAATTCCGGCTATGATATTTTCTTACAGGTTGATGGCGGTATTTCTCGGAATAATATTGAAAATGTTGCTAAGTGTGGAGCAAATGCTTTTGTTGCCGGAAGCGGAATTTTTTCAAAAGAGGATCGTCCTGCAGAAATTGCTTTATTACGGGAATTAGCTGAAAAAGGATATAAGGGATAGATGCTTGATATTGCTATTGTGCTGAATGGGGAGATTAAGGATCAACAAGGTTTTGAATATTTCCTTAACCAGGCAACCTACATTATTGCTGCTGATGGCGGTCTGAATCATCTGATTGATTTAGAGATAAAACCTAATCTTTTTCTAGGAGACTTTGATTCTGTTAAACAAACCTCCTTAGAAAAAGCTACAGAATGGCAATTAAAAATCGATCAATATCCGGAACGTAAGAATTTCACAGATTCAGAATTAGCTATTAATCATATTTTTTCAGAAAACTTATTGAGAAAATATAATGGAAAAAAACCGACGATTGGTTTTTTAGCAGCATTCGGTTCACGCTATGATCATCTCTTGAGTAATCAGCTGCTCGCAGCAAAAAATGCAGATAAAGCTAATTTTATCCTAACGGATGGTTTAGCTTTGCAATGGATCATTAATGGGCCTAAAGAAATGAATTTAAACTGGCCTTTAGCTGAACATGAAGCAACTCAGCAATTCAATTTTTCACTCTTAGCGTTGAGTCCTTTGGTAGAAAAAATAACCTTACAAAACAGCGAATATATTTTAAAAGAGTATGATTTAAAACGTGGCAGCTCAATAGGTGTAAGTAATCTGGTTAAGCAGAACCGAATGAGCTCACAACAGACCGCTAAGATCGGAATCAGTTTTAGCAAAGGTTGTTTAAGCATTATTATTTTACCTGCTTTATAGGTGTGCAATGTTATTCAATGAATTAAATAATCAGAATTATCAGAATATCATTACGGAAGACCCCAGAACTTGGAGTTTGTTCGCAGGTTTGACGGAAGGCGAATATACTGAATTAGAACAAAATGTCAGTATAGTCCATTTTGCTAAAGATGAAGTAGTGTTCAGACCCGGGGATTCGGCGAAAAAGATGTACATTATGATTTCGGGACGAATCAAAATTACTAAATTAATGCCGGATGGTCGAGATCAATTACTATACATTTATAATCCGGGAGACTTTGTTGGTGGCCTTAATTTGTTCAGTGGAGATCATTATTTATATTTAGGTGAAGCATTGGAAGAAAGCACAATTGGCTACATTCCGAAAGTTACCTTTGATAAATTTGCTTTGAACAGGGTTGATTCTATGCAGCAATTACTAGCTAAATCCTTTGATAGAATTAGATGGGCTGAAGATCTGATTTCGCGTTTATCATCCTCAAATGCCGAGATTAAAGTTGCCGGTCTTTTAATCAGTTTATGCGATTCTTATGGGAAAAAAATAGATGAGACAACAATTCGACTTGATTTATCGATTAATAGGGAAGAAATGGGTAGCTATGCCGGTTTAACCAGAGAAACTATGACCCGCAAATTAAACGAGTTCAAGAATAAGGGTTTTATAGATTTTAAGGGTAACCAAATCATTATTATCAAAGATTTGCCGGCTTTGCGTAGAATTATCTATCTAGTCTAATTATTATCTTGTCCTAAAGTACTATTTTCTACAGAATTTGCCTGAAATATCGCACTGCCAATAGATGAAGCAATGAGATGTTCGTTAACAGTGTGGGTGCGAACAATCTCAATACCTTGAGTAGCAGCAATTGCGGTAATAGCAGCAGATGCTTGATCACGGATTAACAATCCCTCACTTGTTTCAGAATCCGAATCGATTAGATTTTTCTGCAGTGTTTTGACCAGAAATCTTTTACGTGAAACTCCGAGAAATACTTTAAATCCAATTTGCCGAATCAGATTTAAATTTTTAAGCAAGATTAAATTTTCTTTTTCTGTCAGAGCAAAGCCTATTCCAGGGTCTAGATAAATTTGAGTTTGATCTACACCGGCGTTAATAGCCAGATTAAGAGCTTTATCATAATAATACTTCATCACATCAAGAATATCTGCTTCTAACAGTTTCATGTATTCAGAGGGAGTAAAAGGTTTAAACTTATTTTTAGTACAAAAATTCGGAAAATTCTGACTACTCTTATGCTCCGGTCTAGCGATTGCCGCATTAAACATCAGGACAAATTTAGGCTTCGAATGATAATTAGCTATTAAATCTGCCATTTCAGGATCACCCAAGAATCCGGAAATATCATTAATCATATTTACACCTAAATCAAGGACATGTTCAGCAACCTCAGCCTTTCGTGTATCTACCGAAAGGGGAAGCTTAGTCTTTTCTATCAACTCTTTGATAACCGGTTCAATTCTGCGGATTTCCTCAGTAGAAGAAATTAAAACACTTCCGGGTCGGGTTGATTCACCGCCAAGATCAAGAAGATCGGCGCCTTGTTTTGCTAGCCTAATGCCATGATCAACAGCATGTTCAGTTTGATACCATTTATTTCCATCCGAAAAAGAGTCCGGGGTCACGTTAACTATTGCACATATTTTGGTCCGGTTAAGGCTCTGCTGTTCAACTTGACTATTATTAATGATAATTATTTTCCTTTGAAATCAGATTTACGATATGAGTTAAGCGGATTATTTTCTACAGCTTCGTGCAACATATCGTCATTTATATGAGTATAGATTTCTGTAGTCGAAACACTTGAATGTCCTAAAATTTGTTGCAAACTTCGCAAATCAACTTCACCATACTGATACATCAAAGTTGCTGCCGTATGACGTAATTTATGGGTTGAATATTTTTTTGGATCAAGACCTGCTTTGACAATATATTTCTTGACCAGATTTTGGACAGCACGTTGAGATATACGGCGTCTATTTCTACTGATAAATAAAGCATCGCGATCACTATCTCTAGTGGGCTCTAATCTTTCAGGTAAATAGTCGTCTATGGCTTGGATACAAACTGAATTCAGATAAACAGTTCTCTCTTTGCCACCTTTTCCCATTACGGTAAGAGTCTCTTGAGAAATATCACTCATGTTTATACTGACTAACTCAGATAAGCGCATCCCACAGTTTAAAAAGAGAGTCAATATGCAATAATCGCGCGCAGAGAATTGACTATCCGAGCTGGCTGCTTCAGTTAACACAGCAACACTTTCCTCAATTGAGAGATAGCGGGGCAATTTTTTAGGTAATTTGGGGGATTCTAATTCCGCTGCAGGATTATACTCAATAATTTTTGCTTTAGTTGAGAGATAGTTGAAGAAAGTTCTAATTGCAGAGATTCTTCTTGATCTGGATGCGGGTCCGTTATCACGTTCATTGCCCAGCCAAGCTATAAAGCGATACATTTCGCTTAAAGCGATAGAACGCAAAAAATCTTCATCTATGTCAGATATATCAATTTGTTCGAGTTCTGTATCCTCGGGAACTAATTTTCGATAAAGTTTTAAAAACCGAAAGAACATTTCTAGATCATAGCGATATTCCTGAATAGTTCCCGGAGCTCTGGCTTTTATACCTGAAAAATAGCTGAAAAATTCTTCTAACCAAAAAAAACTATGCACATTTACCTACTTTCTATCTATAATTATATGCTAAAATGAGTTAATTAGTTATTACAGGAGGTTTACATTCGTTATGAAACGTAAATATAAAGTAGGAATTATCGGTGGAACAGGTTATGTAGGTCAAAGATTTCTGACCTTGTTGGATAATCATCCTTGGTTTGAATTGACAACCATTGCAGCTTCACCACGATCTGCCGGAAAATCTTATCAAGAGGCTATGCAAGGTCGTTGGAAAATCGATGCTGAAATGCCGGAAGCGGTTAAAGAGATTGAAGTCATAAGTAGTGAAGACTTATCAAGTTTTCTCAATCAGGTTGATTTTGTATTTTGCGCGGTTGATATGGAAAAAACAGAATTAATTGCTTTGGAAGAAGCAATAGCAAAAACTGAAACACCTGTGGTTTCCAATAATTCAGCCAATCGTTGGACTAAAGATGTGCCGATGATCATACCTGAAATTAATCCGGAACATTCTGCCTTGATTGAAATTCAGAAAAAACGTTTAGGTACTAAATCCGGTTTTATTGCAGTTAAACCGAATTGCTCTATCCAAAGTTATGTACCTGCTTTAACACCGTTGACCGAATATGGTATCGAAAAGATTCTAGTCTCAACCTATCAAGCAGTTTCCGGGGCAGGTAAGATTTTAGCAGAATGGCCGGAAATAAATGCTAATGTAATCCCTTATATTGGTGGTGAGGAAGAAAAATCTGAAAGAGAGCCTTTGCGAGTTTGGGGCAAGTTAATCAATGATAATTCAGAAATTGAATTGGCGAATAAACCCTTAATTTCGGCTCAATGTTATCGGGTTCCGGTTCAAGACGGACATACAGCTTCAGTCGCTGTAAAGTTTGCCGAAAAACCGACGGAAGCAGACATCTTAAGAGCTTGGCAAGAGTATAAGCCTTATCCTCAACAAAAAGGGTTACCTACAGCACCTCGACCTTTTTTACAATATCTCTCAGACAATGATCGACCCCAACCCAAATTGGATGCCAACTTTGGTTCAGGTATGGGTGTGAGTATAGGTAGATTAAGAGAAGATAATATCTTGGATTATAAATTCACCTGTTTGTCGCACAATACACTTAGAGGTGCCGCAGGGGGAGCTGTACTCACTGCTGAATTACTTGTAGATCAGGGGTATATCGATTATAAATAAAAGTGTAAATTATATACATTATTTTTAATGTACCTATCTATCAATCATTAAACCGGAAATCGAGGAGATTAATGATTACAATAAAAGATATAGCAAAAAAAGCAGGCGTTTCGTACGCTACTGTTTCGAGAGCTCTAAATAATAAAACTGATGTAAATGAGGCAACAAAAAAGCGGATTGTAAAGCTAGCTGCCCAAATGGGTTATCGACCAAATGTAATAGCCCAGAGCTTGGTAACACAAAAAACCAACAATATTGCTTTGATTGTACCGGATGTTTCGAATCCGTTTTTCGCTGAATTGTCCCGGGCGGTGAGTGAAGCTGCGCTTGAAGCCGGCTATCTTTTGACCATATGCAATACGGGTTGGGATGCTGAACAAGAGCATGAGATGTTGGAACACATGCAGAGCATGCAAGTTTCAGGAATTATTATTAAACCTTCCGTTTTTTATGAACCGAAAACTTTTGATTTGATTAAATTACCATTGGTTGTATTTTGGCATCCGTATGAAAATGAGACTGACTTTATTGAAATGGATCATTCGGCAGGTGGTAAAATTGCTACTGAGCACTTAATTGAACGTGGTTATCAAAGAATTGCCTATATTGGCGGTGAGGCTACTTCGCCGGCTAATCAACTAAGAATTTTGGCTTATCAACAAGCTTTACAAGAACATAATATGAAAGTTAATCAAGATCTAATCAGTTTTGGCGGCTTTGACCTACAAAGTGGTTATGATCGTATCCAAAAAATGCTTACCCAGAGTCCAATAAAACCTGATGCAGTATTTTGTGGAAATGATTATCTTGCTTTGGGAGTTTTGCAATATTTACATGAGAATAATATTAGAGTTCCCGAAGAATTTGGTGTGATCGGCTATGATGATATTTACTTTTCTTCACTACCGATGATTCAATTAACAACGATTGCTCAACCCAGAAAAAAAATGGGTGAGGAGTCAGTAAAACTGATTTTAGAACAAATTCAACAACTGGAAAATAAACAAGAATTTGAAGAACAAAGTAAAGTGGAGCGTAAACCAGCAAGAATACTCTTAAAACCGGAATTGAAGATCAGAGCAACCACTTAAATTGACATCTAAATACCTTCTTGTGATAATAATAAGTAAAGATTGTTACGGAGGTAAATAATGACAAAAGATCTAGCTGTAGTTGAAAAAGTAATCGAACTTACAAATTCAGATAAAATCAATTGGAAAAATTATAAAGATCAAAAACCTAAAAGAACTCTTGATGCACTTAATTTTGCTAGAGTTAGAATTGCTACCAAATATCCAAAACGGGTTTTAGCTTTATCCGATGGATATAATAAGTATCAATCATATTATGCTTTAAACGATCAATTGGTCATTGCCTTGACCAAAGGAAAAAGAGACGATCAATTATTATTAATAGTTGGTGAAGTAAATCCGTTGCAAAACAAACCACATGGAAAAAACAAATTCAAAAGAAGACAATTCGATTTGAATCTAGCTGTTTATACAAACGATGAATTAAACGGCAAACTAAGTGCGCTTCATCAAAAGATTCATAAAGTGAAAGCATTAGATTCAGGAGCAACAGAAGAAGCTGATCTGCTTAATCTAATAAATGACAGTTTAGGTTAAATATTATTGTTAATTAGTTAACATTGGAAATAACAACTCAATATGAGAGAAATGTTAATTTAGGAGGAAAAATGAAAAAGAAATTAATTTTATTAGTTTTATCTTTAGTCATGGTACTCGGTTTGATAGCCGGCTGTGGCAGTAAAACCGATCAAGAACTGGAAAAAGAAACGGATAAAGCTGAAGAAGTTGTGGAAGAAGATGTAGAAACAGATGATGAAGATACTGATGCAGAAGCTCCTGCAGAAGACGATGAAGCAGATGATGCAGAACCCTCTGATGATGCTTTAAGTATTGTCATAGTTTCAAGTCCTTCAGGTGTAGATGATGGTAACTTTAACCAAGATAATTATATCGGAATTCAAAATTTCATTAAGAATTATCCTAATGCAACAGTTGAAGATATTAGAGAAACTGCAGTTGAAAACTCGGTTGATACAGCCGCTAGTGTAGTTGGAGATTACGATGTCATCGTAACTCCGGGATTCCAATTCTCAGCTATTTCGACTGCTGCCGTAGATAATCCGGACAAGAAATTTATTTTGGTAGATTCTTTCCCAACAGATGTTGACGATTTGGCTGCCGGAGAAGAGATGCCGGGTGAGGCTGAGTATCCAAATATTTATGCAATGCAGTTCAAAGAACAAGAAGGCGGATTTTTTGCCGGTATTGCAGCTGCTTTAGAGACAAAAACAGACAAAGTTGCTGTTGTAAACGGTCTTCCTTATCCAAGCAATGTCAACTATCAATTCGGTTTTGAAGCAGGTGTGGCTTATGCGAATAAACACTTCTCTACAACTGCAGAACTGGTAGAAATTCCGGGGAAACAAGGTACAGATGTACGTGGAATAGAAATCGGTGGTAACTACATCGGCGGATTTGACGATGAAGCAGGCGGTAAACAAATCGGTGAAGATCTCTTAAAAGAAGGTGTTGACATTATTTTTGTTGCAGCAGGCGGTTCCGGCAACGGTGTTTTCACTGCTGTAAAAGAACATGGTGAATCGATGGTCATCGGTTGTGATGTTGATCAATTTGATGATGGGGTGAACGGTGATGAAAACATAGTTTTAACCTCAGCCTTAAAAGTGATGCATCTAAACGTTGAACGCCAATTAGAAGCAATTGCTAACGGAACATTTGAAGGTAAAAATGAAGTCTTAGGTGCTGATTCCGACTCAGTCGATTACGCTAAAAAAGAAGGTCGCCATCAGTTATCAGCTGAAACATTGGAAAAAATGGAAGAAATTTTTGCCGGTTTAAAAGACGGTAGTATTGTTCCACCAAGCAATTTCAGTGATGAAACTGTTGAAGATTTTATAGGATTAGATTAATAATAAATCAAAATCAAACAAGATTGATTAACTACGAATAATCAATTAAAAGTTAATTAACAATTAATATGGGGGAACTCAACTTGCAAATTTTGTAAAAGATGAGTTCTCCTTTTGTTTTTTTGTTATGATAGATGTGATATGGATTAATATGGCTAAGAGGTGAATCCTGATGACGGAAGAATATGATTACATCATTGAGTTTAAAAACATAACCAAGAAATTCCCCGGTGTAATCGCAAATAATGATGTGAGTTTAAGCATTCGTCAAGGTGAAATATTTGCTTTGTTAGGGGAGAACGGAGCGGGTAAATCAACTTTAATGAGCATTTTGTTCGGCATGTACGAACCCGATCAGGGTGAGATTTGGCTTAGGGGTGAAAAGGTTAAAATAAATTCACCCAATCAAGCAACTGAACTTAGCATAGGAATGGTCCATCAGCACTTTAAATTAGTAGAGAATTTCACAATTACAGAAAATATTGTCTTGGGCATTGAACCTCAAAAATCTGTTTTGGGTTTGCCAATTGTTGATATCAAAGGTACAGATCAAAAAATTAAAGATTTATCTCATAAGTACGGTTTGGATGTTAATCCGACTGATTTAATCGAAGACATTAATGTTTCAACCAGACAAAGGGTTGAGATATTAAAAATGTTATATCGTGAAGCTGAAATTTTAATTTTTGATGAGCCTACAGCAATGTTAACTCCTCAAGAAATAGAGTTCTTGCTTGAAATAATTAAAAATCTGCAAGCAGATGGTAAAACAATTATCTTGATTTCGCATAAATTAGATGAAATTAAACAAGTAGCTGACCGTTGTGCAGTTTTGCGACATGGAGAATTGATCGATATTTTAGATGTAAAGACTACATCCACTCAAACGATGGCTAATTTAATGGTTGGCAAACAGATTTCATTATCTTTAGATAAAGAAAAGAATGATCCCGGTAAAACTGTTCTAGAAGTTGATAACTTAGTTATTGAAAACGAGCTGGGGATAGAGATTGTGCATGATGTTTCTTTTGTAATTCGTACCGGTGAAATCTTCTCTTTGGCAGGTGTCTCCGGTAATGGGCAAATGGAAATAGCAGATGCGATTGCAGGGCTTATACCGGTCAAATCCGGAAAAATAAAATTTGAACAAACGGAAATTACTGATTTTTCGGTCCGGGACAGAACTGAACTAGGCATTTCATATATTCCGGAAGACAGGCAAAGATTCGGTTTAATCCTAGAAATGCCGCTTTCTACCAATTTAGCTTTAAAATCATACTACAAAGAACCTTTTTCACGTAATCATATTTTACAAGATCGTGTCTTTTTGGATTATTCTGATCAATTAATCAATAAATTTGATATTCGTTCAGGTCAGGGGTCTGCAACAATTGTCCGTTCAATGAGTGGGGGCAATCAACAAAAGGCCATCATCGCTCGGGAAATTGATTTGGATTCAAAGCTATTGATCTTTGTTCAGCCGACGAGAGGGCTCGATATTGGGGCAATCCAGGCTGTTCGAGAAAGAATGATAGCTGAGCGAGATAAAGGAAAAGCGATTTTATTGGTTTCCCTTGAACTTGATGAAATAATGAGTTGTTCTGACCGAATAGGTGTCATCTATAACGGCAAGCTGCAGCGTGTTTCAGATGCCGATCTAATTTCACGTGAAGAAATTGGAGAAGCTATGATGGGAGTGGCAAATAATGAACAATAATTTAAAAAATAAAAACTTTCTTTTGCGGTTGCTGGGAGATCCGAAGTATCAATTTATCTCAATTCCTATTTTTGCTATTATCTGTAGTCTTATTGTTTCAGCTATTATTATTCTGATCGTCGGTCAGAATCCATTGACCGCTTATAAGGGTTTGATGCAAGGAGCGGGTATTTTGGCTAAAGACAAATATGCCTCTTTTCAGGGACAACCGACCGACTTTATGGAAACTCTGGATAAGATGACCCCGATGCTCTTTGCAGCTTTAGCAGTCGCTATTGCTTTGCGAGCCGGTTTGTTTAATATTGGTGTTTCGGGACAGATGTTGATAGCTGGTTTCGTTGCGACAATAACGATTGGTTATAGCAGGCAAATGTCACCTTTCTTAGCAAAACCGTTAGTTGCTTTAATCGGTATGATAATAGGTGCTTTAGCCGGAGGATTGATTGGATTTTTCAAAATTAAATTCAATATCAATGAAGTAGTCTCTTCAATCATGCTGAATTATATTTATCAATACGTCTTCAGTTATTTTATTAATACAAAATATATTGATCCTGTTACCAGACAATCGAGAAATATTGGTGCCAATGCGAGATTAACCTTGATGCAGATGGAAATCGGGAGTTATAAAATGCGAATTCCGATTTTTTTCTTAGTCGCAATAATAGTTGCGATAATTCTTTATTTCTTTATGAATCGAACCAGCCAAGGACTTGAAATATCTTCAATCGGTTTTAATAGTGATGCGGCTCAATATGCAGGTATAGACGTCAATCGCAGATTGCTTCATGTAATGCTGATATCTGGCGCTTTAGCCGGTCTTGCCGGAGTTACTTATTATTTAGGATATCAGCCCTCAATTTTGCCTAAATCTTTATCTTCAATTGGTTTTGATTCAATTGCCGTTTCTCTTCTAGGTAATAATAATCCGATCGGGATTATCTTTTCCTCATTTTTAATCACGGTAATTGATCGAGGTGCAACTTATATGAGGTCTGCCGCCGGAGTAGAGCAGGAGATAGCCGCACTGATGAGCGGGATTATATTACTGTTCAGTGCTATGGGTGTTTATATGAGACAAAAATTTGCAGCCTTATTGGGCAAAAATAGAATGAGGGGATAGCTTATATGTTAAATAATATTATTATTGATGGTTTATCATTTGCATTACCTTTATTAATCATAGCAATCGGCGGAATTTATAGTGAAAGAAGCGGAATAACTAACCTTGCTTTAGAAGGCTTATTAGGTTTTGGTGCATTCTGCGGTGGCTTGTTTATGGCTTTCTTAAGTTCCAGCTTTACAGCTGCGCAGGTTCCTGTATATTTATCTCTTATTGTCGCAGCTCTTGGCGGCGCACTTTATGCATCTTTATTTGCTGTATTATGTGTCGTTTTTAAAGCCAATCAAGTAATTAGCGGTGTGGTTATTAATATTTTATCAGTAGCTTTGACCGGATTTTTAACCAGACAGATAAATCAAAATTTCTTTAATCAACCTTCTGATAAATTTCAAATTGGAGTTTTTCCTCGAGTATCCGTTCCTTTCTTAAAAGATATTCCTGTTCTTGGCGGTTTTTTCAGCAATTTTTATGTTTTTGAAGTAATTATTTTGCTTTTGTTAGCAATTACTTGGTATCTACTGTATAAAACACGCTTTGGGATGCATTTAAGAGCTTGCGGAGATAATCCTCAGTCAGTAGACGCTGCAGGAATTGAAGTGAATCAGGTGAGGTTTAAAGCAGTATTAATTTCCGGAGCTTTATCCGGAATTGGTGGGATGTGCTTTGCTTATTCAATTTCAGCCAATTTTTCACCGACTGTTTATATGGGAGCCGGTTTTTTAGCCATAGCGGCATTAATCTTTGGTAACTGGCGGATTATGCCAACTTTTGTAGCGTGCTTGATTTTTGGTTTTGCACGCTCTGCCGGAAATGAAATTGGTAAAGCAATGAAATTATCAAGCAGTTTCTTTGATTTAACTATGACTTTGCCCTATGTACTAACTCTATTGTTATTGATATTCTTTTCAGACACGAACAAAGCTCCTCGAGCTTTGGGTGAAATTTATGATAAAGGAAAACGCTGATGCAAGAGAAAAATGAGTTTAAGTTATTAGATCAGGTAGATTCAATTAAGAATGCTGTAAAAAATTATCAACATAAACCATTAGGCAGACAACGCCGTTCGGCGATTCTTCTCTTATTAATTGAATTGGATTCTGAATTAAATATTATCTTTCAAGTTAGAGGTAATACTATTAGACAACCGGGTGAATCTTCATTTCCGGGTGGGGGAATAGAGGAGGGTGAAACACCACTTCGTGCAGCATTAAGAGAAACAAAAGAAGAAATGGGCATTTCAGCTAATGAAATTGAAATCTGGGGTGAAATTGATACTTCTATCAGTGATCAACATATTGTGCACTGTTTTATCGGATATTTGCCAAATTATGATTTGAAGAATTTAAAACCTGATCCGTATGAAGTTGATCATTATTACACGGTAAAACTAGATTACTTTCTGAAGCATGAACCGAAATATTATAAACTTGAAACTAAACCGGTTCCTGAATCAAAATTTCCTTTTGAACTCATCAACGGGGGGATCAATTATCCATTTTACAACTTGAACAAATGGTTACCCTTTTACACTTTGCCGGAACATTTAAAGGATGAAGTATTATGGGGCTTTACTGCAAATTGTGTGCATCGTTTTACTGAAATAATAAAAATGAAAAATGCTTAAATATCAACTGATAATGCTATCAGGGTCTGTGATCATCTTTTGAGAATAATCACCTACAAAAGCAAAAGACAGCTGACGAGGAACAACATTAATTTCAAAACTATCTGTTGAAAAAATAGCACCGTCTACATTGCCGATAAATGATTTACCTTCAGGTACTCTAACAGAGATCTTCTCCACTAAACCTAATTTTACTTTAGCTTGTTGAGTTTCAATTGTACCGTTTTTATAGTGCACAGCTAATTTGGCGAATTGAAAGCGGCTTAGATTAGGTGCTAATAGATAGTTTAACTTACCATCTTGCAAGTCACAACTGGGCGCCGGATTAAAGCCGTTTCCATAAAACCCGCCGTTACAGAAAGCGGCCAAAAGGCTATCGATTATGGTGTTTTTACCTTCAATCGAATAGATATATTCTTGGGTTTTCATCGAGAAAAAATGTTTTAAGACAGCTAATGTATATGCTGAACCCTTAAGCCAACGGTATTTATTCAAATAATGAAAAGCGGAATTGAGAATCTCAGTATCCAATCCGATACTTGCCACATTAATTACATATATTGAATCAATCATTGCCAGATCCGGATTTTCAATCGTATCGGGTCCGTCACCTAAGAGTCTTAAGTTACCGGTTAATTTCAAAACATCAATCGGAGCAATTTTAAGATTAGGCAAGGCTTCTAAAAAATTCGATAACTTGAATTTAGAATAGTGAAGTTTACAGAAGTCATTTGCAGTACCGAAAGGGAGCGCACCTAAAGCGGTGGCTGAATTTAAATTTACTAAGACATTAGTAGCTTCATTAATACTTCCATCACCGCCGGCAACGAAAATAATCCCATTTTCACCATGTTTGAGCGAAAAGTCTCTGACAATCTCTTTTAAATGATCTGCATGTTGGGTAATAATATACCTAGCATTATAATGTTGGTTATTTTGCGAAAAATTTTCAATAGTATTTAAAACACTTGATTTGACTTTTGCTTCACGATTACTGAAAACAAATAATATCTGATTTCTCATTAATTGCTGACCTCTATCAATGTAGTTGAATACTTTAATATCATATCATTTATTTGTTATTAATTGGTTTTTTAAGATAAAGTCCCTATAGTTGGTGTAAATTCAAAATAAAAAAAGATGAGTCACATCTCACCTTTCGGTACAATGGTTTTTTAACCAAATAAATCATGTAAGAGAGGTAAAAATATGACTCAACTTAATA
>FZPS01000187.1_pt138 | contig 69297 bp, 66 predicted proteins | sample 1817821 | NCBI WGS metagenome assembly FZPS01 (sample SAMEA104158645, study PRJEB21678) | metagenome | place: Germany | collected 2015-04-21
AATCGTCCTTTCTGTTGAATGTTGTGTCGACAACTCCATTCTACAAAAAAGGACGATTTTTTTGAACTAAAAAACACTAAAAGGGCTGGACCGAAGGTCAATAAACATTGACTTTTCGGACAGCCCCTTTTCTAGTTCTATCTGCAATTTTCATTAAGTATTCGTAAACTGCATTTATCACTACTTCTTTATCATCACCTAAGCAAATTAAATGCTTTGAATCAGCATAATAAATTACATCAATTTCAACAGGAATTTCTTCTGTTAGGTCATGTGTTGTTTGATAAGGGACTAGTCCATCTTGAATCCCTTGTAAAACGAGAACCGGACAATAAATGTCCTTTAAGTAAGGTCGAGTCTTAGCAATACACTTAGCAAATTCGATATATGCACGAGCTGGTATTGCACCTCGTTTAAGTTTGAGGTTTTGATATATTAAGTTATTTTCAATTTCTCCAAAGAAACGATCTCTAATAAGTAGTTTAACTTCTGCAGCAAGCTTAACTAAACTAAGATACTTTCTTGAAGGAGATAACATAATTAATCCTGCAACAGGATATTTAGCTGCTAGTGATGCCGCAATCATCCCTCCCATAGAAAAACCTACTACATATACAACATCAACTTTAGCGGCTAGCTCTTGATAAGCTTCGTCAGCTGCATCTAACCAATCTTGATGTGTATAATCATCTAGTTGTAAGTCTAACCCATGACCAGGCAATGTCGGCACACTAATAAGCCAGTCCGTTTTTTCTTCTAAGAAAGTGGTTAGAGGCTCAATTTCATAAGGTCCTCCTGTAAATCCGTGAATACATAAACAACCGATCATTAATAATCATCCTTTTAGTAAAAATAATAGTCTTGCCAATATTGACAAGACTTTGAATAAGCTAGCTACCTTTTAAAAATGAGCCAATACCTTTAACTAACGGCGAAATTTGCTGATACGTATTGGCGACTTGGCCAGCTGTATTTAACACTTTATCAAGATCAAATTGACCTTGTTCATTTTGGAAGTAGCCCATAACACCTTTTGCTGTTGGTTTTTGTCCTACGCCCATCCCTTGCATTCCTTGAAAAGGTGGTTGCCAATTCCCTTGATGAAAGGGCATGTTTGGATGTGCTGGCGGGAAATATGGTTGAGTCATTTGTGAATATTGTGGTGGATATTGTTTCGGTTGATGATAATTTGGCATTTGATAGTTGGGTGGAAAGAAGAACCGATTTAATCGCATAGTAACACCCCTATTCATTATTCTTTGATAAATTATCATATGAGTGAGACGATTAAATCGTTCATTAATCTGTGCTAGGCCTTTTTAATTAATCGATCAATTTTATCTTTTAGAAAACCCAAAACTATTTTGTCACCATAAATTAAAGCTGGTGTTGAATAAATATTTTTGGCTTGTAATTGTTTAAGATTTCTCCTATCCTCACTAACACTCTTTTCAATATAAACTATTCCTAACTCATCTAAGTACCTGATCATCTGCTGTGATTCAATACAATCATCACTTGTATAAACAGTGATAACTTCATCTGACATAGTTTCGAATCCCCTCTCTTAAATAAGAGTCTCTAGCATCTTCAATTTAACTAAACTATATATTTTCAATAATTATAGGCAGATCATTAATTGAATAGCTTCTTTGGATTCTTGCTTATTTCAGATCACATATTGAAACTACACAATTAATAATGCCCGATTATTTCACTCTTATTCATTTAAACTCTTTAAATGTATACCCAATTTTCATGCAGATAAACACACTTACACAAATTGTAAAAATTCTTTCAATTCAAATAATTGTTTTATCTTCAATAAAAAGACCTCCTTCTAAGCATTATATTGTTAGAAAGAGGTCAGGCGATTAATTATTTTCATAGAGATCAGCATGCTTACCTAGTTTTTTCAGTAATTCTATCGCTACTAATTTTTCTTCTTCTGATAATCCTGCAGTGATATTCTCAATTTGCTCCCAGTGAGTAGGGAATATTTCGTTTAACAATTCCTTTCCCTTATCAGTAATTGAAGCAAACGTAATACGTCGATCTTCAGCACATTGAGTGCGTTTAAGATATTGCTTTTTTTCTAATTTATCAACGACATAAGTAATACTACCACTTGCTAAAAGTATTTTATCACCGATTTTTTGCAATGGTTGATCGCCTGAATGGTACAACAATTCTAACACACCAAATTCAGTTGTATTCAGTCCACTCTTGCGAATATCTGCTGCAACTCGATCTGCAACGGAGCGATATGCCTTTGATAATACCACGAATAATTTTAGTGAAGGGTCTTGCTTTCTTTTTTTATAAAGTTCCTTTTCTTGATCCATAATGTTCTCTCCCAATTTACGATATATTCATATAGTATACCGAATAATAGTATAAATGCTAACTATTTTGCTGACAAAAAATATGGAAAGTATATTAATAAACTTTATGCTAATGTGCTGATAAAAAAAGCACCTTCCTTTAGGAAGAGGCTTTTTAGAATTCAAGAATGCAATCTCATTACTTCTTGAGGTCGATAGTGATCACTGTTAGCAATAGAAGAATTAATCTTCTTTAGATAACAATTTTTCATAGTAGAAAAATTCAATTGGTCCTCGTCGACCAACTCGTTTATCTACTAATTGAAAGCCGTGGCGTGTAAATACTTTTTGTGCATGAAAGTTCTCACTATATGTGTCTGTATTTAATCGATAAATTCCAGATTCCTTCGCATGATTTTCTGCAAACTTGATCAATTGATCTGCAATTCCACGACCATGATAGTCAGGATTTATGGCTATACGTTTCAGTGTCCAAGCAGGTTCACTGCTAGCCCAATTAATTGAAGGGTACTCTTTATGTCCTTCACGACTAATTGTATAAACGGCAACTATTTTTTCGTCTAGAAGATAGACAAATAATTCACGTTTATTGATGTCTCTTAGATAATCCGCTTCTGATGGATAGCTACTATCCCATTGTCGGCTACCTCTTTCGTGCATCCATTTGACTACGTCACGCACGATTATCATAATTTCATCTAAATCCTGAATTGTTGCTTCACGGATCATCGCATCACTTCCTAACTATCATTAATTATTATCTTTATACTCAACTCGGCCAAGTAAATAAGCAATAACAAGGCCAAGTAATAAAGCTAGTCCACTTAATAAAATATCGATTCCAGATAAAGGCCAACCTGGGAAAATGACAAAAATTGAACCAATGACTAAGCCGATAATGACCATATAAGTTGCTAATGGATATTGATTCCACAAGTAGCTAATCACTTTACTAATGGTAATTACACCGATACCGACACCAACTGCAACAACTATTAAAATGTCCAATTGTAACTGAGTAACTGCATTAATAATCGTTCCATATACACCCATCATCAATAAAATTAATGAGCCACTTATGCCAGGGAGAATCATCGCTGCACTAGCTAAAAAGCCTGAGAATAAAAGAAAAATATACATTTTAAGATCAATTTCTGTGATAATTAATCCTTCATCTCCTCTAAAAAACATAAAGCTAGCTGCAATGATCACTGACAAGATCAATAGTAAAATATGATACCCTTTAATATTTCCTTTTACTTTTGACTCTTTAAAAAGTAATGGCAGCGTACCAATAATTAACCCGATAAAGGAAAACTGGGTTGGATTTGGATAATGCTCAAATAGCCACTTTAAACCACTAGAAAATAAAAAGGTAGCAATAACCATTCCAATTCCCAATGGAATCAGAAATGTTAATTGGTCTTTCCACTTTCTACTGAATAGGTTATTAATTGCGAAAATTAACCGATCATAGATCCCAAGAAGTACTGCAATCGTACCCCCACTTATTCCAGGAACAACATTAGATGCCCCTATCATTATTCCCCTAAATATATTTCCCCACTCCATTATTTCATGCTCCTTATTTAGTCATTTTTAACCTGTCATTCTCCGTCAATATTATACCGTCATTGATGCGATTTGGCACGCATTTTTTAATGTTTTATTATTCAAAAAAATCAAGCTCTGGCATCCATTGAGACATATGAGATTTAATCTCCTGATAGTGTGAACTGGCATTAGATAATTGTTGATCTGTCACATCTTTTAACGGGCTAACTTTAAAGCCTTGATTGATATCTACATAAGTCGGTAAAAACTTAGGTTCAGTTAATGAAATTGTTGTTCCTTGAGATGTCACTTCTTTGTTAATTACCAACTCAACAATCCCGCCAATTTGTCGATAAAGCTCATTTTGTCCAGATAAGAAATTACCTAATGAATAAATGACGAAAGCTTGTTGACCCGTTTGTGATTCAACCCACTTAACAGGCTGTAAAACATGCGGGTGGTGACCAAATACGATATCAACACCTTGATCAACAACATATTGGACGAGTTCTTGTTGAAACATATTTGGCATACGAATATACTCATCACCAAAATGTAAATGCATAACTACAACATCAGAAATTTCTTTAGCCTTAGCAATATCTTTAGCGATTTGTTCCTGATCAATTAAATTAATTAAGTAGTCCTTTCCAGTGGGTACTGGAATACCATTTGTTCCATAACTGTAACCTAAAAATGAAACAGCTATATTATTCCTTTCAATTACGCGAATGTGATCTCGATCATCTTGATCACGGTAAGAACCTGTATAAAGCACCCCGAGTTTGTCCCAATAATCCAGTGCTGAGTAAATTACTTGCTCACCTCGGTCAAGCGTGTGATTATTTGCCAATGTCACTATATCAATCCCTAATTCCTTAACCATGTCACCCACCTCGTGTGGGCTATTAAATTGCGGATAAGTCGATAAACCAAATGCTTCACCGCCTATCATTGTCTCTTGGTTAGCAGTTGCAATATCTACATTAGTTAAATAATCCTTCACTTCATTTACCATCGGCATAAAGTCAAATCCATCGGCAATACGAGCGGCATCATATACACGACCATGAATGAGTAAATCGCCTATAGCTGCAATAGATAATTGATAACTTTCAGCCGGTAAATAAGCCAACGTGACTTTACTTGATCTCTCAATCTGTTTTTGATTGTAAAGACTTACTTGCTTATCTTCTACAGTACACCCTGATAAAATAAAGATGATAAGTAATAAAAGACTAACCTTTCTTAACTTCATAAAATTACCTCCACAACTTTTTTATTTATTTTCTGCTGAACATGATTCTTTATAATCGCCAGTAAAATAAGTATAATAATAGTACTACAATAAATTTTATTAAGCTAGCACGGATAAAGGGGGAGGGAACGATGTTAAACGCTCAATTAATGCGGGCTATATCGTATGCTGCTGTTAAACATGATGGACAAAAGCGGAAAGTGAGTAAAGAGCCTTACATTGCACACCCATATCGTGTAGCTATGTTATTAAAAGAACACGATTGTGATCAGGATTTAGTAATTGCTGGACTATTACATGATGTTGTTGAAGATACAGATGGTTCAATCGAAGAAATAGACGTTTTATTTGGCCATCGAGTTGCACAAATTGTTCATACAGTAACTGAAAAAACAAAGACATTAGCCTGGGAATTACGCAAACAACAAAGTATTGATCAAATTCGTCACGCATCATTTGATGCTAAATTAATCGTTTGCGCTGATAAAATTGATAATCTCGATTCAATTATTAATAATGAGATGATTTACGGTGATCATATGTGGTATGACTTTGAAAGAGGGAAAAGCGACCAACAGTGGTATTATCAAAAAATGCTTGAAAGTGTAACAGAAGGCATTAACAAAACGTCATACCATCCGTTGATGAACCAATTTGAAACTATTGTCTCGCAATTTTTAGAATTATAATGTTTACTTATTTGATAGCCTGTAGAAAAGTTTTTAATGAACTTAACTACAGGCTATATTTTTTATATAGTGTAATAATGATGATTAATCGCTTAATTTTTAGCATGTATCACAAAATAAATACATCAATTTCCTTACATATTGAGCCTGATTTTGTTTCAATATGCTTTTTTTTTGCATCCTTTTTAACTTTACTTACGTCATTAACACTAGAAAGCTTAGAACAGGGGGAATTATATAAATGATTACTGTAAAGAATTTGTCCCACCAATTCGTAATGGGAAAAAGAGGACAAGAAACTACTTTACCTGTACTTCACGATATTTCTTTCTCAGTTAATGCTGGGGAAATCATTACGATTATCGGACGAAGCGGATCAGGTAAATCAACATTATTAAATTTAATTGGGGGATTCATTAAGCCTATAGCAGGTCAAATTATCATTAACAATCAAGATGTAACAACATTCTCAGAAGGAGCATTTGCCGATTTTAGACTTGAGCAAATCGGATTTATCTTTCAAAATTTTCAACTGATCCCTTCAATGACTGCATATCAGAATGTTGAGTTACCTTTAATTTTAAAAGGGATCAAAGAAAGTGATCGGAAAGCAATAACCGAACGAACACTAAAAAGAGTGGGCTTAGAAGATTTCCATGGACACTATCCAAGTGAATTATCAGGGGGTCAACAACAACGTGTAGGCGTTGCAAGAGCACTTGTCCTAAATCCACCAATCATCTTAGCAGATGAGCCGACAGGAAGTCTTGATAGTGAAACAGAGGCTGATCTACTAAACTTTATCCAGCAATTAAATGAAGAGCTAAATATCACCTTCTTAATTATTACTCATGATGAACAAGTAGCGAGAATTGGTCATCGTACAATCGAAATCCAAGATGGTCGTTTAGTTGAAGGAGGGGATCAGCATGCGTTTTAAAGATCAGATGAAATTCGTTAGACAAAACATCCGAAAAAACAAAATGAGAATTTTTATGACTGTGCTTGCTTCGGCAATGGGGACAACCTTTTTAATTGTCTTAGCATCTGTCGGATTTGGCTTGCACGACACATTATTAAAAGATGTAATGGAACAAGACAAAATTAATGAAATATCTGTCTATGGATATGATGATGGTGAATACCGTGAAATTAATGAAAATGATCTAGACTATTTCAAGTCTTTAGAAAATGTTAAGTCTGTCCGACATGTCAATTATGTCTCTCAGGGACCCAATATCCTAGTCGATGATTTTGAACTATCGAGCAATATGATTAGCGTTAACTTTGATGCTGAACGCGAGGCAGGATTAAATCTAGCTAAGGGAGATTACCCAAAAGCAGATACTGAGATTATTGTTGGCTATCATTTTGCCGAGTACCTCATGCCAACTGGAGTTGATCCGGAAAAAGTTTTCGATGATGAAGGCAATAAACTAGACGAGTATAAATTTAAAGATGAGATCGTTGGTCAAACGGTAAAATTTGAGATTGAAAAATATGATGAAGATGATAATGTGGAAACAAAATCATTTGAAGTAACAATTGTTGGTGTAGTTGAAAAACCTAATCGTGATTGGCAGACCAATACACAAGTTTATATTTCAGAAGGTTTACTCACTGAATTAGAGGCGTTCACAGGAACAAGTAACGCATTCCCTTTTGCTCATGACGAATACTATGAGTTAAAAGATTTCAGAACATTTGATGAAGTATATATTCATACTGACTCTGTTCAATACATTAAAGACCTGACAACATTTCTAACAGATAATCATTATTATGCATACTCAGTTGCCAATGAAATTAATCAAATTAATATTCTCTTTAACGTTGCTAAAGCTGGTTTGGTTTTCATTGGAACAATTGCTGTTTTAATTGCTTCAATTGGTATTTATAATACAATGACGATGGCTGTTACTGAACGTGCGCCAGACATCGGTATTATGAAAGCTATTGGAGCAAATCCAAAAACGATCAAACAAGTCTTTTTATTAGAAAGTAGTTATATCGGTATCATTGGTGCTGTCATTGGTACAGCAGTGGCTTATCTGATTAGTTTTGCTGTAAATCTTGGGATTCCATTAATTATCGAGTCCATCTTTAATGAAAGCTTACCTGAAGGATTTAAGTTCTCAGTTATTCCACTGTCACTAATCGTGATTTCAATAACGATTTGTTTACTCGTCACAATCATTTCTGGTGCTCGTCCAGCCAAACGAGCAACTCAAATCGATGTCTTAAAAGCAATGCGACGCGATTTGTAAAATGACAATTTAAATATCAAAAAAATGCCCCTTAATCAAATTGACTAGGGGCTGTTTATTTTACAACAAAATGTTGGGTGAAATAAATTGAATAATAACTTATTTGCGACTTCCTTATATTAACCGAACTTACCAGTAATATAATCTTCTGTTTCTTGCTTCTTAGGATTTGTAAATAGTTGATCTGTTAAACCTGTCTCAACGACCTCTCCATCAAGGAAGAAGGCTGTTTTATCCGAAATTCGAGCAGCTTGCTCCATGTTATGCGTCACAATAACAATCGTGTACTTTTCCCTTAATTCATTAATTAAATTCTCAATTTTTGTCGTTGCTAATGGATCTAATGCTGATGTCGGTTCATCCATTAAAATGACATCAGGCTCAACTGCCATTACTCTTGCAATACAAAGACGTTGTTGTTGACCTCCTGATAAGCTTGTGCCTGGTGCATCAAGTCTGTCTTTTACCTCATCCCAAAGTGCTGCTTGCTTTAGACTTCTTTCAACAATTTCATTTAACTTTTGCTTGTCTTTAATCCCATGCGCTCTTGGCCCGTAAGCAACATTATCAAAAATACTGCTTGGAAATGGATTTGGCTTTTGAAAAACCATTCCTACAGCTGTTCTTAATTGCACTACATCAACACTAGGATCATAAATATCCTGACCATCTATTTCAATTTTTCCTGTTACTTTTGATTTATGAATCAAATCATTTAATCGATTTAACGTTCTAAGAAACGTTGATTTGCCACAACCTGAAGGTCCTATTAAGGCAAAGACCTCACGCTCTGGAATCTCTAATGATATTTCATGCAAAGCTTGTTTCTCTCCATAATAAAATGATAGTTTATCGACTGATATCTTTATTTTCTCTTGATTAATTATCATCTTTACTTACCCCCAATTCGGCAAACATGGCTGACTTATGAAAAGCGCTTCACAAATCGCTTGAATAATAAACTTGCCAGAAAATTAATAACTAAAACTAAAATAATTAATACTGCTCCAGTACCTAAAGCCATATCCATGTTACCTGTTTCCATCGCAACCATATAAAGATGGAGTGATAAAGTTCTGCTTCCATCAAAAATTGTCCGCGGAATAAGCAAACTTCCCCCAAGTGTTAATAAGAAAGCAGCCGTTTCACCAACAACACGACCAATTGATAATATGATACTTGATAAAATACCTGGTATAGCAACAGGTAATACTGTTTTCTTTATTGTGTACCAGCGCGTTGTACCTAAGGCTAGGCTTCCTTCACGTAACGGATTTGGTACGTTTCGTAATGCTTCCTCAGAAGCACGGATAATAACAGGTAAAATCATAATCACACCTGTTAAAGATCCTGATAATATTGACCAACCACCCGTATAAGGTTCAAGTAAGATAACAAAGAAAACAAATCCAAATAGTCCAAAAACAATAGAAGGAATTCCAGCTAATGCTTCTGTTGTAAATCGAATCATCTTTTTAAACGGACCTTCTCTTGTATATTCATTTAGAAAAATAGCTGTACCAACACCAATTGGTGTCGCAATTAATAATGTAACTCCTACTAAATAAATTGTCCCTAATATTGCAGGATAAATTCCACCTTCAGCACCCATATTTCGAGGATTTTCAAGTAGGAATTCTAAGTTAATCATTTTTATCCCTTGGCCCATCACATAAAATATAATAGCTATTAAGACGGTAATAGTAAATGCCGTTGCTAAGCTTAATAAGCCAAAAGCAATCCATTGATTTCGTTTAGTCTTTCCCATTGTTTAACGCTCCTTCTTCTTCACGATTGCCAAAGTAATTGAATTCAGAATCATAATAAAGATAAATAAAATGATCCCCGTAGCAAAAAGTGCTTGACGGTGTTCAGGACCTGCATAACCCATTTCTAATGCAACGTTTCCTGTTAAAGTTCTAACTGGTGAGAAGATTCCCTTCCATCCTAACTCTGGAATCGCTACTGTATTCCCTGCCACCATAATGATCGCCATTGTTTCTCCTAATGCACGACCCATTCCTAAAATAATTGATGAAACAATACCCGACTTAGCAGCTGGAACAATTACTGTATAAATACTTTGCCATTTAGAGGCACCTAATCCAACAGAAGCTTCATAATATTCGCTTGGTACCGAATTAATTGCATCCATTGATAAGGTAATAATCGTAGGTAAAATCATAATTGCCAAAATAATACTACCTGCTAATATAGAGTATCCTGTTTGATAGTTTGCAGGTAGTATTTCTCCAAACGAACCACGTGCGAATTCCCTTATCAGCCCTCGAATCACAATCATACCAAATAGACCATATACAACTGATGGAATGCCCGCCATTAATTCGATCATTGGTTTAATTGCCCGTGCAACTTTTGGTGGTGCGATTTTTGATAAGAATATAGCAACAGCTATTCCAATCGGTGCACCGATAATTAATGCCAAGATCGTGACATAAATGGTCCCTATAATCATTGGGAAAATTCCATAAACTTGTTGAAGCGGAGCCCACTCTTTACCAAAAATAAAATTACCCACACCATAATCGAGCATAAAAGGTAATCCTTCTTTAAAAATAAAAAATCCAATTAATCCTAAAGCGACAACTGAAGTTAGCGCTAATAAAAATAAAATACCTTTAACAATTCTCTCTTCTAAATTATTGTTAGCCTTACTAAACATTAGTTTCACCCCATTATTGCAAAATAAACACTATTTTTAAACAGGTAAGAACAGGGCAGAATATCGCTACCCCGTTCTTTTCTATCTCTATTGCTTACATTTTATAACTGTCTATCTGTTTTATTTAACAGGTACAAATCCTTGTTGTTCTACAACCTTTTGACCTTCTTCACTTAAAACAAAGTCAAGAAATGCTTGTGCAACTTCAGATAAAGACTCATTCTCATTTGCTACATAGTTAAATGGTCTTGCAACAGTGTACGCACCACTAACAATATCCTCAACAGTTGGCTCAATGCCATCTACCGCTAAAGCTTTAACGTTGTCAGTTAAACTTCCTGTTGAAACATACCCGATTGCATTTGGCTCTGAAGATACTGATTCTCTAGCTGCACCACTTGAGTTTTGGATTATCGCTGTATCTACTAATGCAGCATCACCTAAAACAATATCATCAAATGCTCCTCTAGTTCCTGACCCTTCTTCACGGCTTACAATAACAATTGCTTCATCTGCTCCGCCAACTTCAGACCAATTTGTAATTTCACCTGAAAAGATTTTTTGAACATCTTCTAATGCTATATCACTAATGGCATTGTCTGGATGTACAATAATAGCAATTCCATCAATCGCAATTGTATAAGTATTAATACCTGTTTCATCTTCTCGGATTTCACGTGACACAGCACCAAAGTCTGCTGTATTTTCTTGAGCTGCAGTAATACCTGATCCGGATCCTCCGCCAGATACTTCTAATCTAACATCTGGGTACTTGTCCATAAAAACTGTTGCTAGCTCTTCAGATAATGGTTGAACTGACGTTGAACCAGCCATAGTAATAGTACCTTCTAACTCTGAGTCTGCACCATCTGAATCATCATTTGTTTCTACATCTTCAGTTTGGTTATCATTGTTTGTTGTATCCTCTGTATCATCTTCAGCACAACCCACTAATATGGCTGCTGCAAATAAACTAACGACTAATAATAGAAGTAATCTTTTCATTTTCATACTAAAATAATCCCCTCTCAACAATTTAATTTTGGTTACAATAATTAGTATAGAGAACGAGTTTTAAGCTAGTGTTAACTAACTATAAAGTAATCGTAAAGAAATTGTTTCAATTATGTAAATTGTATGTTGTTATGTAAACAGATAGAATTGACTGCTTTATAAATAAAAAAATAGCAATGAAAAAGTAATTTGAACTGCCACCCTGTCAAGAAGACAGGCGGTAACTCATCGATACTTTTTCATTGCTAATTTATAGATAGGCTACTATTTCTTTCGTGCTGCCTTTTCTCTTTCGCTCTTATTTAAAATTTTCTTACGTAAACGAATCGATTTAGGTGTAACCTCACAATATTCATCATCATTTAAATACTGAATAGCTTCCTCTAATGACATACTACGCGTCTTACGGATTGTAGCTGTCTGATCTTTGTTAGCTGAACGGATATTTGTTAAGTGCTTTTCCTTCGTGATATTTACAGTTAAATCATTCTCACGATTATGCTCACCAACAATCATCCCAGCATATACTTCTGTACCTGGTTCAACGAAAATTGTCCCACGGTCTTCCAAGTTCATAATACCATAAGTTGAAGCTTTACCATTTTCCAAAGCAACAAGAACACCTTGACGACGTCCACCAACTTGACCTGGTGTATATGGTGCGTACTCATCAAAAGTATGATTAATAATCCCATATCCGCGTGTCTGAGTCATAAATTCTGTTGAGTAACCAATTAGTCCTCTTGAAGGAATTCTAAATTCCAAACGGACTTGTCCATTACCTTGGTTTTGCATATCAAGCATTTCTGCCTTACGAGAACCTAAAGTTTCAATAATTGTACCTGTGAATTCTTCAGGCACATCAATTTGAACGCGCTCCATCGGTTCATATTTAACGCCATCAATTTCTTTAATGATAACTTCTGGCTTAGACAATTGAAGTTCATAGCCTTCTCTTCGCATATTCTCTACAAGAATAGAAAGGTGTAATTCACCTCGACCAGAGACGATAAATGCATCTGGAGAATCAGTCGGGTCAACCCGTAAACTAACATCTGTTTCTAATTGCGTCATTAAGCGTTCTTTAATTTTTCTTGACGTAATGTGTTTGCCTTCTTTACCGGCAAACGGGCTATTATTAACGACAAATGTCATTTGCAATGTTGGTTCATCAATGTGTAGCATCGGTAAAGGCTCTACATGACCAACTGGACAAATCGTTTCACCAACGTTAATATCCTCCAGTCCTGATAATGCAACAATGTCTCCAGCATATGCCTCATTGATTTCAATCCGCTTCAATCCTAAAAAGCCAAATAACTTTGTGACACGGAATTGTTTCGTTTCACCGTTATCTTTTGATAGGGTAACTTGTTGGCCAACCTTAATCGTTCCACGCGCAATCCGACCAATCCCAATTCGGCCTAGAAATTCATTGTAATCGAGTAATGTAATCTGTAATTGTAGTGGCTCATCTTTATTATCAATTGGTGCTGGGATATGACTAATAATCGTATCAAACACAACATCCATTGAATTATGTTGTTCTTCAGGTGATTCACCAGATGTACCATTCAACGCAGATGCATATAAGACAGGAAATTCTAACTGCTCATCATCAGCACCTAGTTCAATAAATAAATCTAAAACTTGATCGACGACAAAATCAGGTCGCGCATTAGGTCGATCAACTTTATTTAAAATAACGATTGGTGTTAATTTTTGTTCTAATGCTTTTTTCAATACAAATCGAGTTTGTGGCATACATCCTTCATATGCATCAACAACAAGTAAAACACCGTCAACCATCTTAAGAATCCGTTCAACCTCTCCACCAAAATCGGCGTGTCCTGGTGTATCTAATATATTGATTCTTTTATCTTTATATTTAATTGCTGTATTCTTTGCTAAGATTGTAATGCCTCGTTCACGTTCAATATCACCGGAATCCATCATGCGATCCTCTGTTTGTTCATGATCTGCAAAGGTTCCTGAACCTTTAAGCAACTGATCAACTAAAGTCGTTTTACCATGGTCAACGTGAGCAATGATAGCAATATTACGAATATCTTCTCTTAATGACATACTTCTATACCTCTCCTCTTTCTTGCTAGCCTACGTGCTATATAACTGGGTCATTATAGCACACCACATCTGTTTAAGGATAGTTTTTTTGTAAAAAATTAAAAAGTAATTACAAACCGCGCGCCACCTAATGGTGAATCCTCTACTCGGATCGTTCCATTTGATCGTTCTATAATAGCACGTGAGATAGCTAAACCAAGACCTGTTTCGCCGTCTTTTCCTTTAATAAAACGATCAAATAAGTGTGGCATTATTGTATGATCAATACCTTTGCCATCGTCATCAATCATTATCTCTAATCGTTGATTACTACGAACAACGTCAATAACCACTTGTTCTCGCGCATGGCGGATAGCGTTTGTTACAATGTTTAACATCGCTTGAAGCATTTTTTCCTGATCAACACGTAAAACCGCATCATCAGTAACTTGATATTTCACAGAAATACCTCGCTCTCTTGCGATTGGGAACGTGCGATCCATCGTTGATTGCACTAATTCACTAACATAAATATTACCTTCATGATAAACAGTTTCCTTACTATCTAACTTTGCTAATAGTATCATTTCACTGATTATCTTTTTCAATCGTTTAATTTCAGCAACGATGATTTCAAGCCCTCGATCTGCATCTTCTCCTTCAAAGATACCATCTTTAATACCTTCAGCATAACCTTGGATCGTCATCATCGGCGTTTTCAACTCATGGCTAGCATTTTGGAAAAATTGTTGTTGTGTCTTCATATAGCGTTGTAATTCATTGGCCATATCAATAACACTTTTCTCCACTTCCTTAATCTCTCCCGTTGCTTTAATACGTATAATGTCGTCAAATTGACGGTTTTCAATTCGTTTAAGCTGATATTTTAACTGTGTAAGAGGTGTGACTAAGCGATGTGTCAGATAGTGAGTAAGTAAAATAATGACCAATATACCGATTAAGAAGACAATCATTAACCGATTAAAAAATATTTGTTGAACCTCTTGAATATCATCTAACGGGGTGATGAGAACAAGCTCCTGATCTAATAAACTCGGGTAAACTGATATCGTTGAGACAACATATTGCTTTTCACCGTCATACCAAAGCGGTTGATCTGGTCTCGTTAAATCATACCGATTCACCCAGTCGTGTATAACATTTATATCTAGTGAGCTCGAATACAACACGACACGATCTAATGCCCGATCATAGACAAATAAGTATAATTCTTCATCACTGAGCCAATGTGAAAAATTACTCGGCATGACTTCACTAAATAAAAATTGTGACAGAATTTCTCCCTTGTCCTGTAATTGTGCCTTTTCATTTCTAATGAGTACATTTAATAGTAGTGAGTGGATAGTGATTGATACGATCGTCATTGTAATGACAAGTAAAGTTGTAAAAGCTAGTGTCAGCTGTGTCTGTAATCTCATTGATGATCCCCATCATCATTTCGAAAACGATAGCCATAACCCCAGACCGTTTCAATTGGTAAGCCGTCAATTTTCTTGCGCAGACGTTTAACTAAATCATCAACGGCACGATCACTACCGAAATAATCCTCACCCCAAATAAGTGTGAGTAATTCTTCTCTAGAGAAAGCACGATTTTGATTTTGAATCAGGCTTTTTAAGAGCTCGAATTCTTTTGCGGTCACCTCAATTTCTTCATCATGCCAAAAGACGCGTCGATTCGTTAATTCAACAATTAATCCACCTGAACTGAATTGTTGGTTCTTTTGTTCATTTTTATGACTTTGGTAAAGTTCGACACGCTTAAATAACCGTTTGACCCGAGCAACTAATTCTCTAGGACTAAATGGTTTAGTTAAATAATCATCGCTACCCAATTCTAATCCTAAGATTTTATCTACTTCTTCATCTTTTGCAGAAATGATTATTATAGGTACGTCACTTTCTTGTCTTATTTTTTTACATAGTTCATAGCCGTCCATTCCCGGTAACATAATATCGAGAATCCACATATCTGGTTGCCCACTTCGAGATAATTCCCATGCTTCTTCCGCATTATCAACCATAGTTAATGTGAATTGTTCCTTTTTAAAATATGCAGAAACAATATTTCTTATATTTGGATCATCTTCTACAATGAAAATGTGTTGGGACAATTTTATGACCTCCTTCAATGGTTGTATTTTTATATATAGAATATTATCACAATCACACGATTTCCATACTTTTTTCACAATTATACCGAATGATTGCCAAATAATCTCGTTATACTAATAAGTATAATAAAACTGTGAACAAATTAAAAATATCTTGAAAGGAGCCATTGTGATGGACAATTTCAACTCGAATGAACAACATGATGAAAATCAAACGATCAATAATGAGAATTATTCAAGTCCTCAGTCTATCGTAACTGATTTACCTGTAAATGATCATTTAAATGTTCGTCAAGAAAAGGCTAAACCACGGTTAGAAATTTGGAAGGTTTGGTTTAGTGGAATTATTGGTGGATTAACCGTCGCAGTCATTGGCTTTTTACTGCTATATACTGGAGTGATCCCAATAGAACAAATTATCCCTGTAAATAATACTGTACAAACGGAAGTTAGAAGAGCTCCAATTATTCAAACTTCTGGACATGGGGATGGCGTGCCAACAGAGCTCCTTAGTAATGTAGCCGGTGCAGTTGTTGGTGTGTCAAATCTTCAATCATTTAGTCTATGGTCAGATAGTGTAGATGCCGGTACTGGATCAGGTGTGATCTATAAAATTGAAGGCGATCGTGCATATATTGTAACTAATCAACATGTAATTGACGGCGCCAATCAAATCGAAGTCATCTTATCAGATGGCGAACACGTTGACGCACAATTATTAGGAGAAGACGAATTAACTGACTTAGCAGTATTATCAATCGATGCTCAGTATGTTGATACAGTTGCTGAATTTGGTAACTCTTCAGAACTAATTGTAGGTGAGCCTGCAATAGCAATCGGAAATCCGCTAGGGACAGAATTTGCTGGAACTGTTACTAAAGGAATCATTAGCGGACTCGATCGCTCGATTGAAATTGATATTAACAAAGATGGTGTTCCAGACTGGAATATCGATGTCATTCAAACTGATGCAGCGATTAACCCAGGTAATAGTGGTGGTGCATTAATTAACTCTGCAGGACAAGTAATTGGTATTAACTCAATGAAAATTGCTTCACACGCAATTGAAGGGATTGGATTTGCGATTCCAATTGATGAAGCACTTCCGATCATTGAACAACTTGAGGAAAATGGTGCTGTGATTCGTCCATTTATGGGCATTAGCGCAATTAACTTCTCTCAAGTACCTCCACAACACATTACGAAAACATTAAAGCTTGATCCAAGAGAAGTGACTGATGGTATCGTGATTGCAGAGGTCCATCCTGGATCATCAGCAGATCATGCCGGTCTTAAAGTTTATGATGTCGTTATTGAGATAGATGATCAACCTATCGAAAATATGCTCGATCTAAGACAATACTTATATCGAGAAACAAAAATTGGTGATTCAGTTACGATCAAGTTTTATCGTGACGGAGAGTTACAAACAACAGAATTAGTCTTAAAAGCTGAATAAAATTCATGTTAATTGAAGACCTTTTATGATTTAAACAATAATAACGCTCTTTACGACCCTTAATATATCTCAAAGCAGTACTATTGTGAGCCCCCTTTTTGTGCCAAGGGGGCTATTTTTTATACAGCATATCAACGTGCGGAATGCCATCTTCTAAATATGGCTCTGAAATTTCCTTAAAACCAAATGATTGATAAAATTCACGTAAATAAGTTTGGCCATGGAGCTTTATTTCTGGTTCCTGCCAGTCTTCAGTAATAATCTTAATTGCTTGCTTGATTAGCTCACGTCCATAACCAGATTTCCGATAATTTTGATTCACAATAATTCGGCCAATTGCCGGATAGTTATATAGAACGCCATTAGGTACTAATCTAGCGTAAGCAACAATTTCATTTCCATCTTTTTTAAACAAGTGATAGCAATCTGGATCGATCCCATCAATTTCAGGATAGGCACACTTTTGCTCAACGACAAAGATATCTACTCTATTTTTTAAAATTTGATAAAGCTCCTCTAGCTCTAATTGGTTAAATTTCTTCAATTGCCACATTTTATTTCAGCCTTTCTTCGTTTTATCAATCAATTTTTCATCATAATTAGCTACGATATAAGCTAAATCATCATTACCATATACTTGTAAGATTTCTAATAATAGCGATGTTTCAATTTGAACATTCTCGTTCGAATCGATTAACTCTTGATTTATTTCAATTAATTTAGCTGGTAATGCTTGATTTGGATAAGCTTCACGATAAACCTCTAGTGGATCTAATTTGTGATTGTGACACCACTGGACAAATACTAATATCATTTCAGCCTCACCCGCTTGGTAACGGTCAATAATATATTGTTCTCGTTCACTGAGATTCACTTCTTGATCACATCCTTTTTAAGCATCTTATCGAGTCTAGATTGAAAATGCAAGTATGGTAAATTTCTACTTTCTAAACCAAAAGGTTGAAATAGTCGTTGTGACAATTTATAATTAATTCTTGCAAGAGACTATAGTTCACACCTAAAACCGTATCTTGCAAATACGACAAATGGGTGGTTATTAAAAATGGAAAAATATCAAGTTTTATTGTATTACCAGTATGTGAAAATGGAAGACCCTGAGCAATTTGCTCAAGAACACAAAGCATTTTGCGAAGAACTTGGACTAAAGGGACGTATTTTAGTCGCTGAAGAAGGTATTAATGGGACTGTGTCAGGAACAGTTGAAGCAACTCAAGTGTATATGGACAAAATGCACGCAGACCCACGCTTTAGTAGTATGCCATTTAAAATTGACGAAACCGACGGACATGCGTTCAAAAAATTAAAGGTTAAGCCACGTCCAGAACTCGTCACATTAAGATTAGGTGAAGAAGATGTAAATCCACTTGAAGTGACTGGAAACTACTTAGAGCCAGACGAGTTTTATCAAGCGATGCAAGACGACAATACCGTCGTGATTGATGCACGGAATGATTATGAGTATGAACTCGGGCATTTTCGTGGTGCGGTTAAGCCAGAAATTAAAAACTTCCGAGAATTACCCGCCTGGATTGAAGCAAACAAAGATCAATTTGAAGGTAAACGGATTTTAACTTATTGTACAGGTGGCATTCGTTGTGAGAAATTCTCAGGCTGGTTAGTGGAGAAAGGCTTCGATGATGTTCACCAACTCCACGGCGGCATTGCAACATATGCAAAACATCCAAAAGTAAAAGGTCAACTATGGGATGGAAAAATGTATGTCTTTGATGAACGAATTAGCGTGCCAATCAATCAAGTTGAACACGTCATCGTTGGAAGAGATTACTTTGACGGAACACCTTGTGAAAGATACATCAACTGTGGAAATCCATTTTGTAATAAGCAAATTCTATGCTCTGAGGAAAATGAAGCAAAATATTTAGGTGGATGTACACATGAATGTCGTATCCATCCAAATAACCGCTATATTAAAGAACATAATCTAACACCTGAAGAAGTTGAAGCACGCCTTAAAGTGCTCGAAGCAGAAGCAGCTCAAACACTTTAATTCATATATTTACCTAAAGTATCAATGTTAAAATTACATTGATACTTTTTTATTTGTAGAGCGAATAATTTCCCTCGCTATCTACTTAGAGTAAAAAAGTGCCTATAGATACGCTTGTTGCTGAGGTCATCAATTTATTACAAGGTCAATTAAATTTTTTAAGTAAAAATTAATAGTATTGCTTTTTTACTGATATAAAAACACATGGCTGAGTTGACAATTTAAAACTCATTCATGTGTTTTTATCAAATATTAATGTTTATTCATCTTCACCAATAATTCTCACTTCACGTTCAAGCTCGACGCCAAACTTTTCTTTAACAGTTTTTCTAACCATTTCAATTACAGCAATGTAATCAGTCGCTGTGGCGTTGTCTTTGTTAACAATAAAGCCAGCATGCTTTGTTGAAACTTCTGCTCCACCTAAGCCTTTTCCTTGTAAGCCACTATCTTGAATCAATTTACCGGCAAAATATCCCGGTGGGCGTTTAAATACACTCCCACATGACGGATATTCTAATGGTTGTTTAGATTCACGTTTTGCTGTTAAATCATCCATGATGGCTTTTATTTCTGCTGGATTACCTTCAGTTAATTTGAAGTGCGCTTCGACTACAATGTAATCATTGTCTGGAATATTACTTGTTCGATAGTCAAAATCAAATTGCTCATTCTTTAATGTCAGTAGTTCACCTGAGCGATCAATGACAATCGCATGGTCTAAGCAATCTTTAATTTCTCCTCCATATGCACCCGCATTCATATACAATGCGCCCCCAACTGTACCTGGAATTCCACAAGCAAATTCCAAGCCAGATAGCGATTGTTTAAGTGCATAATAGGATGTATCAATGATGCTTGCACCACTTTCCGCAATCACCATATCTCCTTGATGTCGAATTGTATTTAGTTTTTTCAGGTTCATGACAATTCCACGAATACCACCATCACGAACAATTAAATTTGATCCATTCCCTAATAACGTAAAAGGAACTTTTGCATCATTTGCAAAACGAACAATCTCTTGAATTTGTTCAACTGACTCTGGCATCACAAAGAAATCAGCTGCACCGCCAAGTTTAGTATACGTATGGTTTCGTATCTGTTCATCAATTAAAAGATGATCAGCACCGACAATTGAAATTAGCTTTTCTTTTATTAAATGACTTTTGGTCATTTCGATCATATCCTTTAAACTATTTATTGCAAATTCAAGTTTGCACAATCTCAATTATAACAGGGATACGATTGAATCGCCAATAGCAATTCAGCACTGATTTTGTCAAATCATGAACTGTTAAGGTAAAATAAGAAGATGGTTTTACCATACTCAAAAAAAACTAATCTGCCATTAACGCTACCATTAATGCCTTTTGGGCATGGAGTCGATTTTCTGCTTCTTGAAACACGACAGAATGGTCACCATCAATAATATCAGCTGTCACTTCTTCCCCACGGTGAGCAGGCAAGCAATGCATAAATATATAGTCCGATTTTGCATGATCAAGTAATTGTTGATTGACTTGATAATTAGCAAATTCTTTAAGTCTTTTTGCTTGCTCCACTTCTTGGCCCATACTTGCCCAAACATCTGTATAAATAACATCAGCTTCTTTAACGGCTTCAACTGGATCTGTCGTAACCTTGATTATGGAGCCCGTATCTTGAGCAATTTGTTTTGCTTTTTCTACAATAGATGCTTGTGGTAAGTATTGTTTCGGTGATGCAATACTAAAATTCATTCCCATTTTAGCTGCACCAATCATTAATGAGTTTGCCATATTATTACCGTCTCCAACAAAGGCAAGCTTTAATCCAGCTAAAGTTCCCTTTACCTCTTCAATTGTTTGTAAGTCAGCTAGTACTTGGCACGGATGAAAGTCATCTGAAAGTCCATTAATAATTGGAATTGTCGCATGACTAGCTAATTCTTCAATATCAGATTGGTGATAAGTTCGAATCATAATGCCATCAAGGTAGCCAGATAATACTTTCGCAGTGTCTGATATCGTTTCTCCACGCCCTAACTGAATATCATTTGTACTTAAAAATAATCCCGTTCCACCTAATTGATAGATCCCAGTCTCAAACGAAACACGAGTCCGTGTTGATGATTTTTCAAAAATCATCCCCAAAACTTTTCCTAGTAATGGTTGATAGGTTTTGCCTGCCTTCTGTTTTGCTTTGAGCTCTTTGGCCAATTGGAGTAGATAAGATATTTCCTCTGTTGAATAATCAAGTAAAGTTAAAAAATCTCGACCCTTAAATTTATTATTATTCATCATGATGCACCCTCTCTATATTATTTTTTCACAAAATGCGTTGACAAGAACGCATTATTAACTAGTCTCTAGTCCGAGCACTATTAGTTTAGATGTATTATTATTCATAATAAAGTATATTAATTCATTAGTAAAGCATTTTTTTCTATTTTTATTATTTATTATTGGTATATAATGAAAATATGAAGCGTAACCTTTTTCAACAAAGAGCGTCTGATTGTGTAGCTAGACTAATTAAGGGGGTCTATTTATGAAAAGAATCATGTTTGGCCTTGTTGTACTAAGCTTATTATTATTTGGTTGCAGTAGTCATGAAGCTAGGGACAGCGAATCAAGCTATGATATGTCTGTAAGTGAAGGTGGAATGATTGAATCAGACATATCAATTGGTTCAACTGGAAGTCTACCAATTGATCCAATTGAACCGACAGCACCTGATTTAAAACAGTTAGAAAACGTGAATCGAAGAATTATTTATAATGCCTATCTTGAATTGGAAGTAAAACAATATTTAGAAGTCGTATCAAGCATCGAACAAACTGTAAATGAGATGAATGGTTACGTTGTTTCAAATCAAACGAGCCTTTTAGACGATGAGTTGCATTACGGTCATCTGACACTCCGCATCCCTCAAGAGAGCTTAAATTTGTTTTTTGACTTTTTAGATGGTCATGATCAAATCTATATTCAGCATCGGGACTTAGTCGGAGAAGATGTGACAGAACAATATGTAGACTTAGAGACACGGCTAAAATCTCGACAGGAGCTTGAGGCTCGACTCTTAGCATTTATGGAGGAAGCTAAGTCAACTGAAGATCTCTTGAACATTTCTAGAGATTTATCGAATGTCCAATACGAAATTGAAATGATTAAAGGTCAAATGAATTACATTAATAACCGAGCAGATCTAGCTACTGTTGAACTCAATTTGACGGAGCTACAAACTGAATTTGCCCATGAACAGAATTTAAATGTATGGGAAAGAACTAAGGAACAATGGTTAATTAGTTATAACAATCTGTTGATTGGAGCTACAAACTTATTTGTTTTTATTGTTGGTAACTTACCAATATTAATCGTGATTGCAGCAATTGGTGGCTTGATTTATTTTGGCTATCGAAGAAAAAACAACAGGAACACTTCTGAATAAAAACATAAAACCTTCAATGATTAGCTGATTTTGAAGTTAATTTCAAATTCACTAACGATTGAAGGTTTTTTATTATTCAAATACGGCACTTTTTAATTGTTGCTTTCGTTCGTGACGCTCGAATGCTAACTCAATTAAGCGATCAATCAGCTTAGGATATGGTAATCCAGTTATTCCCCATAATTGAGGATACATACTGATTTTCGTAAAACCGGGAACAGTATTCACTTCATTTACGATTAATGTTCCATCTGACTTCATAAAGAAATCAACTCGCGCCATTCCTTCACAATCTAACGTCTTAAACACTCGAATAGCTTCATTTTGAACTTTTTCCGTTTGTTCATCCGTTAATTCTGCTGGTGCTGACAATACCGCTCCTGAATCATCAATATATTTTGATTCATATGAGTAAAAGTCTGTTTGAGGGAGGATTTCACCTGGCAATGAAGCAATTGGCTCATCATTACCAAGAACAGCACACTCAATTTCACGACCTACGATTGCTTCCTCAATTAAAACTTTATCATCATACATAAACGCTTCCGCTATCGCTTGATCGAGCTCAGCCTTTGTTTCAACTTTATTTACCCCAACTGATGATCCTTGGTTAACTGGCTTAACGAATAATGGCAAGCCTAATTTACTTTGGACAAAGTTGAAATCAATATTTGATTGTTCAAATTTCTTATAGACAAGCCCATTAGCAACAGCGATTCCTGCATCACGTAAAATCCGCTTGGCAAAATCTTTATCCATACTTACTGCTGAACCTAATAAATCAACCCCGACAAAAGGCAGATTAAGCGTTCTTAATAATCCTTGCATACTACCGTCTTCACCAAGAGTTCCATGAATAATTGGAAAAACAACATCAATTTGAGGCAAGACTTCTTTCGTCTCATAGTCAAATACTTGTCCTTGCTTTTCTCCTGGTAAAATAGCAATCTTACTGCTTGTTTTTTTGAGTGAAATAGCTTTAGGGTCGTGCTCATTAAGTAAAAATGAATCTTCCTCATTTACTTGCCAACAGCCGTCCTTATCGACACCAATTAACACAACATCGTATTTCTCACGATCTATCGCAGCAATAATATTTTTAGCTGATTGTAGTGAAACCTCATGTTCTGCAGACTTACCACCGAACACAATGGCTACATTTATCTTCCCCATTTAGATCAACTCCTTTAACTATGTACTTTAAGCTAACTTCCGTTTACGGAATAACGCCATCATCGCAGCAATGATAAAGAATACACTACCAACCAAGGCGATAATGAATTGAAGAGAACTAACGAATATACCTACTATTAAAAGAAGAACACCAGCCACTTTTGGTCGTTTATCATTTTTTAATAATAGCATGCTAACAATCCCAGCAACTTCAGCTATTACAGCTAGCACTAGCGTAATAACACCTGCAGTACGCAAAGTTTCAACAAATTCGTCGTAGGTTGGGACATTTTCTAGTTCAGCGGCTTCCTCTTGCATGAATTGTTCGTATATTTCAAGTGCTGCCTCGTCATCACCATGAACATTGATCATTGTCACTCCTGAAATACCAAAGAAAAAGAAAATAGCCATCCCCATAATGATTAAGAAAATTTCAATTCTTCTATTAAGCATTGTTGTCAACACCTCTCTCTTTCTAATCTCTTTACATTCTAACATATAGAAAGATTAACTGACTAATTTAATTATAGTCGTTTTTGTTATATTTATGAATCCAGTTATTTTAGCTAAGCACATAAAAAAATCGAGAAACCAGCTTAATTCATTGGCTTCTCAATTTTTTACCTTTAAGAAATACAACAATCAAATTTAATTATAGATTAGTACTCAAATTTACAAATGCTTGAACTGCTAACTGGGGTTCGTCAGCTAAACTAATTGCTGAAATAACAGCAACACCATCTGCACCTGCTTTTCTAACAGAAACTACATCAGTCAGCTCAATTCCACCAATCGCAACAATCGGAATATCTGAAACAGCATTTCTAATCTTTTGAATGCCTGATAAACTAATTGGCGCTTTAGCATCTGATTTTGTCACCGTTGGAAAAATTGGTCCTACTCCAATATAATCTACTCCTAAACGTGCCGCTTCAATCGCTTCTTCTACAGATGTAGTCGATAAGCCAATTTTCATCGTTTCAGGTGCTATTTCCCTAATTTGATTAACCGGTATATCATCCTGTCCAACATGAATGCCATCTGCATTGAGATTAATAGCTAGTTCAAGATCGTCATTGACAAAAAACGGAACGCGATATTGATGACAGAGCTTTTTCATTTGTCTTGCTAAATCATATTTTTCAGACTCCGATTTAGTGCTATAACCTTTCTCTCGAAATTGAAAACAACTGATCCCACCCTTTAATGCTTCTTCTAAGACAAAAAGTGGATCTTTATCCTTCACATTCTGACTCCCTAAAATAAAATAGACAGCTAATGATTCTCGATTAAATAACACGTACTATTCACCTACTTTTTCTAAGCAAAGTCGATCTATAATATCAGCTTCAGTTATACTAGATAAAGCATCTAATAAGGCGATTTGAAACTGTCCTGGGAAAGATGTCTTTTCTGCTGCCTTCTCTGCCGCAATTGTAAAATAACTAACTGCAGCTACTGCAGCTAAAATACTCGATTGGCTAACCGCCAAGAAAGCACCTGCAATTGATGACAGTAAGCATCCCGCACCCGTTACTTTTGTTAATAATTCTGATCCATTGGATACTTGATAAAGAATTTCTTGATTAGCAATATAATCAACTTTCCCTGTCATTAAAATTGGAACATTAAGCTTCTGAGTTGATTGTTTAATAATAGATGGCCCATCTAAAACTTCTGAAGCATCGACACCTCTAGCTGTTGCTCTAAGACCAGTTAAATGACTTATCTCTGCTGCATTTCCTCGAATAAGTGATAAATTAATCTCTGACATAATTCGTTGAGCTGCATGGCTACGAAACGTCGTGACACCTACACCAACTGGGTCAAACACAACTGGAATGCCTTTTTTATTTGCAGCATGACCCGCTACGATCATCGATTCCAATATTTCCGTTGTTAATGTCCCAATATTTAATACGAGCGCATCTGCATGTGCAACGATCTCTTTTACTTCATTTTTTTCATGTGCCATAATCGGCAAGGCGCCAAGTGCGTATAATCCATTCGCAGTAAAATTCATTACGACTTGATTTGTGATATTATGGATCAATGGTCGCTCTTGCTTGATTTGTTCAACAAGTTTAATGATTGATTGGTTCATTATTTCTCACCACGCTCATTCGGCAAGCCCTGTAAACGATAACCCCAGTGGTTCGTCGGTCCGTTACCTTTCCCTAATTCTAATGAATACTTAATGGCATCGGTTATATAAGCCTTCCCTTGCTCGACCGCTTCAAAAATTGATTTTCCTTTGGCAAGTTCTGCAGTTATTACAGCAGAGAACGTGCAGCCCGTTCCATGTGTATGAACCGTATGAAATCGCTCTGAACTAAGATGATACAACTGATTACCATCATAAAAAACATCTATTGCCTCACCATCAAGATGGCCTCCTTTAACGACAACAGTTTTAGCTCCAAGTTCAGTGACAATTTCAATAGCTGCTCTTTCCATTTCTTCGATCGTGCGAATTGACCTTCCAACTAATATCTCTGCTTCTGATAAATTTGGTGTAGCCACTGTAGCTAATGGTACTAACTGTTCTTTTATAATAGTCTGTGAGGTCTCTTCCATTAATACATCACCACTTGTTGCAACCATTACGGGATCTAAGCAGTATGGGATTTCAGGATATTTTCGTAAATAATGCGAAATTAATTCCATCATTTCAATTGTCGCGATCATTCCTGTTTTTATCGCATTTGGCTTTATATCAGAAAAAACTGACTCTAGCTGTTGATTAATGAAATCAAGTGGCAAATGGTGAATATCTTGAACCCCTAAAGTATTTTGCGCTACTGCAGATGTTAAAACGCTCATGCCATAAACTTCCCTCTCCTGAAATGTTTTTAAATCCGCTTGAATCCCGGCACCACCAGTTGGATCTGTACCCGCTATTGTTAGAGCTGTTTTTACATTAGACATTGCATTTCCCCCTTAAAATTTTTAATAAAAAAACCACCCCTAACATAGGAGCGGTTTACATTATTAATAAATAATCCAAATAATATAAGAAATGCTCCACTTTCCTACGTAGGTACTAACCTAATCAGGTTCAAAGGGACCAAAGAAAAATCTTTATCTCAGCGTCATACGCGCCCCTAGTGGAAAAAAACATATTTAATTTTTGTATCTTCATCTAAACACAAACTAATTTTTAATGCAAAAATCTTGATTATGGTTTAACGATACCGATTGAATCTAACGGCCAGATTCTAAAAACAACTTCGCCAATAATTGAATCTTCATCAATCACACCAAATGCTCTGCTGTCATAGCTAAATTTACGATTATCACCCATCACAAAATAAGTTCCATCTGGTATTTCTGTTGATTTAAAATATTTAACTAATATTTCTTCTGAGTTCATGTCTGTTAAATAGTCTTCATCGTAGGCAACATCATTAATATATAAGCGATCATCAATAATCTCAATTTTATCACCTGGAAGTCCGATGACACGTTTAACATAATTATCTACGCCATTCGGTGCGACGAATGCAATCTCATCAAATCGATCAATCTCACTCAGTTTACTAATAATAATTCGGTCACCGTCATAAAGGTTCGGTTGCATAGAATCTCCTTTTACAACTGATGGCGTCATAACAAACGTTCTTACTAGCACTACAATAACTAATGCAATTACTATTGCGTATAACCACGACATGATTTCTTTTAACATTTATAACAACCTCATTTTCTCTCGCTATAACAACAATTATATACCTTTTTTTAGTAAAATCCAACGAATTTAATCTCACTAAACAAATATTAGCATAACCTACTTCGTGTTGTTGACTTGCTTTACGAATTCCTCGACGAATTGATCAATTTTTTCATCATCTTCAGGTTCTGGAGCTAACTCAATTTTAAGTAATGGATCGATAACTTCTGCCCCAATCGCTCTGAACTGTTCAGCCATTTTTTCAATTGCAGCACCATAAAATTCATAATATGAATCACATGAACCGAATAGACCGACGACTTTGCCCGTTAGATCTTCATCTGCTAAATCTTCATAGAAATCTTCTAGTTCAAATGGCAAGTCAGCGTCACCCCAAGTATATGTTCCAAATAAAATCGCATCATAATTCTTTAAATCAAGTGCCATTATATCGTCAAACTCAACGTGAAATTTCTTCACAGATAAATTAAATGCTTCTACTTTATCTTTAAGGATATGAGCAATTTCTTCTGTATTACCAGTCATGCTCGTATATACCAATACTACTTCCATTATAGTCACTCCTATATATAAATATAAATGAACATTATCATAGTTAAGATTCATTATACCTATAGTTTAACAAAAAAATTCGATGAAGCCTATTTCTTCATCGAATCTTTTAAAAAGCGATTAAAGTGCTTTTACATTTAAGTTGACATTAATGTTGTTTCGCGTTGCTTTCGAGTACGGACAGAAATTATGAGCTAGTTCAGCCAAATGCTCAGCTTCCTCTTGTGATACACCTTTTATATGAACATTTAAAATAACACCTATTTTAAATCCTTTATCATCACTATCCTGCATTAAACTAACTTCTGCAGTTATCTCAGATTCAATCTCTTTCTTCTGTCTAGATGCCATTAAGTTTAGCGCTCCATCATAACAAGCTGCATAGCCTGCAGCAAATAACTGTTCAGGGTTTGAGCCTTTTTCATCACTGCCACCTGCTGGATCAACCAGCTTTAAATCTATTATTCCATCATCTGATTTAACATGACCCTCCCTGCCGCCTTTCGCTGTAGCTTTAGAAGTGAACATAACTTTACTCACTTATAATCCTCTCCTCATTGTGTTTTTAATACTTAATTTAGTATTCCTTAATTTCACAACTGCTAAACATAAAAAATAAAGATACAAAAAGAACACCTAGTTTGAGAGCTATTAACCATCTCATTTCAGTGTTCAATTTGTTTAATATATATTTAGTTTAATGCAATAGTTTTTCTGCGATTTAAGATGTCTTCGGCATTTTTAACTCGATCTTCAGTTGGTGGTTTAACTCCTTGTAATGGATAGTCTAATCCTAGCTCTGACCATTTGTAAACACCGAGTTCATGATATGGTAAAACATCGATTTTCTGAACGTTAGACAGTGTCGCAATAAAGTCGGATAAGCGTTGTAGAAGCTGATCATCGTCACTTCCACCTGGTACCAATACGTGACGAACCCAGATTGGTACTTGCTTTTCATCTAAATAGCGTGCCATATCCAAAATGTGACTATTAGATACACCTGTCAACTTCTTATGCTTCTCGTCATCAATTTGCTTAAGGTCATATAATATTAAATCTGTTACTTCTAATAATGCATCAAGTGTTTTCATAAATCTTGGTGAACGACTAAAGCAACCGCCTGATGTGTCAATACACGTATGAATACCAAGTTTCTTAAGCTCCGTAAATAGTTCTAGCAGAAACTCCGCTTGGAGAAGTGGTTCACCACCACTTACTGTTACTCCCCCATTAGATGATTCAAAGTATGGTTGGAAATCCTTAATGTCTTCTATAATTTCTGCAACAGTCATTTCCTTACCACCTGACATCTTCCATGTATCTGGATTATGACAGAACTGACAACGCAGTAAGCATCCTTGTGTAAATATTACATAACGTAACCCTGGTCCATCTACAGTACCTAATGTTTCAATTGAGTGAATCCGGCCTTTAACTGTCATGTTGTGCCCTCCCTAACTAAAAAATAAACTCGATATTATGGCGCAATTAATCTGATGATACTTATACGATCGGCCATAATAAATATTATTCGATCGTATAAGTATGGGAGAAGATGAATCTTCTCCCAATATTTTAATTCTTATAGACTTTCGTGGAAAGTACGGTTAATAACATCAATTTGTTGTTCTCTAGTCAACTTAATGAAGTTAACAGCGTAACCTGATACACGGATTGTTAATTGAGGATATTCCTCTGGACGCTCCATTGCATCTAATAATGTTTCGCGGTCAAACACGTTAACGTTCAAGTGGTGACCTTTCTTCTTAGCATAACCATCTAACATTGCTGCTAGGTTAGCTTTCTGACTTTCTAGGTCTTTACCTAATGCTTTAGGAACGATTGAGAATGTATTAGAAATACCATCTAAAGCATAGTCATAAGGCATTTTAGCAACAGAGTTTAATGATGCTAATGAACCGTTAGTGTCACGGCCGTGTAATGGGTTAGCTCCTGGAGCAAATGGCTCACCAGCTTTACGTCCATCAGGCGTGTTACCAGTTTTCTTACCATACACAACGTTTGAAGTAATTGTAAGGATTGATTGTGTATGAACTGAATTACGGTATGTCTTATGTTGTTTAATCTTATTCATAAATGATTTAACTAAGTCAACACCAATTTGGTCAACGCGGTCGTCGTTATTACCGTATTTCGGATAATCTCCTTCAATCTCGTAATCAACAACGATACCATTTTCGTCACGGATTGTACGAACTTTTGCATGTTTAATGGCACTTAGTGAGTCAACAACAACAGATAATCCTGCAATACCGCAAGCCATTGTTCTTAATACTTCACGATCGTGTAATGCCATTTCAATTCTTTCATAGCTATATTTATCATGCATGTAGTGAATGATATTAAGTGCATTTACATAAACACCTGATAACCAATCTAACATAACATCATATTTCTTCATTACTTCATCATAATCTAGATACTCTGAAGTAATTGGTGCATAAGTTGGTCCAACTTGTGCTTTTGAAACTTCGTCAACACCACCGTTAATAGCATATAGTAATGCTTTAGCTAAGTTAACACGTGCACCAAAGAACTGCATTTGCTTACCAATACGCATTGCTGACACACAGCATGCAATACCATAGTCATCACCATAGTGTGTACGCATAATGTCATCATTTTCGTACTGGATCGCACTTGTCTTAATTGACATTTCTGCACAATAGTTCTTGAAGTTTGTTGGTAACTTAGTTGACCATAGTACCGTTAAGTTTGGCTCAGGCGCAGGTCCTAAGTTATCTAGTGTGTGCAAGAAACGGAATGAGTTTTTAGTAACTAGTGGGCGACCATCCTCAGCAATACCTGCGATAGACTCAGTTACCCAAGTTGGGTCTCCACTAAATAATTCATTATATTCAGGTGTTCTAGCGAATTTCACAAGACGTAACTTCATAACGAAGTGATCTACTAATTCTTGTGCTTCTTCTTCAGTTAATACACCATTTTGTAGGTCTCGTTCAATATAAATGTCTAGGAATGTTGATGTACGACCAAGACTCATTGCCGCACCATTTTGCTCTTTAATTGCTGCTAGGTAACCAAGGTATAACCATTGGAATGCCTCTTGAGCATTTTTTGCAGGCTTAGAAATATCGAAGCCGTAAATTTCACCTAATTTTTTCAATTCTTGTAGTGCACGGATTTGTTCCATGTGCTCTTCACGGTCACGGATTACATCATCTGACATAACACCGTTACCACCGATAATTGCTAAGTCAGCTTTTTTCGCTTCGATTAATTTATCAACACCATAAAGTGCAACTCGACGGTAATCACCAATAATACGTCCACGTCCATAAGCATCAGGTAAACCTGTTACGACACCTGCGCGACGTGCTGCACGAATTTCTGGAGTATATGCATCGAAAACACCTTGGTTATGTGTCTTACGATATTCTGTAAAGATTTTTTCTACTTCTTCATCTAACTTATAACCATATGATTCAGCTGCAGTAGTTGCCATTCTAATACCACCAAATGGTTGTAAAGAACGTTTGAATGGTACGTCAGTTTGGAAACCGACAACTTTTTCTTTCTCTTTATCCAAGTAACCTGCATCATGAGAGATGATTGTTGAAACGATCTTTGTATCTAGATCATAAACACCACCTCGCTCACGCTCTTCTTTAGTTAATTCCATTACTTGGTCCCATAATTCTTTTGTTGCTTGTGTTGGTCCCGCTAAGAATTCATCTGTTCCTTCGTATAAAGTAAAGTTTTTCATTATAAAGTCACGAACATCAATTTCGTTTTGCCAATTACCTTCACGGAAACCTTCCCAAGGATTGTTTTTTGTAACTTCATCTGCTACTTTCATTTCCGCTACCTCCTCAAATATAATTCAACAATTAATATCTTAATTTAAGTATATACCACTTAGTTTATAAAATGAAGTGAAATAGGGCATCTTTTTAAACTGTTATAGTAAATGTTCATAATTTGTTCATAATTTGCTCAAAATCGTTTTCTGCCTTTTCGTCCTACTAATTATCTGAAAATCTGTTGGTTTAATAGCATTTTTAGAGCATCCTTCTTTTGCTGAGATATCAAATTTTATCACATTCAACACACTGTATCATTCTGTTACATTCTATAGCTACCAAAAAACTATAACAGAAATCAACCAATCTATCACTTAGTATCCCACTTTCGTATAGATTATTTTCTAATGTGAAACATTTCACAAAGTGTTCACAATTTACTTATTTTGTAAGCGTATTCAGGTGGTATGATAAAAATAGCAAGAGGAAAGGGGGATAAAATGATATTCACAGAGTGGAAAGATTTTAAAACAGACTCAGAATATTACACTAAAAAAAGTTTTGAAGAAGAAATCAATGATCGTTTTAATGCCATGTATTTTGAAGCAGGTGATCAGCTACCAAAATACATTTGGACAGATCATTATGTGGTGATGGTAAAAAATAATACAAGAATGATAAATGATATTTCATTTATTAAAATTCCCCGTCATCCAGAATGTAGTTAATTTTTTTAGTCATCCATGCTCAACACTTCATAAATATTAGGAGGGATAACAATGGTAGCCGTTGTTAAAAAGAAAGAAAAAGATAACCAAGTTAAATTGTCAGCTCAAGAACAAATTGATCGATTAGCAGCTCAAGGTAAAAAAGCATTAAAAGAAATGAAAAAACTAACTCAAGAACAAATCGATCATATTGTAAAGGAAATGGCTCTTGCTGGATTAGATCATCATATGTATTTAGCGAAATTTGCTGTCGAAGAAACAGGACGCGGAGTCTATGAAGATAAGATTATTAAAAATATGTTTGCTACTGAATATGTCTATCACAATGTTAAATATGATAAAACTGTTGGTGTAATAAATGAAAATCCTCACGATGGTGTTGTTGAAATTGCTGAACCAATTGGTGTGATCGCTGGGGTAACACCTGTTACAAACCCGACATCAACAACTCTGTTCAAATCAATTATTTCTATTAAAACTGGTAATCCAATAATATTTGCGTTTCACCCTTCTGCACAAAAATCAAGTTCAGAAGCAGCTAGAATTGTATATCAAGCAGCTGTAAAAGCTGGAGCACCAGAAAACTGTATTCAGTGGATTGAACAACCTTCAATTGAAGCAACGCAAGCTTTAATGAAGCATAAGGATATTGCAACAATTTTAGCAACTGGTGGACCAGGCATGGTTAAATCTGCTTATAGTTCAGGTAAACCAGCACTTGGTGTAGGTGCAGGGAACGTACCTTGCTATATTGAAAAATCTGTTGACATTAAACGTGCTGTAAATGACCTTATTCTATCAAAAACGTTTGATAACGGTATGATTTGTGCTTCAGAACAAGCGATGATTGTTGACGAAGAAATTTACGATATAGTGAAACAAGAAATGATCGATAACAACTGTTATTTCTTATCACCAGCAGAAAAAGCTAAAGTTGAAAAAACTGTAATCAATGAAGAAACTGCTTCAGTTAACCCAGATATCGTTGGTATGAGTCCAGTATATATTGCTGAAAAAGCAGGCATTAAAGTTCCTGAAAACACAAAAATTTTAGTTGCCGAATTAACTGGCGTTGGACCTAAGCATCCATTATCTCGCGAAAAACTGAGTCCAGTTTTAGCAGCTTACAAAGTTAAAAGCACTGAAGAAGGTATGAAACGTGCAGAAGAAATGCTGGAATTTGGTGGTTTAGGTCACTCAGCAGTTATTCATTCAAATGATCAAGATGTTATTGATGAGTATGGATCAAGAATGAAAGCAGGTCGTATTATTGTAAATGCGCCATCTTCTCAAGGAGCAATTGGAGATATTTACAATGCTTACATGCCTTCACTTACTTTAGGCTGTGGTTCTTACGGAGGTAACTCTGTTTCAACTAACGTTGGAGCAATTCACTTAATCAACGTTAAGCACATGGCACGTCGAAACAATAACATGCAATGGTTCAAGATACCACCGAAAGTGTATTTTGAGAAGAACTCTGTTCAATATTTAGCTAAAATGCCTAATATATCAAAAGCATTTATTGTTACTGATGAGATGATGGTTAAGCTTGGCTACGTTGATAAAGTACTATATCACTTACGTAAAAGATCAGATTATGTTCACTGTGAAATTTTCTCTGATGTAGAGCCTGATCCATCGAAGGAAACAGTTATGCGAGGAGCAGAGGCAATGGCAGCCTTTAATCCAGACGTTATCATTGCTATTGGCGGTGGTTCACCGATGGATGCTGCTAAAGGTATGTGGTTATTCCACGAGCACCCTGAAACTGACTTTAACGGCTTGAAACAAAAATTCTTAGATATTCGTAAACGTGTCTATAAATATCCTAAACTAGGTCATAAAGCACAATTTGTTGCGATTCCAACTACATCTGGTACTGGTTCAGAAGTAACATCATTCTCTGTTATTACAGATAAAGAGCTAAATGTGAAATATCCGTTAGCTGATTATGAGCTAACTCCAGACGTAGCAATTATTGACCCACAATTTGTTATGACAGTACCTAAGACAGTAACAGCTGATACTGGTATGGACGTCTTAACACACGCGATTGAAGCTTACGTTTCAAATATGGCGAATGATTACACTGACGGTTTAGCTATTCGTGCGATTCAATTAATCTTTGAATACTTACCATTGGCATATAAAGATGGTAGCAATGAATTGGCACGTGAAAAAGTTCATAACGCTTCAACAATTGCTGGTATGGCATTTGCCAATGCATTCTTAGGTATTAACCACAGTCTCGCACACAAAATTGGTGGAGAGTTTGGTATCGCTCACGGTCGAGCGAATGCAATATTAATGCCACACGTCATTCGTTATAACGCACAGAAACCAACTAAGTTTGTCTCATTCCCTAAATATGAGCACTTTATTGCAGACAAACGTTATGCTGAGATTGCTAAAGCACTTGATTTACCTGCAAGAACAGCTGAAGAAGGCGTTGAGAGTCTAATCAATGCCATTTACAAACTAGCTAAACAACTTGATATTCCTATGAGTCTTGCTGAAAATGGCGTTGACGAAAAAGAATTTAATGAAAAACTTGATTATTTAGCTGATAAGGCATTCGAAGATCAATGTACAACAGCAAATCCAAAGTTACCACTTGTAACTGAACTTGCTGAAGTTCTTCGTCAAGCTTATAAAGGATAATTTTAGCTCCTCCCAATTATTTATATAAAAAAACAGCCCTTCATTTTAGTTTTTACTAATAATGAAGGGTTGTTTGTTTAAATAGATTACTTTCGCCAAATTTGCGGACGCTTATCGTGCCAGGTTAATTGGATCTCAGTACCAAAGAATGACGATAAAATTGGTTCTGTCAATAATTCACTTTTATTCCCCGATCGATAGACTTTACCCTCTTTAAGCATTAATACTTTATCAAATATCGGTAAAATTTCGTCTACATGATGTGTAACGTATAAAATTGTTGGAGCATCTGGTCGTAAACTAATTTGCTCAACCGCATCCAGTAATGTCTCTTTAGCTAAGAAGTCCAAACCATTAGTAGGCTCATCTAAAATGAGTAGCTTCGGTTGGCCCATTAAAGCACGCGCAATCATCACACGTTGTTTTTCTCCTTGCGATAAAGTGTAGTAAGCACGATTCGCATAATGAAAATAGCCAAGATCCTTTAAAAGCTGTTGCGCTCGCTCCCGCATCTCATCTGTAGGGGTTTGATATAATCCTATTGATGCAAAACCGCCACTTAAAACAATTTGATAGGCACTGTCAGCATCATAAAAGCGTGATTTAATCGTTTGTGATACTAAGCCTATCTCTTGCCGCAGCTCTTCACCTAATACATCTTGACCAAATTTCCTGCCCAATACCTCAATGGAGCCCTTTGCAGGAAAGTGATACGCACTTAGCATATGTAATAAGGCAGTTTTACCAGCACCATTCAAGCCTAAGACTACCCAATGCTCACCTTGTTTAACTTGCCAATTGATTTGATCTAAAATCCATTTGCCTTGTCGAATTAACCCAATATCCTTTAAATGAATGACCATGCAAATCCCCCCAATACTGGAATATTCTTATTATCGCTGATTGATTTGAAAAGTTCGAGTAAAATGAATTTGTTGCTATTAGTATGTTCCCATTATTGGTCATACGAGTATAACTCTAAAAAAGTAAATCTTTCAATCTAAAAAACGAATGTCTGCTGTTTAATAATCAGTGACATTCGTTCAATGAATTCTTTTGCCTATGCCAACACTGCTCGGTCACTACTTAATTGTTGACCGCGTATCCGCTGGAATTCGTGAAGTAGTTTTTCAATTGTTAAGGCTTGTTTTTCAGCACCTGAAATATCTAAAATAATTTGGCCTTTATCCATCATAATTAACCGGTTACCTAAATCCAAAGCTTGCTGCATATTATGTGTCACCATCAGTGTTGTTAATTCTGTTTCTTTAACGATGCTTCTTGTTAAATTGGTAATGAGCTCTGCACGTGAAGGATCTAAAGCTGCTGTATGTTCATCTAGTAGTAATATATCCGGATTAGTGAATGTCGCCATCAGTAATGAGAGGGCTTGACGTTCCCCACCAGATAATAAACCTACTTTCATATTTAATCGGTTTTCCAAGCCTAGATTTAACGTCGCAAGCGTTGATTGGAAAAATGAACGACGTTTTTTATTCACGCCTAATTTTAACGTCCGATTTCTTTCTCTTGAGTATGCGATCGCTAAATTTTCCTCAATTGTCATCGTAGGTGATGTTCCAGCCATCGGATCTTGAAACACACGACCAATATAGCGTGAGCGCTTATATTCTGATAGTGCTGTTACATTACGGCCATTAATTATTACATGACCGACATCTGGTTGCAGACTGCCAGAGATAACGTTCATTACTGTTGACTTTCCCGCACCATTACTACCAACAACAGTGACAAAATCACCTTTATTTAAAGTTAAGTTAATATCTTTAAGAACATTTTTTTCATCAGCAGTTGCCTCATTGAATGTTAAGGAAATATTTTTAAGTTCTAGCATGATTTAGCGCCTCCCTTCAGGCGATGTTCAAGCTCAATACGTTTAAGTTTTTTTCGCTTTAGTTCTTTATGACTTGTCATAAGCTTAGGTAAAACTAAAGCAATGATAACTAAAATTGACGTGATTAATTTCATATCACCTGTATCTAAAAACGGTGTCCTTAATGCTAATGTCATAACTATACGATAGATAATCGCTCCAATAATAATAGCGAGAGTTGTTCTTGTAATTGTCTTTGTTCCAATGACCGACTCACCAATAATAACCGAGGCTAAGCCAATGACAATCATACCTATTCCCATATTCAAATCAGCAAACCCTGCATATTGTGCATATAGTGCACCAGATACAGCTACTAAGGCGTTAGATAACCCTAAACCTAGTATTTTTAAATAGTCAGTATTGGCAGAAAAACTACGAATCATATTTTCGTTATCACCAGTTGCCCTTAAAGCTAAACCTAATTCTGTCTTTAGAACATAATCTAAAATTAGTTTTATCAAAATGGTTACCAAAAGCATCACAATGAGTATTGCCCATGTTCGAGGTACACGATCTAATCCTAAACTCGTTAATAACTGACTAATTGCTTGGTCAATTCCTAGTTTAGACCAATGATCTGTTAGTTTAGTAAATAGTGTTGCTTCATTTAATAACGGAATATTAGATTGACCCATAATCCGTAAATTAATCGAATATAATCCCGTCATCATTAAGATACCTGATAATAGTGGATTAATCTTACCCTTAGTATTTAATATCCCCGTAATCGCACCAGCTATAAAGCCTGCAACTAATGCTAATAACGTTGCTAAAATAGTCGACATACCATTTGTAATTGAGAGTGCAGCAACTGCTGCACCCGTAACAAAACTACCATCAACAGTTAAATCCGGGAAATCCAATACCCGAAATGACAGATAGACACCGAGCGCCATAATCGCATAAATGACACCAGATTCCAATGCATTAAAAATTGAAATAAACACAACTCGTTCTCCCCTTCTCTCGCATTTACCTTGTCTATTTAAATTCACGATAGAAAATTAAACTTAACTCACGGATTCTCTATCAGTCTATTACTCTATTATCGTGGCATTATCCCATTCACCATGCCACACAATTCCTTGAGCTTCAGCTGCTGTTCGATTGATAAAGAGCTCCATCTCTGGCGGATATTCTACAGCCATATCTGATGGGGATTTCTCTCCTGTTAAAATATCAACAGCCATCTCTCCTGAACGATAGCCAATCGTATAATAATCAATGCCAAACGTCGCAAATCCACCACGCTCTAGTGAATCTGGCTCTCCAACTATAAGAGGGAGTTTTTGCTCGTTCGCAACAGCAACAACCGCTTCAAGGGCTGAAACAACTGTGTTATCTGTAACAATATAAATAAGATCGACATCACCAACTAAAGATGTTGTAGCTTGCTGAACTTCAGCTGACGTTGACACTGTTCGCTCAACAACGGTTAAACTCGTTCCTTGAATAGCTGCATTAACATGTTCAATTTGAATAACTGAATTCTGTTCACCAGCATTATATACGACACCTATTCTTGATTGCGGGAAGTAAGTTTCTATAAAGTTTATCGTTTCAACAATAGCGTCAGGATGCATATCCATAACACCCGTAATATTTCTGTCTGCTTGATCTAGCGAATCAACTAAGCCCGCTTCAATCGCATCTGTTACAGATGTAAATACAATCGGGATCTCACGTGTCGCTTGAAGCGCCGCTTGAGCACTTGGGGTTGCATTGGCAAAGATTAAATCAACATTATCTGCTGCGAAATTTTGAGCAATTGTTGATGTATTACTGTGATCACCTTGAGCATTTCTCTCATCATAATCAACTTCAAGTCCAGCATCCTTAAGCGCGGCTTGAAATCCTTGGTAAGCTGCATCTAACGATGGATGCTCAACAAATTGAGTTACACCAATTTTATATACAGTTTTATCACTTGACGTATTCGTTCCACACGCAGTTAGCACAATTAATAATAAAGAGAGAATAATGACTTTTAGACGGTGCTTTTTCACCTTGATACACTCCTTTTATAAATATATTTTAATTTTCTGAATTTAGTGAAAGTTATTATACCATACTTTTAACGCCTACTGGGTAGTTTTATTAAGAATATTTTAAATAATTAGTTAATAATTTTAGAATTTAGCTTTCGGTCAAAAAAACCACTACAATCAGGTAAATCTGATCATAGTGGTTGACTTAGCTTATAGACTATTTTATTTGAACACGTTTTGTTTGTTGTAAATCACTAATCGTCAGCGTCCCCAAACCAAACATCGCCATTTGTAACTCTAATTCTCGAGTTGCCATCATCTGACTAACCGCTTCAGCTGAGATTGTCGCATTCTTAAGTAATGAACGTGCAAATCCAACGTAATCTGCACCTAAAGCAATCGCCTTAGCTGCATCCACACCTGTCTTCATGCCACCGCTAGCAAAGACTGGTACGTCATTAACTTCTTGTTTAACAGTAATCAGGCTTTCAACAGTAGAAATACCCCAATCAACAAATGCTTCAGCTGCTTCTTTTCGGATCGGATCATGAGAGCGTAATTTCTCAACTTGACTCCACGACGTTCCACCAGCTCCAGCTACATCAATAAACTGTATCCCCACATCACGTAATTGTCGAGCTGTTTCACCATCTATCCCCCAGCCAACTTCTTTAACACCGACAGGTACGTCTAATGAACTGACGAGGTGTTCTATTTTTGGTAATAAATTTTCAAAATTGGTGTCACCATTCGTTTGGATAACCTCTTGAATTGAATTTAAGTGTAGAACTAATCCATTTGCTTCAGTTCGGTCAATAATTTGTTGGCATTTTTCGGCTGTAAAACGGTAGTTTAACTGAACTGCACCTAAATTTGCGATAATTGGTATCGTTGGTGCTAGATCACGAACTTGAAATGACTCGCTATATGCATCATTTTCAATTAAAGCACGTGTTGATCCTAGGGCAAAGACCCAACCACGCTCTTCAGCTGCAATCGCTAAATTTCGATTAATAATCGTTGCTTCTTCTGATCCACCTGTCATTGAACTAATTAAAAAAGGTGTCTTGATCTCTTTATTAAAAAAACGTGTTGCTAAAGAAATTTTATCAAAATCAATTTCAGGTAGAGCGTTATGAATTAAACGAACTGACTCCATTCCTGATGTAATACCTTCCCCTGTCACTTGATCTGTTAAACAGAGAGTGATGTGTTCTGCTTTTCTCTTGTTAATTTGATCAGTCATCTTGTTTACCCCTCATCTACTTTAATCATCGATCCGAAATTACATATACTACTTTTAACTGTACCATATTTTATTATGTTAATAATAATTTTTTATCCCGAATGATAGTGATCATGTTAATATGCTAAAATAAACTATATTAATATTAATTGGAGCTGAATGTAAATGAAAGATAAACTAATTGAACGCTTTACATCATACGTAAAAATTGATACACAATCAAATGAAGACAACGAAACTTGCCCATCTACAGAGGGGCAATGGATATTGGCCAAGCAACTGGTTGAAGAACTAAAGGAAATTGGCATGACAGATGTATCGATTGATGAAAACTGTTATGTGATGGCTACATTACCTGCCAATACTGATAAAAATGTTGAGACAATTGGATTCTTAGCACACTTAGATACGGCAACTGATTTTACCGGGAAAAATGTAAAACCACAGATTGTCGAAGCATATGATGGGAAAGACATTATCCTAAATCAAGAAAAAAATATTGTTCTATCACCAAATGAGTATCCAAATCTAAAGAATTATCATGGACAAACATTAATTACAACAGACGGCACAACCCTACTCGGTGCTGACAATAAAGCAGGTATTGCTGAAATTATGACTGCGATGGATTACTTAATTAAACATCCAGAAATTAAACACGGAAAAATTAGAGTGGCTTTCACACCTGATGAAGAAATCGGACGCGGACCGCATAAATTTGACGTTGAGGCATTTGGTGCCGATTATGCTTATACTGTTGATGGGGGACCACTAGGTGAACTACAATTCGAAAGCTTTAATGCTGCTGCAGCTAAAGTTACGATTAAGGGCAATAACGTTCACCCAGGTACTGCTAAAAATACGATGGTTAACTCGATTAAAATAGCAATGGCCTTTCATTATCGACTCCCTGCTGATCAAGCACCAGAGTTTACCGAAGGATATGAAGGGTTTTACCACTTACTTTCCTTAAACGGTGATACTGAATCATCACAGCTTTATTACATCATTCGTGATCATGACCGAGAGGCTTTCGAACAGAAAAAAGCATTTATCAGTCAATTAGTTGATGAGTTTAAACAAAAGTACGGTGAACAAAGCATATTATTAGAAATGACAGACCAATATTACAATATGCGAGATCAAATTGAACCGGTTCGTCATATTGTCGATATTGCGGCTGAAGCAATGAAAGAGCTAGATATTGAACCAGTAATTGAACCAATCCGTGGCGGAACTGACGGTTCTCAGCTATCATATATGGGCTTACCAACCCCTAATATATTTACTGGTGGAGAGAACTTCCACGGCAAATTTGAATTTGTCTCAGTCGACCATATGATTAAAGCTGTTGAAACAATTGTGAAGATTAGTTCTCTTTATGAAGAACGTGCTAAATAAACTAAGCCGGGACAAAACTCAGCTAAAACAAACAAGGAATTCAGTTCATACTGGATTCCTTGTTCTTTGTTACAATCATTTAAATACAATTAGCACTGTTTACTGATTTATTGGGATTAATGCTTACCGACAGAACTATCTCGTTTTATCTTACCAAGATCTAATCACAATTCTATCCACATGATCAATTCGTATTTTATTCATTCACAGGCTACTGTAACAAAATTTTGTCTTCATATGATTTATTAACATACTTACCCACATTATTAACCCACGTTTTATAGTTATCCACCGTATTATTCACATTATCCACAGGATGTAAAGTTTAGTTATCCACAGATTGGTGGAATAGCATGAGATTAGTCTGTTTTTATTAACAATAATTCATCAATTATCGGAAGTGCAGCTTTTAGCTCTGTTAACAAAGAATCATCAACTAAATAATCTACTTCACAAATTGTAATCGCTGATCCTCCTATACTTGACCGTTCGTTAAGTAACCTTGCAATATTAAAACCCTTCTCATACAGAAAGCTTGATAGTTCAGCAATTACACCGCGACTATCTTGATGTCTAAGTACTAGAGTTGGCTGTTCGCCACTGAATTTAAGTGGATAATTGTCTAGCTCTTGCACTTCAACTTTTCCACCACCAATTGAACTTGCTATTAGCTTAACCTTACGTGACTCTCCTGCTAACTCGATTAAAACTGTATTTGGGTGATAACTACCTAATACTCTTGTCGTAAAAGAATATGATAAGCCATTTTGTTTGGCTACTGCCTTTGCTTCTGGAATCTGGTCGTCCATAGTTGTTATGCCAAGGACACCAGCTAATAGTGCTAAGTCTGTCCCATGACCTTGATATGTTTTTGCAAATGAACCCATTAAAGTAAATGTTACTGTCTTAGGTTTTTCATTTAATAGCTGATAAGCAATATTACCAATTCGAACAGCACCTGCTGTATGTGAGCTCGATGGACCGACCATTATTGGCCCGACAATATCATAGGCACTACTATATTTTGCGGGACCATTTTCTTTTGATGATTGTCCCAGTACCTTCTCTTTAAGTTTTTGGCCTGTTGGCGTACCTGCAAGTCCACCGATTCCTGTTTCTCGTAAGGATTCGGGCATTTCCTGTCCGACCTCATGCATCACTTGAATGACTTCATCTGGTGGTATAATACTTCTAACTCCAGCTAAAGCCATATCAGCAGCTGCTTGAGCTGTAATTGCATGTAATCCATTTCGATAAATACAAGGTATTTCTACTAACCCTGCGACAGGGTCACAAACTAAACCTAACGAATTTTTTAGTGCAATTCCGACTGCATGACCGACTTGAGTAGGCGTACCACCTGCCAGTTCAACAAGTGCACCTGCGGCCATCGCTGTAGCAGAGCCAATTTCAGCTTGGCATCCACCTGCTGCACCTGAGATAGAGGCTTTATTGGCAATAACTAATCCTAGCGCTGACGCTGTAAACATTGAATGAATAATTTGATCATAAGTAAATCTGCCACTATCCAATGCTTGGACCATTACAGCTGGTAATATACCCGCTGATCCAGCCGTAGGAGTAGCAACAATTCGCCCCATAGCCGCATTTACCTCTGATACAGCTAAAGCATTTGCCGCTGTAAGTAGGGTTCCTGATTCAACAAATGACTGATGTTTATTAGCATACTCAAATAAACGATGGCCATCCCCACCAGTTAAACCTGTACGAGATTGAACGGACTCAAGAGTTCCTTTCCTGACTGAATCTTTCATGATCTTAAATTGCTCTTTCATCTTCTCAACTACTTGCTTCTCTGTTAAACCTGTTTGTTTTACTTCTAAATTTATCATTAGTGACGCAATTGTAGTTTGCTCCTTTGTTGCTTCACAAATTAATTCTTCTAAATTTGTAAATGACATGTCATCACCTCTATGTAGATTAAGATTACTTAATGTTCGTCTATGCAAGAAAAAATAGAAGCTTCTCTACATTGAGTCGCTTCTATTATCATCATTTATTGATATGATTCATGTTGAATTAGATAATGATAAAGTGCTCCATATAAATTCGCTGCACTAGTGAAGTGACAAGTTACAATATTTGGCGAAGCAACATGATGTGGATTCGCTTGTTTAATGACTTCTACCGCTTCCTTGACACCCTTGAGAAAAGCTGGTTGCACACTAATTCCGCCACCTAACGCAAAGATCTCAGGGTCAAGAATATATTGTAAGTTTAATATTTGAACAGCGACATTTTTACAAAAACGATTAAAAATCTCAAGTGCCTCTGAGTCTTCTGAATCAATATATTTGAACACGCCAACACCATCATTTTCTGCTAATCCTTTTAGCTTAGCAATTTCATTAACCATTTCAGATGCTGAACAACCAGGCGTAACAAAATCGGCCTTATTTGTTTCATGATTAAAACCTGTCATCACATAGCTTTGTTCGCCCGCCTCAAGATTTGCCCCTCGATGGAGATTACCATTAATAATGATACCACCACCAACGCCTGTGCCTAAAGTTAAAATGACACTATTTTGATAATCTTTCACACTACCCTGCCACTTTTCTGCTAGGGCTGCACATTTACCATCATTTTCAATTGAAACAGGTACGCCACATCGCTCACTTATCTGCTTGATCATATTTGTTTTATGTAAATAAGTGAGAGCACCGCCATAATAAACAACTCCTATTTCGATATCAATTTTCCCAGGACAACTAATTGCAATGCCTTTTACCGTCTCCGTTGACTGCTGATAAATCTCAATCATTCTCTCAATTAAAGAATTAGCTGTCTCGTAAGGCGTCTTAAATTTACCTTGCTTAATAATTTCACCAGAACGCTTCATCCATGCATATTTAACAAAAGTTCCACCAATATCGAAGACAAGATACATTTTAACAATCCTCATTTTATCATGATCCTCTATTTATATTATACAATTACTAAAGACTTTTTTATAGTCGCTACTTTAGATTGATCATTTAAACAGGATATCTTGCTATCGATAAAACTTTACTCTGTTTGTCAAATATAAACAAGACCATTCGATTTGTCACCTTAGGTAGTCAATTCGAGTGGTCTCTTATACACTAGATAAAATTTCACGCTTAATTATTTCGTTCCATTAAGTTTAATCCAACCCCCATAAATATGACACCCATTAGTAATAAGATTGATATCGGTTGGAGAATATCAATTAATCCCGCGTTATATAACATCGCATCTTTTAACGCTTTAGTTCCATAATAGATTGGGGTTATTTTAGATAAAGCTAGTAAAAATTTATTTGTCACTAATTCAATTGGCCAATATGACCCTCCAAGCATAGCAAATGCCGTTGAAACAATCGGAATAACTGCTTGTAGCTGTTGCGGAGATTTTACTATACTAATCACCAGCATGCCAAGTGCGACTGCTGCAAAAACAAATGCCATGACTGTTATGATAATTGAGAGATACTGATCACCAAAATGATAATTTAATACGTAGTCGAAAAAAGTAAAGCAAATTACAATTTGTAAGACACCTAGCAAGAAATAATGTAGCAGTTGACCAACATAAATTTGGCTTTTCTTTAATGGGGTGATGATTAGTCGATCCCATGTCCCTGTTCGCTTTTCGACGGCTATATTCATCATGCCAAATAAAATAGTATAAAGAGCGAAGTATAAAGTCATACCTGATACAATATGAGCTCCTGCCTCTTCTCTATCCGAAACCGAATTGGCTAAACTCGTTGAGTTAATCTGAAGATAATTTTGTAATTCTAGTGACTGATCAGGGAAGTTTTTAGCAATTTCATTAATCCTTAATTGCTTTCGATAAACTTGCTCAACATATTGATTAACTGAATTGATAAAAAGTGAGTCCTGCCCCACTAAATATTGATAGTCTTGATGATTTAACTCTAGTGCGAAGCTTATTTGACTCATTTGTAATTGTTTTTCTACAGTATTACGATCACTGGCGACAAAGTGATAGCCATCTACATCGTTTAAATGATCTAGCCATTGGTCTAGTTCCGCTTCTGATAATTGATCGCTGAATGTTTTAACAGTAATCGTTTGTTCACCCTGTGTACCACCGATAAAGAAGACAAATAAAATGGTCATTGTAAGAAATGATAACGCTAGAATCGGTTCTCTTTTTAATCGTAACCATTGTAAATTAAAGACAGACCACATTACATTAACCTCCTTTTCGGGAAAATTGCAACAGCTATACAGGTAAACACTACAGCCATACCCATTACCCTATAAAGCATAGGTAAAAACTCATTTATGCTAAAGCCCTGCATTAATTGGAGATAAGCTGTCATCACCGCACCATTAGGAGTCCAATTCCCAATCTCACGCATAATTGGAGACATTTGCTCAACTGGCGTCATACTTCCACCAAGGAAGGAAAAAATCACAACAGCACCACCTGCAAAAAATCCAGAAATTGCATCATTGTTAAATTGAATTGCAATTGATGTTAAAAGGGTAGCTAATGCACCAACTACAAGTGCATAAACAAATGTGATTGAAATAAGCGTCAGCCAAAATTCTAAACTCTTATTTGAAAATATGTTGAAACATAGCGTTGACACACTAAATAGAAACGTTAATTGCACGAGTGTTAATATCGTAGCTGAAACAGCTTTACTTAGTAAATATCGAAGTGGTCTCTCTCCAGTCATCATTAATCGTGCAAAGACATAACTTTCTTTTTCTTTAAAGGCATTACTTGATATTGTCGAAGCGACATATAAAGCAAACATCACAGCCATACCAAATGTGTAATACTGAAACGATGATACAGGCTCTTCAGTTGAGAAATGAACGATCTTACCAAAGTTTTCTTCAGTAACAGTTGTCTCTACTGCCTCATTCTCTGTTGTTAAGGCAATTGATAATTCCAAATTGTAATGTTCAGAAAAACTAGCCATGATTCCTTCTACAATTCTTGCTTGAATTTGCTCATGATCTTGAACTAATACTTCAATATTTGTATTTAATTCTTCACCAAGATAAAAAGCTTTTAGAGTTTGATAAGATAATTGCTCAGGAATTGTAATGATTGCCGAGACTTCATCATTAGCTAAAGCTGCTTCCGCCTCTTCCTGACTGTAATCTTCCTGTAAATCAATTACTACTTCTAGCTCTGGTGATTGAAGGACAGCTTGTAAACTTACAAATGGATCAATTGTTGCACTACTCTCTAGCATTTGACCAATCACTTGCTCCGACAAGCCTGCGACTAATAGATCTTCTTGTAATTGCTCAATATCCTGCTCGATATCATTTTCGATAACTAATGCAACTGGAATTGGATCCATTTCCGTCGTACCGAAGATAATACTCCCTAGTGCAAATCCTAAGATAGCAATTAAAATCATCGGCATAGCAAGTAATATAAGAATCTCTGAACGGTCACGAGAAATCGTTAGAAAGTCTTTCTTAATTAAATTCCACATCCGTTCAGCCCCCTAATCTCTTAATTTTCTTCCGGTCAGATGCAAGAATACATCTTCCAATGTTGGCGTTTGAATATGAACGCCCCTTACTTTAACTTGACACTTATTAGCGATTTCAAAAATGTCAGCAAATACATCTGCACCTTTTCCAACAATTACTTTATAGCCTTGATCTACCTCTGCAACTTGTTGAATTAAAGCATGTTCATTTAAATGATTAATAAGTTGATCCGACTTTTGCTGAACTTCAATTAAAATTGTATCCTCACTAGATAAAATACTTTTGAGCTCTTCTTTAGTCCCTGATGCAATAATTTGACCATGGTCCATAATATAAACTCGATCACAAAGCTTCTCAACTTCCTCCATATAATGACTTGTGTATAAAATGCTCATACCCTTATTACGATTTAGCTCACGAACCATCTCTAAAATATAACTTCTTGATTGTGGATCTATCCCTACAGTTGGTTCATCCATAATTAAAACCTCTGGTTCGTGCATAAGAGAGACAGCAATATTAATTCTACGCTTCATACCTCCTGAATAGTTTTTGATCCGTTCTTTTTTCCGCTCTGTTAATCCGACTAACTCCAACACTTCGTCAATCTTACGCTTTAATTTCTTACCTGATAAACCGTAAGTCTTACCGAAAAAAAGCATATTTTCATAAGCGGTTAATTCTTCGTATAATGCGATTTCTTGTGGTACAACGCCAAGCACTGGCCGAAGCACATCTGGTTGCTTTAAAACATCTTGCCCTTTAAAAAGCACATCACCGCTTGTAGGTGTAAGTAATGTAGAAATCATTGAAATCGCAGTTGATTTACCCGCACCGTTTGGACCAAGTAAACCAACTGACTCTCCTTGTTCAAGATATAAATTAATACCATTAACTGCCGTAATCGTTTTGAATTTCTTATGTAAATTATTAACTTGTAACATGGAAACACCCGCTTTCTTATTTTCCTAATTTAATTCTATACAAAAAAAGATAGTGTACCCACTATCTCCAGTCACTAATTTTTTTATTAACCATGACCTCAGTCATTAATTAGACAATATGATGGCGTAATGCATAAATGGCAAGTTGCGTCCGATCTCGCAGCTCTAATTTATCTAATATGACAGAAATATGATTTTTCACCGTACCAACCGACAAAAAGAGTTGCTCTGAAATTTCCTTATTGCTTAATCCACGTCCCACTCCTATGATTATATCAAGTTCACGCTTCGTTAATGTCGGATCGATGACTTGCTTTTGTTCTTTTTCTATTAAGGCTGGGACAACTTTTGCAGCTACTTGATCCTCAAGCGCTAAACCACCTTTTAAGCAACTGCGAATCGTTCGAATAAGTTCTTTTGCATCTGCATTTTTTAACATGTATCCATTCGCACCATATTTAAGAGCCTCTAAAGCATAATCTTCATCATTGAATGTTGTTAAAATTAATGTTTTTACCTCTGGCCAATTGCGTCTAATTTCTCTTAATGCCTCTAATCCAGTCATTTCAGGCATACGAATATCTAAAATCACCAGATCAAAATGATTTTTATAGCAAAGTTCAATGGCTTCCTTACCGTTACTTGCCTCCCCAGTTACTTTAAGCTCTGGATCTGTTTCGATCATCATTTTTAAGCCTTGTCTAACAAGCACTTGATCTTCTACTAATAAGATTGACATCATTCACGCTCCCCTCCCTCAATGGGAAAAGTCCCAATTAAACGAAACTCTCCTTCTACTTGATTGATTTTCAATGAACCAGCCAATTGCTCCAAGCGTTCTCTCATTGATTTAAGGCCAAAGCCCTCCTGTATTTCCACCTTGGTTTTTAACGGATGACTAATTTGGAAGCGAAAAAATCGATCACCGATCAATTGAAATTCAACACTAGCTTGCCTAACCTGGCTATGACGCATCATATTGGTTAAACCTTCTTGCACTGATCGATAAAGTGCAACTGACTGAGCATTTGTTAATGGTACTGACAACGCTCCTGATTGAACATGAAATGACACACGCAAATGACTTTCCGCTTCTAGTTTTCGAATTAATTGTATCACAGCTGTTAGGCCAGTTGTTTGCTCACTCTTTAATGTTTTTACTGCTTCTCTTGTCTCATCTAAACTCATTTGTGCTAATGCCTTTAATTGATCGAATTTATTGCGAAATTCTCTATCTGTCACTTGAATCCGAGCAACTTCAAGCTGCATAAGTAAAGCAGTTAGTCTATGGCCTACGGAATCATGAAGATCACGCGCAACCTGATTACGTTCTTCTTGACGAACGACTCTCTCTTGAATAACTGTATGTCGCTTAAGCTTCCTATAGTCCGCTTCAAGTTCAATATAGGCATGATTTAATTGGTGATAGGATAAATTGGTTCGTTGCCAAATATAGAGTAAAAAGCCAACTAACAGAAGTAACAGCATTGTATAGCTGATCATTAAATAATCTAATCTTAGTAGATACGGAAGCATGATAAGTATAAATTGAATAAAAAGCTGAACATAAAGTCTAAAGCCTTGTAAGTGATCAATCGCCTGCTTACTAACCATTAAAATTATTAACAAGACAACCCCGTTGAAACTAATGGTACTAAACGTATAAAAAGCAGTTATAGCTAACAATACTAGTGCCAATTGAAATAGTTTGATTCTTTTTTTCATTAACGGTAAACAAAAATAAACCGTAAAAAAGAGCGCACTTAACATAATCGTCTTTGGATCAAGACCTGCCGTGGCGCTCTTTGAATATGCAGCTAATCCCCATGCAACTAACAGATATAATAATTCAAACCAGAATGTTGGCATACTAATCATTCCTTCATTACTTAATTAATTTTATTCTAGCACAAAAATGCCTTCTGATTTGTCAGGTTTATGAATTGGTCAGTGGGGTGCTTATTTTATTCGAATGATTAGTAGATCTGTCTGCAATCCTAACCGCTCTTTTAGTTCATCGGTAATTGTGATTTCAACCTCTTATCCTGAAGCGAGATCTGTGAAGATAAGTTCATAAGCAGTTACAATTGTCCCATCTCGCCATGTCTCTTCATCCTGTTCTGGCTTGACTTGTAAAATATGCTCATGGAAATACTCACCACTTAAACGACCAAGCTCAATAAGTTCATAAGGTAGGTAAGTATCTTCAGATTGATGTTGAGATAGTGAGATCACAACTTCTTGATTTTCGATTTCAATTACACCATCATCAGGTATATTCGTTTCATTCACTGTTAACTCGTACTGCCAATAAGCTTGTGCTAATGCTAATTTCTGATCTTCGTTTAGAAGATTAAACATTTCGTCAATTTGCGATTGATAAGATATTATGTATTGCTGTATATTTTCTGCTTCCATTTCATATGACTCGATTTGTCTTTGTAATTCTTCATTTTCTGCTGCTAATTTTGATAATTCTTCATGATTTTGTTCAACTTCTTCTAAATTATTATCCTCTTCTCCGGATTTAATTGTCTGGTCAGACATACAACCACTAAGTACACCAACTGTTAAGCACATTAACAAAGTCAATAGGCTAAACTTTTTCACATGGATCCACTCCAATTAATTTTACTAAGTAAATTACACCATGTTTTTCAAGATAAAATGATAATGGGTGTAAAAAAAGGTACTGTTTTATTCATTTAGTACCTTTTTTAGTGTGCTATTCTTTTTTCAAATCTAATGTACTTCTAACCGTATCAATTGGGCGAACGACAGACTCAATATAGTCACGTTTTGTTTCTAAAAATGGTGGTAATGACAGCTTTTCACCAAGCGTTTCATAAGGTTCATCCCCCATAAATCCTGGACCATCTGTTGCCCATTCAAATAATATATGTGGCGTTACTCTAGCATATAGTGACTCAAAGAAGTGTCGGTCAACATAGCCTGATGTCTGGAAACCAAACTGTGGTAAATAATCAATCCACTCCTCTAAAGCTGCACGATCATGAACACGGAATGCAACGTGGTGAACTGTACCATACCCTTGTCTACCATCTGGTAAAATTTGATTATATTCAACAATAATCTGAGCACCGTTACCTCCTTCACCAACTTCGAATAAGTATTGGTCACCATTCTGATCAATTTCTTTAAAACCTAATACTTTTTCTAATACTTGTTTAAAATAATCAAAGTGACTGATTCTAATATGAACTGGTCCTAATCCAGTAATGGCATACTCCAGTGGAATTGGCCCCTTTTTCCATGGGACACCTGATTTTACACCTTTGTTATTTTCATCGGAGATTAATTGATACTGCTGATCATCAAAATCAACGAAATTAATAACTTTCTTACCGAATTGCTCACTCACACCGTCGTGTTTCACATTAAGTCGATCAAAGCGTTTCAACCAATACTCAATTGCCTCATCAGAAGGGACACGAAATGCAGTTCTATAAATTTCATTTGTCCCGTGTGTTCCTTTTGGAATACCCGGAAAATCAAAGAAAGTCACATCTGTTCCGGCATTTCCTTCATCATCTGCAAAAAACAAGTGATATGTTTGAATATCATCTTGGTTAACTGTCTTTTTAACTAAACGCATTCCTAAAACAAACGTAAAAAATTCATAATTCTTTTCGGCACTACTGGTAATTGCTGTTACATGGTGGATTCCTTTTAATTCACTAACCATCAATTTGGCCTCCTAAATTTATTGAGAGAAATCTTGATTTCGAGATAACATTAACATGTTTTTGTTTTGCTCGTCAATATATTTGTTTATATTATCAAAATTCCCTCGATATCAATAAATAAACAAATATCCCACTGCGGAATTCTTCTAATTTATACCTTTGATGCATATATAATAAAAATGCATATTTAAATTTACTGTTAACAAGATTACTATTCATATGCCTAATTTAACTATGTTTCATAATCTATTTATTCAATCAATAGTTAAATTATTTGGTATAATAATCTAAATTGGTAGTGGAGGTTGATTTATATGGATTTATTAGAGCGTCAAAAAGATTTTTTTTATTCGGGTGTCACACGCCCTTATCAATACCGTAAACGAGCATTGACTTTACTAAAAGGGACCATTAAAAATAACGAGTCCAAAATTATGAAAGCGCTTCAAAGGGATTTAAATAAATCTGATTTTGAAGCTTTTACGACTGAAATTGGTCTCGTTTATACTGAGATTGATTTCGTCTTAAAGCACTTAAAAAAATGGATGAGACCAAAGCGGGTGAAAACGCCAATGACTCACGTTGGTTCGGTCAGTAGAATTTACCCAGATCCATATGGCGTCGCATTGATCATATCGCCTTGGAATTATCCATTTCAACTAGCGATGACACCACTTGTTGGAGCTATCGCGGGTGGAAATACAGCAATAATCAAGCCATCTGAGCTTACACCAACCGTTTCTAAAATCATTAAGGAAATCATCGATCAAACATTTATTGAAGATTATATTGCTGTTGAGTTAGGTGGTGTTGAGACGAGCCAAAAATTATTAGATCAGCCATTTGATTATATTTTCTTTACAGGCAGTGTACCAGTAGGGAAAATTGTCATGGAGAAGGCAAGTCAGAACTTGACACCAATTACACTTGAATTAGGTGGGAAAAGTCCAGTTATCGTACATGATGATGCTTCTTTAAAACTTGCAGCGAAAAGAATTGCTTGGGGTAAATTCACAAATGCAGGACAGACCTGTGTAGCACCTGATTATCTATTCGTTCAGGAAAATGTCAAAGAACAATTTTTAACATACTTGAAAGAAGCGATTATTCATTTATATGGCGAGCGTCCACTCGACAATCCTGACTACGGAAAAATTGTTAGTGACAAGCATTTTCAAAGATTAGTAGGGTATTTAAATAACGGTGAAGTATGTTATGGGGGAACTGTGGATGAAGAAAAACATATGATTGAACCGACTATACTAACTGATGTCGATCGCCATCAAGCGATTATGCACGAAGAGATCTTCGGTCCAATCTTACCGGTTCTGACATACACTCATTTAGATGAAGCCATTGATTACATTAGGAGACAACCAAAGCCTCTATCATTTTATTTATTCTCAGAGACAGCACACATTCAAAATACTGTCCTTGAACAAATTTCATTCGGTGGCGGCTGTATTAATGATACCCTCTACCATTTAGGCTCGCCTCACTTACCGTTTGGTGGAATTGGGGAAAGTGGTATCGGCTCATATCGAGGTAAGTTTAGCTTTGAATCATTTACACATCAAAAAAGTGTATTAAAACAGTCATCACGACTCGATTTACCATTTCGCTATCCAAATAAAAAAAATCGGATGAAATGGGCCCGTCGAGTTATGAAATAATAAAATAAGGTGCCGATGGTGAAGATTCCATTGGCACCTTAAATTTAGATCATTTGTACACCTACAATTGAAACATTTAGTGGCAGAGCCTTAATACCCACTGCTTCCCACTGTCGATAAATATCAGCAATTTTGTCTTCTTCTATAATAAAGGCGATTCCGCAATCACCACCGCCAGCACCTGATGTTTTTGCTCCACCATAAGGCGTTGCTATTTCTATTAGGTTAATTAGTTTTTCTGTTTCGATTGGAACATTTGCCTCAATTCCTAGCAATCTCAAGGCACTTCGATTTTGCTTCATTCCAGTAATAATGCGATCAAGATCACCACTTTTAAAGCCACTTATCATTTGCTCAACAGCTGTTTGACTTGTAGCTAAGAAACGACTATATTTTTCTGGTTGTTTCGATTTTAATCTATGAACCTTTGCAACCATTGGTGCTGTCCTTGCTGTTTCTTGTGTCCAACCAACTAAAAAATGTAGTGTGTCCGGCTTTTTGAGCGAGACAATCTTTAATCCAGGCCACTCCGACTCGACAATTGATTTTACTGTTCTTCCTTTTTTCAATTGCGTCATGAGCCATTCACTGTTAAAGGTTCGGTAATTGAGCCAACCACCATAAGTAGACGCTGCGATATCCGCACATGAACCATTCCCTTGTGCTCGGAAATGAGCGATCGAAGCAAGTTTAAAAATTGTTAATCGATTTTCTACTTGTTCACTTTGCTTTGAAAATTTTAGTAATGCTGTTAAAAATGCAACCGAAAGAGCTGCACTTGAGCCTAGCCCATATTTCTGACCTGAATTTGCATCAAGTTCACTTGAAACAAGAATATGTACTGGTGCATGACCACCACAATATTCATAAAATGTATCTAAAATATGTTTAATAAACCTTAACCTAGGATGATACTTTTTGAAAATGGCTTTTCCTCTTTTTTCACTCCAACGTATATTCGTTAAATTCATTTCTGGTAATTCTAATCGATTATATTGATGACGTTTAATTTTGACAGATAGGTAGCGATCGACAGCCATAACAATACTATCTTGATTCGGTTCTGTAATTGCATATTCTCCAGCAATAAATAACTTCCCCGGCGCTCGAACTGTATACCGCTTTGTATTCATCTTATTCTCTCCTATCATCCTTCTAAATAACTTACTCCTGGACCAACTTTACAGCGGTAAATGTTCTGAACAACATCTAGCTCTGATAAATCGTCAACAATTTGTTCTTCATCTTCAGGTTGGCAAACAACCTTTACATTTGGCCCCGCATCAATCGTAAAGTAAGCATGAATACCATTTTCTCTAAGCGCTTGAACAGCCTCCATTACTTTTACAGTTGAACTTTGCCAATACATAAATGGCGGATTCGCTCCAAGTGTTGTGGCATGCATTCTTAGTGCATTTCGTTCTAGAGTTTCACCTAAATGGATAAAATCACGCTTATCAATGGCTGCTTTAGCTTCAACTAAATCTTCAGCAACCGCTGCTAACCAACCAGCAAAAAATGGTGACGTTTCTACCGTCCGCTTCATGCCTTCACGACTCAGTACTTTCTTCACTTCATGTGTTACCTCAACAGATAATACACGAAGATCCCATGCGTCTTGCTCTAAGATTGGAACAGCATAACAATCTGAACCATCTTCTTTTTCTCCTTTTTGCCATTCAACAAAACCACCATAAATCGAACGACTAGCAGAACCTGATCCTTGACGTGCCATAATCGATAATTCATTTTCTGAAAAGCTTACGCCACTAGCTTTCATTGCCGCTGCTGCTAAGGCAGCATAACCTGATGCTGATGAAGCAAAACCAGCTGCAGTAGGCACATGATTTATCGAATCAATCAAGGCATAATGTCTTTGACCAGTATAACGACGTATCTTATCCATGAAACGACTTACTTTCGCTGTTTCTTCTGGATTCATCTCAATTCCATCTAAGATAAATTTATCTTGTTTTAAATCTGGATTAAACTCTACGACTGTTTCTGTGTAAAATTGATCTAGCGTCATTGACAAACTATTATTTGTTGGCAGAAATAATTTTCCGTCTCGTTTACCCCAATATTTTATTAGTGCTATATTCGTATGTGCCCTAGCCTTAGCTCTCATAACTCATCACCTCATTAGCCACTTTACAATACCACGTTTGTGATGCACCCGCTTCTTGAAGCGCTGCTTCTACAATTTTTGCTTGTTTAATTGAGTCAACTAGTGCCAACATACAACCACCACGCCCACCACCAGTTAGTTTTGCGCCGAGCGCTCCGGCTGCTTTACTTACCTTTACATAGTGATCAAGGCCAGGATCACTTACTTTAAGGGCTCTTAATTCACTATGTGCTTCATCAAGCAACTGCCCTAATTCTTTTACGCGGCCAATCTCCAAATGTTGACGTGCTTGCCTTGTTAACTGACCTAACCGTTCAATTCGTTGCTTAGTTACATGCTGATTTTGCTGGTATTGTTGTTGAACACTTGCAACAGATGCATGTGTATCACCAATACGGCCAGTGTCTGCCACGACTAAATGTAGTGGTTTACCAATTTCCACCTCTTCTACTTGTTGATTACGTTGAAAGAAAATTGGATGATTATGAGTTGTTGCTTCACGATCTATTCCACTTGGTGTACCATGCGCATACTTTTCCGCCAAATCGACAAACATTGTTAAAGCTTCATGATTCAACTTCTCATTAAAAAAGTTATATAATCCTCGAACTAAAGATACCGCGATTGCAGCACTTGAGCCTAGACCGCGGCCAATTGGAATCGAGGATTTCAATTCAATCTGAAAATCTCTAACTGATTGATTAAGTTTCTGACAAACTGCTTTAATACACTCAACTAATCCCTGCATTTTCTCCGGCATCTGATCTAGGTCTCCTGAAAAGAACTGACTAATAAATTTCACTTTACCGATATGAGGTTTAATAATTGAGGTAACACTTAATGTGTTAAAAGGGATAGCAATCGCCGGCTCATTATAGACAACCGCGTGTTCCCCCATTAAAATTAACTTACTATGCGCTTGGCCGCTTGCGCTCTTTCTAGATGCATTAATCATAATTCGATTTACCTCTCTTTAATTATGCCATTACTCGCTTATTTTCTTTAACGAACATATTTCTCTATCCATACTATTATATTTTACTTATCTATCTTAATCAATGTTCGCAATCTAGTTCTAGTTTTGAGTTATTTTAAGACTATTGCCTATTATAAGATTTTTTTATTTTCTAGTGGCTAAAATAGTGGTATGATTTTAAATATAACTATTTGTAGGGGGACATACCAATGAAGAAAACATTAACTTTAGCTGGCTCTGACTCTAGTGGTGGTGCTGGTATCCAGGCTGATTTAAAGACATTTCAAGAACTTAACGTCTATGGTATGACCGCACTCACATCAATTGTTACGATGGTACCGGAAACTTGGACTCATCAGGTAACAGCAATTGATGTAAATCTAGTTGAAAATCAACTAGACACCATTTTATCACTAGGTATTGATGCAATGAAAACAGGCATGTTAGGCTCTGTTGATATTATTGAATTAGGCGCAAATAAAATTAAAAAAAATAACCTAACTAATGTTGTTGTAGATCCTGTAATGGTGTGCAAAGGGGACGACGAAGTATTACAGCCTGAAAATACTGTTGCTTTACGTGAACATTTATTACCTGTTGCTTCAATTACGACACCTAATTTATTTGAAGCAGGTCAACTAGCTCAGACCGGACCAATTACGAATTTAGAGCAGATGAAAGAAGCGGCTAAAATCATTCTTGACTTAGGGGTTAAAAATGTTGTCATTAAAGGTGGATCTGCACTTAATCACGACAAGGCTGTCGACCTATTTTATGATGGTCATGAATTTTTAATTCTAGAAAAGGAAAAGCTAGAGACTAACAACAACCATGGTGCTGGGTGTACATTTGCTGCTGCGATTACAGCTAATCTTGCTCAGGGTAAGCCTATTAAAGAAGCAGTTATTCATGCAAAAGATTTTGTCTATGCTGCAATTCAAGCTGGCTTTAAATTAAATCAGTTTGTCGGATCTGTAAATCACGGTGCTTGGAATCATGTAAAATAATAATGAGATAAACTCTAGAAACATTAAAAAACCTCTGAATCATTAAGTTCAGAGGTTTTTTTGACTAGTAACTATTTAACAATTCTATGGTAAGCTGGCTTTGGTTCGCCTTTTTCATCTAATACAAATGGCCAGTTTTTACGACCTCTAACTGGGAAGTCATTTAACCATGTGTATGCGTCTGAAATACCCCAGAAAGTAACTGATGTGATATGCTCTTGATATTTTGTAAATAAATCAAAGAAACGCTCATAACGCTCAGCTTGTAGATGAAGCATCTCTTTTGTTGGCTCTTTAACGTCTGTACGTTCATCACCAAATTCAAATACAGATACGTCCATTTCAGTAACATGTAACTGTAAGCCTAACTCACTATAACGCTTAATCGCAGCTTCAATATTTTCATAGCTAGGATCATATAGATTCCAGTGCGCCTGTAATCCAACACCGTGAATTGGCACGCCTCGATCTAGTAAACCTTTAACAAGTTGATAGATTTTCTCACGCTTTTCTGGATGTGATTCATTGTAGTCATTATAGAATAATAATGCATCTGGATCTGCTTCATGAGCAAATTTGAAAGCGTAGTCAATGAAGTCCTCACCAATAATATCGATCCACTTAGATTTACGTAGCATTTCTTCGCCACGATCCTCTACTGCTTCATTCACAACGTCCCAAGCATGAATACGTCCTTTATAGCGTGAAACAACAGCTGTAATATGATCCTTCATACGTTTTAATAGTTCTTCACGAGATACATCATTTCCATTCTCGTCTGTAAAGAACCAATCTGGCATTTGGTTATGCCAAACGAGTGTATGTCCGCGTAATTGCATACCGTTGTCTTCAGCGAATTGAATCATTTTATCTGCAACTTCGAAAGTAAATTTATTCGGTTCTGGTTGCATATGTTCTGGTTTCATTTCGTTTTCTGCCGTAATTGAGTTAAAATGTTTTGTCAGTAACTCTTTATCATGATCAATTGTGTAAGCATTAACTGCTGCACCTACTAAAAACTTATCTTTAAAATGCTCTTTTAACGTTTTCATTATCCCATTTCTCCTTTAAACCGCGATTAACGGAATTCTGCTAGCTCGTGGTTAAGTTGTTTTGTTGAGTGATAAATCGTTTGATAAAGTTTAAATAATTTTTCGTACTTTTGAACATTTTCTTGATTTGGTTTGTATGATCTTGTATATGAAACAAAGTCTTTTGCACAATCAGCTAGACTTGGGTACCATCCGCAGCCAACTGCAGCTAAAATAGCAGCACCCATTCCTGGTCCTTGCTCGTTAGCTAATGTTACTACTTCAGCGTTGAAGATATCTGCTTGTGTTTGTAGCCACAATTCACTCTTCGCACCGCCACCAATAGCAACAACTTTAGAAACATTCTTCCCTTTGTTACGGAAGATTTCCACTGATTCATTTAAACTAAATGTAATACCTTCAATTACAGCACGAGCAAAGTCTCCGCGCTTATGATTTGCGTGAACACCGATAAAGCTTGCACGAATTGCGCTATCTGGATATGGTGTTCTTTCTCCTACAATATATGGAGCAAAGAGCATTCCTTTTGCACCAACTGTCGAAGCTTCAGCCTCTTTTACTAATTCTTCAAATGAGATTTCACCTGCGAAAGTATCTTTGAACCAGCTTAAGCTATATCCAGCTGCTAAGGTCACACCCATTGTGTAAAATGCATTTGGATCACCGTGGTTAAAGTAGTGTACTTGACCTTGGAAGTCCTTATCACCAGTTGCTTCATATGATAAAACTACTCCTGAAGTTCCAGTACTACTTAAAGTTAAGCCGTCCTCTAAAATTCCAGCACCAATAGCACCACATGCGTTATCTGCTCCACCAGCAAATACTTTACAATTTACAGTTAAGCCTGTTTCTTCAGCAACTTCTGGTAAGATCGTACCTGTTTGCTGATCCGAACCGACTAATGTTGGACAAAGTGAAAGTGGAATACCGTTCTTCTCACACATTTCTTCACTCCACTCTTTATCTGCAACATTTAATAATAATGTTCCAGCTGCATCAGAGTAGTCCATACTTAGATCGCCAGCTAATGCATAACGAACGTAGTCTTTTGGAAGTAAGAATACTTTTGCTTTAGCAAATATTTCAGGTTCATGCTTCTTAACCCATAATAGTTTAGGTAATGTAAAGCCTTCTAATGCTGGGTTTTTAGTAAGTTCATGTAATCGGTCTAAACCAACGTTCTCTTCAATCTCACGACACTCTGCAGTAGTACGTGTATCATTCCATAAAATTGCACGACGAAGTGGTTTATGATCCTCACCTAATAGGACTAGTCCATGCATTTGGCCAGAGAAGCTTAAGCCCTCTACTTGACTTGGATCATCCATACGGCTTGTTAATTCTTTTAATGCTGCTTTTGTTTGTTTTACCCAATCTTCAGGATCTTGTTCACTGTAGCCTGGCTTGTCGTGATAAAGTGGGTAATCTTTTGATACTTCATCAACAACCTCACCTGTTTTAGAAACAAGTAAGACTTTTACCGCACTTGTCCCAAGATCAACTCCTAACACATAACTCATCTGATAACCTCCTTCTATATAAATCATGCGAATGGCGCCAAGCACTATTCGCATGATTTAGTAAGTATAATTAGATATTTAATAGATACTGGTTAATTCTAGCTTTGATCTTCTCAACTTGACCAGAGCGAATATTAATATCTTTCAAGTCGATTGCATGCGCTTCAAGCTCTTTAAGGTTAGTTTCGTTTGCAAGAATCTTCTTACCGATTTCAGAGTTGAATGTTTCGTATCTTTCTTCGATAATATTTTCAAAGAATTTATCATCAATCATCTTTTGCGCTACAATTAGACCGACTGCGAATGCATCCATACCTGCAATGTGTGCATGGAATAGATCTTCTTTCTCGAATGAACCACGACGTACTTTAGCATCAAAGTTCAATCCACCACGGCCTAAGCCTCCATTTTTCAGAATTTCATACATAGCTAGAGTTGTTGAATATAGATCTGTTGGGAACTCATCTGTATCCCATCCTAATAATGTATCACCTTGGTTAGCATCAACTGATCCTAACATACCAGCTTCACGTGCAACACGTAATTCATGCTCGAATGTGTGTCCTGCTAATGTAGCGTGGTTTGCTTCAATGTTGAACTTGATATGGTCTTGTAGGCCATACTGATGTAAGAATCCAATTCCTGTTGCAACATCAAAGTCATATTGGTGAGTTGTTGGCTCTTTTGGCTTAGGCTCGATTAAGAACTGAGCGTCAAAATCAATTTCCTTAGCGTAATCAATAGCCATATGGAATAGTCTTGCAAGGTTATCTTGCTCGAATTTTAAGTCTGTATTTAGAAGTGATTCGTAACCTTCACGACCGCCCCAGAATACATAGTTTTCTGCTCCTAATTCTTTACCAACTTCTAAACCTTTTTTAACTTTAGCAGCTGCATAAGCAAATACATCTGCGTTTGGTGAAGTTGCTGCACCGTGTGTCCAACGACGGTTAGTGAACATATTTGCTGTATTCCAAAGAAGTTTCACTTTACTATCTTTCATGTAGTCTTTAATCATTGCAACAATTTCATCAAGGTTCTTGTTTGATTCACGTAATGTATCACCTTCAGGTGCGATATCTACATCGTGGAATGCAAAGTAAGGTACACCTAGTTTTTCATAGAATTCAAATGAAGCATCTACACGAGCTTTTGCTAAATCCATTCCTTTTAGGTGATCCCATGGACGAATCGCAGTACCTGCGCCAAATGGATCAGTTCCATCAGCAACAAATGTGTGCCAGTATGCTACACCAAAACGAAGGATTTCTTCCATCGTCTTGCCACCGATTTTTTCTTCTGGATTATAGAACTTAAATGCATATGGGTTATCTGAGTGACGACCTTCATATTGTACTTTTGGGATATTATCAAAATACGCCATTTCTTAAAACCTCCTAATTAATAATTTCAGTAGTTTACAACTATTATTCTATCACCTTTTACTTAGTTAGTCTATCGAATTAACTAAGTTTTAAAAATAAATTTACCGCTTACATTCTTAGAATGAGAAATACCGTTTAGCATTGTAGTAACTAATGTCGCTCATGACTTGACCAACCAGTTCGCGATCATTTGGCACAAGGCCTTGTTCCACCCAATCACCTAATAAATTCGCTAATGTTCTACGGAAATACTCATGTCTAGTGTAGGACAACATACTTCTTGAATCTGTCAACATTCCAACAAAACTAGATAAAATGCCGAAATGCGCTAAATCATTTAACTGACGTTCCATACCCATTTTCTGATCGTTAAACCACCACCCTGATCCAAACTGAACTTTACCGACAACTTCTCCTGATTGGAAATTCCCAATAGCTGTAGCTATCACCTCATTATGATTTGGATTTAAATTATAGATAATTGTTTTAGGCAACTGATCAGTTACATCAATTGCATTCAACAATCCGTTTAGCGATTTAGCTAGATTAAAGTCATCTATTGAATCATAACCAGAATCTTTACCTATCTGTTTAAACATACGTTGATTATTATTTCTAATTGCTCCAATATGCCATTGCATAACCCAATTTCTTTGATGATAGGCATGAGCAAATAAAATTAACAGCTCTGTTTTAAACTGATCAATCTCTGAACGAGATAAGTCTTCGCCAAGGCGTTTCTTAGATATAATTCTCTCTAGGCGAATCGTTGTTGAACGAACAAATGGCAGGCGTTGGAGCCCGTGATCTGCAAGTCGACAGCCTTTAGCATGAAATGATGCTACAATCTTATCGACTAGCTGCTTCATTTTGTCCCAATTTGTTACTTCAATCTGATAACGCTGTTCAACTTGAGTTAGATAATCTATAAAATCTTCTTCACCAATTTCAATGAGTCTGTCAGGTCTTAATGTTGGTAAAACTTTAGTCTTAAATTGATCATTCTGTCTAATACGATCATGGTGTTCAAGTGAGTCAAGTGGATCATCTGTTGTACAGATCGCCTCAACATTTGATCGGGTTATTAATGCTTGGGCACGGAAATCATCTTGCTGTAATAAGCAATTGGTTTCCTCCCAAACTTCCTTCCAATTTGATTCACTTAATAGAACATCAATGTTAAAATATCGCTTTAATTCTAAGTGAGTCCAGTGGTAAAGCGGATTACCAATTGTCTTCGGAACAACGCTAGCCCACTTTTGAAATTTCTCAATAGCAGGTGCATCACCTGTTATATAATGTTCATTAATGCCTAGCGCGCGCATTGCACGCCATTTATAGTGATCACCAGCTAGCCAGATATCAGTAATCGTTTCATATTTTTGATTATTAGCTATTTCAGCCGGTGACAAGTGGCAATGATAATCAATAATCGGTAAATTCTTTGCGTAATCATGGTATATCCATTGAGCTGCTTCTGACTGTAATAAAAAATCATCATGAATAAAAGGACGCATGCTGTGTCTCCTTTATATAATTTCTAATATTAAAAATGACTAGCGGTCAATTAGAGTTGATTTTCCTAATAAATCGTTTAGTTCTTCTTCTGTTGGGGCGCCTTCCCAATCTCCTTTAAATTGAGTCGCATACGCACCCATTGTATTCGCTGTAACTAACGCTAACTCTAACTGAGACAAGGTGATATTTTTCAAATCCCCTTTTAATAGCTCATGCAATAAGCCTGCACAAAACGCATCACCTGCACCAACTGAATCGATAACATGTTCAATTTTAAATGCCGGCTTCACTATTGTTTTGCCTTTTAATGATGCATAAGAACCTTGTTCACCTTTTTTAATTACAATTAAATCAACACCAAGTTCATGAATCTGTTTAATGGCATCCTCTGTTGATTCCACTTCTGGATATAGGAAAGCCAATTCATCTTCGCCCGGCATAAAAATTGTACTATATGGTAAGAGCCTTAATAACTTCTCTTTCGCTTCTTCCTTTGACCATAGTTTAAAACGGATATTAGGATCAAATGACACAGTTAGACCGAGCTCACGGGCTCTTTTCATGATTGCTTCTGTCAATAAAAAGGTGTCGTGACTTAAGGCAGGTGTTATACCAGTCATATGTAAATGTCTTGCACCTAATAACCATTGATCATCAAAGTCATCAACTGATAAATGACTTGCAGCAGAATGCTTTCTGTAATAATAAACAGCAGGATCACGTAATGGTCTTGCTTCTTTAAAAAAGACCGCAGTTGGATTTTCGCTATCTGTTATTACATGCTCAACATTCACGTTCTCTGCTTGCAACGTTCTTAGAATGAGTTTTCCAAATGGATCATTTCCTAATTTACTGATCCATCGAACAGGGTGGTTGAGTCGCGCTAATGCTAGCGCGACATTTGATTCAGCTCCACCAATTGATTTTAGAAAATATTGTGAATCTGTAATTTTACCTTGCGAACTCGGTTGAAATAAAACCATTGTTTCGCCTAAAGTTACAACATCAGTCATTGGAAACACCCTTTGCAAGCTCTCTGTATTGCTTTGCAACTGATTCGATTGACTCAAAATTACCATCATTAATTTTATTTAAATCAACTAGTTGACTGCCTAATCCAATAGCAGCAGCACCATTCTTAATGAACGATTGGATGTTATCTAAATTCACACCACCAGTTGCCATAAAATCGATATGGCTGAGTGGGCCTTTTAAGTTCTTAATATATGACGCTCCCATTGATCCAGCTGGGAAAATCTTAACAAAAGAGCAACCTAGTTGATTAGCTCGTTCTGCCTCAGTTGGTGTGAGTACACCTGGGAACATCGGAATATTTTGTGTTTGGCAGTATTTAACTACTGCTTCATCTAAGTTAGGTGACACTAAGAATTGCGCACCTGCTTCAATTGCTTTTTTAGCCATTTCAACATTTAATACAGTTCCAGCACCAACAAATACGTCTTCACCTTTGAAGTAACTACTAACCTCTTTTATTTGTAGGTCGGCATTTGGTGCATCCATAGTTATTTCAATAAAATTAATCCCGCCACGAACAACTGCTTTAGCCGTTTCAATCGCAGCTGCATTTGGCACCTTTCTAAATATAGCTACTAATTTATCTCTTTTTAATGCAGTTAGCATCTTGATTGAACCCCTTCCTAAACGCCTGAGTATGCCATGAATCCACCATCAATTGGCACGCTAATACCAGTAACAAACCCACTATACTCATCATCAGCTAACCATAATAGTGCACCGTGGAGATCTTCAGGTTTTCCAAGGCGGTTCATAGGTGTTTGTGATAAAATTTTTGTCGTACGTGGCGTAAATGAGCCATCTTCATTTGTTAACAGTTGACGATTTTGTTCTGTTAAGAAGAAACCAGGTGCGATAGCATTAACACGGATACCAGTTTCTCCGAAGTGAACAGCCATCCATTTAGTAAAGTTTTCGATACCAGCTTTTGCCGCACTATATGCTGGAACTTTTGTCATTGGAGATGGTGCACTCATAGATGACATATTAATAATTGACCCTTTAGTTTTTAATAATTCCTTTGTAAATACTTGAGAAGGAATTAATGTACCCATGAGGTTCAAATTAAACACATGATTAAAGCCATCAACTGTTAAATCAAAGAAGCTTCTAACTTCCTCATTCGCTACGTCAGCCTCATTATAATATTCATTTGTTGTCGATCCACCAGGGTGATTTCCACCCGCACCATTAATCAAGAGATCAACACGTCCAAATGCCTTAATAACTTCATCTTTAGCTTGCGTAACAACATCGTGCTTTGTTACATCACAAAATACTGAAATGGCTTCACCACCAGCATTGTTAATTGCTTCAGCAGTTTGATCACCATATTCTTTTGGATAATTAAGGATTGCAATTTTCATTCCGTGTTTAGCTAATTCTTTAGCCATCGAGCCACACAGAACTCCTCCGCCACCTGTGACTACTGCAACTTTCCCTTTTAAGTTATGATGTATTGGCTTCATGCTTACCTTTCCTCCTCTAGAATATCCCAAATACCTTGAATATAGCTTGCTCCCAATGCACGATCATATAATCCATAACCTGGACGACCTTCTTCGCCCCAAATCATACGACCATGGTCTGGACGCCAATAACCTTTGTAATTATTTTTGTGTAGAACTTTAATAATCCCTTTAACATCTACTGATCCAGTTTCGTCTTTATGGGCAACCTCATGGAAATCGCCTTTTTCATTGTGTTTAACATTTCGGATATGAAGGAATGGTGCTCGATCCATTGCTGTATATTTATCAAAAATAGCAACTAAATCATTATCTAGATTTGCACCGAGTGAACCAGAGCATAGTGTCAGACCATTTTCAGGCTCATCAACAGCCTTGATAATTCGCTCTAAATCGGCGTCGTTTTTCACAATTCTAGGTAATCCAAATACTGACCAAGGTGGATCATCCGGGTGAATAGCCATTCGGATATTACACTCTTTTGCTACCGGGATAATTTGCTCTAAGAAGTATACTAGATTATCAAATAATCTTTCCTCAGTCATACCTTCATATTGTTCGAATAACTTCTTAATCCCCGCTAATCTTTCTGGCTCCCAGCCAGGCATAGCATGACCTTTAGAGCCCTCTAAAATGTTCTTAATTAGCTCATTAGGATCAATTCCTTCGACTTTATCTCGCTCGTAAGCTAATGCATTAGACCCGTCCTCTAATGGCATAGCTAAATCTGATCTTGTCCAATCGAAAATCGGCATAAAGTTATAGCAGATAACTTTAATACCGTATTTACTTAATGTACGCATCGTTGATTTATAGTTCTCAATATAGCGATCGCGAGATGGTAGACCTAATTTAATATCATCATGAACGTTAACACTTTCAATTACCTCAAGCTCCAAACCTGCTGCGTTAGCTTGCTCAACTAAATTTTTTACATCTTCTTCTGGCCAATCTTCACCAGCAGGGATATGAAAAATACCACCGACTACTCCTGTTGCGCCTGGTACTTGTTTAAAGTATGGAAGAGGAATGTGATCGTCTCTTCCATACCATCTAAATGTCATTTTCAAAGCTGATACCCCCTAATTAATAAATTTTTCGATTATGCTCATCGGCAATACCTGACTTACGGTAAAAGTAAGTATTGATTGTATCGCGCCATTCTTTAGCTGACCATAACTGATGCTCTAAGCGCTCTTTAACATCTTGATAGCGTCTCTGATCAATTTTATCTTCTAGGCTTGTCCAGTGTTCAATCATTTCTTCTACCTGCTCAACACCTTTAAAATGGGTATCATAAATGTGTTGAATAACTGTTTTGCCACTTTGTAGTACATGTGTATATGGCACATGGTGGAAGAATAATAATAGCTCATCTGGGCATGTTTCAATAGATTCATAAAGTTCTTGGTTCTCCTTATAGTACTGGCCTGTATAGCCTGTTCCAGTAGCCATTGTTCGATCTACACCAATACCATTTCGATCTGCATAGTGGTACGTGCCCCACATATCATATTCATAACCATCAATATTTGGTCCGTAATGGTGGCTCACATTAACCATCCAACCAATTCCTAATGGTGATGTATAGTTTTCATATGCTTCCCAAGACGGCATAACCATCTTCATAATTGTTTCAATTAATTGTGGATCATGACCAAATGTTTGCTTAATCCACTCCATTGCAATCTCTTCAGCCGTTAAGTCTGGGTTCCAAATTAATCGACCGTAGCCATATAGGTTTAATTGAGCCATCGTATGACCCGTCCAGTTATAATCAATCCCAACATTCGAAACAGCTACGATACCAGCAATTTTATTGTCAAAAACTTCACCACTAACAATATCCTTAACCTTCGTGCCTTTTCCTTTAGCATACGTGTCAAACTCTAATACTTCTTTCCACTGTGGGATTAAATAAACTAAGTGACGTTGCTGTCCTAAGTACTCTTGAGCAATCTGGAACTCTAAGAATTGATTCGTATCTTTCAATTCACCAATTAACGGTGATACTGGTTCACGCACTTGGAAATCCATTGGTCCATTTTTAATTTGTAAGACAACGTTATCATTAAATTTACCATCTAACGGTTTAAAGTGATCATAAGCAGCTCGCGCACGATCTGTTTTACGATCACGCCAGTCTTGTTTGTTGTTGTAAACAAAACAACGCCAGATTACAATTCCACCATATGGCTCAAGAGCTTTCCCTAGCATATTTGCACCTTCAGCATGGTCACGATTGTAAGTAAATGGTCCTGGACGGTTCTCAGAGTCTGCTTTAACTAAAAATCCACCTAAATTAGGTACAACCTCATAAACTCGTTTTGCAGTCTTCTCCCAAAAAGCAATGACATTTTTGTCTAGTGGATCTGCTGTGTCAAGTACACCTAATTCTATTGGTGCTGCATAATTAATACTTAGATACATGGTAATTCCGTATTGGTTAAAGATATCTGAAGTTAATTTAACATCAGCCAAATATGTGTCAGTTACAAGTTCTGTTTCGATTTTATGAACATTGACATTATTAATCGTCAAAGCGTTAATACCAACTGAGCTCAATAAACGTGCATAATCATGAATTCTCTGTCTATCTTTAATAAATTTATAGTCTTTGAAAAAGAAAGATTCGCCAGCATAACCACGTTCAACAGAGCCATCCATATCATCCCAATGATTGATCATGCGGATTTTATTTTTAGGTGTTTCCTTAATTGATAGATTATCTAATGATTTACGTTGTTGAATTAATCGTAGAACATGGAAGATTCCATATAGAATTGCTCGTGATGAGCCACCTGTTAGTGTTAATAAGTTTTCAGATGAATCAATCGTGTAAGTATCTTCTTGATAGCTAGCATCAAGCTTTAGGATAAGTCCTTGATCTAATTCTGATCCAACTCCAACAGCCGAATTCATTTGTAACATTGAACCTAATGCTGTCTGCCACTCAATTAAAGCGTTATCAATTATTTCATCACAATCTAAGTTAACCGCCACATTCTTTAAGTAAGCCCTTACATTAGATGCATAAGATTGATCTTCTATCGGCTCATACTGTAGCCAAGCACGATAGCTTGTTAACATTTCCTCAGAAAGCATGTCTACCATTCTTTCTGATGCTCTAAATTTAACCACTTATATTTTCCTCCTCAGATAAGTATATTCATAGTTGTTCTTCTATTATCTTACCTTATTATAAAACTAATTAACACCAATATGAGTCAATTTCATAATACAAAAATCTAGTTAAGAACACGAACAATTACAAATGAAAATACAATATAATACGTAAATAAAGAAGCCTAATCAAGTGATTGGAACGGCAGGCGGCGACTCCAGCGGGA
>FZPS01000176.1_pt10 | contig 69203 bp, 55 predicted proteins | sample 1817821 | NCBI WGS metagenome assembly FZPS01 (sample SAMEA104158645, study PRJEB21678) | metagenome | place: Germany | collected 2015-04-21
GGATGAGTTCAGATTTGCTCAGTGCCCGGCGGATTTCGCCGGGTTTCTTGCCTTTGGGCCCTCTAAACCTTGTAAGTTCTTCGGGATGCATTCCGGTTGACATAGCTTCCAAAAGATCCAGCGCATCATGGGCTGTGCCTACCACGTGTGCTGCCTGCTTGGCTAGAGCTTCAGCCCTGTACCAAGCAGTAGATGAACTGGCGTCCGTCCCGAGGTTTCCGCCGGGTCCTCTGAGAAACGAGTCGCTCACCGTCTGGTAATCTCCCAGGTCCATCGGGGTATTTCCTGAGCCCAGAGCCACATGGCCTACTTTCCTAAGCTCCAGCCCTGCATCCTGTATGGCCGATTCCACCGCGCCAACGATGACAAATATGCAGGATAGGAGCACGTGCACGTTGAGCATGGTCAGGTGGACGTGGGTTATGTGAGCCTGCCTTACTCCTTGTTCCCGGCCGTGGGCAAGGGAGCCGTCGAGCCTTCCGCCACCGGCTGCGGTTTGGATGTCGATGTAGGGGACAAATAGCTTAAGCGAAGGGCCGGGGCCGCCGTGGATGTCCTCAAGCTCAGTGTGGTACAAGGCATTTATGAGCGAGCGGGCTACTTTTTCAGGCGCGATCTTGCCTTCCGAATGAAACACGTCTATGTGGATTATCTCACCAGGGGTATTTCTGTGATAAAACACCTGGCCTGCATCGGCGTTCATTATGGCAGTGACTTTGTGGGGTATGGCCGGGTCCTGTACGTGTACTTTAGTTGATACCACGGCAGTTTCCCCCACCCGTACCGGTACAGGCTCATTCAGCAGATTATGAAGCCGCTCAATTGCCCTTTGTTGTCCGGGGCAGGCGCCCTTTGGGAAGTAGATCATTTCTGCCTGTCCTTCCACTCAGGGGGTAACAGGACTTGTTCCCAGCTGATTTGGGAAATAGGCCGCGCGGCTTCTGGGGGAGACACAGGGCTCGCAGGGTGGAGGCGGTTTCCTTCAGAGCTTGTGGTTTGAGAAGTGTGGTGGAACTTGGCGTGTGTCCCCCATGTTTTCCGTGAGCCGGTGCCATTGCCTGCCCGGTTATACTGATTCCCGTGGTGTTGGCACAAGGTTTGGCCGGGGTTATTCCTGTGGCGCCACCCGAAAAGCCACTCAAGCCAGCTTACAGGCTTGTGCCCGTTGTAGCCCGGTGGCTCTTGAACCTTATGGAAGGCCGGTACTTGTCTATGGTCAATGGATGACTCAGTTGCTTCCGGGACTTGCCTGGATGCAGGCGGTAAATCCGCCGGGCTCCCTTGCCGGCCAGGGATTCCGTCTGGTGGGAACTTAGAAGAGGCCTCTTGTGCCCCGGCTTGCGGCTCAGGCACCTTCGCCGTGCCAGATGTGCATTGCTGTGAGCTTGTCAGGTTGAGCCCGCCGGCGCTCTTTTGCTGTGCTTGATCCCCGGCTAACCCGGTGCTAGGAGCTTTACGTAACTCCAGGTCTTTTAGGATTTCCGAAAGCACCATAGGTTCGGTTCTGTGTCTTAGCACCAATGGCATCACAGTAGAGATTTCATCAAAGGACACCTGCGGTTTTCCCCGAATGGCTGCCAGGCACCTTGAGGCAAGTTCAAGGGATTCGATGGCTCTGAGGCTCTCGATGTTGTACTCCACGTAAAGGTCTGCCATGTATTTCACGATTGGACGGGGAACGGTTACGGCTCTGAGGCTCACAGCAGCTTGTTGGATGCTGCCTGAGAGTTTGACATTCCCTCTTTGAGCCGGTGCCGTTTGATACTTGCTCATGAGGAGTTCCTGTATTACCAAGGGGTCTGAGGGCCTATGTACAGGGACCACCAAGTCGAACCTGTCAGCTAGCTGCCTCCTGATTTCTTCCAGGGGCCCGGGGTCTTCATCAGGGTTTGATGTAGCCCATACCGATGAATTCACCTGTATCTCCCAAGGCTCAAGCCCTACTTCTTCGATCTTGATCTTGCCGGGCTTTGTCCCCATGACTGACAAGAGCACATCAGTGATTTCAGGGGCGGTTTCTGCAAGCCTGTTGATCTCGTCGATGAACACGATGCCCCTATTGGCCATGGGTATGGACCCGGGAAGCAGTGCGGCCTTGGGGTTATGGGGATCAGTCAAACCGGCAAGGTCCACGCTTCCCAGGATGGTGCCCAGCTTGGCCCCGTGCCCTATTTCCACAAAAGGCATGGGTACGTTTTCAGTCTCGATTTGGCCTTGGGAGCCCGTCCCTAAATGATTTGGGCAATGGGGAAGGTCAGGCCGGCACTGGTAAACGCAGCCCTTGACCCGTGTTATCCTGGGCGCCATCTGGGAGGCCCAGCGCATTACTGTGGTTTTCCCGGTTCCCCTGAGCCCTTCTGCATGCACATGCAAGGGAATCCCTGCGGCCGTACAGATGAGCGACATTTCCAAGGCAAGAAACAAGCTGTCGTTTCCCTGATGCCTGATAGGCGTTTTTGTAGGCAAATCAAGAACCCCCTGCGGGTATTTTCCCCGTCAAACAGGAGGTTTCTTTCTGGTCAAACTATGGAACTTATGCCATCCGGGTCGCAATTTTCCAGTTAAGGACCGGCCAACCTCAGATGCGTTGATTTACGGTCCTCAAAGCTTCTTCGAAATCGGCCTTCTTTGCCATAAGGAACGTCACTGCGTTTTCAGCCTGCTTCACCTGGCTTATGTTTCTCACGTCATGTGACGGAAGCCCGTTGCCTTGGATTTCAATCAGGCCGTATAGCGCACCTTCTTTGATTTCCGCCCCGGTAATCTGGTTCCAGCGGTACTTTATGCATTTCTTGCCGGTAAGCGAACCGGAAGCCATACCTGACTTCAGGATGAACAGGTGCTTAGATGAGCATGCCAGAGCTTCCCCGGTATTTCCGACAACCGCAAATTCCACCTTTTCTCCGGGCTCGAGGTTTTGTTCCAGCAACTCCTTCATAGTGCCCAAAGCCTCAAGGCCCCGGTGTGCTTGTGTGGTTGGTGAGGCTGCCTTGGCAGCTTTTGCCTTGGACATCACCGCAGACATGACGTAGTCGTACTTCTTCATGATGCCCGCTTTTTCCATGCAGTCGGTGCAAACCATTTGGTTGTCGATGGTCTTGAAGTGTTCGCCCGAACGGAACGGCACGTTACCGCATCTGTCACATGATATGTTCCCTAATGTTGCTTTGAGGCATTTCTGGCAGTACCATGTTTCATCTACGATAACCAAGTCAGTGCGTCCCATTCCAAGGTTTGATGCTCCACATTTTACGCAATTGGCCAATGAAAATTCCCCCCTAATGCATTATCGCAATTAGCAACTTGTACTTTAGAGGCATGGGCAACGATTGTTGCAGGATTGGCTAGCCGGCCGGGCGAAACAGACTAAAGTAGCTTCATGCTTCCTTAAACTGATGTTCCGTGGCCGGTAGAAAGGTACAGATGTCACCGTAGTTTCCGCAGTTTCAGGTGTCAAAACAAGCAAATCTGGGTTCAAAACATACTAGGGGTGAGATCGTGTACGACTTGATATTCAGAAACGCCCGGATTGTAGACGGTACAGGAGCACCATGGTTTTTCGGGGAAGTAGCTGTAGCAGGTGACGAGATAAAAGAGGTAGCTTACAAGATCGACGCACAAGCCAAAAGGGCAATTGACTGCAAAGGCATGGTGCTCTCGCCTGGGTTCATAGACGCCCACAGCCATTCAGATTCTTGCTGGTTTGTGGACAAGAGGGGCGAAAGCAAGATCCGCCAGGGGGTAACCACGGAGGTTACCGGGCAGTGCGGGGCTTCACCTGCGCCGATTGCAGGGAAGAGGACGGACCTTAGGTCAACAGAAGAAGGTGCCAGGGTCAGCTGGTCTACCTTTGGGGAGTACTTGTCGGCTTTGGAGCAAAACGGAGTAGGGCTTAACATCGTGCCTCTGGTAGGCCACGGAGCCCTCCGGAGTTGTGCGGTAGGTTACGACGCCAGGCCCCCTACCCGGGCTGAACTGGATGAAATGAAAGCTCTTCTGGTGGAAGCCCTGAGTTCAGGAGCGTTTGGCTTTTCTACCGGACTTATATACCCGCCCAGCTCGTTTGCTGATACAGAGGAACTCATCGAACTTGCAAGAACCATGAGCGCGTACGGCGGGATATATGCTACCCATATGCGCAACGAGGGTACAGGCTTGCTTGAGTCTGTGGAAGAAGCTATCAGAATTGGCCGGGAAGGTAACGTCCCAGTGCACATCTCCCATCACAAGGCGTCAGGGAAGGCGGCTTGGGGGCTGGTAAAGCGGTCCCTGGCCATGATCGATGAAGCTCGCAGTCAAGGGGTGGATGTGACCTGCGATCAATATCCGTATGTGGCTTCTGCCACAGGCTTTAAAGCCATAATCCCTTCTTGGGCCCATGAAGGCGGTTCCCAGGCGCTGCTGGCAAGGCTCAAGGATCCTGAAACCGGCGCCAGGCTGAAGAAGGAAGTGCAAGACTATCAAGGGCCTGTTGACGGCTGGTCTAAGATGCTCATCACCTCGGTGGCCAACGAAACATACAAGTTTGCAGAAGGTAAGCGGATCCCTGAAATTGCCTCTATCCTAGGCGTGTCTGAGGTTGATGCGGCTTTTGAATTGCTCATAGAATCTAATCTCAACGTTGGATATGCCCACTTCGGGATGTCCGAAGAAGACGTCAAGACGGTGATGGCCCATCCTGTGGTCATGATAGGATCTGATTCATCTTGCAGGGCAATCGACGGGCCTTTGGCTACAGGTAAACCGCACCCCAGAGCGTACGGTACTTTCCCCAGGGTGCTAGGCAAGTACGTGCGGGAAGAAAAGGTTTTCACCCTCGAAAACGCCGTGTTTAAGATGACAGGCATGACTGCTGCCCGGTTCGGGCTCATGGACCGGGGGCTCATAAGGCCCGGGATGAAGGCGGATATCACAGTGTTCGATCCTGAGACCATAATCGACAAGGCTACCTTCGAAGAGCCTAATCAATATCCTGTAGGGATCGAACACGTGATGATAAACGGTGTGTTGGCCGTGGAGAACGGCGAGAGCACAGGCAAGATCGCCGGGAGGGTGATTAGGAGGAAGTAAAGGCTCAAGTTGGCTTAATGTATCGCACTGGTGTCCGTATATCGGGCCGCCCTGACATTGCCGGCTGGCAGCCAGGGCGGCTTTACTCTTGCAGGGCTATCCTGAGAGTCCCTCTGGCGCTTCTTACCTGGCAGCGAGAAACGCGGCAATAAGTCCTGCGAGAAATATGCCGTCGTATACTCCTGCGCCGCCGATGGAAAGTACACCTGGCGTGCGGCGCAGATGTTTAAGGTGCATAAGGTCAGCCCCTATGAGGGTTCCCATTGTACCTGCGATGTACGCCACCACTCCCGCGTTCCCGCGGGCCAAAACCACCGCTGACAGGGCAGCAGCGAGCGGAGGTACCATGGCAGGGAGCATAATGCCACGGCCTGGAACCGGCCTGGCCACCATGTAGCATATGACAGACACAACCGCCGTAGCCAGCACTGTTTTGGACAAGGGTGCCTTGGGCAAGAGGTACAAGCTGACCGCCATAGGGACCACGGCTCCGCCCAGATTTATCGCCAGTACCCGCTCTTGCACCACAGGGGGATAGTAGAAAAAGACGGGGAACAGAACCGGGAACGCCCGCCGGGTCACAATTTGCTCTCGTTTAATGGGTATGTTTATCACACTACCCAGCAAAGACAGGGCAAACACCAGGAAAGCACCCTTCGGCGAAAGCCCTAAGCTTTCAAAGGATACTGCCGCTACGTTAAGGTAGAGCAGGAAGAACAGGGCGGGAATCCCCAGGATGATCATGAACAATAGGTATAGAGGCAGCAATAGACCATTCCTTTCTTTGAACAGATAACCTACCAATTCTATTTTACGTCTAGTTCCTGTACCGGTAACAGGCCTCAGCTGCAAGTGCCGCTTTAAGACAGCCGGGTTACTCCGCTTAGGTGCCCTAATCCCTTTACTTCGGCCGCCAGGCCCGGTACTAAACCGGCAGAAGGGAATCGGGGCAAACTGTAGAAAACCAATTTTATGAGCATTCCCAGAGCAAAGGATGACGCACTTGAAGGACAGAGCTAACCACACAACCAAGTTGTACTGGCAAAAGCCCTACGACACCCAATTTTCAGCCAGAGTGGCTGAAGTTTGGCAAGATGATGAGCACGTCTATGCAGTGCTTGATTCCACCTTGTTCTACCCTGAGGGCGGGGGCCAGCCGTCTGACCGGGGGATTATACAACTGCCCCAGGGGATGAGGTTTTGCGTGGACCACGTGTTCGAACAAGATGGCAGGATCGTCCACGTATTGTCGCCTGACCAGGTAACAGCTGCCGGGGTTCTCAAACCAGGGCAGGTAGTACACGGGCAAATCGATTGGGACAGGCGGTTTGACTTTATGCAGCAGCATACCGGGCAGCACATCCTCTCCAGGGCGTTTGAACTGGTCTGCAATGCAAGCACAGTGGGGTTCCACCTGGGCGACGACTACGTTTCCATTGATCTCGGTGTGGAATCTGTAGATGACAACCAGATCACACAAACCGAAGACCTGGCCAACCAGATGGTGTTTAGCAACCTGCCTGTTGAGAGCCGGGAATATGCATCAGGCCGGTTGCCTGACCACATCCGCCGGCGCATCCCAGCCGGGTCTGACCTTGTGCGCGTTGTCTACGTTGGAGATTTTGACGCGTGCGCCTGCGGCGGAACCCATGTGAAGGCTACCGGCGAAATCGGGATCATCAAGATAAACCGGCTGGACAGGGCCCATGGAGGAGTCAGGGTGATTTTCCGGTGCGGAAAGAGGGCACTGGCAGACCTTAGGATGAAGGAGCAGATACTTGACAGGGTAGCCCGGTCTCTTTCAGTTGGCTATCAGGACCTTCCGGAAACGGTGGCTGCCTTGTCTGAAAAGGCGTCGGGTTTGGACAAAGAAGTCAGCCGGCTCAAGAAGGAACTCTTGGAGTACGAGATCCGAGAGATTGCCAGGCAGGCAGGTTCCCAGGACACCGGGAAGGCTCCTGACTTTGGCAGTCCTGGCTGGATAGCCGGCGGTGAGGACTTCGCTGTATGCAGGTGTGAAGGCAAGCTGCCTCAAGAGCTCAGGTACATGGCCAGGTCAGTAAGTGAACTTACCGGGAAGACAGTGATTATGTTTTCACAGGCTCCTCAGTTTTCCTTGGTGGTTGCATCCGCATCCGCCCAACCGGGTAAGGGGAAGAAAGGGAAGGATATACCCCCTCGGCAAAACGCCGCACTCTTGGTGTCGGAACTGGGCCAAATCTGGGGGCTCAGGGGAGGCGGGGCCCCGCAGCTTGCCCAGATGGGGGCAAAGGAGCCATTAAGCCTGACCGGGCAGCGTATACTGGACGATATCCGGGGTATCATGAGCAAACTGGGCACTTGAAACCAGATTAGTTCGTGACTAGAATAAAATGTGGCTGACTTGCAGCAGACAAACATCGCTTATCCGCACCCGACAATGCCGGTTCAGCGTTGGCTATATGGTATCGGACTGTTTATTGATCAGGCGAAACAGCGTAGCAACATGGAAGGAGCGTACGCTTGATGCAAGAAGAGCACATGGAGTCCAGGGCAGCGCAAGCCCCCCAGCCCCAAGCATCAACACAAGGACAAGAAACCGGGTTTCATGAGACCCACGGTGCTGGACCGGAAAAAGCCCACGCAGGATTCAGGTCCAAGGCGATACTCGCCCCTGAAGATATGGAATCACGGCCCAAAGTAAGGCGGGCCGTGCTGGCGTTGGCGTGGCCGGTTATCATCGAACAAGTCCTCTCCATGCTCACCCATATGGTTGACTCAGCCATGGTAGGCAGGCTTGGGGCGGAAGTGGTAGCAGGCGTGTCTTTGAGCTTCCAGCCTATGATGCTGGTTAACGGGATATTCGGCGGTATTGCCATGGGGAACACGGTGCTGGTTGCCCGTTCTGTAGGGGCAGGCGACAAGGATACTGCCTCGAGGGCAGCGTTTCAGGCCTTAGTCTTGGCCGGCATGTTGGGGCTGCTGCTGGTGGTGCCTGCGTGGATATTTGCGCCAAAGGTCATCTCCCTGATGGGCGCCGATGCCAAAGCTTTGTCCAGCGGGATTAGGTACTTCAGATGGCTCATCCCAGGCGCTCCGTTTATGTTGTGTTCTTTCATTATGGGAGGGTCTTTGAGGGGCGCAGGGGATACCAGGACCCCAATGATAATCAACGCTGCCGCAAACTTGCTCAACGTGTTCCTTAACTGGGTCTTCATCTGGGGCAATCTTGGCGCCCCCAGGTTGGAGGAAGCCGGTGCCGCTCTGGCAACCAGTATCGCGAGGTTTTTCGCCTTTGCTGCCATGTTCTATGTTGCCAACAAGCCCAAGAGCATAATCCATTTCAAGTGGCCCGGCTTGAGGGCAGCTCTGAAACTGGATTTTCCTCTGATTAGGCGTATCATCTCAATCGGCTTCCCTGCAGCCCTGGAAAGGCTGTTCATGTCCAGCGCCTCCCTAATCTATGCCAGGACTGTGGCGTCTTTGGGCATGGTGCCTTATGCAGCCCACGTGGTGAGCCTTAACGCAGAGTCCATGTCGTATATGCCTGCGTTTGGGTTTTCAACTGCGGCATCTACCATGGTAGGCCAGAACTTAGGTGCCAAGCAGCCCAAAGCGGCAAAAGTGTCGGCCATCGAATGCTGGAAGATGGCGGCGGCGGTCATGGGAGGCATGGCTGTATTGTTCCTGCTGTTCCCGGTCGGCTTCATGAAGATATTTACCGATGACTCCAGGGTCTACCCGTATGCGTATTTGACTATGCGGATTATGGCATATATCCAGATACCTGAGTCCGTAGGGTTCGTGATGGGAGGTGCGCTCAGGGGCGCAGGAGATACCCGTACGGTGCTTGGTATCACCATGGCAGGGGCATGGGGCGTAAGGGTTGGTTTGGCACTGCTCCTCATCAGGCAGCTCGGAATGGGTCTGGAAGGAGCCTGGATTGCCATGGCAGCCGACTGGACGCTTAGGGCAACCTTTATGGTGCTTAGGTGGCGGAGCGACAAATGGCAGGAGATCAGGGTGTAGCTCCGGGAGTGTTAGATCAGAGGTTTCAAGGCGCCTGTTAAGGCGCCGTCTGCATCTTAGGGCGCCGTCCCTTGCCGAACAAAAGCCACCTTTTCCGCATACCCATATAGTAGCCTCTATCGCATGTACCGGAACCGCCCCCGGGAAACAGTGTTTCACGGGGCAACCTGGTGCAATGCAGCCGGGGCACTGGGTAAGAGGTGAGCTAAGTGGCGACGATTATCTATCCTCCCACCATACCGTGGCAGCGCCTGCAACAGAGGCCCCATCAGATGCTGCGGTATATGGCAAAATTGGGATACAAATGCATCTTCCACGATCCCGGTACCAGGGGGAGGAAGCCGCCCTTGCGCCAGATAGAGCCTGGCCTGTTTATCCTGAGCAGGGATGTGCCTCCGCCTGCCGCCGAGCTTGAAAGCCCGGTAATACTGTGGATAACCCTCCCCGAACACCATCTGCTTGCAGGCGGGTTCTATCAAGAGCAACTTATGATCTTCGATGTATGCGATCTGCCCCAAGACGAGTTTGACTACTGGAAACCTGAGTTTGACGAGGCGATGTCCAAGGCGGACCTGGTGTTTGCAGCCAGCCACCTCCTATATGGGAGATACCGCTACACGCACCATGCGGTACATTATCTGCCCAACGGCGCAAATTATGAAGCCTTCCAGCGGGTGGGCCCCCGTCCCGGTGATTTTCCAGACAGGCCCGGCCCGGTTGCAGGATTTCACGGTGCGCTGGCGTCGTGGATCGACTGGAACCTGGTCTATCATGTAGCCAAACGGCTCCCCCGGTGGAACTTTGTGTTCGTAGGGCCCCTTCTCAATATCACAGAGGACCGGTTGCCGTACGGGAAGAACATCTTTTACATAGGAGAAAAACCCTTCGAACAACTCCCCCATTACACCAACAGGTTTGACGTAGGCATCATCCCGTTCCAGGTAAGGGATATGACCGATTACTCGTGCCCTATCAAGATGTACGAGTATCTGGCATGCGGCAAGCCTGTGGTATCCACTCCCATCCATGAAGTGTCCTTGTGTGCTCTAGCCAGGATAGGGCGGAGCGCAGGAGAATTTGCAGGCCATATCGAACAGGCATATTCTGAGGTGCTCGCCAGGCCCGAGACAGCCAGACGGTACAAATCCTGGGCCAGGAGCAATTCTTGGGCACAAAGGGCCTCAGCCGCAGATAAGATCATCCGGCGTACTTTAGCCCGGGCAGTGGGATGAAGGATAACCATAGTCATTGATAGTATTGGTAAAGGTACCGATAAGTAGGGTTAGGGGTTTACCACGGTGCTTGTGGATGACAGATCCCCGTGGCTGAGACCTTATTATGCTTCCGGCGTATTTCTACTAGAGAAGGGCCGGTTAAGTCTGGGAGGCTTTCACGTCTGAAAGAAGATACAGATATCATCAAGAAAGTCCAAGACGGTGACAGCGACGCCTTTAGCAGTCTTGTTGTAAAATATTATCGGGGTGTGTACAACCTGGCTTACCGGTTGACCGGGAATCAGGAAGATGCCATGGATATCAGCCAGGAGACATTCCTGAGGGCATTCAGGAACATTGATTCTTTTAAGCTGGGGCATCCCTTCAAGCCCTGGATCTATCGGATTGCACGCAACGTGTGCATAGACCGGGGGCGCAAATTAGGGAGATCCCTGCCTGAAGAATCCCTGGAGGGTAACGTGGTCACGCAAGTCAGGGCGTCGAGCCCCATGCCGGGCCCGGAGCAGCTGTACGACAACAGGGAGTTGCGGGAAATACTAGAGGACGCAATCGGGCAGCTGGATGAAGGTTACCGGGAGCTTATAATCCTTTTCCATTTAGAAGGGCTGTCTATCAAGGAGTGTTCGGAGATAACCGGGCTTAAGGGCGCCGTCATCAAGAACAGGCTTTACCGGGGACGGCAGGCACTGAGGAAGATTCTCCAGGAACGAGGTTTCAAGTGGTGACCTCAAAGCTGCCTTTGGACAGGAAGGGTACGGAGGTGGATCGGGTGGGTTCTGCCGGTTGTCCTGGTCAGAACGAAATCGAAGGCTATTTCTACGGGTACTTGTCGCCGCTAAGAACCCGGCTGGTAAAGTATCACGTGGAGAAATGTGCCCAATGTCAGAAGCGGCTTGAGGAGATAGAACGTTTTGACGACCTTTTGAGCAATATCCCCCTTGAGGAGCCTCCGCCGGAGCTTTGCAGCCGGATTATCGAATCAGTGCAAAACGAGCAATCCGCCAAGGATGCCAAGTGGCGCCAGCTCTTACGGCCTTTGCTTGGTGAAGATGTGTTTTCTGTCAGGGTCCGGTGGGCCGCCAGCATAGTGTTGCTCTTGCTCAACTTCTTGTTTTACCGGCGGTTCAGCTTAAGCGGCGGGCTTTTGGGCCCCAAGACTTACATCCTCGGCTGGGCAGATCTGAGGTTTATATATGACCAGCTGGTTTCGGGGGATTTGTGGGCCAACCTAAAGGCAGTTTTAGTTGCCTTACGGGCAGACGGCCTGTTTGCCCTTGAAATTATCACCGACGTATTACCAGGATGGTTTCCAAACGTATTAATTCTTGCGGGTGTGGTTGTAGTGGTATGGGTGGCTCATTTAGTGGTTTGTCGAAGTGAGGTAAGAAGAACATGAAGAAACTGTATAGATCGAGGAGACTCAGGGTTTTAGGAGGAGTGGCAGGAGGGCTTAGCGAGTATTTCGATGTTGATGTTACCCTTGTCCGTTTGGCAATAGCTCTGCTTACCGTGATTACTCCAAATATCATACTGGCCTATTTGCTTGCGTGGATCATCATCCCCGAAGCTCCCAGAGCAGAGCCATCGCCAGGCCAGCCGGGTACCCGGGCACAGGATGCCAAGTCCAAGGGGCAAGGAGAGGCATGCACTCAACCGGAGCCGGATAGGCCCGCAGATTCATCTGCCGATGACGCCCAGGCCAAAACAGCCGGTGCGCCTCTTCCTCCTACCGCCCGCGAGATCCTTGCTGCCGCTGGATTGGATCAGACACCAGAAGGCGAAGGTGACGGTGCCAGGGAACCGGCAGCGGAACCATCAGCTGGGCTCCCGGATGAGCAAGGGGAGTCTGAGAAGCCCGCCGATTGTGCCGTGAAGGAGCCTGGAGCGGAACCGGCAGAGGAACCGACAAAGCACGCTTCGGCGGAGAATGCGTCTCAGTTACAAGGCAAGCCGGCGGCCCAAGCCAAGCCATCGCCTCAGACCACGGAAGTCGACAGGAACAAGCAGTTTTTCGGATACCTTCTTATCGTCATAGGGGCACTTTACCTTCTTAAGCGATACATGCCGACCTACTGGCTCAGGATGCCTGTACGGTTCATCAGGACATGGTGGCCGCTTGTGATCATCCTGATCGGGGTGGCCATTGTCCTGAGCGTATTCAGGAGGGATCGCTAAGCCATGTCCAATCGTGTGGTAAACGGAATCCTGGTTATCGTCATCGGTATTGTGCTGCTTATGAACACTACAGGGTACCTGCCCTGGTCGGTATGGGATGTGCTGCTACAGTACTGGCCCCTGCTCATCATAGGTTTAGGAGTACAGCTTGCGTTTTCCAAATGGCGGATACCTGGAATTGCGTTGGCGCTTATCCTGGCATTGATACTGTCTGTGATGCACCCGTTCCCTGGGCAGCCGGGATGGCCTACGATGATGTTGTTCCGGAGACAAGGGGGATCCAATCCGGCTCTGCAATACTCTAAGCAGATTGAGGTCCCCCTTGATCCTGGGGTGTCCAAGTTGGAATTGAGGCTGGTTGCCCCCTCCCTGGAAGTCGAGACCAGGGGGGACACAGGCCTGGGCGCTTCAGAAACTGAGTATGCTATGGTGGGCGAACTCGCCTGGAATCGCCATGAACCCTTGGTTGAGACGGTGGTGCGGGGTGATGGTTCTACCGTTCACGCCAACATAGCATCGCCTGTGAGGGACGGTAAAGATGCAGGCAAGCAGAAATGGGACTTACGTTTCCATCCTTCCCTTCCGGCAGGGATTAAGGTAACCGCCGGTGCTGCGGCTCTCCGGTTTGACCTGGTGTCTTCCTATGCCGAGTCCTTGGATGTATCGGCCGGCGTGGCTGATGTGGAGATAGATTTCGGGCTGAGTGGCCAGCATTCAGTGGTTGACATCGCAGCCGGCGTGGTAGATGTAGAACTTTACGTGCCTGAGGCAGCAGGCCTTAAGGTTTCGGTCTCAGCCCCTCCGTTTATTGCCCGGGTCAAGACAGAAGACCTTGGGCTCATCAAGAAGGGTAATTCGTGGGTTTCACCGGATTTTGAATCTGCCTCTACCAAGATTGAAGTGAACGTGTCATGCGGAGCAGGCAATGTCCACATCAAGAAGTCCCGTTGACGGGATTGGATGCTTGGGCCTGCCTTAACCTCTTCATTGTTTTCCCACCCTGATTATTTCGCCGCCTGACTGGTTATATTATTCCAAAGCTATCCAGCCATGAACAATGCCAGAGGTGGCACAAGAGACTTATGCAGATAGGTGTTCCAAGGGCGCTTAGCTTCTACTATCTTTTTGCTTTATACAGAACTTTTCTGGGTGAATTAGGGGTAAGGTTCATCGAGACCCCTGCCTCTACAGCAAGGGACCTTGATAATTTGAGGCTGTGTCCAACTGATGAGCCGTGTATTTCCGTAAAGATGGCCTTCGCCCATGGAGCAAGCTTGCTGTCCAAAGGTGTGGATGCTCTGTTTATCCCGTCGGTGGTGTCCCTGGAGCCAGACAACTATTGCTGTCCCAAGATGATGGGCCTGCCTTCGATGGTAAAAGCCGGGTTGGAACTTGGTGATTCACAGATCATCAGCCCTGTGATTGACCTAAAAGACCACCCGCGTAAATGGGAGTCTACCTGGATCGAGGCCGGGAGGAAAATGGGGATAGCCGATGACAGCCGGATCAGGGATGCTTTGTGCAAGGGGCTTGCAGCTTGGAAGCAGGCGGAACATGATATGCACCGGTTTGGGATTTCCCTGAGGCGGCTGCTTGACCGCGGGCAGTATAGAAATCTTCCTGGTGATATGGTTTCCAGAGAAGGGTTTTCCACTGTCTGCGCTTGGGATGAGGCGTCGGGAGCCCAGAGCCGGGCAGTTGACTCTACCGCAGTCATGGGCCACGCCTACCTCATCCACGATCTGTTCGGGGACACCATCATCAAGTATTTGTCTGATTACGGTCAGGTGATCCTGCCTGAGATGATCCCCAGGGATAAATCCAGAGAAGAACTTAGCACCATCTTCGAAGGGGAAAAGATGTGGACCAATGAAGGCCACATCCTGGGTTCTTGCCTGTACCTAATACGCAACCGGAAGGTAGGCAGGATTGTGCTGGTGACGGCGTTTGCGTGCGGCCCCCTTTCCATCATCGAGAACTATGTGTTTTCCGAAGCGGAAAGGCACGGCATCCCTGTGCTCTACTTGTGTGTGGATGAACACACAGGCGAGGCAGGGCTTATCACCAGGCTGGAAGCGTTCATGGATTCATGCAGGTCCAGGGGGTCAAGCCGGCCCGGTGAGACGGCCGGTTGCATAAAGCATTGCAAACTGGACAGCCCAGCGGGGTTGCAGGAGGGTTTAACACAGGCGGCTCAGGGCCAAGATTCCGCCGCCCAGACCGGTTTTGCCCGGAGTACATCTGGCTCCGTCCAGTCTCCCGTGGGGATCGTTACCATGGGCCGGCTTGACATATCTTTGTCGGCGCTGATGAGGGAATTTGGGGTAGAGGCCAGGATTCCCAAGACCTTGTCTGAAGACATGGTAAATGCGGGCAGAGAGCTGGCTCCCGAGTTCATCTGCTATCCCATGGTGGTACTTCTGGGCCAGATGCGTGCCCTAATCGAGCAAGGGGCATCTCTTATCATCATGGTCCAGGGGAAGGGCAAGTGCAGGCTGGGTTGGTATGCCCAGGTTATGGAGACGATCCTCCGCCGGGCAGGCTATCCAGTGCGTGTGCTGGCCTTTGATTCCCCGTTTCCCTTAAGATCCCGTGGCCGGGAGTTCTTCAGCACCTGGAAGCGGATTGTAGGTGGCCCCAGGCTAAACACCATCATCCGGGCCGTGGCCTTAGCCCTCCAAAAACAGACCTTGGTCGACAGGTCTCAGGATGTCTTGAGGGAAGTAAGGGCTCTGGAGCAGGTAAGGGGCGCAGGCGACAAGCGGTACAATGAATTTTTGATGGAAATTGACAGGGCCAGGAACATGGCAGAGGCAAGGCGGGCTTTTGCCAGCTACATGCGGGACATGAAAACTATTCTCCGGGTAGAGCATGAGCCTCTCAAAGTACTCCTGGCAGGGGAAATTTATGTGATAAACGAGCCTTTCGTAAACAAGGATGTAGAAAAAACGCTGGGTTCCTTGGAACAGAGGGTCAGGGTATACCGCACCCTGGATGTAACCAACTGGCTCAATTGCCGGATTTTCAGGACCCCAGGGGCGATCATGGAATACCGCAAGACGGTAGATGCAGCCGCAGGGTACCTCCCGGTGGACGTGGGCGGGCACGGACAGGAATCAGTTGGGGAAGCGGTGCGGGCTTCCATGTCTGGCATGGACGGGGTAGTTCACCTGTTCCCGTTTACGTGCATGCCTGAAATAATAGCCCAGAGCATTCTGGTTAAAGTATCACAGGATCTGGATATACCCGTGCTGTCGCTCATGGTCTCAGAGCAGACAGGTGCAGCAGGCCTAAGGACCCGGCTTGAGGCTTTTTGCGACCTGCTCGAGGGCAGAAGAAAGAAGCTCGGCCAGAGCCAAATCAGCAAGGAGCGAATGGCAGGTACATGAAGGCAAGACAGCTGTTCTTGGGTGTAGACGTAGGGAGCGTTACCACGAAAATCGTCCTTATCGACACACACGGCAACGTGATATTTCAAGAGTACTTGCGCAACCAGGGCGGCCCCATTGCCGCGATTCAAAGGGGATTTAAGAAACTTTCCAAGGAAGGTCTGGTTGACTCCATAAAAATGGTGGGGACTACAGGGTCAGGCAGGCATCTGGCTTCTGTGATAATCGGTGCTGACACAGTAAAAAACGAGATATCAAGCCATGCCAAGGCTGCAGCGTTCTTGTTCCCCGATGTAGGTACCGTGATCGATATAGGCGGCCAGGATTCGAAAATCATCTTTTTCAAAGACGGATTTCCCGTAGGTTTCAACATGAACACGGTGTGTGCGGCAGGAACCGGTTCGTTCCTGGACCATCAGGCGGCGAGGCTGGGAGTGACCATAGAAGAATTCGGTGAGCTGGCGCTCAAGTCCCGGGCCCCGTCCAGGATTGCAGGAAGGTGCGGGGTGTTTGCTGAGTCGGATCTCATCCACAAGCAGCAGCTGGGGTACAGGCGGGAAGACCTCATCGCCGGGCTGTGCCTTGCCTTGGCAACCAATTACATGACCAATGTTGCCAGGGGCCGGCCCATAAAGCCCAGGGTACTGTTTCAGGGCGGAGTTGCGGCTAATGCAGGGATGTTGTGGGCGCTCAAGCATAAGATCGGGCTGGACATCACAGTACCACCCTATTTCAAAGTAATGGGGGCCTTAGGCGCAGCCTTGTTTGCCCGGGAGAGGTTCCTGGACACGGAAGCACCTACCCGGTTCAGGCAGGTGGAGAAGATAGCATCTTCAGAAGCTTACACCATGGGGTTCCTGTGCGATGATTGCGGTAACAGGTGCGAGATACAGGAGATCTTTGTAGACGACGAGCTTGCGGCACGGTGGGGGTCCCGGTGCGGCAAATGGGAAGATCTGTCGCTGAGGCCAAAAACGCGGATATCTGGCAAACCTGCTGATGAACGCCAAGGAAACCTGTGATAAGATTAGCAGAGAAACTGACTAAGACACCGCAGGTAATCAGTGCATTTTAGCGAAGCGTAGTTCATCTGTTTTCATACAGCGTGTCATGCCGGAGGAAGGGTATGCTCAAAATTGTACATACTGCAGATGTCCATGCAGGCAGGCCCCTTTGCTTTGAACTTGAGGAAGAACGCCGCTACATAAGGCGGCGGGAGGTCGAAACCGCGCTATGGCGGATAGTGGATTTCGTCAAAGAAGAAAACGCCCAGATCTTGCTCATAGCAGGTGATGTATTTGAGCATCTTTATGCCCGCCCGTCGTGGGTAAAGGATCTGGCTTTATTGTTTTCTACCATCCCTGAAACCCGGGTGTTCATCGCTCCCGGCAACCACGATCCGCTGTTGCCCGATTCGCTGTACTTCAGCGTGGATTGGCCTGATAATGTCACGATCTTCGATTCTGCCGGCATTGGCAGGGTCTCGTTTGAGGCAAACGGGATAGAGGTAGATGTGTACGGCCTGGGCTGGGCGGCTTTTGTCCAGCGGGATCCGTTGCTAAGTAGCTTTAGGGTAGCGCGCCGGGACCGCCTAAACATTGTGCTCCTCCACGGGGACCTGGCTGACCAGTCGGTGTATCTCCCGATAAAACAGGAGCACATTGCAAGCTCAGGGGCAGCTTATTTTGCCCTGGGCCATATCCACGTGCCCATGGCCAGAAACATCGCCGGAACCACCGTGGTTTACCCAGGGTGCCCCGAACCCCTGGATTTCGGAGATGAAGGGCAGCGGGGAATTTACCTGGTGACTTGCACCGGGCCTTCAGAAGTCTCAGCTGAATTTGTTCCAATGGCGGTGCGTACCGTGAGGGCTGTCCAGGTTGATCTTACCGGACTTGATACCGGCGAGCAGGTGAGAAATGCCATACTGGCTGTAGGGAGCCCTGAGGACAGGCGAAGGGATATGTGGAAGATAACCCTTAGGGGGCGGCTCAACCCTGAAATTGAGCTTGACCTGCCAGGCTTGCGCCACGAATTTGCAGACGAGTTTTTCAGCCTTCGCCTGGAGCCTGAGTTTGTGTTGGACTACGACCTGGATCCTCTGTTGGCGCCGGAAAACCAGAGCCTTGAAGCCCGGTTTGTCAAAAAACTTATGGAGCTTAAGCGCCGTTTACAACAAACAGGGGATGCCCAAGAGGTGGACATTATCGAACGGGCGATGTACTACGGCCTCGACGCGCTGAGGCAGGGTGAGATCATCACCAGAAGGAGGCTGGACTGACTTGAAGCTCAAGAGCCTCTGGCCCCTGGCTTTTGGCAAATTTCATGCAAGCGAGCCTATAATACTGGAAGATGGGCTTAACATAATCACCGGGGACAACGAAAGCGGTAAATCCACGCTGGCTGCGTTCATTTTGGGGATGCTGTACGGTTTCAAAAAAGAAGGGCGCACCAGGGTTTACAGGACTCCTGAATTTGACAGGTACAAGCCTTGGGAAGGCCAAGAGTACCGAGGTATCATGGTTTATGAAGCCGGCGGCAGGGTTTACCGGGTGGAGAGATGGTTTGAGCCCGACATCACCAAGATTTACGACGACGTAACAGGGGAAGAAATTACCCATGAATTTGTGCAGGATTCCCGCAAAGAGTACAACTTCGCCCAGCTGCACCTGGGGCTGTCTGCTAAGGAATTCCGCAACACTATCTGGATAGGCCAGCTTGGAAGCGGCCAAGACGGGGACCTGGGCCTGGAGATCCAGGGCAAGCTCGAAAATATACTCCAAGGCACCGAAGACGATCTTTCTTTCACCAAGGCTTTGGCGGTGCTCAACGTGGAGCGCGCCAAGATCAAGACCCCCAGGAGCGCCCGGGCCAAGCTGGATGTGGTATTAGAACAAAAGGCCGAGCTTACCCGGGAACTCGAAGAAGCCCGGGAAAGGGAAGCTCAGGTAAGGAAAGTCATGGTGGAACTCCGCCGGCTCAGGCAGGAAGAAGCGGCGCTGGCCCGTAAGGCTGAGGAGGCGTCCAGGCAGGTAGACTGCATAAGGGCGTTTTTGCTGAGGAAGGTGGTGTCCCAGGCCAGGGAGCTTAAGCAGGAGATAACCGGGCTTGAACACACCCTGAGCCGCTTGGAATGGGCACAGCAGCTTCCCCACAATATCAAACAGGATCTGCAGCAGCTGGTCCACAGCAAGCAAGACCTGGAGGCCAGGATAAATGAGGTCCGGGCGGAGCTCATGAACCTGGAGGCCAAGAAACAGGCGCTTACGGAGGAACTAGGCCAATACGACAGGGTGCTTTCTACTGGGCTTACCCAGGAGCAGGTGTCAGGGATGTACTCGAAATACCTAACGTGTAAAGCAGGTGCGGGCAGGAGCGAAAGGCATGCTAATGAAGCCAGGCGCATGCTGAGGCGTCTGGAACAGCAGGCAGCTGATATGGGCCATCTGTCTGACGCAGAGGCAGCGCTGGCAGAGGCCGAAAAGCTTCAAGAGATTGTGGTGCTTTCAGAGCGGGAAAAGTCAAAACTCGATGTGGAATTGGAGCAAGCTAAAGCCGGGCTGGCCCAGGCCGACGTAAGGGGCGCAGGGGCCTGGCTGTACGCCTTGTCCCTTGGGGTGCTGGGCATAGCGATTGCCCTGACTATCGTCGGGCTGCCGCTGGCTGTACCTGCGTTTGCAATAGCAGTGGTAGTTTTCGGTATCGGGTCATACACGCGGAAAAAGGCGCTGGATGTAAGGTTCCAGGCAGAAGAAGTGTACAACCAAGCAGCAGCCATGGTTGAAGCCCAGGAAAAAAGAATTGCCCAAGCCAAGGCAGAGTTGTATGATTTCCTGGAACTTTACGGTGCAACTTCGGTGGAAGAGTTGCGCCGCCGTTTCCATAAGGTGTCTGAATTCCACACCCGCCTCTTAAACGCCAAAGAGCAGTATGACTTGGCCCACAGGTATTGGTATGAGTCGTCACAGGAGTTTTCGGCTACCGAAAGGGAACTGATGTCGGTGCTCATGAAGACAGGGTGTCTTGCCCCGGGGCAGGCGGTTACTGAAGCGGCGGTGGACATGCTCCGGGCTAAACTCAAGCAAGCCGCCGCTATACAGGGTGAAATAGGGAACGTTGAGCGCAGGGTGAAGGAGTTTGAAGGTGTGCTGTCCAAGCTGCGGGCAAGGCAGGAGCAACTCAAGCAGGCAGAGACACGGCTGCTTGAGGCTGCCGGCGTGGCAACCCTGCAGGAACTTCATGACAAGATCGCGGCCCACGAAGAATATGAGGATACCCTCAAGGCGCTGGGACACCTCAAGGAAAAACTAAGCGCTGTACTTGCAGGCAGAGATCTCGGGGATTTAGAGGCAGAACTGGACAAGCTGGAACAAGCAATTGGTGGAGATACTATGGCCGGGTTGGCTGGTGAGCTGGTTGGATCAGGGCTTGGATCGGGCTTGGGTTCAGGCTCAGGTTTGGACTTAGGCTCAGGTGTCGGTTCGGCTCTGGGTTCGGGGCCAGGGTTAGGTTCCGGCGGGCTTGACGGTGGCTTTACGGCAGACAGTGTGTCTGAAAAGGATTATCAAGAGGCGCAAAGGCATTTGAGCCAGCTTAGATCTGAACTCGGCCGGCTTAGGGAACGCAAAGCGTCGCTGGAAAAGGAAGCCTACCTCAGGCAGCGTGAAGGGCGGCCTGTGTATTCCATAGAAGAGGATCTTGCCAGGGTATCGGAAGTTGAAAGAGAACTAATCCAGGACAAAGCAGCTTTGGACCTGGCGCTTGAAACCCTGGAGGACCTGTCCAGGAACCTGCGCCGTGAGTTTGCGCCGTTGCTTAATGAGAGGACCGGGGAGATCCTCAAGCAAATCACCCAGGGCAAGTATTATGAGACAAGGATATCTCCAGACCTTGAAATGAGCGTCATCCATCCCGGGCACAAATCCCAAACGCCCATTGCCAACCTGTCCTGCGGCACAGTGGACCAATGCTACTTTGCCCTCAGGGTGGCTGTGGCTGAACTCATAGTAAACAAGGATTCATTCCCCTTTTTCCTGGACGATTCTTTTGTGCAGTACGACGACAAGCGGCTTGAAGGGGCACTCAAAATCGTGTCAGAGCTTTCCAAACGCCATCAGATCTTGCTGTTTTCGTGTCACGGGCGTGAGCAGGCGGTAGCCGAGAAACTTGGCATCAGGTGTAACCTTGTGGACCTTAACCGCCTTGGGGAGACGATGGGCTGAGCATGAACCTCCACGGGTAATGCCTGGCTTCACCTGCGTAATCAATGCCTATCCTGGGTGTTGTAATTATCTCAAGCTCCCGGGTTAAGTCCTTTCCCGGGGGCTTGGCTATGTAGAGGTTCCCCGTTACAAGATCGGCCCCGTTATGGTGACTGCTGATCCCCATGGCTTGGCACAGCCTTCCAGGGCCTGTTGCCAAGGGGAGCTTGCCCTTCCTGCGTTTGAGCATTATGTCTTCTCCGAGCACCGGTTCTACCGACCTTACTAGCACCGCGTGGGGGATTCCCTCTCGGAAGGCAACTACATTGAAGCAGTAATGCATGCCATACACAAAATACACGTAGGCAATTCCAGGGGGGCCGTACATCGTCTCATTGCGCTGGGTCCTCCGCATGTTGTACCCATGGCATGCCCTGTCCTCAGGCCCTGCGTATGCTTCGGTTTCGGTGATCAGCCCGGCGGTAATGCCGTCACCGGTCTGGTGGACGAGCAACAACCCCAGCAAATCTGGAGCTAAATCCAGGGCACTCCGGGCATAGAATTCTCTGGGCTGCCGCTTTGACCGTAGGATGATCTCCTGCGGCTCCCTGTCTCTCAGCGCAAGATATTCATTTACAGCTATAGACCTGTACGGTGCTGGTTTTTTCATGTACTCTGAAATTAGTGCCCAAGATATTCTCAAGTCCCAACAACGATTATATCATCACCTCGTTTCCTGGTTGCAGTTTGCGCTGTGACAGTAGTTCGGGACTTCTAGCTTGTGTGCCCGTGATCAATCATGAGCAAGACACAAACAAGGGATAATCAAAGGAGGTAAATCTCATGTCCAAGGTGTCGGCCGTTTTGTATGAAGACAGGATCGAGTACAGGGATTCAGAGGATCAGGAACTTGTAATCGATTCAGAAGGCGCCAGCCCCATGGAATTGCTCCTTATGGCCGTTGCCGGATGCAGCGGGCTAACCCTGGAATCATTGCTGGAGAGGGACGGGTATACACCTGACAAGGTTAAGCTCACAGTTAGAGGTATAATTAGCGACAAGGCGCCCAGGAGGTATACAGAAATAAACGTGGACTACGATATTGTGTGCGAGGGGCTGGATACAAACACTCTCGAGAAGTACCTGAAGATTACAGAGAGGGTATGCCCTGTCGTCCAATCTTTGAATGCCACGGTTCACCTTACCTATACGTTGAACCAGCAGACGTACCAGTAACATGATATTATGTGACATGCATAGCGAGGTGTTCTTGATGAAGCAAATCCCTATTGGCACTAAAGGCAGCAAGTCAGTAAAGGTGACTGAAGATACACTCGCTTCGGCTACAGGCAGTGGTGCCGTAGACGTGTTTTCCACACCCAACCTGGTACTCCTCATGGAAGAAGCCAGCGTTGAGGCAGTCAAGGATTACCTCGAAGACGGGGAGACCACAGTGGGTACCATGGTGAACATAAGGCATCTGGCAGCTACGCCCCCCGGGCTCACTGTGACCGCAACAGCCGTGCTCACTGAGGTTGACGGCAGGAGGCTGGTGTTTGAGGTGAGCGCCCATGATGGCGTGGACATAGTGGGCCAAGGCACCCATGAGCGGTTCGTGGTGGATCGAGCAAAATTTATCGAGAAATCTCTTCGTAAGACGGTTATCCACAAGGAACCACACATATAGTGTCGAATATGGAGAACGCAGATATATATGGTGCCAACACATGTTTGGATCTACTAAATTATGGGATCCAATGTGTGAAAAGCCCTTCATAGGCATACCCGGCCAAGGGTATGCCGGCCTTTCCGGCTAGGTGGTCCTAATGGAGGGTAGTGGCACCAACAATTTTGGCCTGACGCAGATAAACTCATGACCGGGGTGGACAACTTTGAAGTGCCCTTATTGCGGACATCTTGATTCCAGGGTGATAGAGTCAAGGACCACTGAGGAAATGACTGCCGTGAGGAGGCGTCGGGAATGCCCTGATTGTAAACGCCGGTTCACTACCTATGAACGTATTGAGGGGCAGCCTCTGGTAGTCATAAAGAAGGACGGTAGTAGAGAGGCTTTTTCAAGGGAAAAGATCCTTAACGGAATGCTCAAGGCATGCGAAAAAAGGCCAATCCCTCTTGATGTGTTGGAGCAGGCATCTTTCGACATCGAAAAAGAAGTCCGTGACACAGGCAAGGGCGAGATTAGTTCCAGGCAAATCGGGGAACTTGTCATGGATAGGCTCAAAGAGATCGATGACGTGGCTTATGTCAGATTTGCATCGGTCTACCGAGAATTCCGTGACGTTGACAGTTTCCTCAAGGAAGTGGAGCGGATCTTAGACGAGAGGAGCCGGCAGCGCGGATAGCTTGCATAGCGTGACAGCCCGGCTCGATTTTTGAGTTAGGTGGGAGGCTGTTTGATGTCCAAAGAATTAGATCTGATTGAAGGGGAGTTTTCAGAAAACGCCATAGCGGTGCTGGAGCGGCGCTACCTGAGGAAGGACAAGAGCGGTAAGCCCATTGAAACTCCGATGGAGATGTTTTGGCGGGTAGCCAGGAACATAGCTCTAATGGATATCCTCTACCATCCCCAGGTCTATTCCGGAGGGAGGCAGGACGGAGCTGAAGCTGATGCCACCCGGGACGGAGCGGAGCAGAGCGCAAAACAAGCCAAGCGGTCTAAGAAGCAGGCTGCGCGGAAGTTGCCCGGGATATCAGACAAAGACTGGGCAACCCTCAAGATGGCTTTTGAAAGGTTTGAGTCAAAAGGGCTTATGAAAGTCTCTTGGCCTGAGATGAAGCAGTTTACCGAGGCCAATGAAGATTACATACTCGACAGGGCGCTTGAGTTCTACAAGGTCATGGTAGAGCGTAAGTTCATGCCCAACTCTCCGGCGCTTATGAACGCAGGCCGCGACTTGCAGCAGCTGTCCGCATGTTTTGTGCTGCCTGTTGACGACTCAATGGTCAGCATATTCGACTCACTTAAGCATGCTGCTTTGATCCACCAGTCGGGGGGAGGGACAGGTTTTAGTTTTTCAAGGCTGCGTCCAAAGAACGACGTTGTACGTTCAACCGGCGGCGTGGCATCGGGGCCCGTATCTTTCATGAAAGTGTTTAACGCTGCCACCGAAGCGGTGAAGCAAGGTGGTGTGCGCCGGGGTGCCAACATGGGGATATTGCGTGTAGATCATCCGGATATATTGGAATTCATAACATGCAAGACTGACACGAAGGAACTTACCAATTTCAATATTTCCGTTGGTATCACCGAAAAGTTCATGCAGGCGGTAGAGGCAGGCGAGGATTACGAACTCATCAACCCCAGGAACCGCAAGGTCACAGGTAAGCTCAACGCCAGAGAAGTGTTTGAGAAAATTGTCGACCAGGCGTGGCGGAACGGCGAGCCAGGGATCGTGTTCCTTGACCGGCTCAACAAGGACAACCCCACGCCTGAGCTGGGGGAGATCGAAAGCACCAATCCGTGCGGGGAGCAACCGCTGTTGCCCTATGAGGCATGCTGCCTGGGTTCCATCAACCTGGGTGCTTTCACAAGAGCCGTATGGCAGGAAGGATTACCCGGCACTGCCGATCCGGATCTGTTCATAGATTGGAAAGGCATGGCCGATGCGGTAAGGCTGGCCGTCCATTTCCTGGACAACCTGATCGATGCCAACAAGTATCCCTTGCCTGAAATAGATAATATGTCCCATGGCAACAGGAAAATCGGCTTGGGCGTAATGGGCTGGGCTGATATGCTCCTGGATCTTGGCATCCCGTACAATTCTGAACAGGCGGTTAAGCTTGCCGAGCAGGTCATGGAATTTATCGAGAAAGAGTCGGTTGAGGCGTCTAAGGAGCTGGCCAAGACCCGAGGGGTTTTCCCCAATTGGGAGAAGAGCATTTACGCAGACAAAGGCATCAGGCTGCGCAATGCTACCACGACCACTATCGCTCCTACGGGAACCATCAGCATAATCGCCGGTGCATCGTCGGGAATAGAGCCGCTGTTTAGCATAGCTTTTACCCGGAACGTGCTGGATAACAAGAAACTTGTGGAAGTTAACCCGAGATTTCAGCGTGTGGCTGAGGCAAGGGGCTTTTACAGCCAGGAACTAATGGAGAAGATCGCTGAGCACGGCACCTTGCACGGCATTTCCGAAGTGCCCGACGATGTAAAGCGCATCTTTGTGACCGCCCACGAGATTACCCCTGAATGGCACGTTAAGATGCAGGCGGCATTTCAGAAGTACACCCACAATGCGGTTTCAAAGACCGTAAACTTCCGCCGGGAAGCCACCAGGGAAGACGTGCGTGACGTGTTCATCCAAGCGTACAAGCTGGGCTGCAAGGGGGTTACCGTGTACAGGGACGGCAGCCGCGAGGAACAGGTTCTCACGGTGGGCGCCAAGACGGTTACTGACCCTGCCGGTGCAGCTGCCGCAGAGCCGGGCGCTCAGCACACCGAAGTAGAAGGCGTGCCGGGCCCGGGCAAGAAGGGCAGGGTCAACGGTGTCTGGGGACGGATTAGGCCCATCGAACGGCCTGCTACCTTGGAAGGGTTTACAACCGCCAAGGAGACGCCTGTGGGCAAGCTATTCCTTACCCTCAACGCTCTGGACGGCCATCCGGTTGAGCTGTTCGCCCAGATCGGCAAGGCTGGCAGCGATGTGGCGGCGTTTACCGAGGCGATTGCCAGGCTAATCTCGATTGCCCTTAGGTCCGGCATCGACCCCCAGGAGATCGCCGACCAGCTCATGGGTATCGGCGGTTCCAGGAGCATAGGGTTTGGGCCCAACAGGGTGCGTTCGGTGCCTGATGCGATAGGGCAATTTATCGATGAGTACGTGAACCATATCCGCAAAGGCGAGGAAGAAGCTGAAGAGGAGATTATCCCTTATCAGGACGAGCTGCCTCTGCTTCCGGGCAAGCGGTTCAACTTGTGCCCTACATGCGGCACATGGAACCTGGTTCATGTAGAGGGCTGCCAGAAGTGCCTGGCTTGCGGATACAGTGAGTGTTGAGAGTGTCTTGAGATACAGGTGCGTGGTTTGAGAAGCACCAGCCAGGTGGTATAGCGCATGGCAGCCGGCCTTACGCCGGCAGCAGTACAGGCAACAGAGGGGCGGGCAACCGCCCCTGTTTCAATTTCGCCCAATACTGCGAGGTGTATATAATAGACTTGGTGCAATTGGAAGTTACATCCTATTATGTCACTTGGGTTTGTCATCTGCTCTCATGTGCTTGCTGACGATAGAGGAAGCTCTAGTTCTAGCAGGAAGAGCGGTCTTGTTGTCGAAGTCCTCCATAGACTTCGTCCAGTGGGTCCGTAGGTTCCTGGATTCATCCTTTCGAAAGGAGAAGCTAGAATGCTTAGAGGCATCTTTGCTCCGATTCCCACTCCCTTTGTAGACGAAGCAATAGCTTATGACAAGCTCGAGTCCAACCTGGCCAAATGGGGCGCGACAGGCCTGTCAGGGGTCGTAGTCCTGGGCTCAAACGGAGAACAGCCGTATGTTGATGAAGACGAAAAGGTCGAGCTCTGGAAGTTTGCCCGCCGGCACTTTCCCGATGACAAAGCGGTTATCGCCGGCACAGGCGCCGAAAGCACCAGGGCGGCCATCAGGCTTACCAAAAAAGCAGCAGATGCAGGAGCGCAAGCGGCGCTTATCCTCACGCCCCACTATTTCAAGGCCAACATGAACGCGGAGGCTTTGGAGCGGTTTTACACCGACGTGGCAGACGAGTCCCCGATTCCCGTGCTGCTCTACAACATGCCGGGAAACACAGGGCTCAACCTTACTCCGCCTTTGGTGAAGAAGTTGTCAGAGCATCCAAACATCAAGGGCATCAAAGATTCAGGGGGCAACATAGCTCAGATATCCCAGTTCTTGAGGGACGCACCTGAAGACTTTGTTGTGTTTGCAGGGTCAGCCAGCTTCCTCATGCCTGCCCTGGTCATGGGCGCGCATGGAGGTATTCTGGCTACAGCCAACGTGGCCCCTGACTTGTGCGTACGTATCTATGAACTGGTCAACCAGGGCCAATATGACGAAGCCAGAAGCATACAGCTAAAGATAATCAAACTCAATTCCCTTGTTACGGCCAAGTACGGCGTGGCAGGCCTAAAAGCCGCTTTGGACATGATAGGTTATTTTGGCGGCTTGCCAAGGAGGCCTATCCTGCCCATTGGTGACGAAGCAAAGGCCGAAATCCGCGCTGCTTTGGAAGAACTGGGGCTTGTGTGACGGTGCCAAACCTGCCCAAAGCAAACAGTGATCAATTGGCGGGTAGAAGGCACTGTGGTGAAGAAGCCTTTCAGCAGGAAGTATGATGAGGGGAACATAGAAGTTGTAACGAAGGGAGATACGCACCATATGAAACCAAGGAATCCTAAACACAAGCTGTTGCTAGGGCCGGGGCCCAGCAACCCTGATCCACGAGTGCTCAGGGCGATGTCAGAGCCTACCCTAGGCCACCTGGATCCTGATTTTGTGGCCATAATGGACGAGACTACCGAACTGCTCCGGTATGTTTTCGGTACCGAAAACGAACTTACCATCCCCATCTCCGGTACAGGATCAGCAGGCATGGAGACGGCTCTGGTGAACTCCTTGGAACCCGGGGACAAGGCTATCATCTGCATCGCAGGAGTGTTTGGCGAGCGGATGGCAGATCTAGCCGGGCGCATGGATGTCGAAGTTATCCGGGTGGATGCGCCCTGGGGCAAGCCGGTTGATCCTGAGGATGTGCGCCTAGCGGTCAAGCAACATCCCGATGCAAAAATCGTGGCGATTGTGCACGCTGAGACCTCCACCGGCGTACTTCAGCCCTTGGAAGAAATCGCGCAGCTAGCCCATGAAAACGGCATGAGAATCGTAGTTGACGCCGTGACCTCCCTAGGTGGCATGGAAGTGCCTGTAGACAGGCTTGGGCTGGACTTTGTATTCTCAGGCACCCAGAAATGCCTAAGCTGCCCGCCTGGTTTGGCGCCCATTACCGTGGGCGAAAGGGCTCTCGAGTTTATCAGAAACCGCAAGACCAAGTGTCCGAGTTGGTACCTTGATCTGTCCATGATTTCAAGGTACTGGGGTGGCGAAAGGTTCTACCATCATACTGCGCCCATAAACATGATCTATGCCCTCAATGAATCTTTGCGGATAATCAAAGAAGAGGGCTTAGAAGCAAGGTGGGCAAGGCACAAGCTCAACCAAAAGGCACTCATTGCAGGGCTGGAAGCCATGGGGATGAAACTTGTGGTTGACCCCGAGTACCGCCTGCCCAGCCTTACCACCGTGTACTTCCCTGAAGGGATAGAAGACGTGCCCGCACGCATGAAACTCCTTAACGAGTTCGGCATAGAAATCGGTGCCGGGCTTGGGGACTTCAAGGGCAGAGTATGGCGTATAGGGCTTATGGGCACAAATTCCACCAAGCCCAATGTGCTCTTCCTGTTGGCTGCACTTGAGGACGTGCTTGTGTCCATGGGCGCAAGAGTGCCTCAAGGCGCAGGCTTGCAGGCTGCTTCTGAAGTGTACAGGGGGGCGTAGGCCAACAGCTTGCTTGATAACAAGGCCCGGCGGCGCTGACGCCCCGGGTCTTTGTCATGCAGGAGATATTGCCCGGGCGATGTCATTTAGGTCAGTAGTCAGCCGGGCAGGGGGAAGGCTCTTTAGGATGAAAGCCCCATAAGGCTTGGTGATTATGCGTGAATCAAGGATCACCACCGCTCCTCTGTCTGACTTTGACCGGATGAGCCGTCCGAAACCTTGCTTGAGTTTGAGAGTGGCTATGGGCAGGGAGTAGTGGATAAAAGGATTGAGCCCTCGTTCCTTCCAAAGGATCTCCCTGGCTTCCATCACAGGGTCTTCGGGCACGGGAAAAGGCAGTTTAGCCAGGACCACGCACGACAGGGCATCACCCGGTACGTCAACTCCTTCCCAGAACGAATCCAAGCCCATGAGCACTCCGTTTCCGGCGTCCTTGAACTCTCTGAGGAGGGTCTGGCGGGGCCTGTCGCCTTGGACAAACACGGGATAGCCTTTTGCTTCGATCTGGTCTTTGATCTTGCTGCTCACTGCTTCCATCGATTTCTTTGACGTAAACAGCACAAACATCCTGCCTTGCGCCAGGTCAACGATTTCCAGGACCATATCGGCCACATAGTCGTCATACTCAGGGCTGTTAGGTTGATTTCCCCGGACATCCCGGGGTATGCACAGGCAAGCTTGGTTGGGATAGTCAAACGGGGAATCGATAATCGCTTCATCTGCATCTATTTCTAACTGGCGCTTGATGTAATCAAACGAGCCGCCGGTGGACAGGGTAGCAGACGTAAGGATGGCAGTAGGCACCGACGTCCAAAGGTTTTCTGCAAGATAGGGGCCTACCTCAAGAGGTGCACCGTGTAAAGTCACATGTTTTTGCCGCCCGCGGCCTTCCATTTCGGACCAGTACACAAAAGCATCGCCGTCGCCCTCCAGGGCGTTTAGATTGTCCAGCACCTGGGCCATCTCTAAGTAACGCCTGGAAAGAGCATTGGCTTCGAAGCGGTCTTCGTCTGACAGGTCCAGGCTTGCCCACTCTGCAATGAGCTTAGACATATCCCTTAGGGACTCAGGAATCTTGTCATCTATGCTGCCGGGTTCCTGCAACCTGAACTTGTCTCTGCCTCCGTACCGGAAAGGGTTTACTCTTTGCTTGGCCTGCTTGTACAAGAGGTCAGGAGCTAAGGCTGTCAGGCTTAGGTCCATAAGGCCCAACAAGTGGGCAAGGGACGATTCCACCCGGGACCGCTCGTGGGCGGAGAGCAGTTGCGACATGGGTTCCCGTGAGATGAACCTCACCGTATCGTCGGCAAGGCGCCTTAGGTGATTGTGGCCTACGTTGAAAGTCATGCTGTCTCTGAACACCGTCTCTAGGTGGTGCGCTTCGTCGAAGACCACTGCTTCGAACCCTGGCAGAAGGGACACGCTGCCTGCAGTATCCCCGACAATTCTCAAGTTTGCGGCAAAAAGCGCATGGTTGACCACAATCAAATGACAGCTTTCAAGGTGCCTCCTGTGCCTCTGGTAGAAGCAAGATTCTCGGAAGGGGCATTTCCCCGACATGCACCTTATGCTTTCAGAACACAGTTCGCTCCACAGCTGGTTGGGTATATGGAAAGGCAGTTTATCGCGGTCGCCGTCCCATGAGCCCTCGTCAATCACCTCAGACAGCATCTGAAGCTTTTTTTCCTCCTCGTCAGCCTGTACAAGCTGCAGCCTGCGTTGGGTTTCATCGTATACCCTGGCCCATTTACGCAGGCAGAGGTAATGGTTCCGCCCTTTGAGCAGCGAGTAGTTGAGGGTGCCCAGCTCCTCAAGCATTTGTGTGACCAGGGGGATGTCTTTGTTGACCAACTGCTGCTGGAGGTTGACCGTGTATGTTGACACAATGGCCCTTTTGCCCGTGGTAAGGCACCAGTAGGCTAAGGGGAGGAGGTAGGCCAGGGATTTGCCTACACCTGTTCCGGCTTCCACCAGCAGGTGCTTCTTAGAAGCCAGGGCGTCGTGGACCAACCTGGCCATTTCTTGCTGCTGGGGCCTCTCTTCAAATCCGGGGATCAAGGCGGACATGGTGCCTTTGCTGTGAAGGGCTTCTTCAATGTATCGATTGTCTTGTAGTGATGGAATCGCGTTCAGGCCGGAATCCTCCTTGGACCAATGGGTTGACCTTACAGCACGGTCCTATATACCCACATTCTGTATCAGGCAATATTCTATCATGTTTCCCGGCCCGTTTGCCCAGGGATTGGTTTTTCAACTATAATGCCGGCGGATTGGGGGGCTGACGCTGGTGCATGGGTGTATGAATGTACCGGTGTAACTTGGGATGGTACGCTATCTGCTCCAAGGATTGGTTTTTCGCTGTGTCCCGGCATCTGACTTGCGGGTGGACCAACTGTACTTTGTTTGGCTTGTTCTGCTATTGCCGGGTTTGTCGCTATTATTCGATGGCTTATTGCTGCTTCCTTTGTTGCTGCCTGCCTTGTTGCCGGAAGGTTTGTCTGCGTCTTGACTGTTGCCTTTGACGTTGCCCGGGTTGCTGCCGGAAGGTCTGTTCCCTTGCTGGTTGTTGCCTTTGGCACTACCGGGGTTGTGATCCGATGACTTGCCTGTCTGCTGTTTGTCTGCTTGCGAGTTGTTCTGCATATTTCCTGGCTTGGATGACTGGGCCTGCTTGACCTTTTCGGCCCATTGCTTGGCAAGCTCGGTCAGGTAGTGACTATCCAACTGCTGGCTTTTCTGCTTTATTGTCTCAAGGCCCGGTTTGGGAATGCTTACCCTGAAGTCTGTCGGCTTCTTTAGCTGGCCTGGAGGTACGTTGGATTTGGAGTCCGTGCCCTTGAATTGTCCGGGTTGTTCCTTTTTGTTGTTGCTTGCCTGGTTCCCTGCCGGCTTTCCGAGAGCTTGAGTGCCATTAGTTGAGCCTGCTGCGGAAGAGTGTTTGCCGGTTGCTCCTTGGAAGGTTGGACCATTGCCCTGTGAGCCCTTGCCAGAGGTCTTGTCGGTGAAGTCAGTGCCCGCAGGGCCCTTACCGGTTGAGCCTTTGACGGTTTCAGACTCCATTTCAATTCCCAGCTTGTCACTAATTGCACTTATGTCGGATTCATCAGCCGATTGGGCCCCTCTGGCTACAGGCAGGTCAATTCCGGCCTGCCCCCGGCTTTCCCGGAGTTCATGGAAGAGTGCCCACAGCACGGCCCGGGTAGCGGAAATCCTGAGCTCTTTGGCAATCTCCCGGGTCTGCCTGTCAAGCCTGATGTGACTTATGCTTGCCGGACTGAAGGATATCTGGGTCCCGGAGCCCTGAAGGTTCTTGGATTGTTGAGCTTCCTTGTATGCTTTTTCAGATGTGCCTCCCGATTTGGGATTTGTCTTAGGTGCTCCGTTGGTAGCTTCTTTAGAAACTTTTTGAGCGGTCTTTGCGGTTTGTTTTGCGGCTTTTTGCGCTGCTTTTTCCACGTCTTTAAGGATCTTTTCCTCGAGGCGGTCCAGCAGGGAATTCTCCTCTACACGATCTTCCATAGGGATGATGCCGATTACCACTTCAGGCTGCTTGTCTTCCTGCCTTTCTCTAAGCAGGGCTTCTACGGCGCGGTCTACCGGTTTCATGTATAAATTGATGGAACTTGCCAGGCGCTGGCTTTCTTCGTCGAAGCAGGTGACTGACTTTATCAGCCCTTTGTCGTTTACCTCTAGTTCCAGGCTGACGGGTGCGTCCACCAGGTCAATCGTCACCCATGCAACTGCCGGCCGTGCTTCCAGATACTTGTTATATCCAAAGAACGAGGTGCAAAGTATAAGCGAGGCCACTGCCGCAATAGGGAGGAGGCGTTTTTGCAGGAACCGGTAAACAGCATGGCTACGGGTGCGTCTGCTTATGTGGCTGCCTGTGGTTGAAATACCGGACATGTTGGGCAAAATAATCTGCTCCCCGACCATGTACACGCTGTTCTTGATCGGGATGAACAAGAATTGCCCGTCGGATGTAAGCACGGTAATTCCGTCTTTAGATGTTTCAACCACCAAGCCCTGTTTGGAATTCAACTCACGTCACCACTTTCAGCCAAGAACCTCTTTCAGTCACAAACCTCAAAGTACCCTTCCATGCTCGGATAATCACCGGACATGGCAATAGCTACTGCAGTAATATACACTTTCTGCCTTTCGATCGTCTTTCGCGAAACCCGTTTGTCCTCCGGCACTGCAGACAGCAACTGATCGACGGGGATCTTGCGCGTCTTAAAGAACTGCCTTCTTAGCTTGTCGTTTTCGACGATGACCTTAGCCATATACATTGCTCTTTCCCGCGCGTCTTTGTGTTTCGGGGTAGCTTCCACCACCTGGCCTATGGTCAGCCCGAACTCTTTGAGCGTATCCTTCCAGTTTTCAATGTCATCCTTCCGTTCCACTGCGGCTTGCCAATCTTCCGTGGTATATGTCAAGCAAGATGGGTCGAAATAGCCTTCGTGCTCATTTCCTTGTCCGTCCCTTGCCACCATTGTCGAATAGGGTATTTCCCTGTGTCTGGATTGTTTCCGGTAATAGTCGATGAGCCTGCGCCGTATCACAGTAGCAGCAAAAGCCAGAAATCCCGGCCTCTTGCTCTTGAAGGCGTCAATGGCTTCGTTGAAAGCAGAAAGGGCTACGCTAGCCTCATCGTCTTCCCCCAGGACCACGTACCGCTTGACGCTGGAAGCGGCGGTCTTGAGGATGAAAGGCGTGTAGTCCCTGATCAGGTCATCCCGGGCATGTATATCACCATCACGGGCGCGTGCCACCCGTGCTTCCACTGTTTCCTGTTCAGTATGTTGTTTAGCCATTTCTAAACTCAAGACTGTATTCACCATGTGAAGTGTTCGCTTCACCTACTTTCAGTTCCTGCAACTTATGTGGGTTACAGTATGTATTACCGGTAATTGGCAGTAGCTCCGCTCGCACAACGGTTTGACCTTTTATGAACATAATCGAAGCGGGCTGATTTTTCTTGGAACGCGGGAAGCACCGGCCGATTCCAGGCCTGGTGAGGCTTGGCGGCCTATTTTCAACGTAGGACCACAAAAATCAATTGAGCTTAGAAGGACTTTCCTGCGGGATATGGTATACATATATATGTACAAAACATATATATGGCACCAAATCCGCGGTTCTGCAAGCAATCCTTCATATACGCTGCAACATTCACACCAACTGCCACCGGACATATCAAGTTTCATTGTCAAGTTCATTCCCCACGGGAAGGGGGGATCATATGTCTCGTGACTACGAGGAGATGAAAAGCCAAGACCGGCACCAGGATGATGGTCGCAATAGACACAGTGACAGACTTAGTAGTGGAAGGCCCCGGGAAGGCCCCTATACCGGAGATCGGCATAGAGAAGACTGTAACAGGGCTGGCTGCCGGGAAGAAAGCCGGCCTGAAGAGCAGCTGAACAAGGAAGATACATGCACCGAAGCACTGCTCGAAGCACGGCCGGAAGTGCCGCACACCGATGCCACTTTCTCGGAAGACAGCCACCAGGACAAGAGGCACAAACACCATCATGGCTGGCACCGCCACGCCCACGCAGAAAACGTGGTCCGGCCTGAAAGATTTATGGAACCGTGTCTCCTGCTGCTTCTGACCGAAAACGTCACCTACGGGTATGACCTCATCTCCCGGCTCAAGGAGTTCGGGTACGGGGACAACCAAGACCCCGGCATGGTGTACCGTTACCTCAGGCGGCTTGAAAAGCGGGGCATGATCGAGTCTAAATGGGACACCTCAGGCACAGGGCCTGCCAGGAGGATGTATAAGGTTACGCCCGACGGCAACGAACTTCTGGCTGTGTGGACGGAAACCATAAGGTACAACATCCAGGTGCTTCAGCAATTCCTGGAGCGGTATGAAAAAGCCATTCAAGGCGTCAAAACCCAAGATGAGCTTGGGAGCACCGGTGGGGGCGCCGCGCCTAAGTTCGTTGGTAGCGCCGAGTAGACAATTTTGTTGACATTGCAAGAACTCAGATAATTGAGTACGATAATATTTCGTACGACGATATTATCGGAAGCCAAAACAATTGATGCAGTTGCAATAGCCGGAGGGAGGGTGGCTCTTGAAAGTTCTTAAGCGGCTCCTCAGGTTTGCAGCCCCTTATTGGAACAGGTATCTGGTTGCAACCGTGTTAGTGTTCGCAATATCGGCGCTAAACCTCCTGGAGCCCATGGTCATCAAGTGGGTAATCGACGAAATCCTTGAGTCTAAGAACTACTCATTGTTGTTGTACGGTGCACTTGCCATCCTAGGTGTAGCTATCCTAAGGGGCGTACTCCAGTTCTTCCAGCGTTTCACCATGTCCTGGGCAGGGCAGAAAGTGGTGTTTGACATCAGGAATACCTTGTACCGCCACCTTCAGCAGCTGTCTTTTAGCTTCTACGACAAGGCCCAGACGGGACAGATAATGTCCAGGGTCACATCTGACGTGGAGACGGCCCAAAGATTTTTGTCCAACGGGCTGGTTAACCTAGTCTCGATAGTATTGACCTTCACCACGACCCTGATCATAATGTTGTCCCACCATACCAAGCTTACCCTCATGGCGATGATCACCGTTCCCTTCCTGGCATGGCGGGTGCAGGTTTATTCCACCCAGATCCGGCCCATGTTCTGGAGCATCCAGCAGCAACTTGCCGTGCTTACAGCCCGGCTGCAGGAGAACATCACGGGACAGCGGGTCGTAAAAGCTTTCGCCAGGAAAGATCACGAGTTGGAGGTTTTCGAACGGGATAACATGGCGCTGCTTGAGCGCAACGTAAGGGCGGAAAGGTTGTCAGGGGTCAACTGGGCGCTCATGCGCTTGCTTACTGAGATATCCCTCGGCATCATCCTATGGTACGGCGGCTATCAGGTGATCCGCGGTAATATCACTTACGGGACTTTGGTAGCGTTTAACATGTGGCTTGGGCGGCTGCTCGGCCCCATCCGGAGGCTGGGCTTCTGGGTGAGCATGGTCCAAAGGACAGTCGCTTCAGGCGAGAGGATATTCGAGATCCTTGACACCAAGGCCGAAGTGCAGGATAAGCCCGGTGCCAAGCCCATGCCACCTATAGAGGGCAGGGTGACTTTCGAAAATGTAAGCTTCTCTTACGACGGCGAGCACATGGTGATAGACGACATCAACCTAGATGTCAAGCCCGGGCAGACCATAGCCATCCTAGGTGGCACAGGATCAGGCAAATCAACCCTGATAAACTTGATCCCCAGGTTCTATGATGTGACTAAAGGCAGGATCCTGATAGACGGCATCGACATACGCGATGTTACCCTGGAAAGCCTGAGGAGGCAGATCGGCATTGTGACCCAGGAGACCTTCCTGTTTTCAGCTTCCCTCCGAGACAATATAGCATACGGCAAACCTGAAGCCACCGATGAAGAAGTGATAGCAGCAGCCAAAGCGGCGCATATCCATGATTTCATTGCCAGCTTGCCCCAGGGCTACGATTCGGTAATCGGAGAAAGGGGAGTGGGACTTTCAGGAGGGCAGAAGCAAAGGGTGGCCATTGCCAGGGCCCTGCTCATGGATGCCCGCATCCTCTTGCTTGACGAATCGACCTCCAGCGTAGACGTGGAGACAGAGATGCGGATTCAGGAAGCGTTTTCACGGCTGCTTGAAGACCGGACTGCGTTTGTGATTGCCCAGAGGCTGTCCACCGTGAGGAACGCCGACTGGATCATAGTCCTGGACAAAGGCAGGATTGCTGAACAGGGGACCCACGAAGAACTGCTCAAGAAAGGCGGAATATATACTTCGATTTACAACTTGCAGTTTAGGCCACAAGAAGTGGATTTCAGCGAATCGGGACCGGCCGGATATGAACAAGCAGCAAGCCAAGGAGGTGGCAACTGATGGGACGCTTTCGTGGTTTGGACGTAGGAAATATAGAACTTAAGGATGTCAACTTCTCTCACCTGCCGAAGCTTAAGCGGTTTGTCAAGCCGTTTAGATGGTACTTGCTGCTGGCTTTGGCCCTGGCTGTTGCCATCTCGCTGCTTAGCACCGTAGGGCCCCTTCTTGTGCGGCGCGCCATAGACGTGGACATTCCTTCAGGGGATTTCAGCCAATTGTCCAAAACGGCGTTAACCTACTTGGGGATCATGTTCCTCATTGAAGTGCTCAGCGTTTCTCAGAGATATGTGATGTCGTGGACCGGGCAGCACATGCTGTATTCCATGAGGCGGGCGCTTTTCAGCCACCTTCAGGATTTGGGGCTTGACTTCTACGACAAGCTCCAGGCCGGACGGATCATGTCCCGGGTTACCAGCGACGTCGAATCCCTAAACCAGCTCATATCTTCTGGAGTGCTAGGGCTTTTGACCGACCTGGTCACGCTGGTGGCCATCATGGCGATTATGATACAGATGAACCTGAAGTTGGCCCTGGCTACGCTCACTGTAGTCCCTCTGTTGTTCCTGGTAGTGTGGACCTTAAGGACCAGGATGACCAGGGCATACCATCTGGTGAGGCGGCGGATTGCCGACATTGCCGCTAATTTGCAGGAATCGATCTCAGGTATGAAGATCGTACAGGCGTTTTCCAGGGAAGAACTAAACGCCGAGAAATTCAGTGACACCAACTACGAGAGTTTCCAAGCTCAGCTGGAGGCAGCGCGGCTGCACGCCTTGTTCCATCCCATGGTGGATATAATCAGTGCTTTTGGCTCGGCGCTGATCGTTTACTATGGCGGGCTCAGGATGGCTTGGAACGACCCAACGGTAACGGTGGGGACCATAGTGGCGTTCCTCAACTATATGACCAGGTTCTTCTGGCCCATCAGGAACCTCACCGAAGTGTACAACCTCATCCTTCAGGCCGGCGTGTCATCTGAAAGGGTGTTTGAGATCCTGGACACCGAGCCCAATGTAAAAGACAAACAAGGCGCCATTGAACTTGGTAAAGTCCAGGGGCACGTCAAGTTCAACAACGTAGTGTTTGGATATGAGCCTGGCCTGCCGGTGCTCCACGGGATAAGTCTTGAGGCCAGACCCAATGAGACCATCGCGCTTGTGGGGCCTACAGGTGCAGGCAAGAGCTCAATCATCAACCTCTTGTGCAGGTTCTACGATGTGGATGAAGGTGAAATCCTGGTAGATGGCATAGACATCCGCGACGTGACTGTGGAATCGCTCAGGCGGAACATGGGGATAGTGCTGCAGGATACGTTCATATTCTCCGGTACAGTGCGGGACAACATCAGATACGGGCGTTTGGACGCGACAGATGAAGAAGTCGAGCGAGCGGCCAAGATAGTAGGCGCCCACGATTTCATCATGCGCCTGCCGGACGGCTACGACACGGAAGTGAGGGAACGGGGTTCCCGGCTGTCAGTGGGCCAGCGGCAGCTGTTGTCGTTTGCCAGAGCGCTTCTGGCTGACCCGCGGATCCTCATATTGGACGAAGCTACATCGTCGGTGGACGCATATACTGAATACTTGATACAGAAGGCGTTGGAGAAGCTGTTCGAAGGCAGGACGTCTATTGTAATCGCCCACAGGCTGTCGACTATCCGCAACGCCGACAGGATATATGTGATCCAAGACGGCCGCGTGGCGGAAGTGGGCAACCACGAGGAGCTTATGGCCAAAGGCGGGCTGTACAAGTCCCTGTATGAGAAGCAGTTTGCCGGGGCACCTCTGGTGGATGAGGATGAAGTACCTGAGACAGATGCTGAGCGATCCGATGAGGGCTCAGGTGTCCCAGGGCAACTAAGTCCCAGGCCTGGACACGCTGACTGATGCGGATGTGATTTTGGAGAACCTTCCGGATTTACCCAGTAGCAGCCCGGCTGCTAGAGCCTTGGAACTTAGGCCGGGCTGTTTTGTTTCTTCCTTATTTTGCTCGATTTCTTCTTAGTTTCTCCATAGTATGCCTTACACCGGGCCCGCGGCGCCGGAAACTCCGGCAAGACCCCCCATTCAGCCATATCCGCTGTCACCGTCCCCACTGCCCGCGGAGATGGAAACTCCGGCACAACCCGGCAATGCCTTGCTATTTCCTTTCGTTCATCATGTTCCTCACTATTATCCAAGCCCGGTGAAACCCTACCACAAGCCCGAAGATAAGCCCGATGGGGGTGTAGATCCTGGTTGGGCTGTTCCTGTCCAAGAGGGATCCTATATACATGCCTATCAGCGCCGAACCCAACAAGTTAAAGCCGAGGCTTAAGATTACCCCTGCTATAGCAAGGAACCCGCCTCTTGGTTTCTTGGACACAATCTCACCTGCCCCCTTAATTATGGTACACCGGAGGATTTGCAAAAACCTCCAGGGAGCACATAATAATATTATCTGTGGAGCAGGGTTGGCTGGCATAGGACAGAAATATACTTCTGAAGTTGATGGCGCCACGGTTGGACATGTTGCGCCGGCCTTCGTGACAAGGAGGTAGGAAGATGCCTGAAACGTATAAGGGTGTGCAGGTAGCTGTGGTAGGCATGGGCAAATCCAACCAAGCCCTTTGCCGCTACCTTCTTGGCGAGGGAGCCCAAATCACGTGTTTCGACCGCAAGACCAAAGAACAACTTGGCGAAGTGTATGAGGAGTTCAGCCAGAGGGGCGTCACATGGAGGCTGGGTCCCGATTACCTGGACACACTGCCCGAATATGAACATATCTTCCTTACCCCGGGGATGAAAAAGCACCAACCCCAGGTAATTGAGGCTAGGAAAAGGGGAGCCAAAATTTCCACAGAAATCGACTTGTTCCTTAAGCGCTGCAAGGCGCCTGTTGCAGGCATCACAGGCAGCGCAGGTAAGACCACCACCTCAATGCTGGTGGGGCGCATGTTGGAGCGCAGTATGCCCGGTACACCGGTATACGTGGGGGGAAATATCGGGCCTGTGCTGATTGAAAAAGTCGATGAAATACCGGAACATGCCCGGGTGGTACTTGAACTGTCCAGCTTCCAGCTTCATCTATGCAGCAGGAGCCCTCAATACGCTTTGCTGCTTAACATAAGGCCAAACCATCTGGATATCCATAAAGATCTTGATGAATACGTAGAAGCCAAGAAAAATATATTCCGCTTCCAGTCACAGCACCATTGGTGCATCCTCAATTACGACGATACTGTAACCAGGAGTGCTGCAGCCGAATGTCCGGGACATGTGGGATTTTTCTCGATATACGGGCGTCCGGAGGGAGCGCCGGAGCACACGGGACATAAGGGACAGAATGGCTATACCGGATGCACCGGTCACACCTGGCGTAGCCGTGTCCCCGCGGCATGGCTCGACGGGGATGACCTGCTATACGACCCCGGTGACGGCAGCGGGCTTCTGGCGGTAGCGTCCAAGCGGGATCTTAGTATCCCCGGTAACCACAACATATCCAACGCCTTAGGCGCCATATTGATTTCCATGCAGATGGGCGCCAATCCCGAGGGTATAAGAAAAGCCATAAGAGAGTTCAGGGGCATCGAACACAGAATCGAGTTTGTGCGGGAAGTAGGCGGGGTCAAATTCTACAACGACTCCATTGCTACCTCCCCTGACAGGACCGTTGCCCTCATAGATTCGCTTGAGGGTTCCCTTGTGCTCATCCTGGGAGGCTCAGACAAGGGGTTGAGCTTTGACCAGCTGGCCCGGAGAATCGTTGCCAGGGGGTGCAAAAGCGTGCTCATTGGCCAATGCGCGCCCAAGATCAGGCGGTCTATAGAGACAGCATGGGCTGAGGCCGGTCTAGCGGGAACACCTGAAATAGCCGAAGCAGGCAGTTTGGAAGACGCGGTGAGCATCGCCTTGTCCATGGCAAACCCTGGGGATTCAGTGGCACTGTCGCCGGCGTGTGCAAGTTACGATATGTTCCCAAACTTTGCAGAGCGGGGGCGTCAGTTTAAGCAGATCGTCAAGGCGTTGTGAGAAGGCGGCCTTTCTTTGTAAGCGCCAACCGTAAGGCCGGCTTTGGTTCCGGAAGAGGGTTAGGCATCATGAGGCTTTATTATGTATGATTATTGATGATCGGGCTTGTGAAGCTGATCAGGTAGGACGATAGGACCTTTGAACTTTTACCGGGACACTTTCTGGCGGCGAACAAACATTCATACAGGAGCATCACACATGGCAAAACATGCAAAGCACAATGGAGTAGCGCAAGCCTTAGGCGGGCCAGGCGGGGAACAGGCCGATATCATGGCGGTTTATCAGGCACTCAAGGATCTTTATCCCGATGCCCAGTCGGAATTGCTTGAGCCTTGGCGGGACAACCCTGTGGATGTACTGGTGGCAACCATCCTTTCCCAAGCTACCAACGATACCCTCAGCGGCCGGGCGTTTTCAGAACTCAAATCCCGCTTTCCTGAATGGGAGATGGTGATTGCGGAAGACCCGGCTAAGGTGGAAATTGCGCTGGCAGGTGGCGGGCTCCAGAAGCAGAAAACCAAGAAGATACGCGGTGCGCTTACCAAACTGAAGCAGGATTTCGGGGAGATCACCCTTGATCCCCTGTTTGACTGGCCCAAGCAAGAGTGCATGGAATATTTGACATCCCTGCCGGGGGTAGGGCCCAAAACCGCGGCGTGTGTAGTTGTGTTTGGCTTGGGGAAGCCTGCGTTTCCCGTGGACACTCACATTCTTAGGATTGCCAGGCGTTTGGGGCTCGCGGGCGAAAAACAGCCTGCTGCATCCGTCCAAGAGATGTTGGAACAGCTGGTTCCCGACGAGATCAAGCAGCCATTCCATCTGATGCTTATACACCATGGCCGGGAAATATGCAGTGCCCGCAAGCCTAAGTGCCCGTCGTGTCCTCTTAGACACATGTGCCGTTATTTTAGGACTCAGGCCCATCCGGGCAAATAGCCTGGGCCTGATGAAGGGACTTTCCCGAAGCGGGACGAATAGATGTTACGCGATCATTTTAGGCTGGTTGCGCTTATGTTAGTGCTTGATCGACACTAATACCGGTGTTCATGTTGTCCTTTGCGTTGGTGTCTGTGTTGATTCATCGATGGTTTCGGCGTTTGTCGTATGTGGTTCAGGAGAGTGCTGTTGCTTCAACAGTGTTGCTTCCTTTATGGTGTATTCAGGTTCATGTTTGAGCTCTCTGGAGCAATACGGACAGTGCCATGAATCATAATGCGTGGCAGCGGAATAGGATATCTGTTTGCATGATGGACAAAATTTCCAAGGCAACAAATTCACCTTCCATGTGAGAGATGAGTGCTTAGAGACATTTTAAAGGATAAACCGGACTCTTTCCAATAGGTGGAGAAAAATTATGTCCAAATTTACTCATCTTCATGTGCACACAGAATACAGTTTGCTCGACGGGGCTTGCAGGGTCCATGAATTGTGCAAACTAGCCTCCCAGATGGGGATGGATGCCCTTGCTATCACCGACCACGGTGCCATGTACGGGGTGATCGAGTTTTACAATGCCTGCCTAGAGGCGGGGATACGCCCGGTTATCGGCTGTGAAGTCTACGTGGCACGTGGCTCCAGGCACATAAAGGACAGGGGGCTGAGGGACGAGCCTTATCATCTTGTACTCTTAGCCGAGACAGACGAGGGCTACAGGAACCTCCTAAAGATTGTGTCAACCGGGTTCCTCGAAGGCTTCTATTACAGGCCCAGGGTTGACTATGAGGTGTTGTCCAGGTATTCCCGCGGGATTATAGCGCTTACCGCGTGCCTTGATGGGGAAGTACCCAGGCTCATCAGACAGGGGAGGTTTAAGGATGCTGCGTCCTCCCTCGAAAGATACATCGGCATCTTCGGCAAGGGAAATTTGTACCTGGAACTTCAGCGTAACGGGATTCGGGCTCAGGAACAGGTAAACCAGGGGCTCTTGGAGCTTTCCCGGCGGTACGGGATCCCCATTGTGGCCACAAATGATTGCCACTACCTCAGGCGGTCAGACGCCAGGCATCATGAGATACTCCTGGCCATCCAGACGGGGACTAACATATACGACCCAAACCGGCTACGCTTTGAAGGCGACGAATTCTACCTAAAGAGCCCACAGGAGATGGCTGAAGCCTTTAGGGATTTGCCGGAAGCCATAGCCAATACCCGGGAGATTGCCGACAGGTGCAATGTCAAGCTGGATCTGTCGTCTGTGCACTTGCCTGATTATCCGGTTCCACCCGGGGAAACCCACTCGTCGTATCTTAGGAAAAAAGCCCAGGCAGGCCTGGCTGAGCGGCTTGGAGGACGCATAAGCCGCGTAAAGCAAGAAAGGCTTGATTATGAACTCGGTATGATAGACAAGATGGGGTATTCCTCGTATTTTCTCATCGTGGCTGACTTCGTCAACTATGCCAAGCGACACGGCATCGCCGTGGGCCCGGGCAGGGGCTCTGCTGCGGGAAGCTTGGTGGCGTATTCCCTGGGTATCACAGGGATAGACCCGGTTGACCACGGCCTGGTGTTCGAGCGTTTCCTGAACCCTGAAAGGGTAAGTCTGCCCGATATCGACATTGATTTCCAGGATGACCGCAGGGATGAAGTGATTGAGTACGTGCGGCGGAAGTACGGCAATGACCGGGTGGCCCAGATAATCACTTTTGGTACCATGGCCGCCAGGGCGGTCATAAGGGATGTGGGCCGGGCGCTTAACCTGCCGTATGCCGAGACTGACCAAATTGCAAAGATGATACCCGCCCAGCCTGGCATCACCATTGCTGACGCTTTGGATACAGTGCCGGACCTCAGGCGGTCAATGGAGCGGGACGATATTCGCATGCTCATCGAAACCGCCCAGAAGCTTGAGGGGATGCCCAGGCATTCATCGGTCCACGCAGCGGGTGTGGTGATCGGCAAAGAGCCCCTGTGGGAACACGTGCCCTTGGGCAAGACCCAAGACGGGGTTATCACAACCCAGTATTCCATGGAAGCCTTGGAGGCCCTGGGGCTGCTCAAAATGGATTTCCTCGGGCTTAGGACCTTGACTGTGATCCAGAAAGCCACCCGCCTGGTGGAGGAGAGCACGGGTAAACCTTTAGACATACAAAAAGTGCCCCTTGATGACGAAAACACTTACAAAATGCTGTCAAGGGGAGAATCCTTAGGGGTGTTCCAGCTTGAATCTTCCTGGGTGCGGGATTTTCTCAAGGAGATGAAACCCAGGGAGTTTAAAGACATTGTGGCTGCAGTGGCGCTTTGCAGGCCCGGCCCCATGGAACAGATCCCGGAATACATAAGGGCCCGGTTCGGCCAACCCCACTATCTCCATCCGGTGCTCGAACCTGTACTCCGGGAAACTTACGGGGTGATGGTGTACCAGGAGCAGATTCTCCAGATCGCCCACAGGGTGGCAGGGCTGACACTTGGCGAGGCGGACATACTGCGCCGGGCGGTGGGGAAGAAGGACCTGGGTCTGCTTGTACAGATGCAGGACAAGTTCCTGGAAGGGGCAGTGGCCAACGGGATATCCCGCGAATGTGCCCAGGAAATCTGGGATCTTATCCTCAAGTTTGCAAATTACGGATTCAACAAAAACCATGCAGCGCCCTACGCCCTGATAGCTTATTGGACCGCTTACCTGAAAGCCCAATACCCGGCCGAGTTTATGGCCGCGCAGCTTTCCTCGGTCAGGGGGATGCAGGGCAAAGTAGGTATATATCTGGACGAAGTCAAGCGGCTAGGTATCGGGATCAAGGGTCCCAGCATCAACCACAGTTTGGTGGAGTTTTCCGTAGAAGCTACCCAAGACGGCCCCAGCATCAGATACGGGCTTGGAGGCATCAAGAACGTGGGCGAAGCAGTGGCCGCTGAAATCGTGAGAGAGAGACAGCGTAGGGGCAAATTTGAGTCTCTTGAGTCGTTTGTGTTCAGGATGGGCAAGGCCCTCACCAAGAAGGCGTTGGAAAGCCTGATAAGGTGCGGCGCCTTAGACGAGTTGGGCACCAGGTTCAGCCACCTGGACAAGATGGACCAAGTGCTCAGCCAAAGGGTAGCTCAGCCTGACACACAGATGTCCCTGTTTGGCGGGTTTGAACCGCCAAAGCAAGACCTGCCTCTGGCACCGGCGCCGACTGAACCGGCTCCGGAAGCACACCGGCAGTTGTCGTTGTTCCCCATGGCGGTTCAGCCTGCTGCGAATACCAAGCCAAATGTTTGGGCGGGTTCTCACGAAAGCAAGCCCAGGTATAACCAGGATTATGGTTATGAGCCCAAGGCAAGGGTAAGCAAAGAAGGCCTGAAAACCGAGGAAGTCCCGCTTGAAGTGCGGCTCGCCTGGGAGCGCGAACTTCTGGGTATGTATTTCTCCGGGCACCCCTTGGACAAGTACAGAGACTATCTCAGGCGCCACACGGTATCCCTCGCCCACATCGAACAAGTGCCTGACCGGGCTGAAGTGACGGTGGGCGGAAGGGTTTCAGAAGTCAAGAGGATAATAACTAGGGCGGGGGAAGAAATGGCCTTCGTCACATTGGAAGATGAGTACGATTCCATTGAAGTGATCGTGTTTCCTAAAGTGTGGCAACAAGCCAAGACCTTCTTGGCTAAGGATAGGATAGTGACGGCAAGGGGGAATATAGAAGAGCACGAAGGAATCCGTAGGCTGTTGGCGAGAGAGTGTATCGCTATCGACAAACGAGACACAGAGAGATAATAGGCTTGCGGCTTCCAGCCGTTATAATATCAGCGAAGGGAGGGAAGCCCTCAAGTTCCAACCTTTTTCGGAGCGCATGGGCCTGCCTGTGTGGAAAGTTATCTATGTAGCATCGAACTGGAAAGAGGCAGAAGAGATGAAAGACAGGCTGGCAAAAGAAGGGCTTATGGTCATGCTTAGGACCGGTTCACGGGATAAGCAGTCGGCCAGAAACGTGGAACTTCTCGTGCCCAGGCTTGAAGCCAGAGAAGCTCATTCACTTATCATGCAATACATAGGAACTGCCAGGGTGTAACGTGAGAATCGGAGTACTTACCAGTGGTGGAGATGCCCCAGGCATGAATGCAGCCGTACGAGCCGTGGTGCGGCGTGGCTTGTCGGCGGGGCTGGAGGTTTACGGCATCCGCAGAGGCTACGAAGGGCTGCTTAACGGTGAAGCCTTCCCGATGGATCTGGGCTCTGTGGCTGACATAATCCATCGGGGAGGTACCATTCTCCATACTGCAAGGTCTGAACGGTTCAGACAAGCCGAGTACCAGGACCAAGCTGCTGCCTGGGTCAAAGCACAGGGATTGGACGGATTGGTGGTTATAGGCGGGGAAGGCACCTTCAAAGGTATGGCCGAGCTCTGCAAACGGGGCGTCAGGGCGGTAGCCGTACCCGCCACCATTGATAACGATATCCCCCATACAGATTATTCCATCGGCTTCGATACCGCGGTGAACACAGGGGTGGAAGCGGTCAACCGGCTCAGGGATACGGCCACTTCCCATGAACGCATTTTCGTGGTGGAAACCATGGGGCGCAACAGCGGGCAGCTGGCACTGGCCGTAGGGCTCGCCGGAGGCGCCGAGAGCATACTCATCCCCGAATTGCCCATCGACATGAAAAAGGTATGTGCCAAGCTGGAACGAGGGATAGCCAGGGGGAAAGTGCACAGCATCATCGTTGTGGCTGAAGGCGCCGCAAAAGGTTTCAAGGTGGCCGAGGAAATAGAGAAGTGCATGGGGACGGAGATAAGGGTTACCGTGCTTGGCCACGTCCAAAGGGGCGGTACGCCCACGGCGTTCGATAGGCTGCTTGCCTCGAGGATGGGCGCCAAGGCCGTTGATGCTCTGCGCGAAGGATATTCCAACGTTATGGTTGGGATTTCGGGAACGGAGCTTAAGTTAGTACCCCTGGATCAGGTAATAGGCGCGGAGAAACCAATCGATATGGAAGTTTATACCTTGGCTGAAGATTTGGCCAAGTGACAAAACCCATGACCTGAATCCGGGCCGAACCCATGGCCTCCGTAACCTAGGAGGAAAAGGGCGATTAGCCGGCTATTGCAATAGGTTTGGCCCGGAACAGTATAGATCATACTGTGGTCTGCTGGATTCCCTTGAAACGAAAGGTGGGTTAACACATGGCCCTAAGGAGGCGCCACACCAAGATTGTGTGTACCGTCGGCCCGGCTTGTGGCGATCAGGAAACCTTGTTCCAGATGATAAGGGCCGGGATGGACGTTGCCAGGTTCAACTTCTCCCACGGAACCCATGAGGAGCACGGGGCCCGGATGGAAAACTTAAGGTGGGCGGCAAGACGGGCGGGAAAGCGAATCGGCATAATGCTTGATACCAGGGGTCCTGAGATACGATTGGGCGAGTTCCAGGACGGCAAGGCTTATCTGGAAGAGGGCAGCCGCTTCGTACTTACCGCCGAGAAGATCTTAGGGAATTCCAAGCAGGCATCTGTGTCGTTTCCCAAGCTTTCAGAGATTGTGTCACCCGGAACTCTGATCTTGCTTGATGACGGCAATATTCAGCTAGAGGCCCTGGAAGCCGGCGACGGAGTAATAGTTACCAGGGTACTTAACAGCGGGTGGATCTCAGACCGCAAAAAGGTCGCGGTCCCTGGGTCGAGGATCGAAGGCCTGCCTGCAGTCAGCGAAAAGGATAAGGCTGATATCAGGTTCGGCGTGGAACACGGCATTGACTTTGTTGCCGCGTCGTTTATCCGGTCAGCCGACGATGTGCTGGATGTCAGGCGTGTGCTTGAGGAGCTGGGTTCCAAGGCCCAGATCATCGCCAAGGTGGAATCGGTTGCAGGGGTAAACGCCCTTGAAGAGATCCTCAAAGCTGCAGACGGGCTTATGGTGGCCAGGGGGGACTTGGGTGTGGAGTACCCGCCTGAGGAGATCCCCGGATTGCAGAAAAAGATGATAAATCTTGCGAACAGGCTTGGAAAACCCGTTATCACTGCTACCCAGATGCTGGAATCAATGATCGAGAACCCAAGGGCAACCAGGGCGGAAGCCTCTGACGTGGCAAATGCCATATTGGACGGAACCGACGCGGTGATGCTGTCAGGCGAAACTGCTTCGGGCAAATATCCGGTGGAAGCCGTTAAGTTCATGGCCAAAGTTGCACTTGAGGCTGAGAAGTTGCTTGATACAGAGGCTTTCATGAGCAAGTATAGCGGTACGATCGCCAACGTCACCGAGGCGGTGAGCCGTTCGGCGGTGGAGTGTGCCATTGCCCTGGGTGCTTCTGCCATAATAACTCCTACAGAATCAGGTTATACCGCAAGGATGGTGGCGCGTTTCAGGCCAAGAATCCCGGTGTTTGCAGTCACCCCGCATGAAGAAACCTGCGGGTGGCTCACCTGTGTGTGGGGGGTGGAGACGGTCATGGGACCGAAGATGCCCGAACACTTCCTAGGACCGGAGGACACAAGTGATGCCAAAGAGGTCCGGGATGCCGAGCGTCACGGCACGGCCGAAGAATCGGTGCAAAGCAAAGATGCCGGGCTCTCTGGGGCTCAAGCCGGCCACGGGCAGACCGGCGATGTATCTGATATGGCTATTAACGTACTCAGGGAAAAAGGTTTGATAGAAGACGGGGCGCTTTGCGTAGTTACCAAAGGGGTGCCGCAAGGCGTTTCGGGCACCACCAACGTGATGGAAATAAGGACTGTAGGGGATGTGCTGCTCAAAGGCTCGGGTATCGGGCAGATGGCGGTGTCGGGCAAAGTGGTTGTGGCCGAGACGGGCGAAGAAGCCGTGTCCAAAGCTTTCCCCGGCTGCATTTTGGTGGCCCGGGCTACAGACAAGGCGTTTGTCCCGGCTTTGAGGAAGGCGGCTGCCTTGATCATGGAACAGGGCGGGCTTACATCTGACGGGGCGATTGCAGCATTGCACCTCAACATCCCTGCAGTGGTGGGCGCGGTTAACGCAACCAAGCTCCTCAAAAACGGGGACATAGTGACTGTAGATGGGGCGAGAGGAGTGGTTTACCGGGGAGTGGCACGGGTAAGGTAGCTCTGTATTGACATAAACAGGGGTCGTCCATATATAGTTGTATGTGGAGTTTTTGGCAGGAAGCGATGAAGGGGAGTAACTTCCCGCCGGCAAGTATGTGTTCAGCGTACAGCATTCAGGCGGGTGGCCCTTGCCGTCAGCACGGCGAAAGCCCGGCAGGCCTTCAAAAGTGAGACCTTCGTCCTGGATGAGACGGGATGAGGGTTTTTTATTTTCCCATCCCGGAAAGCTCAAGGGAGGGGCTTTAATTGGACGGTTTGCTTTACGGGCTGCTTGCCATGACATGGCAGCAAGCGGTAATGATCGGTATTGGTTTTGTGCTAATCTATCTGGCTATTGCCAAGGAATACGAACCGGTGCTGCTCTTGCCCATCGGGTTTGGCGCTATTCTCACCAACATCCCCGGTTCGTCGGCGGTTGGCCCCGGCGGTTTCCTTACCATCCTTTATGACGCGGGGATTATTACCGAACTGTTTCCTATTTTGATCTTCATCGGCGTGGGGGCGATGATCGACTTCACACCGCTTTTGCAGCAGCCTGCTATGTTGTTTTTCGGAGCGGCGGCCCAGCTTGGCATTTTCCTCACAATGGCTATGGCAGGGCTGGCAGGATTCAGCCTCAAGGAAGCGGCGGCTATCGGTATCATCGGTGCCGCAGACGGGCCTACTTCGATTTACGTGGCGACCAAGTTTGCCCGCCACCTGTTAGGCCCCATATCTGTGGCGGCGTATTCATATATGGCGCTGGTGCCCATTATCCAGCCTCCTGTGATCAGGGCACTTACAACTCCGGAAGAACGCAAGATAAGGATGCCTGTAGTTCCTGCCAGAGAGGTGTCTAAGACCACCAGGATACTGTTTCCCATAGTAATCACGCTTATTGCCGGCTTGGTCGCACCTATAAGCCTTGCGCTTGTGGGTTCGCTTATGTTCGGCAATCTCATCAGGGAATGCGGGGTGCTGGAAAGGCTTTCGAAGGCAGCCCAGAACGAACTTACCAACTTGGTGTCCTTGCTCTTGGGGATCACCATCGGGTCAACCATGGTTGCGTCTGAATTCTTGCAGCCCAGGACACTCCTTATCATCGGCATGGGGCTCTTGGCGTTTGTGTTCGATACTGCAGGCGGCGTGATTTTCGCCAAGATTCTCAACTTGTTCTTGAAAAACAAGATTAACCCGATGGTCGGCGCGTGCGGGATATCGGCATTCCCTATGTCTGCCCGTGTGGTGCAGAGGATTGCCCAGCAGGAAGACCCAGGCAACTTTGTGCTGATGCAAGCGGTAGGTGCAAACGTCGCAGGCCAGATCGCTTCGGTGATAGCCGGCGCGCTTATACTCGCCTTGGTGAAGTAAGGCACTGATTCTGCGTAAAGCGAAGTAAAGCGAATAAGCTTGCTGTATTCGCAATGTTTTCGCATGTTAGGGAGGGTGTCAAGTGGAGGTACTGCGGGAAACACTGCGCATTACCGGTGTGTCTATGACGATCATCTTTGTCATGATGGCCGGCTTGTACGTGGTAATACGGATACTCATGAATGGAACACAAAAGCCCAAAGAGTGATTCCGAAAGCCTGGCTTGGAAGTACACTGGAACCGGACGGTGTGGCGGGAAAACTACCTGGTTTGTGTTGGCGGTTTGCGGATGCCGCACACAGGCGCCGGAGGAGCGACAAGGAATAGCGCACCGATGAAGAGAACATCAATGAAGAGCACACCAATGAAGAGAACACCAATGAACAGCACTTTGACGGAGAGAGCAGGGCAAAGGGTGACTTCATGTGTTGCGGGACCTTGTAATGGGTAACCAAAAGATGGTTGTGGCAATCCTGCTTATTCTGGCTTTGCCTATTGTAGATCTGGTGCTTTTGTTCCGCGTCGGAAAGTACATAGGATTCTGGCGGACCCTTGGGCTGGTATTCGGCACGGCCCTCTTGGGCGTGGCACTTTTGGCAGTCCAGGGATTTGGGGTGTACAGAAAGGCATTAAACGAGCTGGGGGCAGGGCGAATTCCCAAGAATCAGGTCATCGACGGCCTGCTTATTGTAATAGGAGCTGTGCTCATTTTGCTGCCCGGGCCCATGGCGGATGTTGCAGGATTTGTACTGCTGTTCCCCCTTACCAGATGGCCCGTAAGAGGCGCGGTGTTGCGGTGGATAGAGCAGTATATTTACATAAATATATAAAGAACTTGCCGCCTATTGTGTACAATCCTTGGTTTTTGCTCTCGACGCAGACAGAAGGACACTCTGGCTGGGACTTCACAAAGGACTTTTTGGCATCAGGTTAACGTTTGATCTGTTCAGCTGCAAAATGGCTCCCAGCATTGGAGGGATCTTTCTGGTATCAGGTTAACGCTTGATTTGGCCGGTTCTGGTAGCCAGTGACGGAGGAACCATGTCTTTATGGTGAAACACCTGCAACATGAACCTGGCACGTGATGCGCCCACGTAGAGGTCTGCGTCAGTGCACGTGCGCTTGCCGGCTTTCAGCCCTATCAGGAACACAATGTCCGATTCCAAGCCCTTAAATGAGCGGATTGTGGCAAACCTTACTGCATTGGCCGGTTGATCCTGAGGGCTTTGGGAGACTTCACCAAAGACCGCAAGGGGCCATGAACCTACGGTTTTGCATCCTGCGTTTTGCATCCTGCGAGGCAACTGTTTTCCAGGCGGTTGGGAGACAGAATAAGGATCCGCTCTGGCCTGATGCCCTGGCTTACCAACCTTCCGATTTCCCGTTCAATCATCCGTTTCTCCTCTTGAGGGGATCCCCATGGGTGATATATCACCGGAATGCCTCCGCGGAGCCGGCCGCGCCGAAGAATACCTTCTTTTTGTCCAACTCCGTCTCTTCGAGGATCCGGGCCTGTTCTTCAGTGAGCACTTTTGTGGCTGCGCTGTGGAACATCTGGATTTGGTCTTCCAGCAGCGCAAACACCTTAAACGAGGGTCCGAGCACTTTGTCTATCAGAAATTGGATAGCCTGCGGGTTAGGTGTTATGTGTTTGGGGAAGAGCGCCCGGATGTGTGTATCAAGATCTTGGAGGTGGTCGTACAGGAAAATGCTTTCCGGTTCAACGTGGTCGGGCAGGTCTCCTGTGATCTTCTTGGTTTCCGGGAAACACAAAGCGAATCTGATGTGCAGAGGGAACCTGCTTTCATCCGACTTTTGTTTGTACCGTTCCAGGATGGCCCACATTGCCCTTTGTGCCTGTTCCACCGGGTCTTTGGCCATTGGTTCTGTATGGTGCTCACTGCGGCGGGCGCCTGAAGGTGCGGGTTTGAACTCGTGCCACCGGCCGTTGGCGTACATAATGTTTCCTTGCTTGACCTCGAATACCACATAGCCTAGTTCCGGATGGACCACCACGAAATCGGCCTCGCCGATAGCCTGAAAATCCTCACGACCGTGCGGGACTTCCAACCGGTACTTGTAGCTGTAGAACACGGTGTACTCATCCGGAAGATCCCTGCATGCCAAGTAAAACATGCGTTCACCGTCGTTTTGTATCATCTGTGCCGGCAGATCCGGGACCATTTTCGCCATGGAAACACCTCCGCCGGTAACAGGTCCTTACCAAGACCTAGTGTGGTAGTTCAACCTTGCCATGGAGAAACCTCGGTGAGTATCTGGTAGTCTCTTTCTACCATTTGAAGATAAATCCTGCTTGGGGTAATAGGGAGGGAGTTGGCTTGTTGTTGCACCCGAATGCCGAGGGGTATCGTCCATATTAGCTGGAAAAGTCTTTCCCCTTAAACCGACCACGAAATCAGAGACTTCCATGCTGTTGATGGCGGTTACGATGTGGCCAGGACGGATGTCATATAGGTACTCGAGGTCTATAGATACTCAGTAGAGCGGGGGGCTATCACTTGCATAAAGGATGAATCCGGAGGACCTGGCGTCGTTACGATGGATGCCCGCGGATTTGGAGATAGTGGCAGCTTTGAAACTGACTAGCTCCTAGTCGTACCTGGTCTAAGACTTGCCATTTGCCAGCGGAAACTGGTTCAGATTTGACCAGTCAGGTTTCCTGGCGGGCTCAACTGGTTTGAGATCGTCCAGTTCTTGACCGAAGGTGGTTAGGAATCAACCAGTTGCAATTGTATGGCGGTTTGGAATTAACCATCCCGCCCCTTAGCCAGGAGGAGCTGGTTAGGAATTGACCAGTCTAAGACTGCACCTGGTCCCGCATTTGCCAGCTCCTGAAGCAATCTGGTTCGGAAATGACCACTGTTGGCTCTTGGCGGCTCAAGCTGGTTTCGAATTGACCAGTCACGAGTGCTGCCTGGCCGGCATTTGACCACCTCGGACCAGAACCTGGTCAAGAACCAACCAGTCTACGGTGTTGCTGTCCGAGACTGGTTCAGAATTGTCCAATTGTGGGTCGCAGCTGGTCTGTAGTTGGCCTTGTGCGGCTTTCAACTGGTTCAGAATCGACCACTTAGGCTTTTTCGGTATGGGGACTGGTCTAGAATTATCCATACCCGAATCATACCTGGTCCTAACCTGACCACTAATGGTCGAAGTCTGGTGAGAAATCAGCCACTTTGGCTTTCTGCGGATAGAGGTTGGTTTCAAACCGCGCAATTCCATGTTTGACCTGGTCTGGCATTGACCACCTCCGCCTAGACAATGGCTCATATTCAACCATGGTGTCTTATTATAGGCTCAGAGATGGCCGGTTTCCCACTTTGTTGCCGGTTGCGTCTTGTTTGCCGGGCTATGGTTCTTTTGATGTTTGCAGCATACTCCTGGCAGAGGCTTTCCAATGACCGTACACGGGGGCCATTTGGATCAACATATCTTAGGGGGATACCAGGCGGGATTTTGGCCAGCATACCTTTGTAATTCAAGTCCTCTTCGGTAACAATCATCAGTTCAACACCATGTTTTTTGCTGAGGCTTACCTTTATAAGATCCCGCATTTGAAGTCTGCGGAGCGCTTCATCATCAGGAAATATATCTGTTGTTCTGAAGTGTTGTTGGCCCTGAAATTCCCAGGCCACATTGTACGGTTCGGGCAAGTAGCAATCATACTCCATATATTCACCCGTTTCAGGATTTTGTAAGAACCATGGCCGCGCGTTTTCCAGTATTTCAGGTACATCAAGTAAGATTTTGAGCCACTCATGCATATGGGTTTGCCCGACCCGTGCTACATATCTGATTTGTTCCTTGTACAATTCAGCAATTTGCACTTGGTATTCATCGGATATGGTAGGATACATTGCCTTCTTGGATCCCTGGGTGAGGACCACAATCCAGCCGCTATCAGCGAGTCTCTTGCTTTGAATGCGAACGGTACTTCTCGCCTGACCTGTCATTTTGCTCAATTCACTAATGGAGCAGCCTGGGTGGAGCAGAAGATGGATATACAGAGCAAGATCTGCAAGATGGAGGGATTCTTCTTGGAGCAAACCCGTAGGTACCTGTAAGAACAATTTTTCGGTATTTGTCAAAATTCAACTCACCCCTTCATAGTTTGCCATATTCTACCATATAAATCCAAGAAGTGACAACTGAAAACGTCAAGAACGAACTGGCTTCATTGTGGAATCGATATGGAGCAGGGAGAATGTGAAGACACATGAGGCCAGAGGCAACAGCGAGCACACCGTAAAGCGGGTTAAGAGCATCAAGAGACCCGGGCAGGGCACATCGGAGGCTAGGACAGAATTGTGGTAACAGCCATGGGTTAATAGTATATGAAGGCCCGGGTATATCCGGGCCTTCTACATCATATCTCTTGTAAGAAACTCAAGCCCTAGGGCTCTATCCAAAACAGGTTAAGACAGGCTAAACGAACTTCAGCCAGCAAATGATAGCCACCGTCTCCGTGTCTGGGGTGCCTCAGAGCTTCCTGCTAATCCAGCTCAAGCAGTTTGCTCCTCGCTGCACGGGACCGGTCCCAGAGCCTCGTGCTAATCCAGCTCAAGCAGCCGGTAGATAATCACCGCGGCTTCGCGCCTGGTGGCGCCGTTTCCCGGCAGGAAAGTGCCATCAGGATAACCTCTGAGCACGCCCCACTCTACGGCCTTAACTACATAACCCCTGTATGTCGGAGGAATGCTTTCGTAATCGTCAAATCCAGGCAACGCGCCGGCATTCTGAACAGCCTCATTTTCAAGGCCCAGCGCACGAGCTGCCATCACGCACACTTCCATGCGTGTGATGGGGGTATCAGGCCCGAACCCGTCGGGATACTCTTCCGGCCGGATGATTCCCAGGCCCATTGCAGTGTGGATATACGGTTCTGCCCAATGGCCGTCCTCCGGAAGCAAGACCATGTCCCTTCCCATAATGTCTTGCTTAGAGAACGAATCTGATGTCTCAAAGGCTGCCTCTATGGCCAGATCCTGAGCTTTAAGAGGTTCAATACCGCATGCCCGAAGCAGCAATGTTACGAACTCAGCCCTGGTGAGGGAGCCTTCAGGGTCGAACATATCGGCGCTTTTGCCCTGTATAATCTGTCTTTCGTATAGGCTAAGAATGTGCGGGTCGCCCCAGGGGTGTTCGCCGGTGACGTCCTTGAAGGGATTGTGTTCCGGCATCTCCGGGTCAGGATTTTGATGTTCTTTGTCTGCCTTAAGCCCGGTGATGCAGAACATGGCAGACATGTTACCGGCCGAAGTCTCAAGGTTTACAACGTATAGTCCGGGTTCTACAGGATTACCTTCATCATCGGTCTGGTCCCAGGCCCAGGTCTGGGTTTCGCCGGGGCCCAAGTCTACAATAATCATAATCGAGATAGGGGAGAACACCACGGTACCGTCAGGCCTGGATATTTCCCATGGAGCTCCGCGTGAGAGTGTTATGCTCGAGCCGAGCCCGTTGGTGAACGAGAACCCAACAGGTTCCCCCTGACGGTAGATCGACTTGCTGGTTCGGAAGAAGGTTCCTGCCTCAGCATCCCACACGGTGATGGGGTGGAATGCCTGGTTGAAACCTGGCTGCTTAACGGTAAGATAGAAGTCGCCGGCGTCAGAAACAGCTACGGCCAGTTTTCCGTCTGCATCGGTCGTGCCTATCACTTGCGGCTGGATAGCTTTAGATTCTTCGTCCGTCCCGGTACCGGTGTAATACGGCTGATACCTCGGGACGAGATACACTTCTGCCCCTTCTATGGGACGGGATTGATCTTGGTCGATGACGTGCATGACTTCCACGACGAACTCTTCGCCGGTTTTGACTATCTCTGGTGCCGATATGGCCATTTGCGTAGGTGCTGGGTGGCTCATGTGCGACGAAGCTGCTGCCCCCAACCCTGATGTGCTGTAAAGGACGATGCTCAAGGCTAATGCTAGGCAGATGGCCACGTTAGATGTCCTTTTCATGGCAAATTAACCTCCGTTCTCACATTGTGGGTCTGCCACAGGCGCCTTTGCTTCTCCATGCCGCGGCACTATGTTTGTTTTGTCTTACTTCTGTTCAAGAAATGTTGCGCCTGGCAAGTCTATAGACCTTCGCAGAATTCTGTTTGTTCCAATGAAAGATGGATTTGCAGAAGTGGAGCCATGTTTCCTCAAATACTTGAAGTATAATGGATTTGACTTGAAACAGATGGCAGAGCAGAGATGCCGGAGGCAAACGGAGGGGTACTAATGGATAAAGAGCGGTCACAGCAACAACAGCCACAGCGCGAGTACTGGCACGGAAAGGCGTTTGCGTTTTTCACCAACAAAGAGTGCGAGTTTTTCCCTTGTCATACAGGGATTGATCCAGAAGAGTTCAATTGCCTGTTTTGCTACTGTCCGCTATATGCCCTCGGGGATAAATGCGGCGGAAGGTTTACCTATGTGAACGATATCAAGGATTGCAGCAACTGCGTTGTTCCCCACAGGAGAGACAATTATGGATATATCACCGGGCGTTTCAATGAAATAGTGGAGGCGATGAAAAGGATAAGGCAGGCAGATTCGTAAAGCAGGTGCTGGACATAAGGAGCACGTACTAGTTTGAGGCAGCAAGGAGAACTCATGTTTCCTCCAACCAGCAGGTTCAGGAGGTAGGCGGGGCAAGCCTCACTGGCAGGTGCCATAGTCTACCATGATACCCTGGAAGGCGACAACGGAAATCCCAGGGAGGAGAAGAGCGAGTAAACCCCCGGGGAACGGGAGGTATCTCAGGTCCGACCTGGCTACCGGTTCAACCCGGTTAGGCAACTTGTTGAACCTTCCGGGCGGTGTTTCAGACTGATGAGGCGGTTTATTGAACCCAATGGGAGGAGCTATCAAACCAAGTGGCCTCAGCTGATCCTGGTGTCCACGGGCCTGGGACAAGACAGAGGCAGGAGCGATATGCTTCCGCCAGGGCTTTCCGGTAAGCTTCCTGGTCCTCGATCTTGGATTGAGGTTTCCATCCATCCTATCCATCTGATTCAGGTAAGCAGATCTCCATGGAATCAAGGGTCTCCAGGAACCCGTCAAACTGCTCTTGTGATTCGGAGTATGCCCACAGGTTGCCACCCATAAACGACTCAGCCATGCTGCGGGTGAACTCCATCGCATGGGTTCTTGTGCCGTCGTCGAGCATAAACATGACGCTATCAGCGTTGCGTATTAAGGAAAGCATGATAACCGCGTTCTTGAAGAACGGCCCTTGGTTTATGTCTTCTGAGTAGAACCTCAGTGTGTCTGCGTCTGTGTTGAGGTAAAGAGTGACTGAATAGGGAGGGGTATCGGTCTGAAGACTAAAATGGCAGTATTCCACGTTGGCCGGATACTCCAGGGTGGTCACTATACCGCCCACCTTTGGGGCGTTCCCCACATATTCGGTTCTGTATTGAAGCAGAGTTGAAGCCAGGCCCTTGTCGCCGGTCCGCGGATTGACTGCCAGGCCGATGACCACAGCCACAACCGTAACCAAAGCCACTGCGACAACCCACCACTCAGGTTTCCTGTAGTTCAACACGTTTTTCAACCGGCTCTTGGCTTCGCCTTCGCCGAAGGCAATCGGGACTGCGGCAACCATCCTCTTTCCGGTGGACAGGTTGAGGAGTACCTGAGAGTATTCCACCCGGCTTCCGGCGTCCATGCTGCTTATGACCTTTTCATCGCATGACATCTCCATGTCTTTGACGCTAAGGAAGAACGCAAGCCACACAAAGGGATTGAACCAATGCAGGACCAGTGCCAAGAAGGCAATCACCTTGGCGATATGGTCCAGACGCTTGATGTGGGTCAGCTCATGGAGGATTACGAATTCTTGCTCCTTTTCGGAAAGGTCCGAAGGCAGGCATATCTTCGGGCGTATAAGGCCTATCACGAAGGGGGTATCGATGTGATCGGCCAAGTATATGTTGTCGCGGTGTCTCACCGCACCGGTAAGCTTTGAGCGTATGCGGATGAGGGAAACCACGCCGTATACCAGCATCAGTGCGATTCCCAGGAGCCATATGGTTCTTGCTATGGAAACCCATAGCCGGATGGGACTAATGCCTGTTACGTCACCGGCGGGAGGCTGGCTTGGCAGGACAGGTCTTGAAGTCTTGTCCACGAGTCCTATGCCCGGGCTCATCTGCGGGCCTTCTGAATGCATGATGCTGTCTGCTATAGGATTGGGTTTGATACGGACCAGGCTGAACACACCTTGGAGAGAAACGGGACATACCAGACGGAAAAGTACCACGCTCCATAGTCCATAGGAGTATGCCTTTGGGGCTTTTCTCAGGAGAAACCTCACGGCAACCACAAACAGGATCACATAGACCGACGTGAGACTCATGTTCAGAACTTTGATGAAAACAAGGTCCGTGGGGAACATAGTCTCCATGGTATTACCCCCTGTCGCGGCTTTTCAATCCCGCTTTGTACCGGTCGATGAGGTCTTGCAGTTCGCTGATTTCCCTTTCGGTGAGGCGCTTTCTGCGTGAAAAAGCTGCCAAGAAAAGCGGGAGGGAACCGTCAAAGGTTTCGTTCAGGAACCGCTCGCTTTGATGTGCGAGGAACTCTTCTCTTGTCATCAGGGCGGACACTACTGCGTTTTCGTTCTTGAACAGGCCCCGGTCACAGAGGCGCTTGAGCATGGTGTAGGTCGTTGACTTTTTCCAACCGAACTGCTGCGCACAGAGTTTTACCAGGTCACCGGAGTTGATGGGCTCAGTGTCCCAGATGAGTTCAGCAAAACGTCTTTCCATTTTGCCCAGTCGGTATTTGTTCAAGGCTCCTTACCTCCTACAGGACGTCGGCACTCGAACAGCACCCAGCAGCCTCTCGCTGCACTTAGGTCTAAAGCTATTAGACCTCACATTGAGTCTAATAGCTTTAGACCGCACTGTCAACAGGGTACCCCAAGAATTCCCCTCACTGTTTTTCATGAAAAACACTTGCTGTGTCACCCTAGAAGGGTTCAATGCAGAGGAGCGAGAAGAGAAGAGGGAAAAAAGCCAGGGCGGAAGCCGTAACGGATTCGGAAGCAGGACCGGAAGAGAGGGAAGCCCGGGGGATTTCCGGGGAATTTCCGGAAAGGTCATGTTAGGTGAACCAAAAGGAGGGCAGGTTGATGCTTAAGACAGATGTATTTGTGCCTTCACGTTTTGAGGGCAAGGGAAGGATTACCCTGCGAGGTGTGGAAGTGCCGTTCCACACAGTAAGCGAAGACAACGTGTTCTATGATGACGAAGGCAAACCGATCGCTTCTATCTTTTCGTATTCCTACTTCCGTTCGGATGTGGAGGATGTGGATTCCCGTCCCGTGATTTTTGCGTTTAACGGCGGCCCAGGCACGTCGTCCATGATGCTCCACGTAGGTTTGATGGGGCCTAAGCGGATCAAGTACGGTGAGGTGGACGACGACGGCTTGCCTCTCCCGCCGTATGAGTCTTGCGACAATCCCCAGTGTCTCCTGGATATCGCCGACATAGTGATGGTGGACCCTGTGGGCACAGGTTTTGGCCGGCTGATCGACGAATCCAAGAAAGACTTGTTCTGGGGAATTGAAGCCGACGCAGAGGCGTTACTCACTTTCGTCCAAGCTTGGCTGGCCCGGTACAACCGGTGGAAGAGCCCGAAATACCTGCTGGGTGAGAGCTACGGCTGTACAAGGGCTACCATTGCCGCTGGGATGGGGTCTCTCGGTGGCGCAGAGCGGGCTTACAGTGTCACCTTCGATGGGCTGATACTCATCGGTAACACGGTGTCTGTGGGCAAGTATTTTATGCAGGGGCTGCAGATATATCCTGCGGTGTTGGCTTTCCCGACCTTGGCTGCGGTTAACTGGTACCACAACCATCCCTCTGACCAGACGGTAGAGGAGTTTGTCGCAGAGGCTAAACAGTTTGCTGATACCGAGTACCTGTTGGCTTTGTATCAAGGCAACTCCCTGGAGACAGAAAAACGGGAACAGATAATCGAACGGGTCATGTACTACACAGGGGTTTCCCGGGAGTACCTGGAGAAGCGGGCATTGTTTGTGGAAGACGTGGAGTTCCGCCGGGAAGTGATCCGCCACAAGGGACGCTCTGTGGCCCGTTTGGACGGGCGGATTACCCGGCCGTTGTACGAGCCGTTCGTGGATGAGGAGAAGTGGGGTATCTACGACGATGCGGCGGAAGGCAAGTATAACCCGTTCTTCCAGTCGGTGCTCTGCGGCGAGGTGTTCCCCATGCTGGGCATCAAGACGGATCGGAACTTTGTGAACTCCCATTCCCTGTGGCGAAAGTGGAAATATGAGATGAAAGAGCGAAATACTGCCCAGAGTCTAAGTGCAGCCATGCGTAGGACGCCCAATATGCGGGTGTTTTTCATAAACGGCTGGTACGACATTTGCACCCAGATCGGCATTCTGTACTACACCTTGGACCATTCGGACCTGCCAAGGGAAAGGGTGTTCGTCAAAGGCTACCCGGCGGGCCACATGACATACTTGGGGGAAGACAACATCCAAGCGGTGGCTGATGACATGTATACGTTCATTACTGGTGGGGATCCGACGAGGTAATGAGCCTGTATACGCCCTAGCAAGCGCCTTGGCAGAAGGTAACGGTGGGGATCCGACAAAGTAACTAGCCTGGTGATGACGTAAGACAAAGCGTCTTGCTGATCTGAACAACCGGACAACACAACTCAGCCGGTCAGATGCCGGAGCACGAAGCTAATCTGAGCAGTTGACAAGACTGGTAAAGGCGAGAAGCACGAGGTCCGGCAGAAACGCGGCTTGCATATGAGGGTGAGCCGCGTTTTTGTGTGGTCGTCCTAGTGTTTGTCGATTAGCGGTTAATCCCGCGCAGACTTCTCGATGCCGTGTAGTTCAGAGGAAGGAATTGGGGTGATTGTCAAGAATCTAGTCATATCAAGTCAAGTCTTGACAAGTGCATCCGCTTCTTTGGTCACTGGGCGCAAATGGCAACAATTGCAACGCGACGCTTTCCAAAATTCATTGTACAAACACTTGTTTCCGACTCTCTGTGCCGGTGTATCCGTAGTAATGTCATTACAAAGGAGTTGCTCTTGCTAGGTGCAGCCACGCCTATAGAGCTGTCTGAGAGGTGGTGGGCAAGTGGATTCGACAAGTCTATTTGATGACCCCAAAGAGGCTCATTTTGCTCATACCCCAAACAAGCAAGGGGTGTGGCATAGTCTTGTGCAACACCTTAACACCGTTGCAGCATTAACGGAGAAGTTTGCCGGTGCTTTCGGTGAATCAGAACTAGGATATCTTATCGGGCTCCTTCACGATATTGGCAAGTTTAACCCGGATTTTCAGGAGTATTTAGTCGCACAGTCGCAAGACCAATATCATGTTAGGGTTCCGCACGCATGGGGCGGTGCGGCACTGACCTATATCCGTAAAGAGCAGTTACCATGGAAGGAAATCTGTCTTCCAATAGCGGGTCACCATTCGGGACTGGAAGAACCAGGTGTATTGTCAAGTCGGTTGGTGTCACTAATCAACAAAAATCATGATCTAATGAGAACCTTTCAAGGAAAGCTCGCTTCTGTTGTTCCTGAAAGTCGTAGGCGGCTCTCTATCCCATTACGGACGATAGATAACAGGTTAAAACAAGAGTTCAGGATCAGAATGCTGTTTTCGGCATTGGTTGATGCTGATCGTCTTGATACAGAACGACACTTCGAGGAGAAAAAGTCTGATCTACGTACGACTTGGACAACAAGTATGCATCTATTATGGCAACGGTTCAAAGATAATCAGGATAAGCTTCTAGCTTCCGCAGACGGTTCCAAGAGTGTCAACCAAGTCAGATACGAAGTCTACCAGGCGTGTCTAGACGCGGCGGAGCGACCTCAAGGCCTCTTCCGTCTGACTGTTCCTACAGGCGGAGGAAAGACCCGAAGTGCGCTGGCGTTTGGGCTACGTCATGCATTGAGGCATGGTTTACGTCGAATTGTCGTAGCACTACCTTATACGAGCATAATAGACCAGACTGCAAAAGTGTACCGCGAGATACTTGGTGAGAATGTGGTTTTGGAGCATCATTCCCAGGTGAATCTGTCTGAGACCTCTCCAGGTGGGCAAAGCGGTTCATCTGCTCTTAGATATGAACTGGCAACAGAGAATTGGGATGTGCCAGTAATTGTGACAACAACCGTGCAACTCTTTGAGAGTTTGTTCAGCAATCATCCGTCGAGATGTCGAAAAATCCACAATATAGCAAAGAGTGTGGTCATACTAGATGAGGTTCAGAGCCTTCCTACTGAAATTCTGAAGCCTACCCTGGATGCCATACGTAGGTTGATTGAGGATTATAGAGTTTCGGTAGTGCTATGTACTGCAACCCAACCGGCTTTGCAATCCGCGCCTTTTCTTGACGAACTTAGTGACTTAGAAGCTAAAGAGATTGTTCCCGACTATACGCGGCATTTTGAGCTACTAAAGAGAGTTGATTATGAGATTAGGAATGTAGAACAGTCATTGGATTCCATTGCAGAAGAAATCGCCACTCAACCACAATGTTTAGTTATTCTCAACACACGGAAAGAAGCATTGGAACTGTTCTCCCTGATGAGTGAAAAGAGAACGAGAGAAGAAGTGTATCATTTGTCCACATTTCTCTGCGGGGCCCACAGACGAGTCCTTATCGCAGACATTACACGCAGGCTTAGACAAAAAGAGCCTGTCTGCGTAGTGAGCACCCAGGTGGTTGAAGCCGGTATAGACTTTGATTTTCCCGTTGTATATCGAGCTTTGGGGCCTTTGGATCGGATAGTTCAAGCAGCTGGGAGGTGTAATAGAGAAGGGAAAAAGAAGCTGGGAAGGGTGGTAGTCTTCAGACCCGAAGGGAGCAAATCCCCAAGGGGACCTTACGCAGCGGGGCTCGAGAAGGCGCGGTTGTTATTGGAACGATATCCTCCGGAGAGACTCCATGACCCCGATTTATATGAAGAGTACTTCCAAGACTTGTATTACGACCTTGAACTGGACAAGTACAACCTTCAAGAGTTCAGGAGAGATCTCAATTACCCTGCAGTCGCCGAACGGTACTGGTTGATACCCGGCAACACCGTGTGCGTTGTGGTTCCGTATGGGGATGCGTTCACTTTGTTAGAACGCTGGCTTGCCTATCCATCACGAGAATCATGGAGGACGCTTCAGCCCTACTTGATTAACCTCTTTGATCACGAAGCACTCCGCCTAGAAAGGGATGGGTGGTTGGTCAGAATTGCAGATGGACTGTACCGATGGGAGGGGGGATACGACAATCGCAGAGGTATTGTTGAAGCGCTGTACGACCCGGCAGATCTCGTAAGCTAACTTATGAAGGTCGTGGGCCATTGGTAGAGCTGCAATAAGGAGGTGACCGCCTAGGTGAGTGACCCTAATTCCATTAGCAACAAGAAGAGTCATGTGAAAGTCAAGGTTGGAGGAGATTTTGCTTGCTTTTCAAGGCCTGAGTTCAAAGTGGAACGTGTAACGTATCCGGTCATGACTCCAAGCGCTGCTAGGGGTCTCCTTGAGGCGATATTTTGGCGGCCTGAGTTCCGCTACGAAATACGAGAGATTCATGTCCTGAGGCCTATACGGGAGTTCGCTTTAATGCGGAATGAGATCTCAGATCGCCAAGGTAGCACACCGATAGTAGTTGAGGAAAAACGCCAACAACGGACAAGTCTCATACTGCGCGATGTCGAATACTTGGTTTTCGCCGATATGGTGCTTCGTGAGTATGTAACAAATCATCTGGCCAAGTACCTATCGCAGTTTGAAAGAAGAGTGGAGAAGGGACGCTGTTACATGACCCCCTATCTGGGGGCAAGAGAATTCGCGGCTTGGTTTGAAAAACCGTCTGGTGACGAAACACCGATCAGTGAAAACAGGAACATCGGAACAATGCTGTTTGATCTTGTTTTTAAGGAGGATCCTGCACGCAAAGAAGTTGAGTTTCTGAAGAGAGACCGGGATGGAAAGGTGCGGTGTGCTTGGGGTCATGCAGAAGCCTTGTTTTTCGATGCCACACTCGAAGATGGCATCCTGAAGGTTCCTCGGGAGAAATACGCTGAGCTTTACGAACTGGAGGGAGAGCATGCTTAGAACGCTCGTAGAAACCAGCAGGAACTTGGCTTCGTCAGGAGCGATGATTCATCCAGGCTATAGGGAATTCTCCAAGTCTAACCCGATTGACTGGGTTCTCCACATTGGGCCTGATGGCAGATTGATGTCGCGACCTGAGAAGGTAGAGATCAGAAAGCCTAGGCCGAGCCGTATAAGAACAGGAAAGCCAGGACCCGGGAACCTCAAACCTTATCTGCTTGTGGACGAGGCTCGTTATGTACTTGGCGTTCCAGAGCCTGGAAAGGCACAAGAAGCAGAATTGCTCCACAGTGGTTTTGTTGACCTACTTCGGGAAGCTTATGAGTCTACCCAAGCGTCTTATCTCGCCACTATCTTAGAGTACTTGACCAGACATCTTGACCGTGCCAGCCTAGCTTCTCAGATTGCTCCTAGAGATGTAGTGACTTTCAAGGTGGGGGACATTTATCCATTCGAGCATGACGAAATGCAAGCGTTTTGGGCTACCTACATTAGTGAGAAAACCCAATCAGGCTTCTCTGGTCAGTGTTCTGTGTGTGGGCAATACCGGGGTCTCATGCAGACTCTGCCTAAGAATGTGTTTGTACTTAACCAAAGTTGCCAAATAACCTCTTTTAACTCAGACGCTTATCGTTCTTTTGGTAAAGAGCAGACAGTGAACGCAAGCATATGCGTTGCATGTGGCCTATTGGCTGCTCAGACATTGGAGCATTTCTTAATTAATGAACGCCACACCACAGTCCTTGCGAGGGACGACAGTCGTGGTGGTAGTTCCAATCCCCTTAGAAACCAAGTGGCTGTATTCTGGCTGACTAAGGAGGAAGAGGAACCAGTCGTTGTTGAAGGCAGGGAGATCTTCCTTTTCGAAACATTAACGGGAGTCATGACCGAGCGGTTGGTGGCTGACGTGGTACCCACCTTGCAACTGATCCGGAAGACAATCAGCTCTCCCTTTACGGGGCAAACACCAGCTAAGCTTGGTAGCAACACCTTTTGCCTAGCCGTTGTCTCGGCCAACAAGGCAAGATTGGTTGTCAGAGAATGGATTAGAGTGCCTGTTGAATCATCGTTATACAACCTCGGTCGATATATCCAAGCTTTGCAGATTATTGGACCTAGAGGCGAAGAGACCAGGGCTTTTCCGATCAGAGAAATGATGTCAGTGCTTAAGGTGACCAGCCCCAATATTTTGAGAGGATTACTGCGCACTGCATATGTCGGTCATCACGTACCCCCTGGTCTTCTCGAGGCTGCTGTTAGGAGAATGAGGGTGGTGGCTCACACTAGTGATGACAGGTTTGCGAAAGATACTAGTTATCACGTCTTGGCGTCTGCAGTGAAACTTGCCATCACATATGGCACAAAGGAGGCTGAGGTCTTGGAGAGAATGGACATCACCCGTGATAAACCTGGCTATCTTTGTGGAAGACTATTGGCTATCTTGGAAGAACTTCAGAGGCGAGCATCGCGTAGTAGGTTAAACGTGACCTTGGTTGAGAGGGTTTTTGGTTCAGCATCTACTTCACCGATAACTATATTCCCTGGTCTACTGAAATTAGCTGAGACTGCATACTTGCCAAAAATCCGGAAGGAAAACCGTGGATATGTGAAGATGAAGACTTTGCTTCAGGATGTTTGCGCCAAATTGGATGACCGGTTTCCTTCTACCCTTACGTTGAAAGAGCAAGGTGAGTTTGTGCTGGGGTTCTATCATCAGCGGGCTTGGTTTGCAGAGGAAAGAGCCCAGACCAGGACAACGGCCAAACAAGAAGAATGGAAATCGATGCTTGCCGACTCAGACAAATGTCAGACCAAATCGGAGGTGTGTTAAATGAGACACATAAGTCCCGAGTTGAGACACGACTTTGTTTACCTATTTGACGTGACAGACGGTAACCCGAATGGTGATCCTGATGCAGGCAATATGCCGCGGATTGACCCTGAAACCATGCAGGGCTTGGTTACCGATGTGGCACTCAAACGAAAGGTAAGAGATTACGTAGCCAGTGTGATAGAACTAGTAAATTGCAAGGATCTGCCGCCATCTCTTGAGAACATGCTTGGGAAATATGCATACATGCGTGGACAAGGTATCTTCATTCAGAGCAAGGAAGCTCTGAACACCTTGATCTACAGGGCTTACAAGGAAACAGGATTGGAAGCTGCAGAGATTAAACTTGATGACGAAATCCTTGAGGTGCTCCCAGACGACTTGCCCGATGGTTTTGCCTTGCTAGAAGATGGCAGGACATTGGCTTATTCTGGTCAAGCAGCCAAGAAAAAAGAGATTGAAGATGAACTCAAGAACATGTTTGATGAGGATACTCGGAAACAGCTTGGGAAGAAAATCAGTCAGATTGCAGACGATCTGGTTGCAGTAGTTAGAGGGATGAAGAAAACGCCGGAGGAGAAAGAAAAACAACAGAGAAAAGCGCGAGACAGAATGGTGGAAGACTATTATGATGTACGTATGTTCGGCGCTGTTATGAGTACTGGTCTCAATGCAGGTCAGGTTCGTGGTCCTGTTCAGATTACTTTCGCACGATCAATAGACCCAATTCTTCCCATGGACTTAACCATCACCAGGCAAGCGCGAACAACTACTGAACGAATGAAAACCGGTGCCACAGAAATGGGACGGAAACCAATAGTGCCGTACGGCCTCTACAGAGCTCATGGCTTCTTCAACCCCATGTTGGCAGAAAAGGTATCAGAAAATGATCTGGCTCTCCTTTGGGATGCCCTACTAAACATGTTTGAGCATGACCGTTCTGCTGCTCGGGGACAGATGAATTGCCGGGGACTCTACGTGTTCACTCACGATAATCCGCTTGGAAACGCTCATGCACACAAGCTCTTTGAGCGGATTCGGGTTCATCGAAAACTCGGAGTTGAAGCACCAAGGAGCTACGATGACTATGTGGTAGAACTTGATGAAACCAACATGCCATCTGGGGTATATTTGAAGTCCACATGGTTTTGAGCGGGGTCAACATGGCTGGGCCAGTACGTGAGACTATAATGGTATCCGCGTTGCAACATTATGCGTACTGTCCGCGCCAATGTGCTCTTATCCATGTTGATATGGCTTGGGAAGACAACCTGTTTACCATGCGGGGACATCGGGCCCATGAGATTATTGATATACCTCAAGGAATGACAAGAGCTGGACTTAGAGTGGAGACGGCTTTACCAATATGGTCAGAGGAACTAGGCTTGATCGGGCGAGCAGATGTCGTAGAGTTTCTTCCCGATGGAACTCCTTATCCCGTAGAACACAAAGTCGGCCCTCGGAAGTACAAGAGGGCCGACGAAATTCAGCTTTGTGCTCAAGCAATATGCCTTGAAGAGATGCTTGGAAGACCGGTTCCTGAAGGAGCTCTGTTCTACAGGAAATCCCGACGCCGTAGAAGAGTGGGCTTCGATGCGGAGTTGATGAGGGCGGTCCATCAGATTGTTGTCGCAGTCCGCTTGCTTATGACCAGACAGATTATACCACCACCTGTGGCAGATGCAAGGTGCACCTACTGTTCCCTTAAAGATATCTGCTTACCTTCGGCGGGTGATCTTCTCAGGGAGGCAGAGGAACGTGGCTAGAACTTTGCTAAATACTCTGTTTGTGCAGACGCAGGGAGCCTATATTCATCTTGATGGTGAGACGCTCAAGGTTCGGATTGAAAAGCAGCTGAAACTCCAAGTTCCGTTACATCACCTTGGTGGGATTACAGTATTCGGAAATGTGCAATTGTCTCCTTTTCTTCTGCACCGATGCGCAGAAGATGGGAGAAGCGTGGTCTGGTGTGATGCATACGGCCGCTTTAAAGCCAGAATGGAAGGCCCAACATCCGGAAATGTCCTCTTAAGGCGCGAACAATATAGAGCGACTGAGAATGAAGAACTTGCCACTAGATTAGCACGACGCTTTATTGAAGGTAAAGTCAGAGGCGGCCGATATGTTGTGCAGCGTGCATATAGGGACTACAAAGAAGCGATCTTGTTACAGACAACAGATAGTTTGGGAGAACTCATTACTAAGATAACTAAAGAGACCGATCTGGGAGCACTTAGGGGATTAGAAGGAGCGGCTGCTTCACAATACTTCAATGCTTTCCCAGCTATGCTTCGCGTCGATGATATTACGTTTGACGGTCGTCAAAGACGTCCACCCCGCGATCCGGTGAATGCGGTACTATCTTTCGTTTACAGTCTCCTAACCACAGACTGTACTTCAGCACTTGAATCAGTTGGCCTTGATCCTCAAATGGGCTTCTTGCATTCCTTAAGACCTGGGCGACCAGCTCTAGCCCTGGATCTTATGGAGGAATTCCGGCATCCGTTTGCCGACAGGCTTGTGTTATCCCTTTTCAATAGACAACAGGTTAAGAGTGTGGATTTCATTGAACGACCCGGAGGCGCTGTCTTGATGAACGAATCAGCGCGGAAAACAGTCTTGACCGCTTATCAAAAGCGTAAGCAAGACGAGGTCGGGCATCCGTTGATTCAAGGCACGGTTCCGATTGGACTCTTACCTTTCATTCAGGCAAGGCTCCTCGCTCGGTTTATCAGGGGAGACCTTGAACACTACATTCCTTATAGATGGAGATAGACGTTTCTCGAATAAGGGTGAATATGTAGTTGAAGAGACAGGATGTATTGGTCGCCTACGATGTGCGGACCGAGACTGCTGACGGTAGGCGGCGGTTACGAAAGGTTGCCAAGATTTGCTCAAACTATGGTCAAAGAGTTCAGCTTTCCGTCTTCGAATGCAGTGTTACTGGAGCCCAGCTAGAGCAACTTGAGTACGAACTGACCAGAATCATTAACTCGGAACAGGATAGTCTGAGAATCTATATTCTTCATTTAGGCAGAGAGAACTCTGTCAGAATATACGGGAGAGACAAGTACATTGACTTCGACGACCCCCTGGTATTCTAATATGCGCGAACCCCTAGTGACGACAGAATCCCTAGAGAGTTCGCGTTTTCATAATAACCTCAACAGAAGTGGGAACATGCCAGCAAGAGGCGTCTGTATGTTGGTAGGGTCTTATCACTATGCTTTACCTATCGCGATTTCGTCTCTGATCACCTCCTTGGATAACGAGGTTCGCGAAAAAGCCCTTTGCGGTGCCGTTCAGAGGCGGAATTTGCAGGTCGGTGTTGCTCCCAGCACCTAAGCTGGGAGAGGATTGAAACTTTCATTTCTC
>FZPS01000201.1_pt68 | contig 69127 bp, 75 predicted proteins | sample 1817821 | NCBI WGS metagenome assembly FZPS01 (sample SAMEA104158645, study PRJEB21678) | metagenome | place: Germany | collected 2015-04-21
TGAGTGCTTCTGTTTTTATATTCTGTAAAATGCAATTAGAAAATAAATTTGAAATTTAAAAACTTACAAGTTTCTAGAAATTGGGTAACTCTACTATCTAATTAGGTACGAGTTTCGCAATTATCTAATAATTCTATTTTAAATTACTCATAGCGTGCAGCTACCGCCACCGACTTAATTTCCTTACTTTCCGTTTTAATTTTTACTTCTACGGTCTCAGTATATCTTCCATCTTTTTCCCAAGTATATGTAGTGTATGTTTCACCTTCATCGAGTTCTTAGAAATATTTCTTCTTTACTTTAAATACTGGATTTCCGTTATTATCTATATCCTTTGGCTTACTTCCATCCGCCAGAGCACCTTTATCGCTTTTTTGACTTGTATAGCCACCACGACCGTTAGATACTCTCTGACCACCTGATTTGTAATCGTCACGTCTGCCAAATCTTCTGCCGCCATCTCTCTTTGCGCCATCTTTTCTGCCATCATCACGTTTTACATATCTTCTTTCGCCGTCACCTGATTCTCTACGTCTGTAGCTTCTATCGCCATCGCCGCCTTGTCTCCTGCCATAGTTTCCACCAAATTGTCTTCCATCGCCACGTCCACGTCCGTAGTTGCCACCATTACCATTGCCATAACTACGTCCGCCGTTTCCGCCACGACGATAATCTCTATAATTTACTTCTGGAATGTCTGAAATTTCTTCACCCATTTGTACCTTTAGGAATGCTGCACAAAGGTCAAGCGCTGTGATATCCTCATCATTAAGTTTTTCTTCAATAATTCTAGTCATAGCTGAGATATCTTTCTCGTTCATAACTTCAATTACTTCTGCTAAAATCTTATCTGATTTTGCTGCTGTAATATCAGCGGCACTAGGAATACGTCTAGCCTTAATCACTGTTTTACAACTACGTTCAATATCGCGAATCTTGTATATATCTCTACCGAAACAGAATGTGAAAGCTCTACCCTTTCTTCCAGCTCTACCTGTACGTCCGATTCTATGAACATAATATTCTATATCCTGTGGAATATCAAAGTTGATAACTGCTTCCACGTCATCTACATCTATACCTCTAGCAGCCACGTCTGTAGCAATAAGGATATCTGCTGAACCACTTCTAAATGATCTCATAACCTTATCTCTTTGAGCTTGACTTAAATCTCCATGAAGTCCCTCTGCAAAGTATCCTCTTCCCTTAAGAGTCTCTGCAAGTTCCTCAACCATTCTCTTTGTATTACAAAAAATAAGTGTAAGTTTTGGATTATAGTAATCAATAAGTCTTGTAACTAATTCTGCCTTATTCTCGCGTCTAACCTCATAGTAATACTGTTTTACAAGTGGAATTGTAAGCTCTTTTCGAGCAATCTTAACATTAACTGCATCTTCTTGGTATTGATCTATAATATCAAGAATTGCCTTTGGCATTGTTGCTGAAAAGAGAGCTGTTTGATGTGAATTTGGAATACCTGCAAGAATAGTTTCAATATCTTCTCTAAATCCCATATTAAGCATTTCATCCGCTTCATCTAAAACTACCATCTTAATATCATCTAATTTAAGAGTATGTCTACGCATATGATCCATTACTCTACCTGGAGTTCCTACTACAATTGTAGCTCCTGCTTTTAACGATTTAATCTGTCTTGTAATATCTTGTCCGCCATATATTGGAAGGACACTAACACCCTGCATATATTTTGCAAATTTTCTAATTTCCTCTGCTGCCTGTATTGCAAGTTCTCTAGTTGGGCATAGGATAATTGTCTGTACTGATTTCTTTGTTGGATCATAATTTTGTACTGCTGGAATACCAAATGATGCTGTCTTTCCTGTACCTGTCTGAGCCTGTCCTACTACATCTCTTCCTTCTAATAAAAGAGGGATTGTCTGTTCCTGAATAGGCGTCATAGCCTCAAAACCCATCTCCTTAACAGCCTTGATAATTCTTGGGTCTATGTTTGAATCTTCGTATCTAGTTTGTTCCATTTTTACCTCCATGGATATCTATAAATCAAGCAGACTATTCTGCTTAATGTCGGATGATTTATCAAATGCACACGGTCGTATACTTTGGAATTATCACCCATACAATCAAAGCCAGACCCTGTTACAGAGTCTGGCTTGTCACTGTGAAACCTGCTAAGTATAGTATCTAAATCGCTATTTGTCAAGGATTACTTTAAAAATATTAATAATTCAGACTATACAAGAACTAATTTTATTTCCTTAATATATCAATAGTATGCCCACTAGCACCCATCATGTCCATACGTTCACACGTAGCTAGATGATAGTCAATAAAGTCTGCAAACTCTTCTTCAGTCAAGGCATTAAGGACTAGTCGCAGATAATTTGCTGCTCCATCTGCTGCCACTATTTTTTCTCTTCTTAGACCTACTTCAGCATTTACCTTGTCTATATCTTCAATACGCATCAAATCATAAAGTTCATTAGAGTAAGGCTTAACATGGTAGTCCTCGGTTAACATTCCTTCCTCCATACACCTTAAAATATTCTTTTCCTTGAATGCATATGTAATCACTGAAAAATCATTCATACAATATGCCACTATAATAATGCCACCCTTTTTTGTAACACGCTTTGCTTCACTTAAAGCCTTGACTTTATCATTAAATTCGTGCAGGTGGTACATTGGACCAAATACCAAAGTCAAATCAAAGGATTCATCCCTAAATTTCTTTAAATTGGTGGCATTTCCTTGATATGCTTTTACCGTACTGCCCTTGGCTTTTAATACGCCAAGATTATGTTTTACCAGTTCCACTGCACTAACATCATATCCTTCATTTGCCAAAGCCACTGAATACCTACCTGTACCAGCTCCTACATCTAATATTGTCTTAGATTTATCATCTTTTAAATAATCATGGATATATTTCATAGAGGTAGTAAATTCTACTTTTCCATGTCTTGTACCTAGTCGCTTTTCTTCATTAAATTTATTGTAGTATTCCTCAAGGTTAGTCATTTTGATTTTCCTTCTAGTTACCTTTTTTAAGCCAAATCTTTTTTAAGCCAAATCCTTAAAATGAAAGTTCTTCTTTCCTGTGGAATAATCATCCACTATATGTCCATTACCAAATAATTTGTATTTATAAGTCACAAGTCCTTCAAGACCAACTGGACCTCTAGCGTGAAGTTTACTTGTACTAATTCCTACTTCTGCTCCAAATCCGTATCTAAATCCGTCTGCAAATCTTGTAGAGCAATTTTGATATACACCTGCTGAATCAACGAGGTTTAAAAATTTCGCAGCTGTATCACTATTTTCTGTCATTATCCCATCTGTATGATGTGAACCATATTTATTGATATGGGTGATAGCCTCATCAATGCTATCCACTAATTTAATAGAAATCATAAGATTTAAGTACTCTGTAGCAAAATCTTCTTCGCAAGCCTCTTCGCAATCTATAATTTCCATTACATCCTTTGTTCCACGAATATTTACATTTTTTTCATCAAATGCTGCTTTTAATTTTGGTAAAAATGCTGCTGCCACTTCTCTATGTACAAGCAATGTCTCAATTGCATTACAAGCTGCTGGATACTGTATCTTTGCATCCACAACCACTGGAACTATCTTTTCAATATCACACTCTTTATCCACATATATGTGGCAAATACCATCTGCATGTCCCATAACTGGTATCTTTGTGTTATTCATTATATATTGAACGAACTCATTTGAACCTCTTGGAATAAGCAAATCCACGTATTTGTCACACTCCAGCAATGTATTGATATCTTCTCTTGCCTCTACTTGGAACAATGCCCCTTCAGGAAGTCCCACTGAGGTTATCGCTTCATAAATAATATCAAATATTGCCTTGTTGGTATGTAATGTCTCACTACCACCCTTTAAAATGGCGCAGTTTCCGCTTTTAATACATAAAGAAGATATCTGAATAAGTGCATCTGGTCTAGCCTCAAAAATCACACCAATCACGCCAATAGGACACGACTGTCTATATAGAGTTAAATCCTCATCTAATTGTCTTGCTAGAAGAGTCTTTCCTACAGGGTCTTCTAATTTTATAAGTTCATCAATTCCAGCTGCCACATCATTTAACTTATGCTCGTCAAATTTTAATCGCTTAAATACTGCCTGCGAAATATTATTCTCTTTTGCTACCTCTAAGTCTGTATTATTAGCTGTAAATATACATTCCTTCTTCGCCAATAAAGACTCCTTTACCTTCAATAATGCTGTATTTCTTAAATCTATAGGTGTAGATGCCATGCTTGAGCTTTCAAGCTTCATCTTAGCTGCAACTTCTTTGATATTCATAATGTTTTCCTCCATATTTACTTGTGGTTTTTCTATTATAACAAATACTTCTGCTGTTTTCATCATTTTTTTTATTTTACTTACTTCACCCTCTGTGATAAAATACCATCCGTATGTAGAAAGAGGTTGAATTTTATGAAAGAAAATAATAGAAAATGCTTTAAAATGGGATTGCGTGATGGTCTACCTATATCTCTTGGATATTTTGCAGTTTCGTTTACATTAGGAATTGCTGCTCAAGGTGCAGGCCTTACTGCCATTCAGGCAACCTTTGCCTCCCTTATGATTAATGCATCTGCTGGTGAATTTGTAGGTTTTACATTAATTGCTTCTAGTGCTGGATATTTAGAAATAGCTATTATGGAACTAATAGCTAATGCTAGGTATTTGCTTATGTCTTGCGCTCTCAGTCAAAAACTTCCAGCAAATACTCCTCTCATTCAAAAACTAATAATAGGATTTGACGTTACCGATGAGATATTTGGTATATCCATTGCTGTTTCTGGAAAATTGAATCCCTTCTATACTATAGGTGCAATAGTTGTTTCCATGCCTGGATGGGCAAGTGGCACATTCCTCGGTGTCATCCTTGGAAATGCCCTCCCTGCCAGAATAGTAAGTGCCTTAAGTGTAGGCCTATTCGGTATGTTTATTGCAGTCATCATCCCTCCTGCAAAAAAGCAAAAGATTATTGCAGGGATTATTGTTGTTTCATTCTTGTTAAGTTATATAATAAATACTCTAAAAATCTTCGACTTCATCTCCTCTGGAGTTAAGATAATATTATTAACAGTTGTAATATCTGCTGTGGCAGCTATCCTATTCCCAGTTAAGGAGGACTCTGACAATGAAGCATAATGTTTACATATATATTTTAATAATGGCGGCAGTCACTTTTCTTATACGTGTGCTACCTCTCACTCTTATTAAAGGTGAAATAAAAAATAAATTTATTAAATCCTTCCTATATTATGTGCCTTACGTGACTTTAGCTGTTATGACTTTTCCTGCTATCCTTGATGCAACACAAAGCGTATATTCCGCTCTAGCCGCATTAGTAGTAGGTATACTCCTTGCATGGTTTGGGGCAAGTTTGTTTCAGGTTTCTGTACTAAGTTGCCTTGTTGTGTTTATCGTAGAATTATTTATCATATAATTTCTATCCTTCAAGTTTTGGCTTAACACTCTTTTCTTATATTGCAAAAAAGCCCTGCAAATGCAAGGCTTCTTCACATACTTTTTCCGTATTCGAATTTTTCTATTGTTTTATTCCTTAACTGCTCCTGCTGATACACCCTGTACCAAAAACTTAGATAAACAGAAGTATAGAATTACAATAGGTACGGCAATAAAAATCGAACCTGCCGCAAATCTCGTAAATTGAGTTTCATCCAAATGCATTAATCCTACTGCCACAGTCCACATATCCTTCTTTTTTAAGAGGAGGTTTGGAAGGATAAAGTCGCTCCATGGCCATGCAAATGATGTAAGCGCAGTATATACTATAATAGGTTTTGAAAGTGGTAGAGTGATTCTTAAAAATATTCTAAAATTACTAGCTCCATCCATTCTTGCCGCTTCATATATTGAGTTTGAAATAGTATCGAAATATCCCTTTTGTACAAGATATCCCATAGGCGCTCCAGCCGCATAAATTAGTATTAAACTCCATAGCTGATTAATAAGTCCAAAGTTTACCATTAATAGATACACTGCTGTCATTCCCATAAAACTTGGGAACATATTTAATATAAGTGTAGATTTCATTAACACCTTTTTGCTCTTAAACTGGAATCTACTAATGGTATATGCTGTCAGTATTACAAGTGTAGTTCCTATAACACTTGAGCCGATAGATACGAACAATGTATTCTTTATCCAGTTTGGATAGTCATACATATTAGTATCAGTAAATAGCTTTATATATCCTCCTAGACTGTAACTCTTAGGGAAGAATCCATTTAAGTCATATATAGAACCACTTTTTGAGAATGATGCCATTATGAGCCATAATACTGGGAAGAAGAATACAAAGCAAACCGCAATAAGAATGGTATAAGTAATTACGGCGTCTATCTTTTTACTCTTACTCATTTTATTCTTTTTCATCGGAAGGTATCCTCCTTTTTATAAGCTGAACTGTTTATATATACTATAAGTGAGAAAATTGATGTGATAATAAATATTATCAAACTCACCGCTGCTCCTATTCCATAGTAGTTATTATCTATTGATAAGTTATATAACCAGTTGATTAATAAATCCGTATCGCTTGCTAGGAAATATCCATCCATATATAGGCCACCTCGTAAGAAATAGAATACTCCGAAGTTGTTAAAGTTACCAATGAATGATGTTATTAACACAGGGGTCGTTGCAAAAATTACGAATGGCAGGGTTATTTTTCTAAACTGTATCCAACTTGAAGCTCCATCAATACTTGCTGCCTCATATAATTCAGTATTTATATTAGATAACATTCCCGTAGCCAACAGCATTGATGTAGGGATAGAAATCCACGCATTCACCAATAAACCTATAACCTTTGCCGTGATTCCTGCATCTATATCTAGAAATCCAACTGCATTTGCACCAGCAGATGTTATGTAGTAATTTATTGGGCCACCATATGAAAACATAAACTTAAATGCTAACAATGTAATAAATCCAGGTACTGCATATGCAAGTATAGGAAATGCTCTCCAAAATGTTTTTCCTTTTACGCATTTTTTGTTCAACAACAATGCCAAAGCAAGACCACCAAAGTAGTTTAAAAATGTTGCAATAACAGCCCAAACTACGTTCCAACTAAGTATTTTCACAAATGTTTGTTTTATTTCAGATAATCCAAAAATCTTTACGAAGTTTCCAAAGCCAATCCAATCAACCAATTTTGGGGGTACAATATCTCCTCCATAATTCGTAAATGAAATTATTATCATAAATAGGATTGGTATAATATTGAAAACTAACACACCTATCACTGGAACAGCTAATGCTACCACATAGAATTTCTTATCCATTATATATCCAAAGCGTTTTCTAAGTGATGGTATCTTTTTCCCACTCTTTAGGATATTCATTATATTTAATGTATCCTTGATATTGGAAATGTGCACCGTAAGAAAAACTATGATAATAATAAATGTAAGTAATCCTCTAAGCATCATCAATACAGAATCGTCACCTGTCGTGCCAAGCCATGGATCGGCCTGTGTAGTTCCGAGTGTGATAAATCCTTTTATATCTGTTACACCGTACATAACCATATAAGCTATCATTGCCCCGAAAATCGCAAGATAAGTAATTCCTTTTAACCATTGCTTATATAGAAGTTGACCTGTACCCATAATACAAATGGAACATTTAACTGGGAGTGGTGAGTGCAATAGAATATCTTTTATTTTTTTTAATTTTTCTTTGATATTCATAGCCAATCCTTTCTTAATCTGCTAGTGTGTATATGGCATCATAAACGTTTTGATTAATTCTTTCCACTGCAACTTTTATTTCTGTAACAGATGGATATTTTTCTGTTTCACCATTTTTTAATCTGAATGCATCCTTAGCAATATCAGCCATTTCTGTTTGTGCAGGTACCCATATTTGATCTACTGCTTTTATTGAAGGCATAAGATAAATTCTACCTTCTGCAAGACTGTTAAATATCATATCTGTTACTTCACCAGAATCTTTTGCTACATCTTTTCGTGTGGCAGCAATACCCAACATATCTGCTCTTGTCTTTATCATCTCATAGCTTGTTGCAAAGTTGACAAATTCTAAGCAAGCTTCTCTGTTCTCGGTATATGAACTGATTCCATATCCATTGACACCACCCATTACTACTGTATCAACAAAATCATCATCTGACATTGAAGATGAATCTGTAGACAAGTCTCCATTGGCTGGCATTTTTGATGGAAGTTCTACCATCATAAGATTTTCTTTGGCCTTGCTTGTAGCCTCCTCTTTTGATAAACCACCAGCTTCATACTGCAATGCTAATTTCTCGATAAATAACGAGTAAGTATCAGGTGTAGAAACTGCACAAAAGTATGTTCCGTTAGCTATCTTTTCATATCTATTTAATGTAATTGTATCATCAATACAACCTTCATTCATCAATGCCGCCATCTGCTTCAGTGCACTTAATCCATATACTGAATCATTTGCAGCAAATCCTATATCCTTTGGATTTAATGTTCCATCATCATTTGTTCCAAAAATATATGCTCCGTATGAAAGAACAAATTGTGATGAAAGGTAAAGATTGTTTAAAGAAGCCATAAATCCATACTGGCTATCCTTATTTGCTGAACTGTCTGTATCTCTTAAAAGTTTAGAATAAGCATATAAATCATTCCAATTTTCCAAAAAATCTGCAACACCATTTTTATCATCATCCCAGTTGCTTTCCCAATTCTCAGGCAGCATATCCGTTCTATAAAACAGCATAGGCTCTTGGATATTTACTGGTACACCACAGTGATAAGTTTCTCCCTCTGATACTAACTTGAATGCCTCCCAAGCCTCCTCGGGAACTTGTTCATAGCAGTCGAGTGTTGTAATGTCAATAGGAAGGATATGCTTATCTGCTGCAAATGTCATTAACTGATCGTTTGCTTGATATAATACATCTGGTCCATATCCATAAGGTCCATTTGCTGCAAGGTCCGTAAATTCATCCATATTCGCATCTACAGCTTGAATTCCCTTGTCCTTATATTCTTCATTAAATGCGTCTATTAACTTTTGTAAATATCCTTCAGACTTCGCTGTATCATTCTCTAAAATGTGTAATACTATTGTTTCTCCTGATGCATCTTTAGAGTCATCACTTCCACCACAGCCTGCAAACAAACTAGCTATAAGTATTGTAGATAATCCTAAGCATATTAGTTTTTTAAGTGTTTTGTTAATCATGATATTGACCTCCATTTTCCATAACAATGTGACTAAAAGGCTCCAACTTAATGTTTTCAACAGTTACTGTTTTTGGTGTATTGTTTATATATAATTTTATCTCACATATATCACTTTTATTTTCTATAATAAAAATATCATCCACAGAATATATCTTTACCACACCTTGTGAAAAGTCATATTTTTGTCTTAGTGCACTAAGCCATTTTATTAAATTCTTAATATCTGCGCCATAGTCACCCTCTGCTTTTTCCCAGTCCATACATCTTCTGCAATCGGGATCATAACCACCAGTGGTCATTATCTCTGTTCCATAGAAAATACATGGAGCTCCTGGATATAAAAATAGCATACATAAAGCTGCTTTGAATTTCTCTTTATCTTCACCTATTTCACTAAAGAATCTATGTGTATCGTGACTGTCTAACAAATTAAGCATCATATTGTTCACGGTATCTGTGTTACGCATAAGCAAGTCATTGAGTTTGTATGCAACACCCTTTGCATCCAGACTGTCCGTTGCAAAATAATCCAAACTTGCCTTTGTAAATGCATAATTCATTATACTGTCATACTGGTCACCTCGTAAATTGCTGTACGCATCATGCCAATTTTCACCTATTATTACTGCATTTGGATTTGCCTTCTTAATAGCTTTTCTAAAAGTTCTCCAAAAGTCGTGGCTGACTTCATCTGAAACATCTAAACGCCATCCATCTATATGATACTTAGTAATGTACATACAAGCAACATCTATAAGATATTTTTGTACCTGTGGATTTGAGGTGTTTAGTTTCGGCATATATTCGCAATAAGCAAATGTTTCATAATTTAATATATCTTGGTTAGGCTTATCACCGTCTATTATAAACCAATCAAAGTATGGAGATTTCCTTCCATTTTCCAATACATCCTTAAATTGTGACATCTGGTCACTACAATGATTGAATACTGCATCCAATACTAATCTCATACCACGCTTATGAATGTTTTCGACTAGATTTTCTAAATCCTCATTAGTTCCAAACTGTTCATCTACTGTCTCGTAATCATTAATATCATATTTATGATTGGAAATAGAGCTAAATATCGGTGTTAAATATATAGCATTGCATCCAAGGTCTTTTATATAATCAAGTTTTTCAGTTATTCCTAACAGGTCTCCACCTGCAAATGTCTTTGGTGTAGGGATATCTCCCCAATTACAGTTAATATAGCTTTTATCCTTGCTAGTATTGCCCATTTTGAATCTATCTACAAATATCTGGTAAAACACTGCATTTTTCATCCAATCAACACTGTCCATTATATCAACTTCGTTGATGTATGGATACTGAAAGAAATTGTAATATCCTAATTTATAGTTATATGTCTTTGTTATTCCGTCCTCTGAAAAGAAATAATTTTCATTACCATCATTCACATAAAATATATATGCAAGTCGAGTATCTTCAAGTGTAAGTGTAATAGTATAATAATCAAATAATTCACTGGTATATGACTTAGTCATAGGTTCTTTTTGCTGAACCTCTCCGTAAACATATTTATTTTCATATATAACATAAGCCTCTTTTATATCATCTTTTGCCGTTCGTAAGCGTAATGATATTTTATCTTTTGCTATAGGAAAACAATAAGCTGAATCCACTATATGTTGTATTGCATATCTGTTCATATCGTCCATCTCCTTGTAATTACTTTTTATGGTACCGTAGACTAGCTACGGTACCATATTTGTATATTCAAACTTTATTACTTTGTAATTACAACAGTCATTGCATCCAAATTGACTGTAAAGTTATATGTTCCATCTGCTGCCACAACAACGTTATGTCCATCGCTTAATAATCCTTTAGAAGCATCATCTGTTACATTGCTGCCTTTTAATACTATACCTGTATCTTCGCCACTTTCAAATACACTAAAGCAAAGTTCTGTATCAGCTGTAAGTTCCATTGAAATAGTATAAGTATTTCCCTCAGTTCTTGTTAATTCCTTATATTCTGACCAATCTGATACCCAGCTGCCTTTTACACTAACTGTAGTATTTTCAGTTGCCACAAATGGTTCTTCTGATTCTACTTCACCACCTGCAGTAAGTGGATCTCCGTTACGTACTATTGTAAGTGTATCCTGTGCTGAATTATCTGGATCTGTAGTAAGAGTTAATGTGTAATTGCCATCCATAATTACGTTACAATTTGATGTTTCAGCAGAACCTCCAAGGCCCCCACCATTTTCAATCTGTGTTTCGTCTACCTGTGTAACGCAACCAAATCCTTTTTGATCATCCCATGCCCAATCGTGAATAACTTGGAACTGATCTCCTGCAAATAAATCAATAGTCACTGATACTTCATTTGTAGCGTTCCCTGTACTTGTAAACTGGAACTGTACTTTATCTGCATCATCAAGACTTCCCGCCCAGTTACTTGTCTTTAATATGCCTTTTTCTGAAGTTCCAACGATATACCACAATCTAGAATCCTCTGCTACATTTGACGATTTAAAACTACCATATAATGTTGTATCCTTTTTGAATGTTGCGGTTTTTAAATCTTTTAAACTACTTTCGAGAAATCCTGGTGTTTCATACCATCCTTTAAACTGTGCATCCTCCACATTTTCAAATTCTGAGTAATCACCTTCACTTAAGTTAGCACCTTCTTCTACAGTTGCTGTACCTAATGTCTTGTCACCATTCATAAATGTAATCGTGTACTTTGCTTTCTCCTGCGCGTTATCTTTGCATGCTGCAAGTGACATCGCTAACACTGTACATATGGCAAATATAGCCATTACCTTCTTCATCGCTTTCATTGTAAAAGCCTCCTTTTTGTTCTTGGTTATCTACTTAACCGTTTAACTTAATCGGTTAAGTAGATATTAGCATATTCGTTTTTTTGTGTCAATACTCTATTGACAATTTTTTTTTTACTAGTTAAGATACACTTATACGTTTAACCAAAAGAGGATTAATAAAATGACAAAGAGAGTAACAGTTAAAGATGTAGCCAAAGAAGCAGGTGTTTCAGTCGCTACAGTCTCATATATAATGAATAATCGAAGTGACCAAAAAATAAGCGAAGCTACAAGAAAAAAGGTGTTGCAGATTGCAAACTTGCTTAACTATACCCCTAGTTTTGCTGCAAAGAGCCTTGCAACTGGCAGAAATAATATCATTGGTGTCTCTTACCGCTTGAACAACAACACACCTACTAGAAATCTAGAGATAACTAACTTTGTGAATATTCTCATTCCAAGACTTAATAGATTAAAGTATGATGTACTTTTTATGCCTATAAAAGCTGTGGAAGATAATATCCCCTACAACCGAAATATTGATGGTATTATCACAATAGACCTATCCCATGATGAATTTAAAGAACTTGCCAATAACTATTTTGTCCCTATCATTAATGTGGATATGATAGTTAATGATGGGCTCTTTTATCAAGTCTACTCTGATATCCCTTCACTCATTAGTCAAGCGATGACGTCCATTGGTGATGACTGTTATTTGATTTTAGAAAACTATGAAAATGAAGAATTTATGAATTATATTACATCCACACTACCAAATGATCGTGTTATTATTCATTCTGATGCCTCAACCAAAGAATTAAAGAAACTTAATGGAAAAAAAGCTATTATTTTAGGCGCTTACCTAGCATTAATCCTAAAGCCTTACTTAGAAGCTGAAAATATTATTGTAATCTCAGATAATCACACTGAGCATATCCTACCATCAAATATCCGCGTCATTAAAAATGATGTTTCAAAAAAGGCCAATGTAGCCATTAATATTCTACTTAATTCTATTGACAGAATTTTTGATGTTACCCATGATCACAAAATCTTATAATCTAACACCACAAAATAAGAGCACATCGAAAAATTCTATATTGAACCGTGTAGCATTTTGTCGAATTCTCCATAGACTATACTATATTTAAAAGGAGATAAAAATTCTGTCTTTGATAGGGAAATAGTCCCTACTGTATCAGCCGCGGGCATTGTTGAAGAAAAAAGTGCATCCGTTACAGTGCTTATTCTACTACAAGTTCCTGCATTAAGTCATGCACCGACATCATCTTATCTATTCTATCCGTATTATCTCCACAAAAAATCAATCCATCTGACAAATGTCCCTTTACCGCTTCAGTCAATGCTTTTGTTATACAATATGGCACTGCTGCGGGGTTACATTTATCTAAACATTGGTAGCATTTAGTTATAGGCTGTTTACCCTCGGCTACTTTTTTAATAAATTCGTTGTTGATTGCTCGTCCCGGCATACCTACAGGACTTTTAACTATTGTAATATCTGATTTTTTTGCATTAATATATGCATCTTTATAGCACTGATTAGCATCACACTCATAAGTTGCCACAAATCGGCTACCAATTTGTACACCATCTGCACCTAATTCTATTACATGTTTTATGTCTTCAGAATCAAATACCCCTCCACCTACAATAACAGGAATATTGTGTCCGTATTTTTCCTCATAGGCGTGCTTACATTCTATAATTTTTGATATTTCGCTATCCATATCAATTTCCTCTATATGTTCTAGATCCTCAGGACGAAACCCCAAATGTCCACCAGCTCTAGGACCTTCAATAACTATAAAATCTGCTGTGGATTTATATTTATGATCCCACATTTTTAAAATCAACTTTGCTGCTCTTTCAGAAGAAACAATAGGTGCAATCTTTGTAGTAGCACCCTTTACACTTTTAACAATTTCGGGTAAATCCATTGGCAAGCCAGCTCCACATATAACAACATCAGCGCCAGATTTTACAGACTGTACAACATGGTCTTTAAAGTGTTTTAGGGCAACCATAACATTTACTCCTACAAGTCCATTACCACCTGCAATCTCCTTTGCTTTCTTTATATGCTTATCTATGGCAGCAAGATTTGCTTCAGCCTGATTTTTTTCAAAGTTTTCTTCATCATACCCTATCTGCGCTGTAGATATAATACCTACGCCGCCCTCTTTTGCAACTGCTCCGGCTAAATTACTTCTGCTAATACCTACACCCATACCACCTTGAATAATAGGAAATTTTGCAATCATATCGCCGATTTTTAATGACTTCATATAAAATGTTCTCCTTCGATACTATATATATTGTTTGACTATCAAACTATTTGTAGTTTAAACCAATATGGTTGATTTGTCAATATAATACAGTATATAAAATCCTAACTTACTATGTTTTTAATCTTTTGATGTGGTTTTCGATACTACATATACAGTTTTTAACTAAACCGTCTCTTAAGTATTACTCATTTTCGGGTTTTTAAGCATTCCTTTATGCCAGCTCCTTACATTCTAACTAAATAACCTCAAACAAAAATCCCCTATAAGTAGTTTGGGTTTTACCATATCTACTTACAGGGGAGCATACCAACTGACTTACTTGTGATTCTTAGATTATTTTCTATTTCCTTAAATACAAAGACATTATTATATAACTCTATGCAGTTAATAGGAAATAGGCTATTACTATTGCACCAAGCACTATTCTGTACCAACCAAATATTATAAAATTGTGCTTCTTTATGTAGCTCATTAAGAATTTAATAACTACTAAAGATACTAAGAATGCAACCACACATCCTACTAACAATATTACTAATTCACTTCCTGTAAATGCCAATCCAAACTTCAATAGCTTAATTGCACTTAGTCCGAACATAACCGGCACTGCAAGGAAAAATGTGAATTCCGCGGCTGCCACTCTTGAAACACCTATAAGCAATGCTCCTATAATAGTTGCTCCTGAACGTGATGTTCCTGGAATAATTGATAATATTTGAAATATTCCTATCAGAAATGCTGTTTTATAAGTGATATCTGACAACTCTTTAATTGGAGCGTTTCGTTTTTCATTCCATTTTTCAATAACTATAAATGCTATACCATAGAATATAAGTGCTGCTGCAATAACATATGGAGTACGCAGATGTTCCTCAATAAAGTCATCAAACAAAATCGTAACTACAGCACCTGGTATACAAGCTACTACTACTTTAAACCAAATAGAAAAAGTATCCTTCTTAATTATAGGCTGCTCTTTATCTTTAAACTGGAACGGAAACATCTTATTCCAAAATAATAAAACAACTGCTAATATAGCCCCTAACTGTATGACAACGAAGAACATTTCCTTAAATCCTTCGCTTGTATTCAACTGTATGAATTCATCTACAAGCAACATATGCCCAGTACTGCTAATTGGAAGCCATTCCGTAATACCTTCCACAATTCCTAAAAAAATGGCTTTTAAAATCTCGATCATACTAACCGTCATTTTCCAAATCTCCTTTAAATAATATATGTTAACATTCTTTCCTATTATACCAAAAAGGAGTTATTAATCAATATATCATTTATAAGAATGCCTTTTGGGGTTTATCATGTTTTCCTCCATGTGTCTATTGGCTATATTTTAGTACCACTTATAGATTTACCTATTTTATATATTTGTGTATCATCTGTAGGCCCCCTATGTATGATTGCCATCTCTCATTATAGAAAGAATAAAATCTTTTATGTAATAGTACAACTCCTCAAACGAAGTTTCCCTTGTAGCAAAATATATTAACTCTAATTCTAACATCTTATTTTCACACAATTTACGTATTTCAAGCAAATTCATTCCAGGTTTAATGACTTGTTTTATGTATTCTATTGTCTGTTTTGCAATCTGCTGTACGTTATTGTAGATAGACGGGGATTGCATTTTGCTCATCTCCTTATTCGTGCTTTTTGGAACAGCTAATATTTAAACTGCATATTATTGCGCGCTTCATCCAGTAAATGGGGTCATTATTATATCACTCTAATGGATTACGTTCAACCTTATTCACTCTTCAAAGCCTTCCATTTTCACGCTTTATATCTGCGCATAATAAAAACCCCATGAGAGTAAACTCTCTACTACATTACCTGCGAATGCAAGTATGAACCTCGAATTCGCTCCGCTACTTCTCGGTCATTTCTTGCATTCCAATGAATCAAACGATATAACAAAAGCTCCATGAATGCAAGCATTCTGGAGCTTTGATATATCTTTTGATTCGCAGGTAATTGCTTATCTCTTTGAAAACTGTGGTGCACGACGAGCAGCTTTGAGACCGTATTTCTTTCTTTCTTTCGTTCTTGGGTCTCTTGTTAAGAATCCAGCCTGCTTTAAAATTGGTCTGTAGTCTGAATCTACCTGTAATAATGCTCTTGAGATTCCGTGTCTAACTGCACCAGCCTGACCTGTATAACCGCCACCGTGTACGTTTACGATAACGTCAAACTTGTCTGCTGTTTCTGTAGCTACGAGTGGCTGACGAACGATAACCTTTAATGTTTCAAGGCCGAAGTATTCATCAATGCTTCTCTTATTTATTTTGATTTCACCTTTACCAGGTACTAAGTAAACTCTAGCGATACTCTTTTTTCTTCTACCTGTTCCGTAGAATTTTCCTGTTGCTTTTTTTGCCATTGTAATTTCCTCCTTCCAGTCCTAATTAAAATGTTAATGTTTCTGGCTTCTGTGCTGCATGTGGATGTTCTGCACCTGCATAAACGTGAAGCTTAGTATACATTTCTCTTCCTAAAGGTCCCTTTGGAAGCATTCCCTTAACGGCGAGTTCAATTACTCTATCAGGATGTTTATCAAGCATTTCTTTGAGAGTTGTCTCTTTCATACCGCCAACATAATCTGAATGATGGTAATAAATCTTCTGATCTAATTTCTTACCTGTAACTTTAATCTTCTCTGCATTGATAACGATAACGTAATCACCTGTATCAACGTGAGGTGTGTAAGTAGGTTTGTTCTTTCCTCTTAATACCTTTGCAACTTCTGAAGCAAAACGGCCAAGTGTTGCGCCTTCTGCGTCAACAACATACCATTTTCTTTCGATTGTTTCTGGACTTGCCATAAAACTCTTCATGGAATATTCCTCCTGTAAATTGATTAATAAACTATTCTTGATTCTCATTATTCATTTCTGGGTTTTGAAGAATAGCGAGAAACCGAACCACACTTTCTGTGATTCCTCCAACATATCTGCTCTGCAGATTTTCGGCATATGCACATCCGTACTACGATAATCAGTCGCAATACGAGGTGTCACAGTTAATCATTATATTACACCAGATGTCTAAAGTCAACCAATTTTCACAAAATTATCGCACTGACTGTAATCTATATCAATAAGTGTCAATCCCTTTGCTGGAGCCTTAGGGCCAGCAGCATTTCTGTCCTTCGCTTCTATTATCTTCGCTACCTGTTCTGGCGGATATACGCCAAGCCCCACTTTGATTAATGTACCTGCAATAATTCGTACCATGTTATATAAAAAACCATTTCCGGTGATTCTAATATAAATCATGTCATTTTCCACATGTACATCTAATGAGTATATTGTTCTCACAGTATTCTCCACCTGTGTTCTATTTGAGCAAAAGCTCTTGAAATCGTGTTCCCCTACAATGTATTTCGCTGCCTCTTGCATTTTTTCTACATCTAGTGGCACATACACAAAATGTGAGTATAATCTCTGCGTTGGCATTGGAATTCTTCTGTTCAATATTTTATATTCGTAGGTTTTTCGGCTATTGCAATATCTTGGATGAAAAGTATCTAATACCTCGAAGGATTCCTGCACACGTATGTCCTCGGGCAATCTCTGATTTAATGCAAATGAAATCTTTTCCCCTGGTATCCTTGATTCGGTGTCAAACACAGCAACATTTGCAAGGGCATGTACCCCCGAATCCGTCCTGCTTGCACCAATAACTGCTATATCTTCTTTTAATAAATCCGATAATGCTTTATTTATAAGTTCCTCTACAGTGATTCCATTTATTTGAATTTGCCAACCGCAATAATTCGTTCCGTCATATGCTATTTTTAAAAAAATTCTTTTGCTCATATTTCCTCTATTCCATTATAATCATCCGATTTTCTAGGTGTATCTTGCAGCTACAATCTTCAGATATAGTCTTTCAGATATATTCTTCAAATACATTTTTACAGGTATATTTTCTACCTCAAATCATATTCTTGCTACATCCAAATTATATGCCACATAAAGTTGCTTCCAATAGCCACTAATACCAAGGTAAACAGTGACAAATATGCAATTGCATCTCTTCTTTTATATTTTAGCGGCTTCATTTTTGTTCTTCCAGCGCCACCTCGATAGCATCTTGCTTCCATCGCCGTAGCCAAATCCAGCGCCCTCTTTATTGATGAAATAACTAGCGGAACAATAAGTGGAACCATCGCCTTTGCTCTTTGAAATAATCTGCCCGATTCAAAATCTGCGCCTCGTGCCATCTGAGCCTTCATGATTTTGTCAGTTTCTTCAATTAAAATAGGAATAAATCTAAATGCTATTGAAATCATCATTGCTATTTCATGTACGGGAAATCTCAACTTGTTTAATGGGGCAAATGCCTTTTCCATCCCATCTGCAATATCTGTAGGTGTGGTTGTGTAGGTTAAAAGTGAAGTCCCCATTATCAGCATTATTAGCCTCGCCGTTAGCTTAATACCCTTTATAATACCTTCCAGTGTAATATTTATAAACCCTAAATCAAGTATGACCAAACCATCAGTAAAGAGTACAGAAAAAGTCACACTAAAGAGAATCAGTATTATAATTGTCTTTATTCCTTTAAGTATATATCTAATCGGAACATTGGACATCTTAATCGCTGTCATTAGAAAAATAGCCGCAATCACATAGCCCAAAACATTGTCGGCTATAAATAGTGCTGCCATAAATGCTATGGTTCCAAAAAGTTTGACTCTAGGATCCAAACTATGTATCTTCGACTTTGCTTGATAATATTGACCAATCGTTATATCACGAAGCATATGCTACCTCTTTCCTGCTTTTCTTACATCACATTTTCTTGCATTGCATTTCTTTACATCATATTTCTTTACTCTACATTTTCTTTTATTGCATTTTTTATACAGAAATTTCCTATATTGCTTCCACAATTAATCTCGCAGCTTCCTTTGATGACAATGCTTCTCCCGAAATATCTATTCCGCTTTGTTTGAGTTTTTCAATAATGTATGTTACCTGTGGAGCTGCAAGACCCATTTTTTCAAGCTCCTTGTATTTTCTAAAAACCGTCTGAGGGGTACCTTCATACATTAATTTTGCGTGGTTCATAACTATAATTCTATCTGCATATTTTGCCATATCCTCCATACTATGGGATACTAGAACTACTGTAATGTCTCTCGTCTTCTGCAACTCCTTCAACATACCCAATATTTCGTCTCTGCCCTTTGGATCTAATCCAGCTGTTGGCTCATCGAGTATCAAAACCTTTGGCTCCATGGCAAGAACTCCAGCTATTGCTACCCTACGTTTCTCACCACCAGATAATTCAAATGGAGACCTCTCATACATAGATTCCTTTACACCCACCATTTTCATTGCTAACTTAGCCCTGTCTATAGCCTCCTCTTTTGTACACCCAAGATTGAGCGGTCCAAAACAAACATCCTCTAATACAGTATTTTCAAACAACTGATATTCAGGATATTGGAATACTAACCCCACATTTTTTCTAAGATCCGCCATTGAATGATTGCCATCATATATATCCTCGTCTTGAAAATATACCTTTCCGCTAGTAGGTTTTATAAGTCCGTTTAAATGCTGTATAAGCGTAGATTTACCAGAACCAGTGTGACCTATGATCCCTAAAAGTTCACCTTCATATATGTCAAGGCTAACATCATCTACAGCTTTTTTTTCATAACTGGTACCAGGCTGATAAATATATTCAATATGCTCTACGCGTATAATCTTATTTGCATTTTTTTCTAAATTTCCTACCGAATTCTCTGTTTCTTCCCCATCTATACTACTATCTATATCTTTAGTCTCTATGGATATATTTTCTACATCCATATCTGCACTTATGCCCTCGATCATCTCCGTATATACACTTTCACACCTCATGCTATCGGGGCTCACATCTGTTTTTTTGCATATATCGTCGCAACATATCTTTTCTAGCTCCTGCACTAATTCATCCACTCTAACAATACCAACTGGAAGCTCAACACCCAATTTCTCGATATAGTATGCTGTCTGTGTTACTTGAGGTACATCTAACCCCAACTGTTTCAGTTCATCCACCTGTGAAAAGATTTCTACAGGAGTGCCTGACATTGCCACATTTCCTCTATCCATAACAAAAACACGGTCAGCATCTATAACTTCATTCATATAATGAGTTACAAGTATTATAGTAACGCCGTCCTTTTTATTAAGCTCTTTAATGGTTTCAATAACTTCCTTACGTCCAGTTGGGTCTAACATTGCTGTAGGTTCATCTAGAATTATACATTTAGGGCACATTGCAACAACCCCCGCTATAGCTACCCTTTGTTTCTGACCACCTGAGAGCTTAGCTGGAGAATGTTTTCTATATTCATTCATATCCACAGCAGTTAAAGCCTTATTAACTCTTTCCCATATCTGCGATGTTGGAACTCCGAGATTTTCTGGGCCAAAGCCCACATCCTCTTCCACTACAGTAGCTATAATCTGGTTATCAGGATTTTGGAATACCATTCCGGCATTTTGGCGGATATCCCAAAGATTCTCTTCATCTGTTGTATCCATATCTGCCACCATAACTGTTCCATCTGTGGGCATAAGTATTGCATTAATATGTTTTGCCAATGTAGACTTTCCCGAGCCGTTATGCCCTAAAATAGCAATAAATTGGCCCTCTTCAACACCTAGGTCAACTTCATTAAGTGCAATTTTTTCATCTACTACATTGCCTTCTTCATCTTTATCTATAAACTTGTGTAACAATTTTGATATTTTAATAATGCTCATTTCAATCCTCAACTAAATCTATATTTCGAATCTTCCACACACATTTATTTATTTTGGTACTTCTATAATCCAGTGCCTCTGTTTCACCTATCATTTTGATATAAAAACGCATATTTCTCCCTATTTTATAGCATTTTATTATAATAAGCAAGTTTTTATTAAAAGTTTTGCCACGCAAAAACTCCCCCACCTTACGATGAGGGAGTAATCAATTTTAATTATACTAATTCAAGTAAAACTTCCATAGCAGCATCGCCTTTTCTAAGACCGATCTTAACGATTCTTGTATAACCACCGTTACGATCTGCATACTTTGGAGCATATTCATTGAATAACTTATCAGTTAAATCAATCGTCTTTGTATTTTTCTTCTTACCAGCTACAGCAGTTGGAACTTCTTTTACTGTGTAAAGAACTTTGTACATCTGTCTTCTAGCATGAAGTCTTGAAGGCATATCTTTGTTGATTTTCTTGTCAACTAAGTCAAACTTAGTAACTTTCTTTCCATCAACAACTTCCTTAATCCTCTTGCCGTCTTTATCTTTTACTGCAACTTTTGCTTTAACTGTAACTTCTTCAAAGTTGTCTTTTTCTTTAACTGCTAAAGCAATAAGACCTTCAGCAACCTTACGGATTTCTTTAGCCTTAGCTTCAGTAGTAACGATTTTACCATTTTGAAGTAAGCTTGTTACCTGTGCTCTAATTAATGCTTTTCTCTGTGCAGATGTTCTGCTAAGTTTTCTATATCCAGCCATTTAATTTTACCTCCATTTGTGGAACATCTAATCAAACTCTTCGGCCTTACTGATAAGATGCTTAACTCCATAAATAATCTAGTTGTGTGTTTTCACACTACTGCTCTTCACCAGAGCGTAATTCTAAACCTAATTCCTTTAACTTAGCGAGGAGTTCCTCTAATGACTTACGTCCTAAGTTTCTAACCTTCATCATATCCTCTGCAGTCTTGTTTGTAAGTTCTTCAACGGTATTAATTCCGGCTCTCTTTAAGCAATTATATGAACGAACTGATAATTCAAGTTCATCTATGTTCATTTCAAGAACTTTATCTATTACACTTTCTGGCTTATCAATCATAACATCAACTGTTTTAGCGTTTTCAGAAAGATCAATGAAAAGATTTAAATGCTCGCTTAAAACCTTAGCTGCTAAGCTAACGGATTCATCTGGAGCTAAAGTTCCATTTGTATAAACCTCTAATGTAAGCTTATCGAAGTCAGTAATCTGACCTACACGAGTATTCTGGATAGATAAGTTAACTCTTTCAACAGGAGTATAAATTGAATCAATAGCAATCACGCCGATTGATAAATCATCTGTTTTATTCTTGTCAGCACTTACATATCCCCTACCCTTTGTAATGGTAAGTTCCATATATAGTTTGCTATCAGCACCACCATTAAGTGTTGCAATAACCAAATCAGGATTTAAGATCTCAATATCTGCATCTGCCTGGATATCTGCTGCTGTAACAACACCTTCACCAGAAAATTCAATATAAGCGACCTTTGGTTCATTTGTATCACTATTATTTTTGATTTCTAAACTTTTGATGTTCATAATAATCTCAGTAACATCTTCCTTTACACCAGGAACTGAACTGAATTCATGAAGTACACCATCAATACGAATAGTACTAACAGCTGCACCTGGTAATGAAGAAAGCATAATTCTTCTTAATGAGTTACCAAGTGTTGTACCGTAGCCTCTTTCAAGAGGTTCCACAACAAATTTACCATATCTTTTATCATCTGAGATTTCTACTATCTCAATGTTTGGTTTTTCGAAATCGAACACTATAAAGCCCCTCCTTCTATGGATTCGTCAGATTATTCTATTATTTAGAATATAGTTCGACGATAAGTATTTCATTTACTGGTACATCAATGTTTTCTCTTAATGGTAACTGCTTAACAGTTCCTTTAAGATTTTCATGATCTGCTTCAAGCCATTCAGGAACAAGTCTTCCGTCTGTAACTTCAAGGATGTCTTTGTATCTCTGAGAAGACTTGCTCTTCTCTCTGATTTCAATTACGTCACCAGCTTTAACGATGTATGAAGGAATGTTTACACACTTGCCGTTTACTAAAACATGCTTGTGGTCAACGATCTGTCTAGCTTCTCTTCTAGTTCTGCCATAACCTAAACGGAAGATTACATTATCAAGTCTTAACTCAAGAAGGATCATGAGGTTTTCACCTGCCATACCCTGCATTTTCTGAGCTTTTTTGAAGTAATTTCTGAAAGGTTTTTCTAATACGCCATATATAAGCTTAGCTTTCTGCTTCTCTCTTAACTGGAGACCATACTCACTAATCTTTCTATTAGATCTTCTTAATTCTCTGTTTGATTTTTTATCAATACCTAAATAGATAGGATCTAAACCAAGTGATCTACATCTTTTAAGTACAGGAACTCTATTTACTGCCATTTAATTGCACCTCCTATTAGACTCTTCTACGCTTTGGTGGACGACAACCGTTATGAGGAACTGGAGTAACATCTTTAATGCTTGTTACTTCAAGACCACATGCCTGTAAGGCACGGATTGCTGCTTCACGTCCTGAACCAGGACCTTTAACCATAACGTCAACTGTTTTTAATCCGTGTACTAAAGCTGCCTTTGTAGCAGTTTCGGCAGCCATTTGAGCTGCATAAGGAGTAGATTTTCTTGAACCTCTAAAACCAAGACCACCAGCACTTGCCCATGATAAAGCATTTCCTTCAGTATCTGTCAATGTAACGATTGTATTATTGAATGATGACTGGATATGTGCCTGTCCGCGTTCAACGTTTTTCTTTACACGCTTTCTTGTCACTTTGTTTGTAACTTTAGCCATTTTAAACTAACCTCCCTTATGGGTTCTATCAATATTTTCTATTATTTCTTCTTGTTTGCAACTGTTCTCTTAGGACCTTTTCTTGTTCTTGCGTTGGTCTTTGTCTTCTGACCACGAACAGGAAGTCCTTTTCTATGACGAATGCCTCTATAACATCCGATTTCTTGTAATCTCTTAATGTTTAAAGCGATATCTCTTCTTAAATCACCTTCAACAGTACTTGTTTCATCGATTACTGCGCTAATCTTCTTAACTTCATCATCTGTTAAGTCTCTAACACGTGTATCTGGATTTACGCCAGCAGCTTCAAGAATCTTTGTAGCACTAACTCTTCCGATACCATAGATATAAGTTAATCCAATTTCAATACGCTTTTCTCTTGGTAAGTCAACACCTGAAATACGAGCCATGTGTGTATTACACCTCCATCAATAATCTCTTTTAAGAAATACAGTTCATCGTAGCCCGTCCATGACGTCTGAAATGTGTACGTTTACATATATTTCTTTACTATGTGTTTCATAATTTCGTTTCTGCGTTAAATAACGCGCACAGGACCAACGTTTAAGTCGTCCTGCATCAATACCATTATTTTCAAAATAACGGTTGTAGTCCAAGGACTACATATTTAAAAGCAACTCCACATTATTTCACATGTCAACCTTGAGAGTTATGGGTTCCACGCTTCCTAGTGTTTCATTGCTGCAGCCGCATGCTTAGACGCACAAAAAACGAATTTAGCATTCCACTAAATTCTTGAACTTTAAATATTAAATTATATTAGCCCTGTCTCTGTTTGTGCTTTGGGTTTTCACAGATTACTCTGATGCTCCCTTTTCTCTTAATAATTTTGCATTTTTCGCAAATAGGTTTAACTGATGATCTAACTTTCACAGTAAAATCCTCCTTTCAAAAAAGTCCGACTATAAGTATAACATACAAGTTTTTCAAACGCAAGCGCATTTTCCAATCTTTTAGTCGTTTATTTATCTCTCCAGATAATACGTCCCTTAGACAAATCATATGGGGATAATGCAATAGTTACTTTATCACCTGGTAAGATACGTATAAAGTTCATACGAAGCTTTCCACTAATATGTGCTAATACCTTATGTCCATTTTCAAGTTCTACTTGAAACATTGCATTTGGTAATTTCTCAACAACTGTTCCTTCAATTTCTATAACATCAGATTTTGCCATTAATTCATGACCTCCATTTTATATCTTCTAATGAATTTTCTTACTTCACAGTCACGTATAACTGATTCTTTTATTTTATCTTTTACTTCATTATATATATAGGAAGTAGGTTCAATATGTTTTTTCTTTTTTCGCTTGGGGTTTGCAATTTTCCGCCTGCAACCGTCAATAAGATATACATATTCGCCTGCCTCTCTTAATATGATGAATATTTCATCTTTATCATGTCCTGCCTTTGATTTACAAAAACTTCCAATTTCATATAGGTTCATTGTATCACCTATACTATAAAGATAAAATTTCTGGTTCACCCTTAGTTATAAGAACTGTGTTCTCATAATGAGCAGATAAAGAACCATCGTCTGTAACTACTGTCCAGTCATCATCAAGCCAATCCACTTCATAAGTGCCCATGTTAACCATAGGTTCGATAGCTAGAGTCATACCAGCCTGAAGTTTAATTCCTCTTCTTTTTTGTCTGAAGTTTGGAATTTGTGGGTCTTCATGTAATTTCTTACCAATACCGTGACCTACAAGATCGCGTACTACGCCATATCCAAAACTTTCGCAGTAGTCTCCGATTGCATTTGATATATCATGTAAATGATATCCTTCTTTTGCAAACTTAATACCCTCGAAAAAGCTTTGCTTCGTTACTTCGATAAGTTTCTTTGCTTCGTCGCTTATCTCACCAACTGCTATAGTTCTTGCCGCATCTGATTGATACCCTTTGTAAATTACACCTGCATCAAGTGATACTATATCACCTTCAACAACTATACAATCTTTACGAGGTATTCCATGAACCACTTCATCATTAACTGATACGCAAATGGAAGCAGGATATCCTTCATAATTCAAAAATGAGGGAATACATCCATAGCTTCTGATGATTTCTTCGCCAATTTTATTTATTTGATATGTTGACATACCTGGCTTTATGGCCTTAGCTAATTCTTCATGGGTAGTGGCAAGTATTTTACCTGCCTCTCTCATAAGTTCTATTTCTTCTTGTGATTTTATAGTTACTGACATCTTATTTACCTAATATCTCTACGATTGCGTCAAAAACTTCATTCATATCCTTAGTACCATCAACTTCTACTAATGAATCTTTCTTTGTATAATACTCGATTAAAGGTTGTGTCTGTTCATGGTAAACATTAAGACGTTTTGTTACAGTTTCAGGCTTATCATCTTCTCTTAATATAAGATCCTTGCCGCATCTGTCACAAATTCCTTCTACTTTTGTTGGAATATGAACGGTATGATACGTTGCTCCACAAGCAACACAAGCTCTTCTACCAGACATTCTATTTACAATGTTTTCATCAGGAACTTCTACATTTACAGCAAAGTCAATCTTTGAATCAATTTCTGCTAATGCAGCATCTAAGTTCTCTGCTTGAGGTATAGTTCTTGGGAAACCATCAAGGATATATCCTTTTGAACAATCATCTTGCTTAACTCTATCTACAACCAAGTCACATACTAATTCATCTGGAACTAGTAATCCCTGATCCATATATGTCTTTGCTTTTTGTCCAAGTTCAGTACCATTCTTGATGTTTGCACGGAAGATATCTCCTGTTGAGATATGTGGAATTTCAAATTTATCTGCTAACATCTTTGCCTGAGTGCCTTTACCAGCACCTGGAGCGCCTAACATAATAATTTTCATACAAATCTCCTTATATCTAGTACAATAACCCGCGACAAGCTTTCGCCTACCGCGGGCTAGTATTATTAGTCATTCAAGAAACCTTTATAGTTTCTAACAACCATCATTGATTCAATTTTATTCAATGTTTCAAGAATAACACCAACAATAATGATTAATGATGTACCACCAAATGATATAGATGCACTAAATACTCCTGAAAATACAATTGGAATAGTAGCAACAATAAGTAATCCTATTGCTCCAATAAATATTATGTAGTTCAAGATTCTAGTCAAATATTCTTCGGTTGGCTTACCAGGTCTAATTCCTGGTACAAATCCACCTTGCTTCTTCATATTATCAGCTACTTCAATTGGATTGAATGTAATTGATGTATAGAAGTATGCAAATGCTATTACTAACGCTGCATAAACAAGGAATCCTATAGTGTATTTTAATTCAGATGGGTTAAACCATTTTCCAGTGTTTAACACACCAAGTATTTTGCCCCAAATGGTACCATCACCAGCTGATTTTCCAAATGCACTTGAAATGAGGATTGGGAACTGCATAAGTGATGATGCAAAGATAATTGGGATAACACCTGCAGTATTAACCTTTAAAGGTATACATGTAGATTGTCCACCAACCATTCTTCTGCCTTGTAATTTCTTTGAATACTGCACAGCAATTTTTCTTTGTCCGCCCTGTAGAATAACTACAAATGCATAAATAGCTACTATTACAGCAATTATAATAAGAGCAGCCAAACCAGCTCCGCCGATTGATCTACCATTTGTTTCAGTAATCATAACCTTAGTCTGAAACAATGTGATTAAATCATCTGGGATTCTTGCAATAATATTAATTACAAGGATTATTGAAATACCATTTCCAACACCATTTTCAGTGATTCTCTCACCGATCCACATAAGTAATGCAGAACCAGCAGTCATTGTAACTACTGCTACAGCTATTACCCAGAAATACTCAAATCCAGTCATCCCACTCTTATTTCCGAATACACCTGAATTTCCAAATCCAACTGCCATGGCCACACTTTGAACAATAGCTAATATTATTGTTACATAACGTGTAATCTCAGCAATCTTCTTTCTTCCAGTTTCTCCATCTTTCTGTAACTCCTCAAGCTTTGGAATAGCTATTGTAAGGAGCTGCATAATAATAGATGATGTGATATATGGTGTAATATTTAATGCAAATATAGACATCCTCTCTAAAGAACCACCTGTAAATGCACTAAAAAATTGGAAGGCATCACTTGATGAGAATTTTCCCATCAAGTCTTCCAATACTGATTGATCCGTTCCAGGAATTGGAATCTGACAACCTAATCTAACTATAATTAACATCAAAAATGTGAAAAAAAGTTTATTTCTTATTTCTTTAACTTTAAAAGCATTTTTAAGTGTTTTTATCATTAGATCACCTCGCAGGTTCCACCCACAGCTTCAATTTTTTCCTTTGCGCCTTCTGAGAAAGCATTAGCCTTTACTGTAAGTTTCTTTGTGAGATTTCCGTTTCCAAGAATCTTAACACCATCTTTTGGGTTTTTAACAATACCTGCTTCAATTAATTTGTCAATTGAAACAACCGCATTTGCGTCAAAAGATTCAAGAGCACTTACATTAATACCAACGATTTCTAATGAATTTCTATTTGTAAAGCCTCTCTTAGGTATTCTTCTGTATAAAGGCATCTGACCACCTTCGAAGCCAGGTCTTGTTGCACCTGAACGTGCTTTCTGACCCTTATGTCCCTTACCAGCTGTTTTGCCGTTTCCAGAACCATGTCCACGTCCTCTTCTGAAGTTATCACTATGCTTTGAGCCTACTGCAGGCTGTAAATTCGATAAATCCATCAATTGCACCTCCTTCTTTAGATTTCTTCAACTTTAACTAAATGTCTTACTTGTTGAATCATTCCTCTAACTGCTGCATTATCAGACATTTCAACTGTTTTATTAAGCTTCTTTAATCCAAGAGCTTCAACTGTCTTAACCTGTTTAGGAACAGCACCGATTGGTGATTTAACTAATGTAATTTTTAATTTTTCTGCCATATCAATTTCCTCCTATTAGCCTAAGATCTCTTCTACAGTTTTACCGCGAAGCTTAGCTACTTCTTCCGGAGTCTTTAATCCAGCTAATCCTTCTATTGTAGCAAGAACAACGTTCTGCTTATTGTTTGATCCTAAAGATTTTGTACGAATATTCTTGAGGCCACAAAGCTCGAGTACGTTACGAGCAGGACCACCAGCGATAACACCAGTACCATCTGGAGCCTTCTTTAATAATACTGAAGAACTTCCGAAGTTTCCGATTATATCATGTGGAATACTTAAGTTTGAATCAATTGGAACTTTCACAAGCTTTTTCATTGCATCTTCTTTTCCTTTACGAATTGCTTCAGGAATTTCAGCTGCTTTGCCTAATCCAGCACCAACGTGTCCGTTGCCGTCACCAACAACTACTAAAGCTGCGAATCTCATATTACGTCCGCCTTTTACTACTTTAGTAACACGTTTAATTGATACTACTTTTTCTTCTAATTCTAACTGACTAGCATCAATGATTGTACGTTTCATGTTTATCCTCCTCGACTAGAAATTAAGACCAGCTTCTCTTGCTGCATCTGCTAATGCTTTAACTTTACCTTGATATATGAATCCGCCTCTATCAAAGACTACAGTTGTAATACCTTTTTCTAATGCTTTCTTTGCTATAACAGTACCTAAGTATGCTGCAGCATCTACATTATTAGTTTTTTCTAATTCAGATTTTACATCCTTTTCAAGAGTTGAAGCTGCACAAAGTGTATTGCCAACTGTATCGTCAATAATTTGAGCATACATATGATTATTGCTTCGAAATACAGCTAAACGAGGTCTCTCTGCTGTACCATTGAAACGATTACGTAATCTGTAATGCTTCTTAACACGGACATCCGCTCTACATTCTTTACTAACCATGATTGTTTCTCCTTTAATTATTTCTTACCAGTCTTACCAACTTTACGTCTAATAACTTCATCAGAATACTTAATACCTTTACCTTTGTAAGGTTCTGGTAATCTTTTTGCTCTGATTTCAGCAGCGTACTGGCCAACTTTTTCTTTATCGATACCTTTAACAATAATCTTATTTGTACCGTCAACAACAGATTCAATTCCTTCTGGATCTTCCATTTCTACTGGATGAGAATATCCAAGTGCAAGGATTAATTTAGATCCTTGCTTCGAAGCTTTGTAACCAACACCATTTACTTCAAGCTCTTTAGCATATCCTTCAGATACACCTATTACCATATTAGAGATAAGTGTTCTTGTAAGACCATGTAATGATTTCATCTTCTTTAAATCGTTTGGTCTGGAAACAACAACTGTTTCTCCATCTTTTTTAATTTCCATTTCTGATGGAAGCACTCTTTCAAGTGTTCCCTTAGGTCCTTTAACAGTAACCTTGTTATTTTCTGCTATATCTACAGTAACACCTGCTGGTATAGCGATAGGCAGTCTCCCTATACGTGACATGCCCGCACCTCCTTTTCTTGTTAGTGAAAACTAATGGCAAACTATATTCACCACTATTTATGTTGTGTTTTCACTTAGTTTAACGGATTCTATGTTAACTGATTATTCAGCTTCCAATCTACTAAGAGTATCTATTACCAAACGAATGCTAAAACTTCTCCACCAACTTGAAGTTTTCTAGCTTCTTTATCTGTAACAATGCCTTTATTAGTTGAAATAATAGCAATACCTAAACCACCAAGTACTCTTGGGAGTTCATCTTTTCCAGCATATACTCTAAGACCTGGCTTAGAAATTCTCTTAAGACCAGAGATGATCTTTTCTGTCTTATCTTTGCCATACTTAAGTGTAATCTGGATGTTCTTGAAGTCGCCAACTTCTACAACTTCATATTTCTTAATATATCCTTCATTTAAAAGAATCTCAGCGATTGCGAGTTTCATCTTAGATGCTGGAATATCTACAGTATCATGTTTTGCAGTATTTGCATTACGAATTCTTGTAAGCATATCTGCGATTGGATCGCTCATTGCCATTTTAAAATGTCCTCCTTTATATTGCAGTATCGCATATGCGACTTACATTAATAGTAACTGACTCTTACCAAGATGCTTTTTTAACGCCTGGTATCTGTCCTTTATAAGCTAATTCACGAAAGCAGATTCTGCAAATTCCGTATTTTCTCAAATAAGCATGTGGACGACCACAGATTCTACATCTTGAATATTCTTGTGTAGAAAACTTGGCTGTACGTTGCTGCTTAATCTTCATTGAAGTTTTAGCCATGGATTTACCTCCTAATTATTTCTGAAATGGCATATTAAATAATGTCAATAATTCACGAGCTTCTTCATCTGTTTTAGCGGTTGTAACAAAAATAATGTCCATACCTCTAACTTTATCAACCTTATCATATTCGATTTCTGGGAAAATGATCTGCTCTTTAATTCCAAGTGCATAGTTACCTCTTCCATCGAACGAATTAGGGTTAACGCCTCTAAAGTCACGTACACGTGGTAATGAAAGGTTTACTAATCTGTCGAGGAACTCATACATCTTTTCTCCTCTAAGAGTTACCTTACATCCAATAGCTAATCCTTCTCTAAGCTTGAAGTTTGCTACTGACTTCTTAGCTCTTGTGAGTACAGCTTTCTGACCTGCGATTGTCTCGAGATCTTTAACTGCTGCGTCTAATACTTTAGCGTTGTCTTTAGCTTCACCAACACCCATATTTATAACAATTTTATCAAGTTTAGGTACCTGCATTACATTGGTATATCCAAACTTCTTCATCATTGCATCTACTATTTCATTTTTGTAAGTATCTTTAAGTCTGCTCACTTTTTGCGGACCTCCTTCCTGATTAATCAATAGCTTTGCCAGTTGCTTTAGCAATACGAACTTTTTTGCCGTCTTCAATCTTGAATCCAACTCTTGTTGCCTTGCCGTCTACAACTAACATTACATTTGAAGTGCTAATAGGTCCTTCTTGATTTACGATACCACCTGCCTGGTTTTGAGCGCTAGGTTTTGTATGCTTTGTACGCATGTTAACGCCTTCAACTATAACAGTGCTATCTTCTTTGTTTACAGAAAGAACTTTGCCTTCTTTTTCTTTATCTTTACCAGCGATTACCTTAACAAGGTCGCCTTTTTTAATCTTCATAGCTGACACTGTGCGACACCTCCCTATAATACTTCTGGTGCTAATGAAACAATTTTCATAAACTGTTTTTCTTTTAGCTCTCTTGCTACTGGTCCAAAAATACGTGTTCCTTTTGGATTCTTATCATCTTTGATGATTACAGCAGCGTTTTCATCGAATTTAATATAAGAACCGTCTTTGCGACGAGCGCCCTTTACCGAACGAACTACTACAGCTTTAACAACGTCACCTTTTTTAACAACACCTCCTGGTGTTGCCTCTTTTACAGTAGCAACGATAACATCACCGATGTTAGCATATCTTTTAGTAGAACCGCCCATTACTCTAATTGTAAGTAATTCTTTAGCGCCAGTATTGTCGGCAACTCTAAGTCTACTTTCCTGTTGAACCATAATGAATCTCCTTTCTACTATCTAGCCTTTTCGATAATCTCAACAAGTCTCCATCTCTTATCTTTAGATAATGGTCTTGTCTCCATAACTTTAACTGTATCGCCGATACCACATTCGTTATTCTCATCATGGGCTTTTAACTTAATAGTTCTCTTAACGATTTTGCCATATAAAGGATGTTTTACATTATCCTTTACAGCGATTACGATTGTTTTATCCATTTTATCACTGACTACCTTACCGGTACGTGTTTTTCTTAAATTTCTTTCCACGACAACTGTCTCCTTTCTCAGACTTCATAATCAATTAATACTAGTTGGCTTGTTCAGAAATAACTGTCTGAATTCTAGCAATGTTCTTTCTAACTTCTTTGATTCTGCTAGTGTTATCTAACTGATTTGTTGCGTTCTGGAATCTTAAGTTGAAAAGTTCCTTCTTAGCAGCTACTAATTCATCATTTAATTCTGCAGCTGATTTTGCTTTTAAATCTTCTACATACTTATTAATTTTCACTGTTATCACCGCCTTCTAAGTCTGCACGAGAAACGATTTTACATTTTACTGGTAACTTGTGAGATGCGAGACGTAATGCTTCTCTAGCAACTTCTTCTGGAACGCCTGAGATTTCAAACATTACACGACCTGGCTTAACAACTGCTACCCAGTATTCTAGTGTTCCTTTACCAGAACCCATACGTGTTTCTGCTGGTTTTGTAGTTACTGGTTTATCTGGGAATATCTTAATCCAAACTTGGCCACCACGCTTGATATAACGAGTCATAGCAATACGGGCTGCTTCGATCTGGTTTGATTTAATCCATACTGGTTCTAAAGCGACAAGACCAAATTCACCGTTAGTAATCTTATTTCCTCTAAGGGCTTTACCTGCCATACTACCACGGAATTGTTTACGACGCTTAACTCTCTTTGGCATTAACATTACTTATCGCTCCCTTCCTTAATATCTTTAGCTGCTTTAGTTGGAAGTACTTCACCTTTGTATATCCAAACCTTAACACCAACTTTACCGAAAGTTGTGTCAGCTTCTGCAAAGCCATAATCAATATCTGCTCTTAATGTATGAAGTGGAATAGTACCTTCATTATAAGACTCTGAACGAGCCATATCAGCACCGCCAAGACGACCTGAACATAATGTCTTGATACCTTTTGCTCCAGCTCTTAAGCTTCTTGACATTGTAGATTTCATTGCTCTTCTAAATGAAACACGGTTCTCTAACTGGAGAGCTATGTTCTCAGCTACTAACTGAGCATCACTATCAGGCTTCTTAACTTCTTTGATATCTATAACAATTTTCTTATTTGTTAACTTCTGGATTTCTCCTTTAAGTTTTTCGATTTCAGCACCACCCCTGCCAATTACAACACCTGGCTTAGCTGTATAAACGATAACTTTACATCTGTCAGATGCTCTTTCGATTTCAATCTTAGAAACACCTGCGCTATATAACTTCTTCTTAAGGTATGTTCTAATCTTATTATCTTCTACAAGATTATCAGCGAAATCGGCTTCAGCATACCATTTTGAATCCCAATCTTTAATAACGCCGACTCTTAGGCCGTGAGGATTAACTTTCTGTCCCATTATGCGTTCTCCTTTCTGCTATCTACTTTTCGTTAAGCACAATAGTTATATTGCTCATTCTCTTTTCGATTCTGTAAGCTCTACCCTGTGCTCTTGGTCTGATTCTCTTCATGATAGGTCCCTGATTTGCATAACACTCTTCAATATAAAGGTTATCAACATTCATACCTTTGTTATTTTCAGCGTTTGCAATAGCAGACTTTAATATTTTTTCTATAACTGAAGATGCATATCTTGGATTGTAAGCTAATATACCAAGTGCTGTCTGTACGTCCTTACCTCTAATAGCGTCCAATACGAAGCATGCCTTCTGAACTGATATTCTAGCATATGAAAGTTTTGCTGAAGGTCTAGTGTCCTTGTTCGCATTTCTTTCTCTTTTTATCTGGCTTCTATGTCCTTTTGCCATGGATGAAAACCTCCTTTCAATCTTCTTCTAACTAACGTTTAGACTTCTTTTCGTCTTTTCCATGTCCTCTGTATGTTCTTGTAGCAACGAATTCACCAAGCTTATGTCCTACCATATCTTCTGTAACATAAACAGGTACGTGCTTTCTGCCATCATGAACTGCAATTGTATGTCCAACCATTTGTGGGAAGATTGTTGAACGACGTGACCAAGTCTTAATAACTGTTTTCTGACCTGCTTCGTTCAATGCATCTACTTTTTTAAGTAAATATTCGTCCGCAAATGGACCTTTCTTTAATGATCTAGCCATTGGTGAGCCTCCTTACTTCATATTCTTGCCATCGCGTGTTCTTACGATAAGCTTGTTGGACTTCTTGTTCTTCTTTCTTGTCTTTAAGCCAAGAGCAGGTTTACCCCAAGGAGTACATGGGCCTGGACGACCGATACCTGTCTTACCTTCACCACCACCGTGTGGATGGTCATTAGGATTCATTACAGAACCACGAACTGTAGGTCTGATACCCATGTTACGTGTACGTCCTGCTTTACCAATATTTACTAAGTCATGTTCGATGTTTCCAACCTGGCCGATTGTAGCACGACAAATAATTGGAACCATTCTCATTTCACCTGATGGTAATCTAAGAGTAGCAAACTTGCCTTCCTTAGCCATAAGCTGAGCTGAGTTACCAGCAGAACGTACTAACTGTCCGCCCTTACCTGGGTATAATTCAATGTTGTGTACTTCTGTACCAACTGGAATGTTTTCAAGTGGTAAACAGTTACCTACTCTAACTTCTGCAGTAGCACCACTCATAACCTTCATGCCATCTGTTAATCCGTTAGGAGCAAGGATATATGCCTTTTCACCATCTGCATAGCTTAAAAGTGCAATATTTGCTGTTCTATTTGGATCGTATTCGATACCAACTACTGTTGCTGGAATACCATCTTTCTTTCTCTTGAAATCGATTATTCTATATTTTCTTCTAGAACCGCCACCGCGATGTCTAACTGTTATTTTACCTTGATTGTTACGACCAGCGTTTTTCTTAAGAGAAACTACTAAAGATTTTTCAGGTGTTGACTTTGTAACATCTGCAAAATCAAGTCCAGTCATATTTCTTCTTGAAGGTGTATATGGGGTATATGTTCTAATTCCCATTGTGTATCTCCTTTCCTGATGCCCCACTAATGTGGAACCCGTTTATTATCATGCTTACTTTGCATATAGTGGAAATTTTCTAAATCTTATAGACCTTCGAAAATTTCAATGTCTTTGCTGTCTTCTGTTAACTGAACGATAGCTTTCTTTGTCTTTGCTGTCTTTCCTGTAGTAGTACCACGTCTGCGGTTCTTACCATCAAGATTCATTGTGTTAACACTCTTAACTTTTGTTCCTTCGAACATTTTTTGAACAGCTTCTTTAACCTGAGATTTTGTAGCCTCTGTATGAACTAAGAAAGTATATTTCTTCATGCTCATTTCGTTCATGCTCTTTTCTGTAATAACAGGTTTGAGGATTACATCGTAGTATTTAATGTCTGCCATTATGCGTACACCTCCTCGATTGTTGCTACAGCTGCTTTATCAATAACGATTGTATCATACTTTAAAATGTCGAATACATTGATTGTGTTTGTTAAAGCTGTTTTTACTGTAGGAATGTTCTTTGCTGATAAAACAACGTTCTTATCATTTTCATTTAAAATAACAAGAGCTTTTGTTACCTTTAAGTTATCTAAAGCTTGAGCAAAGTTCTTTGTCTTAATACTATCCATTTTAAGTTCATCAATAACGATGAATTTGCTTTCCTGTACTCTTGAAGTTAAAGCAGATTTAAGAGCCAACTGTCTTTCTTTCTTATTGAACTTGAATGAGTAATCTCTTGGCTTTGGAGCAAATACAACGCCACCGCCTGTCCATTGTGGTGATCTTGTGGATCCCTGTCTAGCATGGCCTGTACCTTTCTGCTTCCAAGGCTTTCTTCCACCGCCACGAACTTCTGCACGAGTTTTTGCACTCTGTGTTCCCTGACGCTTATTTGCAAGCTGACTTACTACTGCCAAATGAACTAAATGTTCGTTAACTTCTACGCCAAAAACTGCGTCGTTAAGTTCCATTTCGCCAACCTGACTGCCTTCCATATTGTAAACAGATACTTTTGACATCTGATTGTTCCTCCTTCCTTACGAAACCTATTTGCTGAATTTAACAGTTTCCTTAATTGTAACCATTGCTTTTTTTGGTCCAGGAACTGCACCTTTAACAAGGATTAAGTTATTTTCAGCATCGATTTTTACTATTTCGAGATTCTGTATTGTAATTCTTTTAGCGCCCATATGTCCTGGCATTCCCTTACCTTTGAATACCTTACCTGGACTAGAACATGCACCATTTGCACCCTGATGACGATGGAATTTAGAACCATGAGTCATAGGTCCTCTTGATTGACCAAATCTCTTAATCGCGCCTTGGAAACCTTTTCCCTTTGCTACTGCTGTTGCGTCAATCTTGTCGCCAGCTGCAAAGATATCAGCTTTGATTTCATCTTTAACTGAGTATTCCTCTGCGTTTTCAAATTTGAATTCTCTTACATATCTCTTGTAAGATACTCCAGCTTTATCAAAATGTCCTTTTAATGGTTTGTTAACAAGCTTTTCTCTCTTGTCAGCAAAAGCTACCTGTACTGCGCTGTAACCATCATTATCAACTGTCTTAACCTGAGTTACGACACATGGTCCTGCTTGAAGTACAGTAACTGGTGTTAATGCACCATTTTCGTTGAAGATTTGAGTCATTCCGACTTTTGTTGCTAAAATAGCTTTCTTCATTTCATTACCTCCTGTTTAATCTACAGCGGTTTTCACAGCTAACTGCGAAAACATCCTAGAACAGTCCAATATACGTGGAACACTATATCATACATATGTTGATTCCTTGGATGGAAGTGTTGCTTCTATATCTAAACCCTTCAGGATTATTTGCCTAAATTTGGTAGATGTAAAACTATCTGTTTTTCATCTTGATATCGATATATACACCAGCTGGCATTTCTAATCTAGATAATGCATCAACAGTCTTCTGTGATGGTGTGATGATATCGATAAGTCTCTTATGAGTTCTTTGTTCAAACTGTTCTCTAGAATCTTTGTACTTATGGACAGCTCTTAAGATAGTAACTACTTCCTTCTTAGTAGGAAGAGGTACTGGTCCGCTAACCTGTGCACCTGTCTTCTTAACAGTTTCGATGATTTTTCCAGCTGACTGATCAATTAGCTGATGATCGTAAGCTTTCAATGTGATTCTCATTACTTGACTTGCCATAAAAAAAGTCGCCTCCTTTTCGCACTTTTAACTAAGTACGACAAGCGGTGACTGTACACTCTTCCGTGTGTGTCGCAAATATTGCTACATCAACACGTTGTTTCCGCAACCTGCGGACATATGGTTTGTACAGTGACTTGTCGCCAGTTTCCTAACTTGACATTCGCTCCACGGAAAACCTGCTTTTATCAAGCAGCAACCTCTCGTTTCTACGCTATCAATGTCACAGCATTTAGTAGTTTACACTATACATCCTTTAATTGCAAGCACTTTTTTAACTTTTCTAAGTTTTATTTATTATTATTTTTCGACCTATTTCTTTATCCTATTTCTTCTTAATCTTATTTTTTTATCTTATTCATTTATCTTTTTATCATTTTACTTATTTTATTCTTTCATCTTATTTGTTTCATTTTTAATCCTGTTTCTTCTATTATATAATAGAAGAAATAATTGAATACATATTTATCACTTGTAAATACGGCAAACTATACGCATATATAACCAACCTCACATTAACTGAATTGCCTATAAATCAAGGTTAAATCCCAGTTTAAAAATATAGTACACAAGTACTATTAATCAAACGACATATTGGGGTAATTTTTTCCTTAATATTTATATAAAACTCTTTATTTTTCATGTTAAATATTATATAATCAATTTAACATATTGACCAGAGAGAACATAGCGGTCGTCGTTTTTCTATAACGACAGTCTTTATACGATAGGAGATTTTATTATGAGAATGAGAGTGAAAAAAATTGTTACCCTATTAATGGTGTGCTCTTTGCTAGCATCTACTTTTTTACTAACTGGTTGTGCTTCTGGTGGCGAGGCCGTAGCCTCAAGCGTTAGAACAAAGCTTATTTTAGCCCTCAACAACTTGGATTACGATGCTTACTATAATTTAGCATACCCTGCACTTAGAGAAGATATCACAAAAGAAAAGGACGAGTTAGGCTTATCAGACAAAGATTATATGCAGCACATAAGGGATGAATTATACCCTTTCGATTATGACACTATGATTTCCGAATCCTCCCTCAAATTTACAGGTAATACAACCTATGATGCTGAGCAACTAAAATGGATTAATGATGAGTTTATCTACTATGATGATTACGTTACTATTGATTCTGCTAAAAACGTTGATTTCTTAATTAGGGATTACAAATACACTGATGAAACAGCTCCCGCTCTTTATAGAGCAGATTTGGTAATTGTAAGCGCAGATAGCAATTATTACTTTGTATATTTTTCCATCTCGGATACACCTTATGAAGAAGATGCAACTACCCCTGCAGAATAACTACATATTTTTAATTTAAGTACAAAAATAAGCCCGCTAGCAACATAGTTTTCCAAAATGCTAGCGGGTTCTTTTTATTTTCATAACAACACACCGTTTATTACTTTTTATAGATTTTATATTTTTACAATTTTTATTCCTTTGATTCCCATCTTCCAGAAGCCCCACAAGGTAAAACTAGTCCATTAGAAGAAACAGGAAGTCCAACTTCCTCTGCCCTTACCATTCCACCATGTTTTGATACAACTTCTGTCGATAACATATAACTTAGCACCGCTGGTGCAAGTCCGGTTGTATAGGAATTTATCAAGAAAAATAATGGATCATCACTCAGAATCTGTGTACACAGCTTAACGAATCCATGTATTGAGTCTTCAATCTTCCATATTTCTCCTTTTGGACCTCTTCCATAAGAAGGTGGATCCATAATAATACCATCGTATTTGTTACCACGACGTATTTCTCTCTCTACAAATTTCACACAATCATCCACTAACCATCTAACTGATGCCTCTTCTAGCCCAGATGATTTAGCGTTTTCTTTCGCCCATGCCACCATCCCCTTAGATGCATCTACGTGAGTTACTTGTGCCCCTGCAGCCGCCGCCGCAAGTGTAGCTCCTCCTGTATACGCAAAAAGGTTTAGTACCTTTACTGGTCTATTGGCTTTCTTGATTTTTTCAGAAAACCAATCCCAATTGACTGCCTGCTCAGGAAATAAACCTGTATGCTTAAAGCTAAATGGTTTCAAATTAAATGTTAGTTCTTTATAACTAATTGTCCACTGTTTCGGTAAGTCAAAAAACTCCCATTCACCTCCACCCTTAGCAGAGCGGTGATAATGGGCATTCATCTTATTCCATTTTTTATTTACCTTTGGAGTATCCCATATAACTTGAGGATCGGGGCGAACTAATGTATAGTCGCCCCATCTTTCAAGTTTTTCTCCAAGTGAACAATCTATGACTTCATAGTCTTTCCAATTGTTCGCTATCCACATCTTTTTTCCCCTTTGATGATTTATTTTACATAACCATAAGTAGTTACTTTCATAGAGAAGATATACCAATCTCCATCAGCCTTTACTAATTTTACGTCATACTCATAATCGTGCTTATCATCGTCCACTTTTATTGTGACAACTCCATCCGCAGTAACCATCTTCTCGATTTCGATGTATGAATCATATTCTTCTTTTAATGCTTTATTAGCACTCTTAATTGTACTTGCGCTTACGTTGTCTATATTATCAATTGTTGGATTGCTAAATTTTACTTTTGCATCCTTATCATCTGCAGGGCTAGATTTATAGGCAAAACGCTCCATGAATTCTTCTTCGTCATATAATTCGTCATCATAAACTTCTTCCATCATTGCTGGATATATAATATCTTTAAGTGCATCAAAATCTTTGTCATTTAATGCTTCAAAGTATGCTTCAACTGCTTCCTGTGGTGATGATGCTCCACTGCCGCCACATGCAAATAGGCAAATTACTATTACAATAATTGCTACAAGTAATGCTGCTCCCCCAGAAATCAATCCAATTAGCAAACCTTTTCCACCGCTCTTAGCAGCCTTTGGTTGCATTGTTCCCCACTGTGTCTGTTGTGGTTGTGTCTGATACTGTGGTTGTTGTGTCTTTACTGGTGCTGCTGATGGGATTGTTGCAAATGCATCTACTGGTGGCTGGTTATTTACTACAGGCTGTGCCTGCGCAAAAGGATCTGCCGGTATCTGCTGTTGTTCTACAACTGATTGTTGTGTCTGTACTGGTGTTTCCTCCACCTGTACTGGTGCTCCACAAGCGCCACAGAACTTCGCGTTCTCTTTTAATTGTGCTCCACATTTCTTACAAAACATGTTTACTTCCTCCGTTCATTTATTTGAAATTTTATTAGTTTATTGGATAATCAACTGTAAATGCTGCTAAATACCATTTTCCGTTAACCTTTGCCACATCAATTTCAAATCCAACTACAACATCTGTTGTTCCATCATTGTAGTGTATTGTTCCTGATGCTAATTTTCCTTCCTCGCATGGAGTACCGTTAAATACAGCAATAGCATCATTATATTCTTCAAGGTCTGATAATGAATAATTTTCTAGATCATATACAACACCCTTATATTTTACTATAGCAAGAATATCACATTCAGCAAGAATATCTTCTATTTCTTCATCTTCATCATCATAATACCCATACTCAGCATAAAGATAATCATATAACGCCATAACTGTAGGGTGTGTACATTTTCTAATTGTCTCTGTGTCAAATTCAAGATATGACTTTACTGCTGCCTTAACTAAATCATCTGGTGTATCATATCCAGTGTTTACTAAATCTTCATATGTAGATAAGTCGACTGATTCTGCTGGAATTGTTGGTGATTCTGCTGAAGTTGTTAGTTCTTCTTCATCACCCCAATACTGTGCGAATTCATCAGTTCCATTACCTGTAAATGTATATGGATAATTATTATATGTACCCTCGAAAATAGAAATGTTTTCGATATACCATTTTCCGCCATAATAAGCAATTTCAATAATATACTCGAATGTAGCTGTTCTATCTTTGCTTTTAAGAGTAAGTTCTCCGCCAACATTGAATATAGCCTCAACTATATTACCTGTTAAATCATATCTTTCATTGATATAATCAACGAATGATTCTCCTTGATCATAAAAAATTCCATCTGTTGTAAACTCGGCACCTGTAATAAGTCCAAATGTGTTATCAATTTCATTGGCATACACCAATGCATCTTCTATATCATATGACTCATATTCTTCAAAATACTTTTCATACACGGCTGGTAACATTACTTTTTCAAAGTAAGAATAGTCCAACTCCGTGGAAGCCTTAAAATAATTCTTAAATAATTCTTCAGCGTATCTCTTTACTTCATCTTCAGAAAACTCTAAAGTTTCAGGTGTTGTTAGTTCTTCTGGCGCTGTTGTTGTTTCTTCTGTTGTACTATCTGGTTTCTTTGTCTTATCTTCTTTACCATCTTTATCATTGTCTTTACATGCAAATAATACAATAATAAGTACAATAACAACTAATAATAATGAACCACCAACTACTGCAAGAATAAGTGGTGTTTTACTTTTCTTTTTATCACCTTGCATTAATGGACCCCACTCGCCTTGAGTTGGTGCACCATCTACTTGCTGTATAGGTTGAACTGGCGCATACGGATCCGCTGGCTGTACTGGTGCGTATGGATCTGCTGGTTGTACTGGCTGTACTGGTGCATATGAATCTGCTGGTTGTACTGGCTGTGCTGATGCATATGGATCTGCTGCCTGCTCTGGCTGTACTGGCGCAGATGGATCTGCTGCCTGTACTGTCTGTACTGGCTCTTCTGCTACTGGCTGTACTGGTGTACTTTGATCAACTGGTTCCTGAGCCGCCCCACAAAATGTACAAAACTTTGAACCCTCTTCTACTTGATTTCCACAATTACTACAAAACATTTTTTTCCTCCATGTTTCCTTTGTTATTAGTCATTCCACTTCAGTAAATTGGAAATTTGTCAAATTTCTTTAACATCTATATACCCAGAAATTTCTTTCTGAAAATATCTTTTGTTTATATATGCTTATGCATATACTTTGCATTTTTTTGGATTTTTTATTATTCCTGATTATTATAACACCATTAAATAGCAAAAAATACCCACTTTAGGTACTCCTTTTTTGGATTTTTTCACTATTTTAGTCTGAAACTGTTATCTCATCCTATGACTATAATATACTCTTCTTTCTTATATATTTAGTTTTTTAACAAAATATACTTATTATCGATGTATTCCATAAGTACCTTTAAACGCACAAGTTAATATATATGTAAATTTATACAAGAATAGACATGGTCACTTTAAATAATACATTTTATGCAAATAATTGTCAATGATATTAAAATATTTATATCTATATATGTATTCATTGAATTTGTAGCTGTTTTTTGGTAAAATGAAAGATAGGCATTTAATATGTAGAATGCAGGAGGGAAAATTCAAAATGGAACTTATTAATATTAGAGACCTGTTCAGAGAACAGGACAAGTACATCGGCAAGGAGATCGCTGTTGGTGGATGGCTTAGAAGCAATCGTAATTCAAAGACTTTTGGATTTATGGTAGTCAATGATGGTACTTTCTTTGAACCACTACAAATTGTCTACAGCGATTCATTAATTAACTTCGATACTATTTCAAGGCTCGGTGTTGGTGCTGCTGTTATTGTAAAAGGTACTCTCACAGCAACTCCAGAGGCAAAGCAGCCTTTTGAAATTCAGGCTGGTGAAGTATACATTGAAGGAGAATCTGATTCTGATTATCCACTTCAAAAGAAGAGACATTCTTTTGAATACCTCAGAACCATCTCACACCTTCGTCCACGAACAAACACATTTCAAGCAGTATTCAGAGTTCGTTCTCTGATAGCCTACGCTATACACAAATTCTTTCAGGAAAGAAATTTTGTATACGTTCATACCCCACTTATCACAGCAAGTGATTGTGAAGGTGCCGGAGAGATGTTCCAGGTTACAACACTCGATATGAATAATATTCCGATGACAGAAGATAACAAAATCGACTATAGCAAAGATTTCTTTAACAAACCTACCAACTTAACTGTTAGTGGTCAGCTCAATGGCGAAACCTATGCTATGGCATTTAAGAACATCTACACTTTTGGCCCAACCTTTAGAGCTGAAAATTCAAACACAACAAGACATGCTGCTGAGTTTTGGATGATAGAGCCAGAGATTGCATTTGCTGATTTAAAAGATGATATGATTTTAGCTGAAAGTATGATTAAGTACATTATCAACTATTGTCTTGAAAATGCACCCGAAGAAATGAAATTTTTCAATGATTTTGTTGACAAGGGACTCATCCAACGACTTAAAGGAGTTGCTAACTCTCAATTTGGTCATGTAACATATACAGAGGCCATAAAAATATTAGAAGAAAATAATGAAAAATTCGATTATAAAGTGTTCTGGGGATGTGACTTACAGACGGAACATGAGCGTTTCCTTACAGAAGAAGTATACAAACGTCCTTTATTTGTTACAGATTATCCAAAAGAAATCAAAGCCTTCTATATGAAACTTAACGAAGATGGCAAGACTGTTGCTGCTATGGACTGTCTTGTTCCTGGTATAGGCGAGATTATCGGTGGAAGCCAAAGAGAAGATAACTATGATGTTCTTGTGTCTAGAATGAAGGAATGCAATTTGAATCCAGAGGATTATGATTTCTACCTCGATCTAAGGAAATATGGCAGTGCTAGACATGCTGGCTTTGGACTCGGTTTCGAGAGATGCGTTATGTACATTACTGGAATGAGCAATATCAGAGACGTTATTCCATTTCCAAGAACTGTTAACAACTGTGATTTATAATTTATGGAGGCATTATGGAAAACATTATTATTCCTAAAGATTACACCCCTGCACTAGGCATCAAGGATACGCAGGTAGCAATTAAACGTGTCAAAGATTTTTTTGAACGCCAACTAGCAACGCAACTTAATCTCAAAAGAGTTACCGCTCCATTATTTGTAACCCCAGAATCTGGACTGAATGATAACCTTAATGGTGTTGAAAGACCTGTTTCTTTTGGTGTCAAGGAACAGAATGAACGAAATGTAGAAATCGTACATTCCCTTGCAAAGTGGAAACGTATGGCTCTTGGCAGATACGGTTTTTCTGCTGGTGAAGGATTATACACTGATATGAATGCCATTAGACGCGACGAAGTCACTGACAACATACATTCCATTTTCGTAGATCAATGGGACTGGGAAAAAGTCATTTCCAAGGAAGAGCGTAATATTACTACCCTTATGGATACAGTAAAATCTGTGTACGAAGCCCTTCGTGTTACTGAGAAATATATGTCAAACAGATACAATTATATTAACTGTATTCTTCCTGAAGAAATTCACTTTGTTACATCCGAAGAACTCCTTGCTAAGTATCCTGGATGTGATTCAAAAGAAAGAGAATACAGAGAAGCTAAAGAGTTTGGCGCCATTTTCGTAATGAAGATTGGCGATGTCCTAGAAAATGGTGAAAAGCACGATGGCAGAGCCCCTGACTATGACGATTGGGCGTTAAATGGTGATATTATCGTTTATTACTCTATCTTGGACATTGCTCTCGAATTATCCTCTATGGGTATTCGTGTAGATGAGGATTCACTACAAGCCCAATTAGAAAAAGCCGATTGTACTGATAGAGCCGAACTACCATTTCAAAAGGCAATTTTGAATAAAGAATTACCATATACCATCGGTGGTGGTATTGGTCAGTCTCGTATATGTATGTTTTTCCTTAGAAAAGCACACATAGGAGAAGTCCAAGTATCTATTTGGCCTGAAGATATTATATCATTTGCAGCTTCAAACGGCATTAATATATTGTAAATAGCTAAATATACATCAAAAAGGGAACATCGCTTTACAACATAAATTTAATCAAATTTAGTTGCTTGGCTATGTTCCTTTTTCCTGCTACCTATCTTGCTATTTACTCTACTTTCAGGTTGTAATATCAACAAAATCCAATCTACTGTTATAATTTAATGAAAATGTATGTAGGCTTATCATTTCCTTCATCCTCCAAGAAAATGCTAAGAACTGTTTTTCAAAATAACATATATAAATGGAAGTGCCGCAATACATCTAGGTTTAATGCCGTCATTTCCAAGATTTTCGATTTGCTTCTTTAGATTTCTATTGTAGCTTTTTCGCGCCATTTACGGCATTAATAAGTTCCATTTCATTCATAACTTTTTTCCTTGTACTTATATTAGTCTTTTTCTTTCATACTATTAGACAATTAACCTCTTAAAAATTGTATGTAAAAATTAAATTTTTAATTTTTAAAAAGGTCCTCCCCAAAAGGGAGGACCTTATATTAGCATTGTTCAATTATAGTTCAATTAAAACTACTCGATAACTGTAGCAACCTTACCAGAACCTACTGTTCTACCACCTTCACGGATAGCAAAGCCAAGACCCTGCTCCATAGCGACTGGATGAATAAGTTCGATTGTCATTTCTACGTTATCACCAGGCATACACATTTCTGTGCCAGCTGGTAATTCACAAACACCAGTAACGTCAGTTGTTCTAAAGTAGAACTGTGGTCTGTAGTTATTGAAGAAAGGAGTATGACGTCCACCTTCATCTTTAGTTAATACGTAAACCTGAGCTGTAAATTTCTTATGACATGTTACAGAACCTGGTTTAGCAAGTACCTGACCTCTTTCGATATCTGTTCTCTGAATACCACGAAGAAGGGCACCAATATTATCACCAGCTTGAGCTTCATCAAGAAGCTTTCTGAACATTTCAATACCAGTTACAACTGTCTTACTAACTTCTTCAGTAATACCAAGTAATTCAACTTCGTCATTGATATGAAGAGTTCCTCTTTCTACTCTACCTGTAGCAACTGTACCACGACCTGTAATTGTGAATACATCTTCAACTGGCATTAAGAAAGGCTTATCTGTATCTCTTTGTGGATCTGGAACCCAAGAATCTACTGCAGCCATAAGCTCAAGAATCTTGTCGCCCCATGCACTTGAAGGATCTTCAAGAGCCTTAAGAGCAGAACCCTGGATTATAGGTGTATCATCTCCTGGGAATTCATATTCGTTTAATAATTCTCTAATATCCATTTCTACTAATTCAAGTAATTCTTCATCATCAACCATATCACATTTGTTCATGAATACTACTATGTAAGGTACACCAACCTGTCTTGAAAGAAGGATATGTTCCTTTGTCTGAGCCATAACACCATCAGTTGCAGCAACAACAAGGATAGCACCATCCATCTGTGCAGCACCAGTGATCATGTTCTTTACATAATCGGCATGTCCTGGACAGTCAACGTGAGCATAATGTCTGTTTTCTGTTTCATACTCAACGTGAGAAGTAGAGATAGTAATACCTCTTTCTACTTCTTCTGGAGCTTTGTCGATGTTGTCGAATGCTATAGTTTCGCCTGTACCTAATCTTTCATGAAGTGTCTTTGTAATAGCAGCTGTTAATGTTGTTTTACCATGATCTACGTGACCAATAGTACCGATATTACAATGTGGTTTGTTTCTTTCAAATTTAGCCTTAGCCATTTTGTAATTCCTCCTTAAATTCCTAAAATAATAATATTTTTTTAGTCCAAAAGGCGGAATACCACCTTTTGGCTATATAACGGCTATAAATGATTATATTTCATAATATAAAGATTTTCAAGCCTATTTTTAAATAATTTTCTTATTTACCTCTTGCAGAGATAACTGTTTCCTGAATATTTTTTGGAGCTGTCTCATACTTTTCAAAGAACATTGAGTAGTTACCACGACCCTGTGTATCTGAACGAAGTACTGTAGCATAACCAAACATTTCAGCAAGTGGAACATAAGCTTTAACCATCTTACCGCCACCGATATCATCCATGCTTTCAATACGTCCACGACGTGAATTGAGACCACCGATAACATTACCCATGTATTCTTCTGGCATTGTTACTTCAACCTTCATAATAGGTTCAAGAATAACTGGTGATGCCTTTTGCATAGCTTCCTTGAATGCCATAGAACCAGCAATGTGGAATGCCATTTCTGAAGAGTCAACTTCATGATAAGATCCATCATATACTGTAGCGTGTACACCAACAACTGGGAATCCAGCAAGAATACCTGATTTTGTAGCTTCTTCAATACCTGCACCAACTGCTGGGATGTATTCCTTAGGAATAGATCCACCAACAACTGTTGATTCAAACTTGAATAACTCGTCACCATTGGCATCCATTGGCTCAAAGTGAACTTTACAGTGACCATACTGACCACGTCCACCTGACTGCTTAGCATACTTACTATCAATATCTACTGCCTTTGTAATTGCTTCTCTATATGCAACCTGAGGAGCACCAACATTAGCTTCAACCTTAAACTCACGAAGTAGTCTGTCAACGATGACATCAAGATGAAGTTCACCCATACCAGCGATGATTGTCTGACCTGTTTCCTGATCTGTATGAGCTCTGAATGTAGGATCTTCCTCAGCAAGTTTAGCTAAGGCTTCACCCATCTTACCCTGAGCATCTTTTGTCTTAGGTTCGATTGCAAGTTCGATAACTGGTTCTGGGAATTCCATTGATTCAAGAATTACTGGATGCTGTTCGTCACAGATTGTATCACCTGTAACTGTAGATTTAAGACCTACTGCTGCAGCAATATCTCCTGAATAAACCTTATCGATTTCTTTTCTAGAGTTGGCATGCATCTGAAGGATACGTCCAACCCTTTCTTTTTTATTCTTTGTAGAGTTAAGGACATATGAACCTGAGTTCAATGTACCTGCATAAACTCTAAAGAATGCTAACTTACCAACAAATGGGTCAGTCATAATCTTAAATGCTAAAGCAGCGAATGGTTCGTCATCTGAAGACTTAACTGAAATTTCATTTCCATCTTCATCATGTCCTGTGATGTCTCGGACATCAGTTGGAGCTGGCATATATTCGATTATAGCATCAAGAAGTTTCTGAACACCCTTGTTTTTGTATGCTGTACCACAAAGACATGGAATCGCATCACCTGCGATTGTTCCTTTTCTTAAAGCGGCTTTAAGTTCTGAAATTGAAGGTTCTTCACCTTCAAGGTATTTTTCCATAAGGTCTTCATCGAATTCTACACACTGTTCAACGAGTTTGTTATGGTATTCTTCTGCCTGATCTTTAAGGTCAGCTGGAATTTCACCTATAGTGATATCATCACCCTTATCGTTGTTGAATATATATGCTTGCATTTCAAACAAATCAACGATACCCTTGAAATCTGCTTCCTGTCCGATAGGAATCTGTACAAGTACAGGATTCTTTCCAAGCTTTGTAACAAGCTGCTGACATGAGTCAAAGAAATTTGCCCCCATCTTATCCATCTTGTTCATGAACGCCATACGTGGAACACCATATGTGTCAGCCTGACGCCATACGTTTTCTGACTGTGGTTCAACACCATTTTGGGCATCGAATACACCTACAGCACCATCAAGTACTCTAAGTGAACGCTCTACTTCTACAGTAAAGTCTACGTGTCCTGGAGTATCAATAACGTTAATACGGTATTCATCGGCATTAGATTTCTTTACGCCATTTTCTTCTGGTGTCCAATGACAAGTTGTAGCAGCTGAAGTAATTGTGATACCTCTTTCCTGCTCTTGGGCCATCCAGTCCATTGTAGCAGTACCTTCATGTGTATCACCAATTTTATGATTTACACCGGTATAATAAAGAATACGCTCTGATAATGTTGTCTTACCAGCATCAATATGAGCCATAATACCGATGTTTCTTGTTCTGTCTAACGGATATTCTCTTTCAGCCAAAGTTCTTCCTCCTTACTAGAATCTATAATGAGCAAATGCTTTATTAGCTTCTGCCATCTTATGCATGTCTTCTTTTTTCTTAACTGATGCGCCAGTGTTATTGGCTGCATCGAGGATTTCATTAGCTAACTTTTCTTCCATAGTTTTCTCTCCTCTTTTACGAGAAAACATCGTCAACCAACGAAGAGCTAAAGCTTGTCTTCTGTCTGGTCTAACTTCGATAGGTACCTGATAGGTAGCTCCACCAATACGTCTTGCCTTAACTTCAAGCCGAGGCATAATATTGTTCATAGCTTCCTCAAATACTTCTAAAGCTGGCTTGCCTGCTTTTTCTTCAACTCTTGTAAATGCTCCATATACAATTTTCTGAGATACACCTCTCTTACCGTCTAACATAATGTTATTGATAAGCTTTGTAACTACCTTGTTATTGTATAATGGATCTGCTAATACGTCTCTTTTTTGAGTATGTCCTTTACGTGGCACGGTTCTTCCCTCCTTAATAAGTGTAATTAGATCAACGGTACTCACTAGATTGTGTTCGCGCACGGTCTTAAAATAATTAACTGAATTTTATCGAAAATATTTCTAATCCGGCACAATGTCATTCAACCTATGGTTACTAGTTCCTATTTAGCGTCTTTTGGTCTCTTAGCGCCGTACTTAGAACGGGCCTGACGTCTCTTTGCAACACCTGCTGTATCAAGTGTTCCTCTAACGATATGGTATCTTGTACCTGGAAGATCTTTTACTTTTCCTCCTCTGATAAGTACAACACTATGCTCCTGAAGGTTATGACCTTCTCCTGGAATGTAGCTTGTTACTTCGATACCGTTAGAAAGACGAACTCTGGCAATTTTTCTAAGAGCTGAGTTTGGCTTTTTAGGAGTAGCTGTTTTAACTGCTGTACAAACACCTCTCTTCTGAGGGGCAGATGTATCTGTTGCTTTCTTCTTTAAAGAATTGTATCCTTTTTGAAGTGCAGGTGCAGTTGACTGCTTTTCAGATGTCTTTCTTCCTTTTCTTACTAACTGGTTAAATGTTGGCATTTCTTTTTCACCTCCTGATTAGAAATATGATTGTTCAAAATTGCGTACAAAAATAGAGTACATTTCTACGCACGCCCGATTATTATATCCCTAGTAAATTTGTTTGTCAAGGAATTTATTGGCAAATATATTCTTATAATAAAGATATTATTAATAAACAATTTATTACCAAAAAAAGTCTGATATGGTATAATTAGCGCAAGAGTGCCTGAATAAGCGTAGCTTATTCGGAGCGACCTTGCCCATTATGTATTTATCCTTAGAAGGGAGCCCTATATATGAGTACCAAATCACACAATATTATCACACTAGTTTGCATTTTAATTATTATGTTTTGTATCGTTGCCTTTGTCCTTATCGCTGTTGATAACAGAGACAAAACCAATTTTGTTTTTAACGAACATTTGCAAGACACCTTGGTTACTATTTCATATGATGATAATGTTGATTCATTAAGTCTAAAGGATGTATCGTATTACATCCTTGTAATGGAAGCCTCAGTCAATCATACAGCTTCCCTTTACAATCCTTCCAACAACTCAGCTTATTGGAATTTGTACATCAACAATACTTTTTTAAAATCTATAGCTAAAGACAATACTATTTATGTGGCTATCCGTGATCACATATATTACTGTGAGGCTCTTGCAAATGGTTATAAACTGGATGAATCCGAACAAAAAATAATCAGTGAAGAGGCTGATTCAATATATAATAATATGACAGGTAAGCAAGTTGATGCTACTGCGCTTACGCTGGAGGACCTATATAATATTCGCTACAAAATAGGGCTTGCCACTAAGTACATCACTCACTTGAAGAACGACGAGGGTTTAACTGAAGAGGAATTAAACATTGATGGTAAATTTTATACTGAATTATTAGAAAAATATGTCTATAAAATTGATAATCTTTGGGATAATATTACATTAGGTAATATTACCGTCGATGATACAAATATTACACAGCAGGAGAATTAACGATGCCAGGATATGATACCCATTACCTTTTTGGTGTTCACACATATAGAAGAATGCCTGATTCAGCCATTAAAAATAACATATCACGTTTTCAGTCACCTTATAAACTAGGCATCTTAGGTCCGGATATCTTTTTCTATTATGCTACCGAGGTTGTTGCTGCTAGAAAAAACATTGGTTCAACAATGCACACGTCAAAAACGGATATTTTTTTCAAGAAGTGTATAGAATATGCTATATCGCAAGAAGATGAGGCTAGGATAATTTGTATTTCATACATTTCAGGATTTCTCACCCACTATACTCTTGATTGTTTAGTTCACCCATATGTTTATTGGATGACTGACTACAACCACAAGACCAAAGATTACTTAGAAAAACATTTTTCTTTAGAAACAGATATTGATATTATGCTACTAAGAACATATCTTGACACAACTCCACGAGAATTTTTCTCAAGAAGTGAAGTCTCACTTAGTTCGCAAGAGATGAACGTTATATGTTCCTTATTGCATTATGCTATTAGACATACCTACCATGATTCAAGAATAACCAAAAGAGGTATTAAGATGGCAATTTTATCACTTCAAAAGGAACATAAATTGCTTAAGCTTTTTTCTTCAAAAGCAAAAAATGCTATAGGCACTATTGAGTATGCATTCGTAGGTCAGCGATATATAGCCCCTCTTATCCCTGGCGGTGATGAAGTAAAACACCTTGATCCACTAAATTTGTCACATCATATTTGGTTTAACCCATGGGATTTAAATATATCCTCTACTGAATCAGTCCCACAATTATTAAATCGTGCTAGAGACAGATATTTATTAACTATATTCCTTCTAGATAATTTCCTGGAGGACACTAGTAATAATAAAGCATTTGCATTGTTACTAAATAAAATTGGTTCTAAATCATATCATAGTGGTCTAAATTGCAGAATACCAAGTTGATAAACTAATTTTTGTTAACTGGACTTTATTGCCTGTTTTTATTAACTGGCTCTTATTCGTTACTGTTTACTAATTTACATTATTCAAATTAATTTGACTTATTTCTTTCTATATAAAAAGGAGATTTTATGTTACTTAAATTCAAATCAAAGAAAACTCAATTACTTGTAAAATACACCGTGATTCTGTTTTTTTCTTTTGTTTCAGCATGTAGTATCAGTCTGATCTTAAGCCCGAACCAGCTGGCTCCGGGTGGTGTCACAGGTCTGTCTATTATAGTAAATCACTACACAGGGTTATCAACTGGTGCTTTATATTTCCTCATTAATGTACCTATTATGGTAATCGGTATATGGAAATTCGGGGCAGGTTTCTTTGTTTCTAACATTGTTGCTATTATCGCCCATTCAATTTTCGTGGATTTGTTGGCTCCTATTGGACCTATTACCACAGACCCCGTTCTTGCTGCACTCTTTGGAGGTGCAATTTCCGCTATCAGCCTAGGAATGATTTTTAAGGTTGGTTCTTCATCAGGTGGCACCGATGTTGTTGTAAGATTACTGAAGCTCAAATTTCCACATATCGAAACTGGACGTCTATTTCTCGTTCTAAACGTTTTTGTTGTAGCGCTTTCAGCTATTGCTTTTAAAAATATCACTGTAGCTATGTACGCTGGCATTGCTGTTTTTGTTTCCTCACATGTTATGGATTTAGTTTTATATGGAAGAGACGGCGCAAAACTTTTATTTATTATAAGTAGTCATGAACAAGAAATTGCGCTTCGTCTTTTAGAGGAGATTGGCACCGGAGTCACCTATGTGAACGGTGTAGGCGCTTACACCTCCCAAGATAAAAAAATTATTATGTGTGTACTTAAAAAGCAAAATCTTCCCAAAGCGCAAAACATTGTAAGAAATGTTGATTCCAGTGTTTTTATGATTGTGTCTTCCGCTAGTGAAGTGCTAGGCGAGGGGTACAAGTCACCATATCAAGAGAACTTGTAACCCCCACTCATCACTGGCTTTTTTCTGTCTTCTCACATACTTTCTCAAAAATTATTCCACTTGTATTTTAATTGTTTATTCATTATAATGAATATTAGTAATTTATTTTTGTGACCGGAGGAGAAACCTTGCGTTTTGTTAAATTAGACGAGATTCGTTTGGGTATGCGTTTAGCCAAACCTATATACAACCAGAGTGGTGTACTTTTGTATGGTCGTAACACCACAGTGACTGACTCAGTTTTAATAAATATTCGAAATCTTAACACGTATGGTCAATATATACTTGAACCAGCGGAACCCCTTCCTCCTATATCAGAAGAAGAGATAGAATTCGAACGTTTTACTACTGTTTCTTGTTATACTTTAAGAGATGATTTGCAACGTATTGTTAATGGAGAATCTGCAAAGCATATTGACGAGCTTGCCCGTTCAGTATGTGCCAATTATGGGAATTTGCCAGATAAGATTAACTTCATTCAAAGTTTGCGCAGCCCTGATGATGCAGTGTTCAAACATTGTCTTAACACTGCTATTTTGTGTGCACTTATTTCTCATAGACTAGGCCTTGACACAAAAGAACAAAACTACTTAGTAAATGCTGCCTTTTATTATGACCTGGGAAAAATACTCGCCCCTAGTGAAATTATCAACAAAACAGATAAGCTCACCCAACGGGAGATGACCATTGTCCGAAATGCTGAATTAATGGGTTATGAATTAATCAAGGAAAACTATCTTATCTCCGCAGGAATAAGACGATACATAGCACAACTACGAATTGAATTGTGCAACAAGTTACCATCCCATCCACATCAACACCAAAACCTCCTTCTTGGAATAAAACTTTTAAAAATAGCTGGTATGTTTGACACGCTTACAGCTATGAGAGTTTATAAAGATCCTATGAGTGAGTTTTCAGCCATTAAATTTATGCTTGAAGATGAAGATACCTATGATGAGAAGATTGTACAAGCTCTAGCTGAAAGCATTAATATACTACCACCTGGTGCGTGTGTGGAGCTTACCAATGGTGAGAAAGGTCTTGTAATTAGCGAGAACGAATACTATATCCTCCGACCTCGTGTACTCGGCTTTTCCACTAATTCCATTTACGACCTAGGTCACAAAAAGGTTTATGAAAAAATTCAGATTAAGGGCATTATGAAAACTATGGATAATAGATTCGTTATGCATACTGATTGTGTAAAATAGATATTTTGATTTCTTTAGCTTACATTATATTTTTCTTTGCTAATCTAAATGCTATATATATCGCTACACTTATCACAAGTGCAAATAATACCGAAAAAATGTAATTAGGAATACCAAGCACGGTATAGCTTGATGCACATAAATTAATTCCCTGTCATAAAATCAAAAATCGACCTTAAAAGCTATTTTTCGCTTTCAAAGCCGATTTAAATTAATATCAATACTTCTATCTTTTTAGTTAGTAGTTTTTTCTGTCTTTTCTTTTTTTCTCAAATAGACGCCCCAATAAATCAAACCAAAGCACACTACACCACCGAATATATTTCCAAGTGTTACAGGTACTAAATTTACTGTAAAGAAATTCTTCCAATTTATTGTAGCTATATCGCTGGATGTCAAACCATAAATCCTATTTGCCGCCTCTACATATTTATCGTTATTTGATGCAAATATACCCATTGGAATGAAATACATATTTGCCACACAATGCTCATATCCAGAAACAACAAATATCCATATCGGAAAAAACAATGCAATAATTTTTCCAGCTACATCCTTTGAGGCATAACTAACCCAGATTGCAATACACACTAGTATATTACAAAAAATACCCATTATAAAAGCTGTTTTGAAATCTAAATTGCTTTTAGCAAACGCAACATTTATAGCATATGCTCCTAGTTCTCCGCCATCCATAGACATCTGAGTAGTTTGACCCATTAGAAATGTATATCCTATGCCACCTACCATATTTCCAAGATAGACTATGAACCAATTTTTAAGCATAGCAGATGTACGGGTTTTCCCTTCCATTACTGCCATAAATATCATACAGTTTCCTGTAAATAATTCTGCTCCTGAGAGCAGTACCATTATTAAACCAGTTCCAAACAATGCTCCTGAAAGCATCTTTCCCATTCCAACAGATGACGCTCCATAAGCTACAATGCTAGATGCATTTCCCGCAAGTGCGATAAATAAACCCGCCATTATACCCAATACGAATTGTTTCCACCACTTCATATTAACTTTTTTTACGCTTGATTCTACTGTAACTTCTGCAATTTCTGCAGGTAACAATACATTACTCATAGTGCCTCCTTTGCAAAGGAAAACCCTTAGAAATTTTCTAAGGGTTTCCGGATACTACCGTATAGATTAAATAAACCGGTATACTATTCTTCTGTTATTTCAACGATTTCATCTTCGATTACATCGCTCTCATCAATTGATATTGTTTCGATATCTGTATCAAGTTTAACTGAACGATATCTCTTCATACCTGTACCTGCTGGAATTAACTTACCAATAAGTACATTTTCCTTAAGTCCAATAAGCGGATCAATCTTACCATTGATAGCAGCTTCTGTAAGAACCTTAGTTGTTTCCTGGAAGGAAGCAGCTGAAAGGAATGAATTTGTTGCAAGGGAAGCCTTTGTAATACCAAGCATTACCTGCTTACCTTCTGCTGGCTCTTTGCCTTCAGCAACCAGTTCTTCATTAGTTTCATTGAATTCAAGTACATTTACAGAAGTGCCTGGAAGGAATTCTGAATCACCTGCATTTTCAACTCTAATTTTCTTAAGCATCTGTCTAACAATAATTTCGATATGCTTATCGTTGATATCAACACCTTGTAGACGGTAAACTCTTTGAACTTCTCTAATCATGTAATCTTGTACTGCACGAAGTCCCTTAATCTTTAAAAGATCATGTGGATTAACTGAACCTTCTGTAAGTTCATCTCCTGCTTCAAGTGTTGCACCATCCATAACCTTAATCTTAGATCCGTAAGGAATTAAGTAAGCCTTTGAATTACCTGTCTCTGTATCTGTTATGACAATTTCGCGTTTCTTCTTTGTATCACGAATCTCAGCAACACCGCCGAACTCTGCAATAATTGCAAGTCCCTTTGGCTTTCTTGCTTCAAATAATTCTTCTACTCTAGGAAGACCCTGTGTAATATCATTACCGGCAACACCACCTGTATGGAATGTTCTCATAGTAAGCTGTGTACCTGGTTCACCGATTGACTGAGCTGCAATGATACCAACTGCTTCACCAACCTGTACTGCCTGACCAGTTGCCATGTTTGCACCGTAACATTTAGCACAAACACCAGAGTGTGATTTACATGAAAGAATTGTTCTAATCTTTACTGTCTTAGGTTCCATCTTCATAACTGCGGCTGCTCTCTTAGGAGTAATCATATGATTCTTCTTAACGATAACATTGCCATCAGCATCTTCGATAGTTTCTGCTGAATATCTACCTGTAATTCTTTCTTCAAGACTTTCAATAGTTTCAGCACCATCCATAAATCCAGTGATTTCCATAAATGGAACTTCTTTACCTTCGCAACAGTCAACCTGTCTAATGATAAGATCCTGTGAAACGTCAACAAGACGTCTTGTAAGGTATCCTGAATCGGCTGTTCTAAGGGCTGTATCTGAAAGACCTTTTCTAGCTCCATGAGCTGAGATAAAGTATTCCAAAACGTCAAGACCTTCACGGAAGTTAGATTTGATTGGTAATTCGATAGTTCTACCTGTTGTATCCGCCATCAAACCACGCATACCTGCTAACTGTTTAATCTGTTTATCAGAACCACGGGCACCTGAGTCAGCCATCATATAAATATTATTGTATTTATCGAGACCACCAAGAAGAGCCTGTGTAATTTCGTCATCGGCTGCCTGCCATGTTCTAATTACTTCTTTATATCTTTCTTCGTCTGTAATCATACCACGACGGTAGTTGTTTGTAATTGCTTCAACTGTATCTTCTGCACCTTGAATAATTTCTTCTTTCTTAGCAGGTACTGTCATATCTGAAATTGAAACTGTCATAGCTGCTCTTGTAGAGTACTTGTAACCCATTGCCTTGATATCATCAAGAACTTCTGCAGTTATTGTTGCTCCATGAGTATTAATAACTTTTTCAAGAATCTTCTTTAACTGCTTCTTACCTACATGGTAATCAACTTCAAGTTTAAGTGCATCTTCCTTTGTCTCTCTAACTGTGAGTCCAAGATCCTGAGGTAAGATTTCATTGAAAATGAAACGTCCTAATGTGGAGTTGATAACGCCTGAAAGAACTTCGCCATCTTCAAGCTTAACTGATTTTCTTACGAAAATCTTTGAATGAAGTGTAATTGTGCCATTCTCATATGCGAGAATTGCTTCGTTAACATTCTTAAATACTTTACCTTCTCCCAGTGCTCCTGGTCTTTCCTGTGTCAAGTAGTAAATACCAAGAACCATATCCTGTGAAGGAACGGCTACTGGTCCACCATCTGAAGGTTTAAGTAAATTGTTAGGTGAAAGAAGTAAAAATCTACATTCTGCCTGAGCTTCTACTGAAAGTGGAAGATGGACAGCCATCTGATCTCCATCGAAATCGGCGTTAAACGCTGTACAAACTAATGGATGAAGTTTAATAGCTTTACCTTCTACTAATATTGGCTCAAATGCCTGAATACCAAGTCTATGAAGTGTAGGAGCACGGTTTAACATAACTGGATGTTCTCTGATTACATCTTCAAGTACATCCCAAACTTCTGTCTGCAGTCTCTCTACCATCTTCTTAGCCTGCTTAATATTATGAGCAATGCCCTTAGATGTTAATTCTTTCATTACAAATGGCTTGAATAATTCAATAGCCATTTCCTTTGGAAGACCACACTGATAAATCTTAAGTTCAGGACCAACTACGATAACTGAACGTCCAGAATAGTCTACACGCTTACCTAAAAGGTTCTGACGGAAACGTCCCTGTTTACCCTTTAACATATCTGAAAGGGACTTCAAAGCTCTGTTACCAGGTCCTGTAACTGGACGACCACGTCTGCCATTATCTATAAGAGCATCTACTGCCTCTTGAAGCATTCTCTTTTCATTTCTAACAATGATTTCTGGTGCTCCCAGGTCTAGAAGTCTTTGTAAACGGTTATTTCTGTTAATAATTCTTCTATATAAGTCATTTAAATCTGATGTTGCAAATCTACCACCATCTAGCTGAACCATAGGTCTTAATTCTGGTGGAATAACTGGAACTACTGTAAGAATCATCCATTCAGGTTTGTTACCCGATAATCTGAATGCTTCTACAACTTCAAGTCTCTTTACGATTCTTGCACGTTTCTGTCCTGTTGAATCTGCTAACTGGCCTTTAAGTTCTTCTGCGTCTTTTTCAAGATCAATGCCTCTTAAAAGTTCGAGAACACTTTCTGCACCCATACCTACACGGAAATTACCAGAACCATACTTTTCACAAGCCTCTCTGTATTCTTTCTCTGAAAGTACCTGCTTATACATGAGATCTGTATTACCAGCATCAAGAACTACATATGATGCAAAATATAATACTTTTTCAAGAATCTTAGGTGATAAATCAAGAATAAGTCCCATACGGCTAGGGATACCCCTGAAATACCAAATATGTGAAACTGGAGCTGCAAGTTCAATACGTCCCATACGTTCTCTACGAACACTAGCCTTTGTAACTTCTACGCCACATCTATCACAAACGATTCCTTTATGTCTAATCTTTTTATATTTACCACAATGACATTCCCAGTCCTTGCTTGGTCCAAATATCTTTTCACAGAATAAACCATCTCTTTCAGGCTTTAATGTTCTGTAATTGATTGTTTCTGGTTTGAGTACATTACCTTCTTCATTCCATCTTTTCCAAGCATCTGTATCTTTGTCTATTGGTTCCTGAGTTCGATGAGACCATTCTCTAATCTTCTCAGGTGACGCCAAACCGATTTTGATTTTGTCAAATGTCATTGGTTGATATGTTGACTGTCTATTTTCTGGCATTCTAGGAACTCCCTTCTACAATTCTTCATCTACAGATAATTCTTCAACTTCAAAATCTTCTGCTGCTACGCTATCTTCCTCGTCGTCAGCTACTAATTCTTCACCTTCAAATCTCTGTTTCTGGAAACCTAACTTAGCGAAATCTTCTTCATCATTGTAATGATCATTACCCATAATTGAATTCCAATCGCTGGTTTCTGTATCAATATTTTCCTTAAGTTCTACTTCATTGTCATCTTCATCTAATACCTTAACATCAAGTGCAAGTGACTGAAGTTCCTTTAAGAGAACCTTGAATGACTCTGGAATACCTGGTTCAGGGATATTTTCACCCTTGATAATTGCCTCGTATGTCTTTACACGTCCTACAATATCATCTGACTTAAATGTAAGAATTTCCTGTAATGTATAAGAAGCACCATAAGCTTCAAGAGCCCAAACTTCCATTTCTCCAAATCTTTGTCCACCGAACTGAGCCTTACCACCAAGTGGCTGCTGTGTTACAAGTGAGTAAGGACCTGTTGAACGAGCATGAATCTTATCATCAACAAGATGATGAAGTTTCAAGTAATGCATATGACCAATAGTTACTGGACTATCAAAGAACTCACCAGTCCTACCGTCACGAAGTCTTACCTTACCATCTCTTGAAATTGGAACACCTTTCCATAACTGTCTATGCTCAAGATGTTCATGTAAATAATCCATAATACCTGCATCAACTGTATCTTTATATTTAGCTTCGAATTCTTCCCAATCAGTATTAACATAATCATTGGCCATATCAAGAGTATCCATAATATCAATTTCGTTTGCACCATCAAATACTGGTGTTGCAATATTGAATCCTAATGCTCTAGCAGCAAGGCTTAAATGGATTTCAAGCACCTGTCCAATGTTCATACGTGAAGGTACGCCCAATGGGTTAAGAACGATATCAAGAGGACGACCATTCGGAAGGAATGGCATATCTTCAACTGGTAATACTCTTGAAACAACACCCTTGTTACCATGACGACCAGCCATCTTATCACCAATAGATATCTTTCTCTTCTGAGCGATATAGATTCTAACTGACTGATTTACACCTGGTGACAATTCATCGCCATTTTCTCTTGAAAATACTTTAGCATCAACAACGATACCATAAGCACCATGAGGAACCTTAAGTGAAGTATCTCTAACTTCTCTTGCCTTTTCACCGAAAATAGCTCTAAGAAGCCTCTCCTCTGCTGTAAGTTCTGTCTCTCCCTTAGGAGTAACCTTTCCTACAAGAATATCTCCTGCACGAACCTCAGTGCCGATTCTGATAATACCTCTATCATCAAGATCCTTTAATGCTTCATCTCCAACACCTGGAACATCTCTTGTGATTTCTTCAGGTCCTAACTTTGTATCTCTTGCGTCTGTTTCATATTCTTCAATATGGATAGATGTATATACATCTTCCTGTACTAATCTTTCACTTAAAAGAACGGCATCTTCGTAATTGTAACCTTCCCATGTCATAAATCCAATAAGAGGGTTCTTACCAAGTGCAATTTCTCCATTATCCGTAGAAGCTCCATCTGCAATAACCTGTCCTGCTTCAACATGTTCACCCTTAAATACTATTGGCTTCTGGTTGTAACAGTTACTCTGGTTACTTCTTGAGAACTTAATAAGCTTATATGTTTCTTTTGTTCCGTCATCATCATACTGAATTGTAATATCCTTAGATGTAGAACGCTCTATTGTACCTGCACGTTTTGCAACTACACATACACCTGAGTCAACAGCTGCTTTAGATTCCATACCTGTACCAACTACAGGTGCTTCTGTTGTAAGAAGTGGAACGGCCTGACGCTGCATGTTTGAACCCATAAGAGCACGGTTAGCATCATCATTTTCAAGGAAAGGAATCATAGATGTAGCAACTGAGAATACCATCTTAGGTGATACGTCCATTAAATCAATTCTCTTCTTTTCAAACAGTGATGTTTCTTCATGATAACGACCTGATACGTTGGCATTAATAAAGTAGCCTTTTTCATCAAGTGGTTCATTAGCTTGCGCTACTGTGTACTTATCTTCTTCATCTGCAGTAAGATAAATAACTTCGTCTGTTACTCTTGGGTTATTAGGGTCTGCCTTGTCTACAACTCTATAAGGAGCCTCAATAAAACCATATTCATTAATTCTTGCATATGTAGCAAGTGAGTTAATAAGACCAATGTTAGGACCTTCAGGAGTTTCGATTGGACACATTCTACCATAATGTGAGTAGTGAACGTCTCGAACCTCGAATCCGGCTCTATCTCTAGAAAGACCACCAGGTCCTAATGCTGATAAACGTCTCTTATGTGTTAACTCTCCAAGAGGGTTATTCTGATCCATAAACTGTGACAACTGAGAACTTCCAAAGAATTCCTTAACTGCAGCAGTTACTGGTTTAATATTAATAAGTGACTGCGGTGAAACACTTTCAAGATCTTGTGTAGTCATTCTTTCACGAACAACTCTTTCCATTCTTGAAAGACCAATTCTATATTGGTTCTGTAATAACTCACCTACAGCTCTAATACGTCTATTTCCTAAATGATCGATATCATCTGGATTACCAATACCGTATTCTATATTCATACAGTAGTTGATAGATGCTATAATATCTTCCTTAGTAATATGCTTCGGAATAAGCTCACCGATGTTCTTAGAAATAGCATTTTTAAGATCCTCTTCATCTTCATTCTCAGCAATGAGTTGTGCTAAAACAGGGTAGAATACATCTTCTGTAACACCTAATTCTTCTGTATCGAAAGATACAAAATTCTTAATGTCTACAGACATATTAGAAAGGACTTTAACGTTTCTTTCCTCTGTCTGAATCCATACAAATGGTACTGCGGCGTTCTGAATTTCAACAGCCTTCTCCTCTGTAAGAACGTCACCAGCTTTAGCTAAAATTTCGCCCGTTGTGGCATCTATAACATCTTCAGCTAATACTTGATTCTTTAGTCTAGCCTTAAAAGAAAGTTTTTTATTAAATTTGTAACGTCCAACTTTTGCAAGATCATATCTTCTTGCATCAAAGTACATACTAGCAATAAGACTTTCTGCACTGTCTACAGAAAGTGGTTCGCCTGGACGAATCTTTTTATATAACTCTAATAAACCATCCTGATAGTTATCAGATGGGTCTTTTTCAAAACTTGCTAAAATCTTTGGCTCTTCACCAAATAAATCTATAATTTCTGCATTGGTACCAAAACCTAATGCTCTCACAAGTACGGTAACTGGAACCTTTCTAGTTCTATCTACACGTACATAGAAAATGTCATTTGAATCAGTTTCATATTCTAGCCATGCACCTCTATTAGGAATCACTGTTGATGAATATAAAGTCTTACCAACTTTATCATGTGCAACACCATAATAAATGCCTGGTGAACGAACTAACTGACTAACAATTACACGTTCAGCGCCGTTGATTACGAAAGTACCTGTAGCTGTCATAAGAGGTAGATCACCCATGAAAATTTCATGTTCGGTGATTTCACCTGTTTCCTTATTGTGAAGTCTAACCTTCACTTTAAGTGGTGCAGCATATGTGGCATCTCTTTCCTTGCATTCTTCAATTGAATACTTTACTTCATCCTCACATAACTGAAATCCTACGAATTCCAAGCTAAGGTGGTTGCTGTAATCTTCAATTGGAGAGATGTCATCGAAAACTTCCCTAAGTCCTTCATCCAAAAACCAATGATATGAGTCCTTCTGGATTTCAATAAAGTTAGGCATCTCAAGAACCTCTTTTTGTCTTGAGTAGCTCATACGTACGCTCTTGCCTGCTTTCACTGGATGCATTCTGTATTTCTCCATTTTGACATTCACCCCTGTCCATATATTCTTAGACCCTTATAAATAAGGGTTAAGTGACATTACTACTACTAGCGGAAAAAGGGCATAAATACCCCTTAACGCAATAGTGCACTTTTCATGATACCACAAGGGGCTTTGCTTGTCAACAAAAATTTAATATTCGCAAAACCATGATAATTCGCTATTCACTTCGTGCTTCGCTCATTTATGGCTGCGCCATATAAAAACGAAAAAATATCCACACCCTTAAGAGCAAGCTCTTGGTGTGGATATTTTTTATTTTTGCATGGTTTTGCTTAGAAGCATTTATTTAATTGTTGCTACAGCGCCTTCAGCTTCAAGTTTTGTCTTGATTTCTTCTGCTTCTTCTTTAGAAACACCTTCTTTAATGAGCTTAGGAGCGGCATCAACAAGATCTTTTGCTTCCTTAAGTCCAAGACCAGTAGCATCTTTAACTACCTTGATAACCTTAACTTTGCTTGCGCCTACTTCTGTTAATTCAACGTCAAACTCTGACTTTTCTTCAGCTGCTGCTGCACCGCCTGCTGCTGCAACTACAACGCCTGCTGCTGCAGATACGCCGAATTCTTCTTCACAAGCCTTAACTAAATCATTTAATTCTAATACTGATAAACCTTTTATTACTTCAATAATTTCCTGAGTTGTCATTTTGATATCCTCCATATAAATTTAATGTTTGTCCCTTTGGGACTAATGTGTTCTAATTATGAAACTATGCTGTTGCTTCGTTCTTTTCAGCAATCTGCTTAATAACACGAGCAAAGTTTGTAATTGGTGACTGAATGCTTCCAAGGAATTTTGAAAGAAGTTCTTCTCTTGAAGGAACTGTTGCAATAACCTTGATTCCAGCTTCATCATAGTAAGTACCATCTACTACACCAGCTTTAATTTGAAGTGCTTCTGCATTTTCTGTGAATTTGTATAAAATTCTTGCAGGTGCTGTTGCATCTTCGCTTGAAACTGCGATAGCTGTAGGTCCTTCTAAATGCTTTGATAATTCTTCAAACTCTGTTCCTTTAACAGCGAAGTTAACCATTGTATTCTTGTATACTTTGTAAGTAACATTTTCCTGTCTTAACTGTTTACGAAGTTTCGTATCTTGTTCTACAGTAAGTCCACGATAATCTACAAGAACTGCTGTCTTAGCGCCGTTGAGTAACTCTTTGATTTCTTCAACGACAGTTTGTTTAAGTTCTAATTTAGCCATGAATGTCTGCCTCCTTATGATAATAACGAGCATAACGCTCATGCCGATTCTAATTTCTTAATTATTAGTCTATAAATTATCCAAAAGAATAAAAAACCTCTCATGAAGACATGAGAGGTTTAAAATCAATAATAAGATTTCCTCGGTAGGCGATTTAATCACTTTCGTGAACCTACTGTCTTCGGCATACTTGTGCATAATAGCACATTTTATTTATGATGTCAATAAAAATTAGTTAGCAAGCTTACCTGGGTTTAACTTTACAGCTGGACCCATTGTAGATGTAATTACCACACTCTTTAAGTACTGACCTTTAAGAGAAGATGGCTTTGCTTTATTTATTGCATCCATAAGCGCTTGGAAGTTGTCCGCTAACTGGGCTTCAGTAAATGAAGCCTTACCAATTGGCACGTGAATAATGTTTGTTTTGTCAAGTCTGTATTCAATCTTACCAGCTTTGATATCAGTTACTGCCTTTGCAACGTCCATTGTTACCGTTCCAGCTTTTGGATTTGGCATTAATCCCTTAGGTCCGAGTACACGTCCTAAACGACCAACAACACCCATCATGTCTGGTGTAGCAACTACAACATCAAAATCAAACCATCCTTCATTCTGGATCTTAGGTACTAATTCTTCACCGCCTACGAATTCAGCTCCAGCTGCTTCTGCCTCTGTAACTTTATCGCCTTTAGCGAATACTAATACTCTAACTTTTTTACCAGTACCGTGTGGTAATACTACCGCACCACGGATCTGCTGATCTGCGTGACGTCCGTCACAACCTGTTCTGATATGAGCTTCGATTGTTTCATCAAATTTTGCAGTAGAACCTTTCTTAACAAGTTCCATTGCCTGATCTACATCGTAAAGAGCTGTCTTGTCGATTAACTTTGCAGCTTCTACGTATTTTTTTCCTCGTTTCATGTAAAAAACCTCCTAGTGGTAATATCGGGACCAGAGCCTTGCTCTGCAAGATGTCTTTGCATCTTCGCCTCCCACGTAATTGTTAACAGTTATTAGTCTACTACTGTGATGCCCATACTTCTAGCTGTACCAGCAAGCATGCTAGTAGCGGCTTCGATAGTTGCTGCATTTAAGTCTGGCATTTTTGTTTCAGCGATTTTCTGAATTTCTGCCTTTGTAATTGTTGCAACTTTTGTCTTGTTTGGAACACCTGATCCAGATTCGATCTTGCAAGCCTTCTTTAATAAGACTGCAGCTGGTGGAGTCTTAGTAATAAAGCTAAAACTTCTATCAGCGTATACTGTAATAACAACTGGAATGATCATTCCTGCCTGGCTTTCAGTTCTTGCATTGAATTCTTTTGTAAACTGAACAATGTTAACACCATGCTGTCCAAGTGCTGGACCAACTGGTGGAGCTGGTGTAGCCTTACCAGCAGCGATCTGTAATTTAATGTATCCTTCTACTTTCTTTGCCATTTTCGGCACCTCCTAAATGTGGTAATATCGGAAGATTCATAGAGCGCTTGGCTCTTCTGTCCTCCCACTTACTGCTCTCGCAGTATCTTGTTTCATGCCTGACACTTTTGTGTCATGTTCTAATGACTAGAACTCCATTTTCTTAATTTCTGTGAAACTAATTTCTACAGGTGTTTCACGACCAAACATATCTACATTGATTGTAACGAACTGCTTGTTTACGTTAACAGCTTTGATAACACCCACTGTATTTTCCCATACACCGCTTGTTACGGAAACTGTATCGCCAACTTCGAAGTCCACAACAATCTGTGGAATGTTGATTCCCATGTTGTACATCTCTTCTTCAGAGAGTGGAACTGGTTTCGATCCAGGGCCTACAAATCCTGTAACGCCTCTAGTGTTACGAACCACATACCAAGTATCATCATTCATAATCATATGAATTAATACATATCCAGGAAACATCTTCTTGGATACTTGTTTCTTCGCACCATTCTTAACTTCAACCATGTCCTGCATAGGAACTGCAACTTCTAATATTTGATCCTGAAGTTTTCTGTTTTCAATCGTCTTCTCGATGTTTGCCTTAACTTTATTCTCATAACCTGAATAAGTATGGACTACATACCAATTTGCATCTGCCATAATATCACCCTTCATTTAAAAAATAAAACTAAAGCCATATTGGACTAACATATCAATAAATTTGATAAGTATTCCAAGGATAACCGAGATAATAACAACAGTTGTCGTCTGACGAGCTACTGATTTCTTGTCTGGCCAGATAATCTTTTTGAATTCTGCCTTGAGACCTTTGAACCAGCTTTTCTTTTCTTTCTTTTCAATTGAAGCAGCTTCGCTCATGAATTACCTCCGTACTATTACTTTGTTTCCTTGTGTAATGTGTGTGACTTACAGAACTTGCAATACTTCTTTGTTTCCATTCTGTCCGGATGTGTTGTTTTGTCTTTTGTTGTATTGTAATTACGTTGTTTACATTCGGTACATGCCAATGTGATTTTTACGCGCACAGCTTCCACCTCCACTTTAATATTTTAGTTTGCTAGTTTTCTTTTATCTGCGCATATGGTAATCGAGCCATCTATTTTATCACAATTTTAATGCTAAAATTGTATTCAAAAATTGGCGCAAAAAAAAAAGACTTCTTCCATCGCTCGTTTAATATAACATAGCAAATGTAATTCGTCAACTTTTTTGTCCAAATTAATATACTTATCTGTCCCCTTTAGTACAATCTTTTTTCTATTTTAATGTTATGTTCATTCCTATTTAATACAATGTTTCTCTCTATTTAATGTAATTTGTTTTTTACAAGTAGAAAGCACCTGATAGGGTACAGGTGCTTTCTGTAGGAGTTTGGGAAGTTTATCTATATAAAAGTCAATAAGCATTTTTATGTGTGTCATTGCTAACACATAGAGATTATATCATATGATTATTTTTTTTCAAGTAACTTTTTACAAGAATTTTTCCAAGTTTTGTTTTAAACATATCCATTAAACATCAATCCGCTGTATACCGAAGTCATGTATGGACTGTTGAAATTTCTAATCGGATTCTTGTATGAGATAAGTTTTTTATCTACATATTCCATGGGATTAACCGATATGCTAGCTGCTTTATTCATAAGTGTCTTTTTAAAAGAACTTAACTTGTCAAGGTTGTCTGTTAGCGTCCCCTCGTTAGCAGCTTGTATAAGTAAAGACTCCTGTACAGATATTCTTCCATCATCTCCCACCATAAATCCTGCCGAATCCAGCGAATTCTTGTATACATTAGTGATTCCACGAATATCTCTATAGAGCTTTTCGGATTCATAGCTTTCACCAATTTGCTCCTGTGCCAAATCTACTAGGGCATTATACTTATCTACAAGTTCTGTAACATTATCAATAACTGCGTCAAAGTCAGGCTTCAATCCTATAGTTACCTCTTCGCCGCCACTTACACCGTTTAGGTTAACCATATATTGTTTTGCAATTGTAAATGTGTTGGAGGATGAAGTTTTTTCCAACCCATTAACTGTAAACTTGGCGTTTTGAGGCTCTTGCTCTATCTTATTTAACCCAAGGTAGGCAACTGCATCCGATGAATTGCTCTTTTCATTAGAAGTGATTTTGAAAATACTTCCTTCAAAATTCAATACGCCTGTTGCCTCTGAAGATATTTTTATTGCACTCTTTCCTGTACCATCTGAATCAACCTCTGCCTTAGCACCTATGCTGGATCTATTAATAAGACGCGTCAACTTATCTTGAATCGTTCTATTTGTATCATCAGTATTTACATTAAATTGGAACTCATATGTGTATTCGCCTATTTTAAAATCAAATGAATATGTACCATCAGCAAGTAAAATCTCATTCTCTTCTATATAATTACCTTTATTTATTTGTGGTGTAGCAAGTTGCTCAACCCCTACACTTATTTCTTCTATTTGATTTTCTTCATTCTTACCAACAAATCTGGCTGAAATAACAGAATTATCACTTGATGTCGCCTTCTTCTTGGCAAATCCAGCGTCTGTTCCGTCATTTTCCGATAATTCAGATGTAATGTTTGTTATCGCTCTAGCCGCTTCCTTTATATCAATGGCGTACTTTTGTACATCATCATTATCTGCAATTTTATACAATGATGAATTTTTATTGACTTTTACTATATTATTATATACTTGTCGCAGTTCACTCTTTTTATGGGTATCATATTTGGAAACTTCACGTCCAACATAGTTTGAAAGATAATAGCTATATGCACTATTGACCATCTGAATCACCTCCTTGTTTCAGATTTGCTTAAGAAAAATGTATATAAACTCTAGGTTTGATAATACTTTGTAAAAATCCATTTCTACAATTTAAGTATATTACATTTAGTTTTCAATGTCAAGAAATCTTGAGTTTCCGCAGTTTTATCCACAACTGCGGATTTTATCAGTTTTACAATAAACAACTTTCAAAAAATGCCCAAAATATAAGGAATCCAGACT